>Ga0316204_10000357_pt1 | contig 179741 bp, 172 predicted proteins | sample 6monrhotite_MG_2_FD_205661 | JGI IMG/M metagenome (GOLD analysis project Ga0316204, IMG submission 205661) | Microbial mat bacterial communities from mineral coupon in-situ incubated in ocean water Damariscotta River, Maine, United States -... | ecosystem: Environmental > Aquatic > Marine >... | reverse complement strand
CAGGCGCTCCACCACCGACGAATTGATCGACCCCAGAGATGACATCGCCTGTGACAGATCGCGGATCTCCTCGTCGTCCATCTTCTCGAACAATCTGGCCGAATGCTGGTCGCCAACCGCCAGCATGAAAATCGCCGCTTTCTGTATGCCGGTTAAACTGCGGACATCTTCCTTGACGCGCGCCATCTATGTCCGCTCCTCAAGTTTCCTGATACATCCAGGCGCGGATGATCGAGATGGCTTCCTCCGGGTGTTTCTCGACAATTTCCCCGACCTTCTTGACAGAGGACGCTTTCACGCGACCTTCGACCCGGTCAATGTCGATCAGTTCTTCAAACTGTTCCTCGTCAATCCCGTCACGAGGGGCCGGTACGCCGGGTCCGGCCAGCGCCGGTGCGCCGGACATCTGGTCGGCCAGCATCCGTTCGCTAACGGCCTGTTGCGCCGACTGGCCGACTTCAAATGCCCGGGAAATGAGGGGGCGGATTACCAGCATGATCACCAGCATGGCGACGATACCGAGAACCAGAATTTCGGCAAATTTCAACACGTCATTTTTGCCGAGGCCAAAGAACAGTTTCAGCGGTTCTTCCGGCGCTTCGAATGCCGCAAATTTCATGTTGGTGATTTCAATCTGGTCTCCCCGATCGGGATTGTATCCAATGGCCCGGCGGGCCAACGCTTCCAGCGTGTCGAGTTCTTTCTGGGACCAGGGGGCATATACCATATCACCGTTGGCATCCTGTACCTGCTTTCCGTCAATCAGTATGGCAACAGACAGACGCTTGACGGTGCCGGCCTGACGGACATGATTGATGACTTTTTTGGAATTCAGATAGTTGGTGACTTCTTCCGTCCGGGCTTCCTTGGAACTGGTTGACTGATTGTCGCCGGATCCGAGATTGGGATCGGGCAGGTTGGTGCCGACGGATACGGATGGTGTCCCGTCCGATGAATTGGACCCGGAAGACTGATCGACGGTCTGCGTTGACCCGACCACCTGCCCATCCGGATTGTAGATTTCCTCTTGCGAACTGATGCGATCGAAATCCAGTTGGGCCTGGACTTCTGCGCGCACTTTTCCGTACCCGACCGTGCGTTCCAGAAGGTCTTCAATCGTTTTCGACAGGTGTCGCTCCAGTTCACGCTCCTTTGCATCGGCCTGATTGGCGAGAGCAGTCGCCGGGTCCTGATTTTCGAATCCGCCTGCCAGAAGTTTTCCCTTATTATCGATGATTGATATGTGTGACGGCACGAGTGAGGGAACCGCAGCGGCAATCAGATGCTGAATAGAGCTGATCTGTTCGGCATTCAGTCGCTCGGGCCCTTGCATGCGGAGGAAAACAGATGCACTGGGTTGTTGTTTTTCACGGCTGAAGAGTTCCCGTTTTGGCAAAACGAGATGCACACGTGCACCCTTGACGGAGTTCAGGGCTTCGACGGTGCGGGCCAGTTCGCCTTCCAGTGCCCGAATGTAATTTACGTTCTGGAGGAAATTGGTGGTTCCCAGCGAACCGCTTTTGTCAAAAATTTCGTATCCTATTATACCGCTGCCCGGCAAACCCTGATCAGCGAGACGCATCCTGATCTTGCCGACATTATCGGCAGGTACCATGATCTGCTTGCCGTCTTTCTTGAGTTCATAGAGCACACCCATGGATTGCAACTGCGTGACAATGCGCTGTGAATCGGTCGGGTCCAACTCGCCATAAAGTGTTTCCATGTTGGGTGAGGTAAAACGTGTCAGCAAAATGACGAAAAAGGCGATCAGGGAGATAATCACACCTCCGACCACCAGTAGACGTCCCGGGCCAATGTTTCTGAATGCTTGTGCTATGGTATCCACGATGTTCCCTCGTCCATTTGGGGGGCAGACCTGTCTTCCACGACCTCTGGCACCCGATAGCCCTGATGCTAGTGGGTGGACTCTGAATAAGACGTTAACGCTAGGCAAATTTTGCCCAGTTAACGCCAGCGATCCAAATTCTGGAAAACGCCCTCCGGGGGGCGGCACTCTATTGCGGCGTGGGGTTCGCCGACGATCTTCTGTATTTGCTGATTTTGGTGGCCCTTAACCCGCGCATGCCATGATTGTCAAACAATCGCTGCCAGGAGCGGAATTCGTCAATCGACAAATTGTATCGCCGACAGGCGTCGTCCAGGGAAATCAACCCTCCCTTGACGCCGGCAACGACCTCTGCCTTTCGTCGAATGACCCAGCGTTTGATGCCGGGCGGTGGCAAATCCCGTGCTGTCATGGGCATTCCCGTCGGCCCCAGAACCTTGTCGAGGGCACCGTCGCGGGCGGGTTTACTTTCTGTCGAAAAAGGTTGCTCGCTCATCATTCTGACCGCGATCATTCTTGCTGTTGAAGACTGATTGTAAGGTTACTGTCAGGCTCTTAAAGAATTGCTAAAGACAATGGTTAATGAGAGGTCAATTCCCACTCGTCGGATATTTGACGTACAGAATGAAAAGTTGTGCCGCCGGAAACGCGACAGGCCCGGCGTCCTTTCGTGTGGGGATGTCGGGCCTGCCAGACGTGTGGATGTCAATTTGTCGCCTAACGTTTGGTTCTCAGCAATTCTTCCAGCATCTGATCTGCGGTTGAAATAATCTTGGCGGATGCCGAAAACGCCCGCTGCACGACGATCATTTTGGTGAATTCGGTCCCGATATCAACCGTCGACTGCTCCAAAGACGCCTGTACGACTTGCCCTGCCGGGCCGTTTCCGGCGGTTCGAAGCGTCGGGTCACCGGACGCCTGGGTAGAGTTCCAGACGTTGCCGGTCCGGTTGCCCAGTGAATTGACGTTGGTGAAGGTCGCCACCGGCAATTGATAGACGGGGCGGGTTTCGCCGTTGTCAAACAGGGCGGTCATCAAACCGGCTGTATCCACGGTCACACCGGAAAACGTTCCGAACTGGGATCCGTTCTGGGTAATAAATACAGGCGTGAAGGCGGCCCCGAATTGTGTCATGCCGTTCGCTTCGGCCAGCGTGCCGAAGTCCATGGTGATCTGTTTGGAATTGGCCGGATCGTCATCCATGTTCGCGGCGCCGTTGGAAAAATCGCGAATGTCGAGCTCCGCAACGTTGATCGCATTGGGCAAACCGTCACTGGAAAACGAGATGGCGGGATCGGTACCGACGGTGATGGTTCCGGTTGCTGTGAATATACTGGTGCCGACGGTCGAACTGCCATCGGGTTCGGTGGGACTGGATGTCAGACCTGTCGTCACGATGGTATAATTGCTTCCATTGGCAAGCGATTTCATGACCAGAGTATTGTTGTTGGGGTTGTCGCTGGCGCGAAGTGAAACACTGGTGCCGCTGAAATTGGCGTCATTTGTTTTGATTGCCGCAGAAAGATCGGCGAGGACCCGGTCCAGTGGACCATCGCGATAGATGATTGTATCTGCCCCGGTTGAGTCTTCGGCCTGTCCGGTTGTGAAAGTGTAGGTAATCCCGTCAATCACCATTGTGTCACCGTTTGCGGGAACTGCCGTAAACTTGATCTGGGTGGAGTCCGTATACAGGGTGTCGCGTTTTGACACTGTATACGAAACGGTCTGGTTGGTGACGTTGGAGCCGGTACTGTCTTTCAATCCGGTCGGGTCAATCGTAATTTTACCCAGACCGTCATCCTCGATTAGCAACGTCGTGGCACTTCCGCCACTTATCTTGATCCGATTGTTGGTGGTATCAAAATTGGGATCGTTGGTCTGGATAGCCGATAACAGTGCGGCAACGTCTCCGGCAAGGGTGGTCGAGGCGGAAATATCGACCTTGTATACGTTGGCCGTCCCGGCATTTGCGGTCGCGGTTGCCGCCGTTGCGGTCATTGCGACCCCGGTGTCGACCGGTGTCGATGAGGCGATGGTGAATGCTGTTCCGGGCGTTTTTGACGTGATGGTCACAACCCCATTGGTAGCCGTCGCATTGACCGCTGTGTTGACGGTCGCATTGGCATTGATTGCAGCGGCCAACCCTGCCGCCGCCTGCGCGACAGTCTGTGCAGCTGTATTGGTATAGTCGACGTTGGTGCCGTTGATGGTCGCCCGGACCGAATCGTTGGCATCAAAGGTTCCGGCAATCGTCACGGTGCTGACCTGTGCCGTCGCGTTGGTTACAGACGCATTGCTGTCAAAGACGTATTTACGGGTTGTCGTTCCGTCAGATATTGTCATGGATGCGCCGTCTGCCGGCCTTTTTGATGCGCCGGTTGAATCTTTCTGGTCGAATTCCAACTGCCCGATGCTTCGATAGACCTTCGGATTCAAAATCGTGCTTTCCATGGTTAAATGGGTCGTGCCGGGGGGTGGTTCGATCTTCATTTTCCATTCATTTTCGGCAGTCGAACGTTCGTAGACCACGCTCATGGTGTTGGCGTTGCCGAGACTGTCAAAGAACTGGACGTCGGTTTTGTGTGTGGTGCCGGAGGAATCGTTCGACGGCAGGTTCGCACCGATACTGATTTTCGAGGTGGATGTCGCTGTTCCGCCAACCCGGTTCAGGTTTACCGTCGCCAGATAATCGGTGGACAGCACGTTCTGGTTGGGAATGGTGAGGTTCGTGTTATTGGGTTTGACCACACCGGCCGCCGTGGTTGGCCACCCCTGAAGGTAAAAACCGGAAGTGTTTCTCAGGAAACCTTCATTGTCCTGGAAAAAGGAACCTGCCCGGGTAAACAGAAATTCATTATTGATGGTCGGTGTATTGGCTTCATTGACGACGAAGAAACCATTGCCCGACAGCGCCAGATCGGTTTGCGACGTGGATGACGCCAGAAGTCCCTGCACACCCGTATCCTGGCGCGGTTTGGATTGCACACCTCCCGCCGAATAGAAGGTGGTTGACGTCTGGGTCGTGACCAGGGTCTGGAAATCAACCTGGGTGTTCTTGTAACCGACGGTGGATACGTTTGTAATATTGTCGGAAATCGCCCCCATAGCGCTGGATTGGGCCGTTAAGCCTGACACGCCTGAACTCAGTGCACCAAACAAACTCATTTTACTTCTCCTTCAATCTACCGGGTGGTCTCCCGGAAATTCTGGTCTTGCTTTTTTATAGTCGCCCGGGCGATGCCCCGGCTGGGGAGCCGGGTCCGTCATGGCCCGGCCAATGCGGCACCCGGTTTCCGGATAGACAGGACCTTGTTCTGTTCGATATTGAGGCCATTGCCGATAAACAGTTTGACCACGCCATTGTCGACGCCGGCCCCGGAAACGTTGCCGGTCACGAGATGCTGAACATCCATCAGGTTGCCCCGTACGTCCTTGGCCGTGACCAGCACGGTGTAATATCCATCCGGTAACTGGACGTTGTTTTTGTCTACGCCATCCCAGTTAACAGTATGTTTGCCCTGAGTGGTGTCGCCGGGCGCAAAAAATACGTTCAGGCCATCGGCATTTGCGATATTGACGGTTGCGTCTTTGACGCCAGCCGGCAACACATAAGAAAATTCGGATGCCCCCTTTTCCAATGGCATTTTCTGGCCAAGGAATTCGACCTTGTTGCCAATGAAATTGACCATTGAGGAAATCTGGTTTGTTTCCTGTACATTGAGCAGTTTTTCCAGATTTGAATTCTGATAAATCTGCTGTTCGACGCTGGCGAATTGAACCAGTTGGGAGGTAAACTCATTTGCCTTGAGGGGTTCCAGAGGATCCTGATTCTGTAATTGAGTCACCAGCAGGTTGAGAAAACGGTTCAGGTCATCCTGAAGCTTGGCCGACGCTTGTGCTGATTTTGTTCCATCAGCGGTTGCTGCTGGAGCGTTTGAACCACCAATAATCATGTCTGGAACTCCTGATCTGTCTTACGGGTCATCACGCTTTCACATCAATACGACCATCGGAAGCGGAATTGGTCTGGTCACCGATGATCGCCGCCGCCGGAATACCATCCGGGTCACCGGACACGTCGTTCATGGCAGAACGGGACGTCGGTGCCATTTTGTCCTGGTCCGACGCATTGCCCTCTCCGCCGTGAAGGTTAAAGCTCAGGTCGCTCGAATCCAATTGCATACCCGCGTCTTGCAGGGCCCTCTGTAATTCTCCGGCATCGCGACGTAACAAATCGAGCGTATCCTTGTTATCCGCTGTCACAATCGCCAGAACCCGCCCGTCATGACCAAGTTCCATCTTGACATCAACGCGCCCGAGTTCCGCCGGCTTGAGTTGAACGCTGATCCGGTCCGACCCGGCCTGCAGCGCCTTGCTGATCTTGACGTTGATTTGATCAACTACGTTCTGGCTGAGCGTCGCAGCCTTGTTGGTGGCGGCTGCCTGTGCGGCGGGTGACTTCAGGGCATGTTGTGCTTGTTGCGCGGCACTTGATGATGATGTTGCATTTGACGGCACGGCGGACGACTCAGATCCCGCAGTCCCGCTGCCGGTACTGTTCCCCTGGCCGCTCAGTAGCCCGGCAGCATTTCCCTTTGCATCGGAAGAGGCCGGCGGACCTGATTGGGCCTGCAGGGGCTGATTGCCGTTCTGCTGTGCGGCTGTCTGTTGCACGGGAGCCTGTGCCTGCGCGGATGCGATCGATTGGGCATTGGTTTGTCCCGTTGTCGACTGATGGTTGGTACCCTGTCCGTTGCCGTTCTGGGTTTGACTTTTGGCGTTCGCCGCCGCGAGGAAAGTTCCGGCAGCCATATTGGCGGTTGGTTTGGACGACAATGTGTCGGCGTCGTTGTTCACTGAAACCTTGACGTCTGTCTTGCCGGCACCATTGATCATTTTGGCCAGTTCGGCACCTTGTTGCTGAGTGCCTGAAAGTGATTTCGCGTTCAATTCGGCTGAATTCTGTGAAGGCAGGTCTGGCCCTTTGGTAGTTTTCACATTGTGGGTGGCAGCCTGGTTCTGGTTTGAGTTGGGTGTCACAATGCCGGTAGCGGCGATCGTGCGACCGGCTGTGGCGGCCAGGGATTGGCCGGATTTTCCGGTTGCCGTTTCGTCCTGACCGGATTTTCCTTTGCCTGACTGACCGCTCAGTAATACCGAGGCGAGATTGACCGTTGCTGCGTTGATGCTGGCTGCGGCCTGGCTATCGGTGGTAATACCGGTCGGTTCTTCATGTTTTTTCGATTTGGATGTGGAAGATGCATCCTTCTGCCCATTTATATGAGGGGCCGCATCATTTTCATCTGATGTTTTTGATTGTCTGGTATCGGCCCGTCCCGGTTTGTCCTGTCCGCCATCACCATGTTGTGCGCCGGAATCGGATTTCTCGGTTGACCGATGCGATTGCGACTCCCGGGCATTCCCCTGCAGGTCTCCCTGACCGCGGTCCGCGAGATCGGGTTTGCTGACGTCGGGGCGATCGCGCTCAATGTGAGGCCGGTCATTGCGAGCGGAATCCCTGGGATCGACTGGATCGGTGGTTTTCACGTTTCGATTAAAATCGTCATCATGACGCGGCGGTTCCGGTCGATTATAAAGTCCGCCGGGCTGTTTGAAGAAGACATTGGCAGCAGCGCTTCCTGCCAGACCTGCGAGGTCCGCACCAGGCGTTGTGCCGGCTTTTCGAACAAGATCGTGAAAGGATTTTGCGAGATCTTCCAGTGTGCCAGGCGCGTCCCGGTTGGGAACTGCCGCCGAACCGGATTCCAAAAAACTGTTTTTCTTGATGCCTAGATCTTCCATCGGTGTCTTCCTGAACAAATGGCTGTGCAAAATTGTCTGCCTTCTATCAAGCAATTCGCGGGCCAATTTTTTTAAAACCCATAATATCTTGAAATAAAATGAAAAAAATGATCGTTGGAAACTTGCTTCCGGATGTTTCGGCGAAATAACACAAAAATTGCCGACCTTGCCCGGCAGATTTTTCTGTGCAAATTTCCAGAACAGACGGGATCTTGCGATAATCGAGTTATGGATTGCTTTGACTGACAAAAGCCGGGAAAATCGGAAATCATCCATTCAGTCAGGCTTCAATTCATGGCAGCAAACAGAAAATACATTGAACTTCTTGACCGCGCATTTGAGGAAATCCTGACCCGGGATTCTGAAACCGCCCTCAACTTGTGCGAGGATGCGATGAAGATTGCCCCCGAGCGGGCGGAGCATTTGTTTATGCTGGGGATTGTGTCATTGGGGTTCAATGATGCCGGGCGGGCTGTCAAGTTCATGGAGGAGGGACACCGCCGCGAACCGGACTGGCTGGAATTTGTTCAGGCCCTGACGACCCTGAATGCCGAAATCGGAAATTTGAGCGACAGTCTGTATTATTCCAAACTGGAATTGATCACGGAGTCAAATCCGGATGTCAAAAACTGGATGCCGGACAGTTTCGGTGATTTTGCGAAGGCGATCGACAAAATGAAGGTCCCCACCTACTTGGTGGATGGCTGGATTGAATTTCACGAAAGAAAATATACCTCGGCGGCGGCATTCTGTGAACGTGAGATGGTGATTAACCCGGATAACCCGGAGTGTTATTTTCTGTATGGCAGAGCCTCGCTGGAAATGCACGAACTGGAACGGGCACTTGACGCCCTGAGGACGGCCATTGAACACGATGGGGACAACTTGCAATACAGGCTCTTTTACGCCGATGCTCAATTGAATCAGGGCCTTGTCGAACAATCGGTTGTATCTTGCCGGGAAGCATTGAAAATCCATCCGCAATCGATTGAACTTCGCCTCAGACTGATTTGTGCCCTGGCCTATCGGCACGGCGCTGACTGGGCAGAATGTAACATTGAAATGGATGTTTTAGGGCAGCAGTTGACGGGCAATTTCCAGAATGAAAGGCAAGGTCGCGGCGAAAAGCGACCAGATAGCAAGCGCCCGGATAAAATATGTGTCGGATTTCTCGTCAATGAATTCGCACTGACCGAGTATGCAGATTTTCTTACGCCTATATTCCGATGTTACGATCACTCGAGGTTCCGGGTTGTCGGTTATCAGCAATACAGTCAGCCGTTTTCAGGGACGGCAATATTCAGCAAGGCGGTCGATGACTGGATCAGGGCCTATGATATTAATGACCCGACACTGGCGCACATAATTGCCAATGACAATGTCGATGTGATCGTCGATTTGTGTGGCGTTCAGCCCGGAAACCGTATTTCGCTGCTGGCCGCTCTGGAGGGTGTCGTGAGGGTCAGTTGGCTGGGGTTTCCCGTTGTGGCGTCACCAGCATGGACAGACGCAATTTTGTGGAACACCGGATTGAGGAACACGACCGGTTCATTCGTGAACTCAACGCGGGTCTACGATGTTGGAGAAAGCCTGGTGTGTTACAGTGGTGGTTCAGCCTCCCTAGAAATTGTGACAAAAAGTCAGCGGTCAACAGACGGGAACGGGTCGATTACGTTCGGAGCGGCCCTCGACCTGAAAGTGATTCCTCAGTCAATAGAAATTTGGGCCAAGGTTCTGCGGACCACGCCCGGTAGTCGGCTGTTATTGGGCGGCCGAGGTGCCGTGTTTGACGGAACGAAGCGGCGGGTGCACGACTTGTTTACCGACTTTGGCGTCGAGCAACGTGTATTTGTTCACGAGGGCGCGGATGGGCAATCCTCCCTTGGGCAGTTTTTGTCAGAAATTGATATTCTGCTCGATTCCGAAGTCGTCAGCGGTTCGGCGATGTTGGCAGATGCATTGTGGAGTGGGATTCCGGTCGTTACCAGGGAAGGAATGCAACCGTCGTCTGCCATTGGTGCGGCAGTTCTGAGGGCGTCGGGATTGCCACAGTGGGTGGCATGTGAGATAGAGGATTACGTTCGAATCGCCGCAAAGTTGGCACAGGATGCCGCGCAATTGCAGCAGTCGAGATCAGGTCTCCGGGAACTACTGGAGCAGTCGGTGTTATGCCAAACACAGCAATTTGTCAGCCGGTTTACGGATACACTGGAAGAAATCTGGCGTGACGCGCAACAATGAAACCCGGATGGTTTTCTGTGTATAAGGATTTTGGAAAACGGACCGCAAAAAAAATCAGAGCAAAATATTGACGGCAGACCCGGCAGGTACGCTGTTCGGGCTGAACAGACCCGCCGCAAGGCGATCCGCCATGCCGCTACTGACTTCAAACGAAAGAGAAATCGCGTTCAGGAGTTGAGAATAATTTTCGCGGATTTTCGCGATTTCAGTCGCTTTGTCCGCCTGTGCCGCGATCTGGGCCGCTTGGATCTGCAAGATCGTTGCATTCAGTTTGGTTTCGGTATTGGTACGAAGTTTTTCGGCACTTTCGGCCTTCAGTAACAATACCTGAGCTATTTTTCCAATCTCGGCACGTCCGGCAGCGACGGCGTTTTGGGCTGATGTGAGATCCGCAAAATCTGCGTATTTCGTCGCTTTGGTTACAGTCGCGCCGTTAGTAACGCTGACAAGACCGCGTCGCCGTACAGATTCAATTCCGTCGGAAATAAATATTCCGACCGTAGTTCCGTTGGTCACGGTTGTCTTTGCGATGGTCCCGTTAACCCGCTCCAGGGCAGTGTTAAAGTCGGAAGTTTTGCCGGCTGCCAACGCGGCATCCATCACGTCCAGCTGTCGGGCCATCTCGCCGACCGCATTTATATTCCGGTTGTTGTCAAAGTTAAAATCAATGAGGTTGTTCTGGAATTTTGACAATTTCTTTTCCGTGCCGATCAGAAACGCATCAACGTTGTTATTCAATCCGCTGTCGGACGACGCTTTTTCAATCTTGCTGTTGAGTTGGTCAATGATCGTGTTCTGCAACTGGTTGAACTGCAACTCAAAGGTCGGGCGCGCCGAAGCAGTGCCGATGGAAGAGAGCCCAGCTGCAAAATTCCCACTTGAAAAGATGTCTACGACGCCAACCATATCCGTTTTCTCTGTCAGGCTGAACCTATACAGTCAATCATACTCGAAATTCATAATGAAGTCTATCATGGCACCGATCATTTGAAGGATTGCCAGGCGTGAACGGTCAATCGAGGTCTGCGTTAATAGCCGGGTTGCCCGGCGCGACCGGTTCGACGGTATCGTCAGCCGGTTCTTTTCCTTCCAGCATATCGTAGAAATCACGAACCCTTTTGACGGTCCGCCGGATTTGATAGACAAATTCCTCGGTGACGATCTGAACATATAGCCGGCGCTGATCTTCGTTAGGAACGCGGTTGTAATAGTAGTTTACCAGCGCAAACAGCATCAGCGTTGAACCCCTGAAATAATGGCCTTCGGTCGTGCTGTCACCGGTCGGAGGGATTAACACCCGGCAGATATCCATGCAAAACTGCAGATCGTAAATACGGTTTTGTTTTCCCGTCCGCGCAGGCAGTTTTTTGTCGGTTGGAATTTCACCGTCACTGACGTTCGGATCAGGAATGACGTCTGACGATGCGCTTTCCTCGAGCCTGTCATTGTGTTTGTTGACGATAGAGATCAGTTCTTCGGCGTAGTCATCCAGGCATTTACGCAAATCCTTTTTGTTCCAGGATGTTTCGAACATCTGCGGCGTATATTCGGGAAAGGACTGGACGAGGTCTTGCAGGACCTGTTGTTTGTCAGGTGCCTCTGGCAGTTCAATGCTCGAAGACAGCACAGGAATAGCGAGGTCGATGCGGCATCCATCACTGCAATTATAATACTTTCGACCGCTCGACTTGTAGGAGATTGCCAGCTCGATCGTCTGCCGTGCCCACTGATATACCATTTCGGTGAGCACAGTCCCGCCAAAATTGCCAGCATGAGGGACGTCAATCAGCGTATTGAATTCTACTTCTCCGTGATTGTATGGAGCGTCATCGGCATGGTGTTTGGCCGCATCACGCGCACCCAGATCAATGCCGAAAAAATAGAATGTGCGGCATCCAATGGACTGGGCAAAAGAAACGCCCAGATTTGAAACGGTGGGTGTTGCGTAGGTCAGCATCGTATCCATGCCCTGATTGAACAGCGGAAAAGACGCAAGGCTGGCCCGGAAATAATAAATCGTTTCCCTGAAATACGGGCTCACCCCTGGATCGACGGTCGACGAGGCGACCAGATTAATCGTGCCAAGATCATGCTCTTTCGAGAGAATTTCCATCAAGTGGGTGACGGCCGGTACGTTTTCCATTTCGACTTGAAAGTCCGGGGTGATCCGGTTTTTCAACAAAATTCGTAATGCCGTACCGCAGGAAATTATGATAGCGCGATCCTGGGATTTGCGGATGAATTCCAGATCGTTGTCGAGGGACGGCCCGCCCCCGATGATAAATACCGGAATATGTATCATCCGTTCGCGGGCTTTGTAGTGTCGCCCATTGAAATTGGCGAGGTTACGATAGGAATTCCGGACCATGTCGATTTCGTCTTCAAGAAATCCCAGTCCGGTTCCGATTGTGTCACGATCACGCAGCAGGATGTCAAGCGCGCTACTCATGACCGAACTGAAATAGGATTTGAAAAACAGAATGCCATCAACGAAAGCGGGATTGATAAACCGGACATTATCTCTGACGTCTTCCGAAATTTGTGTGGCCGACGGTGGGTCAACAAAGCAAAGATGCCGCTTCTCGGCCTCCATTTCATCAAGAAAGCCGGCCCAGTCAAAAACAAAAAGGGAATGATAGGCGAATTCGATCGTCGGCTCGACGCAAATCAGATGCCGGCATTCTGTTTTTTCAGCGAGGGCAGGAAGATGAAACCCCAATCCTATGCCAAACACCACCAGGTGGAAGCATCTTGGGTCGGACGGCCTGGTCAGAAAATTAATGCCGGATTCACTGGCGCGCCGGACGATCCGGTATCCGGAAACGTTTGACTCGTCGTCGAGATTGGTGCTGTCGGGAGGATTGATCAGAAGTTGATGGACACCCGTGCTTTTGGTGATATCGGATGTCTGTTCCATCGCGTACTGGACGGCAGATTTGCCATATAAGCGTGTCCCTCGGAATTCGATATCGAATTCATTCTGACTGTTTTTAACCAGTTTTGACTGCGGGTTGGAAACGGATTTCAGTTTCGATGCGAAGTGCGAGCTGTGTTTTTCGAAGGCCTTGACGTTCGCGTCGTGCAGCTTCCAGTCCAGTTCATCGCTCGGGACTTCAACAAAAGAATCATCCATGCCGTCATCGGAGGGGGGCGACGGGCCTTCCTTCATATCTGGCGGGCTTTGATCGTTCATGCTAGTCCTCAAAAATCAGGCGCAGACCCGGCTCGGCACCGGCGTCACTTTGCCCACCCAAGGTGAAGGAATACTAGTTAAGATTTGCACCCATTGGAAAACAAAAAAATGAAAAAAAAGGAAGAGGATTTCTCCTCTCCCTTTTATAACCTGAAAAGGTCTCCCCGATTTAACGGAAGAGACGCAGGATCGCCTGTTCAGACTGACCGGCAAATGCCAGAGACTGGATACCAAGTTGCTGACGGGTCTGCAGAGCCAGCAGGTTGGCACCTTCCTGGTTCAGATCCGCCAAGGTCAGCTTGCCAGCACCCGCTGTCAGGGTGTTCACGTACTGCTTGGTGAAATCAAGGCGGGTCTGCAGCAACGCAACGTTCGACCCCAGTGTCTGGGCCCGCGACCGCAGGGTCGTCAATGCGCTGTCCAGATTGGTGATACGATCGTTCAGAGCCGTCGTATATCCAACGCCAACCGCCCGTTTTGCATCGGTGTCGGTCAACGAGATCGACTGGCCCGTACCGGCGGTGATTTTCAGAACCCCGCCAGTACCGGCGGCACCGGCAAGGACCGCGGATGTATCAGTAAACTGCGAATAAAGGGTTGAGTAAAACAAGCCCGGACTATTGGTGCCGCCTACTGACGTTTTGCTGAAACCCGAGCCTTTCGACTGGGCAGAAATGCCGCCGGACACAACAACAAACGAAACCGTGTCACCAATGGAATACGTTCCCGCAGATATAAAGCTTGCGGACAGGGCACCATAATCTGTCAATCCGCCGGCGGAAACGACGTTCACCGTAAAGCTTTGACCGCCATAACTCAGCGTAACGGTATCACCGGCAGAGATCGTTGACGCGGTTTGCCCGGCGACCGTCACATCGATCGACGCTGCGCCAACCGTGCCGGTAACGGCTGTCAATGTTGACGCTCCGGTACCAATGCCAACTCCGGCAAGGGTGCCGGCAGATACCGCCGCAACATTGAAGTTGATCGTCTGCGTGGCGGCCGTCAACTGCGCTACACTCAGGCCATCAGATCCAACACGAATGTCTACTGAATTAACGTTCAGAACGCTGGCAGAGTCGTTGGAGAAGTTGACCGTCAAGGTCGAACCGGTACCGCTGACGAGGTTGAGGCCCTGATAGGTGGCATCAGTTGTCAGGTTGTTGACCTGGGTGCGAAGATCGTTGAACTGACTAACGATATTCGAAATTTCAGCGGTTGTTGTGGATGATTTGGCATTCACCGCCAAACCCTTGAGCTGCTGAACCAGACTTTCGACCGCGGAAATCGCATCCGTGGCCGCTGTCAGCGAGGAAATTCCCTGATCGATATTCGCCTTTTTCTCCGTAAAATCGGTAGAGCGATCCTGAATACCCTTGGCCTGGAAGAATGCCACCGGATCATCGATCGGGCCAGCGACTTTCAGCCCTGTCGACAGACGATTCTGGGTCCGGCTGATCAGATCGGTGGTGCTTTGCAGGGAGAGGAGGTTTTGCCGCACTGCGGACGTAAGGCTAACATTAGACATAATTCATTACTCCATTCTAGAGTAGATTAAAGAAGGCCGCTTCTGAACCTTCCGTGTGACTCTCTACTTTCTGCAGAGAACAACCGATGTTCGGTTACACGATCACACCACGTTTCTCTTCTTTCAAGAACCGCTTACCAAAAAGTAGTAATGCACCTGATTGCGAAATGCAACAATTTATTCATAGGTTTTCATTAATTCTGGCCTGACGTAAGAATGGGATATGCGGGTGATGGCACTATCTGGCGATCGTGCGGACATCTCATGAATAGTGCAATGAAGGGGCGAGGGGCAGGATGGCAAACAGGGAAAAGATTTCTGCAGCACTTCGATTGCATCAGGAAGGAAATTTGCTGGAGGCGGGTGAAATCTACCGTGAAGTTCTGGCCAGCGAGCCGGACAATGTGGATGCATTGAATCTGATGGGGGTCGTCATGCAGGCGGCCGGGGATCTTGAGCTGGCGGCTGATTTGATCGGTCGGGCGGCTGAACTGGCGCCGGACTATTTCGGCCCATTTGCCAATCTCGGGAATGTCTATCAGGCGGCCGGGCGTCTGGAAGAGGCGCTCGACAGTTTTCGCCGGGCGCTGGAACTCAATCCGGACAGTGCGGAAACCGTAAACAATATGGCCAGCCTGTTCAATCAGTTGGGGCGTCATCAGGAAGCGCTCAAGGCCAGTGAGGCGGCGCTCGGCATTTTTCCGGAATTTCCGGCCGCCCGTTTGAATCTCGGTAATGCGCTGGCGGCGCTGGGTAAAGTCGATCAGGCCATTGCGTGTTACCGCCAGACCATTGAAGCCGATCCGGAAAGCGGCGATGGCTGGTTCAATCTTGGAAATATTTATGTCGATCAGGAGGACTGGCGTGAGGCGCAAGCCGCCTTCGGGAAGGCCTTGGCCCTTGATCCTGAAAATCCTGAAAAGCAGTACAATCTCGCGTTGTCGTTATTGAAGTGTGAAGAATATGGTGACGCTGCCCGGTATTTTCGTGAGGCCATTCGTAATCGCCCGAACTATATCGATGCGCAATGTAATCTTGCCAGCGCATTGCAGGCGCAGGGTCAGACAGCGGAAGCGATGCAGGAGCTTCGACAGGCACTGACAGCAGAACCGGACAGCCCTGACCTGCATTGGAACCTGGCGCTGATTTCCCTTCAGCACGGCGACTATGAACAGGGGTGGCGGGAATACGAGTGGCGGTGGAAGACGCCGACATTTGCGGATTTCAACAGAACCTTTTCCGTACCGCAATGGGCAGGAGAACCGCTCGACAGGAAAACCGTACTGGTGACCGCCGAACAGGGTTTCGGGGACGGCATACAGTTTGCCCGCTATGTGCCGATGCTTGGAGACCGCGGTGCGTCGGTAATTCTTGAATGCCGGCCCCAGTTGACCGGTTTATTCGAAACGCTTGAAGGTGTCGGATCGTGTATCGACCTCGGGTCGCATGCCGGTCCGATTGATTTCTATGTCCCGTTAATGAGTCTGCCACATATCTTTGGAACAACGCTGCAAACGGTCCCTTGCCAGGTCCCGTATTTACGTGTGCCCGAGGCGCGAAACGCTCATGAAACTGTTCTGGAAGAAAGCGAATTCAAGATTGGGTTTGCCTGGGCAGGCAGCGCCACCCGTGTAGATAACCACAAACGTTCCTGCGATGTGGCACTGTTCAGTCAACTGTTTTCGCTTCCTGGCACGCGATTTTTCAGTCTGCAGGTCGGAGAGTTCAGCAACCAGCTCGATGCCCTTGACCCGGGCAGAGCCGTCTACGATTTGTCGGACACCCTGTCGGACTTTGCCGATACTGCGGCGGTTATCGGGAATCTTGATGTGGTCGTTTCGGTAGATACATCTGTCCTGCATCTGGCGGGCGCTCTGGGTGTGTCTGCCATCGGCTTGTTGTCACGGCCGACCGGGTTCCTGTGGATGGATGAAAGACGCGACAGCCCCTGGTATCCGAACACTGTCTTGATCCGGCAATCTGTATCGGGTGACTGGACATCTGTGTTTGACGAGGCGGAGCAAGAGTTGCGTTCACGTATCGTTGATTTTCTGGACCACGGGCGCTAGCCGACCAGATTGACAAGTGTTCCGGACGGCACTTTGCCACCGCCCGCACCGATTACAATATTGTCCAGCGCCCGACCGGAAAAATCGGCCTGACCGATCGCCAGGTTCAGGCTCTCGAGACGCTGGATGCGGATGGTCGCCAGATTGATCGCGGATTCCAGTTTGGCGATGGCCGCTTCGGCACCTTCCTGGGTCAGTAAATTCAATCCTGTCAGGTTCAGTCCGACCCGGTCCAGCGGTTGCGGGGCGACCTCGACGCTGCCGCCAAACCGCGTCGTCCCGACCCGGATATTACCTGCCGTACTGGAAATAAAATTTCCATTTCTGACGGCTGAATTGGTAACCAGCCGGTCAATTCGCGATAAGGCGAGATTGATTCCCGAATCAATATTGATTCGGGATACGCGCGTGGTGTTGACGGTCAGCGACGTAAGGGGGGACACAATCGATTCATGGGCCGCCAGTCTGGCGCTGGATTTCAGGTTTTTCAGTGCATTCAGGATGCCGTTACCAGCCGAGATCGCAACCAGCAGCGCAGATTGTGATTCCGGTCCGCTGAGGGTGATTTTTGATCGCTGTGGAGAAATTGACTGTAGCTGAGGGTCCAGCTTGACGGCAGAAACGCGACCGGACCCACCAAATCCACCTGACGACAGGATCGACTGGCCGGACCTGACGAATGAAATTGCGCCTGCGACGGTTAGTGTGTCTGCCACCAGTCGTTACTTTCCCGCGGTTAGGTCTGTTTCAGAATAGTGCATTTTGATCGGCGTTAGGGATTTATTTACCATGTTTTCCGCGCCCGCATTTGTGTTGCCATCGAACCCGGTGGCTAGCGCCATTCCGACCCTTCCGCAATCGGGCGGAAATTTATCGCGGATGAAGACCGTTTTTGTGAAATCAATTCAGGCGTCCGAACGGGCGGAATTAACCACCGGGTCGCGCGGACAGGGTACATTCAAGTGAAAAGTGGAATAATCAGTTCTTAACGTTTGCCCGACTATAACCTAGGTTGATGAAGACCGGTTGACGGAACGTAAAATTTCGGAGAGGCAAATGAGTGATCATGAACAAGAGCCGGAACTGAGCGATGACGATCAGGCGATCATTGCCATGGACTGGTTTCTGGCGATGTGGGATGAAGCGATGAAGCGTGGTGTTACAGCCGAGACAATGTCGCTCACGGCATTATCCGTAACCGCGAGCCGCCTGACGACCATATTTGGGTCAGCCAAGGCGGCGGCGCTAATTGAAAACACGGCAAAAAACACACGCGATGGAATGTTCGATGACGATGGTTCCAGTGCTGACGAATGAAATCTAGGGGATAAACATAATGAACCCGCCTGATTCAGCAAATTTGGATGGAAAATCAATTCTGGTAACCGGTGGTACCGGTTCTTTCGGCAAACGTTTTGTCAAGACGGTGCTTGAAAGATATCGGCCCCGCAGACTGATTGTTTATTCACGTGATGAGCTTAAACAGTTTGAAATGCAGCAACAGTTTGATCCGCGCGATCATGATTGTCTGCGCTATTTTCTGGGGGATGTACGGGATCTTGACCGGTTGAAAATGGCGTTGCGCGGCGTCGATGTCGTGGTGCATGCAGCGGCACTCAAACAAGTGCCTGCCGCTGAGTACAATCCGACCGAGTGTATCAAGACAAATGTACTGGGGGCTGAAAATCTGGTGATGGCCTGTATTGCGGCAGGTGTGGAAAAGCTTGTGGCGCTTTCGACCGACAAGGCGGCCAACCCGATCAATCTTTACGGTGCGAGCAAACTTGCGTCTGATAAAATATTCGTTGCAGGAAATCAGTTGAGCGGTGTCGGCGGGACGGTATTCGCTTGTGTCCGATATGGCAATGTGGTCGGTTCACGGGGAAGCGTCATCCCGTTTTTTCAGAAGCTGATTGACGAAGGCGCAGGCAAACTTCCGATCACCGATCCACGCATGACCCGGTTCTGGATTACGCTGACCCAGGGGGTCGATTTTGTACTTTCCTGTTATGATACGATGACCGGCGGAGAGATTTTTGTTCCGAAAATCCCTTCAATGAAGATTACCGATCTCGCCGCTGCCATGGCACCGGCGTTGGAACTGGAAACCATCGGTATCCGACCCGGTGAGAAATTGCACGAAATCATGGTGACGGAAGATGATGCGCGTAACACCGTGCAAACAGTGGATCGGTATATTATTCAACCTCATTTCGCTCATGGGCAGGGTTTGATCAAAGGTGAGGCGGTTCCGCCGGAATTTCGATATTCAAGTGATCAGAACCCTGACTGGCTGACTGCCGAGCAGTTGAAAAACATGATGAAAGAACCGGCATAGTCTGGCAGCCAGATGGCTGGTCTCGCCCGCCATTGTGACCTGTATATGCGAATACAGACAGGCTATTGTCCGGTGGTCATGAATTCATGACCCGCCATCTCCACTGGCATAGTGTCGTATACCATCTATTTCCTGAACCAGCTGCAAACCGGCGGCTTCGGCAATCTTGATTGAGGGAATATTGTTCACCCTGATTTCTGCTGTTACAGGCAGAGACAGTGATTTAACGACATTTGAAACCATGATTTTGCCAACCCCTTTGCCCCGCCAGTTCGGAGCAACCGTCCATGAGAGATTCCATGAACAACTGCTCCGGTCAATTCTGACGGAGCCAACATTTTGCGTTCCGATGCTGGATATATAAATCCGTCGGGCAGGGTTTTGCAGGGATTTTTTCAGCCAGCAGAGGTGGTTTTCAAATTTGATTTCATCCGTGCTGAGGCTGGCTTGCCTGGTCACGGGGTCGTTTCTCCATTCGAATAGGATCCTCGCATCACCCAGTCTTGCCAGTCTTGCAACCATCCTCGAAATGTCCATTGGCAAACCCCTATTTAGAATTTTCACAAAATGGTTGTGCCCGGATATGTCGAATTATACAGCGTCAAACTATAGCAATTTCCGGTCGAAGCGGAAACATGATATATTGCTGCCTGTACGGTCGATTAAAAATCGAATTTAGCTCGCACCTTTAGCAAGACATTAATCAATTTACCTGATTCTGACAGGCACATGGGTTTTCCGTGCCGTTAGCTTTGTTATTTTGTCAGGTGAATCAGTGGATACAGACCGGGACCATTTATGGCGATAGAGTCAAAATTTCTTCCCTATGGGCGCCAACAGATTGACGAGGACGACATTGCTGCTGTCGTCAGGGTTCTGCGCGGTGACTTTCTCACCACAGGGCCAAGTGTTGCGGCGTTTGAAGCTGCGCTCGCGTCCAGGGTTGGTGCCAGATATGCTGTCGTTTGCTCAAGCGGCACGGCGGCCTTGCATCTGGCAATGATGGCGCTGCAACTGGGGCCGGGTGACCGCGGGATTGTGCCGTCGGTAACGTTTTTGGCGACAGCAAATTGCCTTCGTTATGTCGGTGCGGATGTTTTATTTGCCGATGTAGATCCGAAAACGGGATTGATGACGGAAGACACTTTGGCCGATGCACTGAATGGCGATTCCGCTAATGTGAGGGTATGTCTCCCCGTTCACATCAACGGGCAGACGGTGGACATGTCGGCCATTGCCCCGGTTTGTGAGAAGGGCGGAATTTCGATCGTCGAAGATGCCTGTCATGCGCTGGGCGGGGCGTCCCGGCGAGCGTCCGGCGAAATGGCGCCTGTCGGTACTACGGACCCAGGTGGAATGGCGGTATTTTCTTTTCACCCGGTCAAGACCATCGCGATGGGAGAGGGCGGTGCCATAACTACCGACGATCCCGAACTGGACGGTCGAATGCGGATATTGCGTAATATCGGTATGGTCCGCGAACCATCCGCTTTCAGAGAATCCCGGCAGGCGTATGATGAACAGGGAAATCCCAACCCCTGGTACTACGAGATGCATGATCTGGGGTACAACCTGCGGGCCAGCGACCTGCATTGCGCATTGGGTCTGAGCCAGATCAACAAACTTGATCGGTTCGTCGAGGCCAGAGGGGAACGGGTCGAGTGGTATCGGGAGATACTGTCCCCTTATGCACCGACCGTCGCCCCGATCCGCCAGGTCGCCGGGTGCCGGCCAGCTTGGCATCTGTTTGTTGTACAGATCGACTTCCGCGCGGCTGGCATCAACCGAGCCACCGTAATCCGTGAACTCCATGGAGTCGGTGTCGGGACACAGGTTCACTATTTACCTGTTCATCGGCAACCCTATTTTCGGAATCTGTATGGCGATATCGATCTGCCGGGCGCGGACGAGTATTATGATAGGGTACTGTCATTGCCTTTGTTCCCGGACATGACCAGACAAGATGTCGCGTATGTGTGTGAACAACTGATTCAGGTTCTGGGAGCAGGCGGATGACGACGGCAGTAATTGTTCAGGCGCGTATGACCTCGACCCGCCTGCCCGGAAAGGTTCTCAAAAAACTGGGTGGTGAAACTGTATTGTCCCACGTTTTACGCCGTTGCCGGCAGATTCCGGGAATGGACGTAGTGTGTTGCGCCGTTCCGGACGATGCCGCCAGTGACCCGGTTGCAGACGAGGCTCTGCGCCTTGGCGTGGAAGTTTGCCGTGGTTCCGAGCATGATGTTCTGGACCGATATTATCGGGCCGCCGAGGTCTGCAGTGCGGACGTTGTGATGAGAGTGACAAGTGACTGCCCACTGATTGATCCGGAAATTTGTGGACAGTTGATCCGCCTGCACGCGGATACCAACGCCGATTATGCCTGCAATAACATGCCGCCGAGTTGGCCGCATGGTCTTGATTGTGAGATTGTGTCATTCGACTGGCTGGAACGTTCAGCGCGTGAAGCGAACAAAAAATATGAACGGGAACATGTCACGCAATATGTACGCAACCATCCGGACGCGCGCCGATCCAACCTCGCGGGACCCGGCGGCGATTGTGTTCGCCATCGGTGGACGCTGGACACACCGGATGATTTTACTTTTTTTGAGGCACTATGGGCGCAGCTGCCTGCCGGGGAAATGTTAAGCGGATATCGGGATATTCTTGAAATTGTGACCGACAAACCGCAGTTGGCGATGATCAACTCAGGGCAGGACCGCGATGAGGGTTTGAAAAAATCGATCAGGGAAAGCTGAGCAATGGTGACGAAATCTGGACACGTCGCGGTTTTCCGATTTGATGCATCACGATCCATCGGTGGCGGGCACGCCTTGCGGTGTCTGGTACTGGCCGACGCTTTATCCCGCCTGAACTGGGCTTGTTTTTTTGCTGTCGGCCCTGAGACCCTGGATTCCGTACCGATTCTACGACAACGGTCAGATCATGTTGTCGAATTGTCTGGCCTCGTCGATGATTTCCAGTCGAAGATTGAACATAGACTACCGGGCGGTCAATGCGATCTGCTGGTGGTAGATCATTACGCACTTGGAATCGATTTTGAAGTCAGCTGCCGAAATATGGCAAAAAAAATTCTGGTGATTGACGACCTTGCAGACCGACGACACGATTGTGATGTCCTGCTGGATCAGACGTACGGGCAGGAGCCCCGCCGCTACGTGGAAAGGGTTCCACCGACTTGCCGGATGTTGATGGGATCAGATTATGCCCTGTTGAAAGATACCTACGCAGCTTGCCGGGAATCAAGTCTCTCGAGGCGGCAACAAACCGGATCGGCGCGCCAAATTCTGATTTCCGTCGGGTTGACTGATCCGATGGGGTATACGGCAATTGCCCTTGAACAGGTTGCCGACCTCGAGGGGGTGGGGATCGATATCGTGCTGGGTGGGGACGCGCCATCCCTGGCAACGGTCCGCGGACTTGCCAATGAAATCGGCTCAGTGGCCAAGGTGCATGTTGATGTTGCAGACCTGAGTGGATTGATGGTCAGGGCCGATCTGGCCATTGGTGGCTGTGGTTCGACGTCATGGGAACGATGTTGCCTGGGGCTGCCGACCGTGGCAATTCTGATAGCCGAAAATCAAAGGTTGGTGGCTGATAACCTGTCCCGGGTCGGCGCATTGGACGTGGTTTCGGACATCTCCGAAGTTGGTGAAAGTGTCGAACAATTATTGTCTGATTCGAATCGGCTGATGCTCATGTCCGCCGCCGCCGCATCTGTTTGCGATGGCAGGGGCAGCAACCGCGTAGTGGAGGTGCTAACGTCATGACGGGGATGATCGTAACGACAGTATGTGAGCTGGGACGCTGTTATCTTCGCGCCGATGACCTATATACGGTTTGCAATTCTTTTGGTCGTCAATCGGCTTGGCACCCGTCGTTTTCTGATACATCTATTGGATTGCAAATCCATAGAGTGGCAAACGAATTGAAATATCAAATGAGAAGGGTCGGTTTGACTGGTGCTAGTCCAAATGGGATTTTGCCAAATGGGAATTTGATCGGGACAGTGGATGAGATTGACAACTGAAATGGTGCTCCCTGTTGTGCAGATTGGAGGACGAGCGATTGGAGCGGGACACCCTCCCTATGTGGTTGCAGAATTGTCCGGCAATCACAACGGAGACATAAATCGGGCGTTTTCCCTCATGGAATCAGCAGCCGCGGCTGGCGTTGACGCTGTTAAATTACAGACCTATACGGCAGACACGCTGACGATTGATTGTGATAGCCCGGATTTCATTATTGAAGGGGGACTGTGGGACGGACGGACACTCTATGATTTGTATCAGGAGGCCGCGACACCCTGGGAGTGGCATGCCGAATTGTTTGCCAGGGGCCGGGAATTGGGCGTAACGGTGTTTTCCAGTCCATTTGATGCGTCTGCCGTTGATTTTCTCGAACAACTGGGTGCGCCTGCCTACAAGATCGCTTCATTCGAAGCCGTCGATCTACCCCTGATCAAACGGGTGGCGGAAACCGGTAAACCGATGATTATTTCGACCGGGCTGGCAAACCGCGAGGAGATTTCAGACGCGGTCTCGACGGCTCGCGCCGGTGGTTGTCGCGCAATTGTCCTGTTGCATTGTGTGAGTGGGTATCCGACCGATCCGGAAGATATCAATCTGCGTACCCTGCCTGATTTGGCAGCGGAACACGGAGTCGTCGGTGGATTGTCAGATCATACTATGGGGACAGCGGTATCGATTGCGGCTGTCGCGCTGGGGGCCTGTTTCGTTGAAAAACACTTTACACTGGACCGCCGCGATGGAGGTCCGGATGGGTCTTTTTCACTGGAACCCCAAGAACTGTCGGAACTCGTGTCAGGGTGTCGGGTTGCCTGGCAGGCTTTGGGGAAGGTGGACTATGACCGAAAGAAGAGTGAAAGCGGAAACGAGGTTTTTCGCCGGTCACTCTATCTGGTGGAGGACGTTGAGGAAGGCGATTTATTGACGGAAAAAAATGTTCGATCAATCAGGCCCGGTTATGGTTTGCCGCCGAAACACCTGCCACGGGTTCTGGGTCGGCGGATGCTGAGCCCGGCAACGCGGGGAACCCCGCTGTCCTGGCGTTTGATTGATATTGAACCGTGATGGCGGCGACCGGTAAAATTGTTGCCACTATCGAGGCGCGGATGACATCCTCCAGGTTGCCGGGCAAGGTGTTGATGTCGGCAGTTGGCAAACCGATGCTGGAACTGATGGTGGAACGGCTGACCCGGGTCCCGTCACTTGCAGGTATCGTCATCGCGACGACCGTAAACGACTCCGATGATCCGGTCGTGGAACTCGCTGACCGACTGGGTGTCGGTTGTTATCGAGGTAGTGAGCCGGATGTTTTACAACGGGTGCTGGACGCGGCGCGGTCGGTTGATGCCGATGTGATCGTTGAAACGACGGGCGATTGCCCCCTGATTGATCCGGCGTTGGTCGAAACCTGCGTTCAGGAATATCTTGTAAGTCACGTTGATTATGTTTCCAATATACTTGAGCGGACCTACCCGGTGGGAATGGACACCCAGGTGTTTGCCACCGATATTCTTGCCGATGTTGCGAGCCGGACAATGGATGCTGCAGACCGTGAGCATGTCAGCCTGTATATTTATCGACATCCGGAAATCTATAGCCTGAAGAACTGCCCGGGACCGGAAGAACTGACCGATCCGGGGCTCGGCCTGACACTGGATACACCGGAGGATTTTCAGTTGATCGGCAGGATTTTTGAGGCACTGTATCCGACCAATCCGGCATTTGATCTGGCGGACATCCTTGATCTGTTGAAAGGGCAGCCGGATCTGCTGGCGCTTAATCATCATGTTCGACGCAAACATGTCTGAGAAATTGTCGGCCCTGATTGTCGGATGTGGGAATATTGCGGGTGGCTATGACGATGGCGGCGCCAATCCGGACGCAGTTCTGACGCACGCGGGTGCCTATCGGATGCACAACGGGTTCGAGATTTCAGCCTGTATTGATCCCGATGATCAGCGGCGCCAGTATTTTATGAAACGCTGGAATATTGGACAGGGGTTCGCCGATTTGACCTCGTGCGCCCGGTCCGGCCTTCGATTTGATGTTGTCAGTTTGTGCAGCCCGAATGCGTCCCATCGGGCGGCCCTGATGGAACTGCTCGATATGCCCGTCAGATGCGTTTTTGCCGAAAAACCCCTGACGGGACATGTCGCCGGCTCGCAGGAAATTATCGATGCCTATGCGGCAAAGAACATATCTCTGGCTGTTAATTATCTCCGTCGCTGGGCGCCGGAAATGAAAAGACTGAGATCGGATATTGCTGCCGGGAAGTGGGGTCGTGTCCGGGGAGCAAGCGGCAGTTATGCCAAGGGGTTATTCAATTGTGGCAGTCACCTGATTGATCTGATCCATTTCCTGGTGGGGACAATGTCGCCCCGTGACGTTTTCTCGCGGGTCGACGACTTTACATCCGATGACCCGACATTAGGGGTCCGTCTAGAATTTTCGAACGGCGCTCCCGTGATTCTGATGGGGAAGGACAGCCGGGACCATTTTTCCTTTGATCTGACACTGATCATGGAAAAGGGTGAGGTCGTACTGGACGATCTTGGTCGGCGGATCTGCTATCGACCTGCAGTTGCGCACCCGTTGTTCCGGTCACAGATTACGCCCGCAGTCGTCGATCCTGTCGATACCGGTTTTGATCGTGCCATGCTGGCCGCGCTTGCCAATATCGAAGATCACCTCTCAACCGGTGCCGAACTTCTCAGCAATGGCAGGAATGCCGTACAGTCGGAGCGGACGTGTTCGGAAATTATGACCCTTGTCGGTGAAAATGCCCTTTGCCGAAACGAAGGAGAACGAATGTGAGCACGCTGGCATTATTCGGGGGAGCACCCGTACGGACCGCCCTTTTTCCGCCCTACAAGGTCATTGGTGAGGAAGAAAAGGCAGCCGTGGCGGAGGTAATGGATACCGGCATCCTGTCACGCTATCTCGGTGCCCAACACGAAGATTTCATGGGAGGGCCGCAAGTTCGTGAATTCGAGCGCGAATGGGCGGCAGTTTTCCACGCCAATCACGCGGTTGCGGTCAATTCCGCAACCAGCGGATTATATGCCGCTGTTGGTGCGGCAGGGGTCGGTCCGGGTGATGAGGTTATCGTTTCCCCCTACACCATGATGGCTTCGGTCACCGCGGCGGTCGTGTTTAATGCTGTTCCGGTATTTGCCGATATTCACCCGCAAACGTTCTGCCTCGATCCGGACAGTATCCGTGCCCGGATCACTGAGAGAACCAGGGCCGTCATTGTCGTGCATCTGTTCGGACAGGTCGCTGATATGGATGCGATCATGGAAATTGCGGAACAGCATGACCTCATCGTTATCGAAGACTGTGCTCAGAGCCCCTTTGCTACTTGTCAGGGTCGGCCGTGTGGGACTTTGGGACATATGGGTGTGTTTAGCCTCAACTATCACAAACATATTCATACCGGTGAAGGTGGTGTGGTCACTACCAACGATCCGGAACTGGCTGAACGCCTTTGTCTGATCCGGAATCACGGCGAGGCTGTAGCCGGCAAACGCGGCGTGAAAAATATTGTCAATATTGTCGGCTTCAATTTTCGCATGGGTGAAATCGAAGCGGCAATCGGGCGCTGTCAATTAAGGAAGGGCCCGGATCTGGTCAGGACGCGGCGGCGCAATGTGGCGTTGCTGGAAAGTCGGATGGGCGTGCTTCCGGGATTGTCACCGCCGTTTGTGCCCAACAGCAATGAACATGTGTATTACGTTCACGCTCTGACCCATGATGCCAATGCAATGGGGGTTTCGCGACAGTTATTTGTCGATGCCCTGAAAGCCGAATTGCCACCGACGGAACTGCGGGAAGGGGAGGGGGCCCTGATTGGTGCTGGTTACGTCAGGCCGATCTACCTGGAACCCATGTTTCAACAAAAGATTGCCTATGGTAAAACCGGTTGTCCGTTTACCTGCCCGCACTACGATGGTCATCAGGAGTATGCCCGGGGGATCTGTCCGAATGTGGAAAAAGCGCATTTTGAAACATTGATTACGCACGAGATGATGCGCCCACCCATGTCCGAACAGGATTTGCAGGATGTCGCATCGGCGTTTCATAAAGTCATGGATCACTTGTCGGAATTGCGTGACTGGGCTGGCCGGCAGGAGATCTGAGAAAATGTTGCGACTGGTTTTTGCAGCACATGACCCGGGCGCGACCGTCATGCTCGACGGAGCGATCGGCACCGCTTGCAAACGCGGCCACGATATCAGATTTTTATGCACGGGCCCGGCTGAAAAAATCTGGAAAGGTCAGGGCAGGCAAGTCGTTGACCCGGAGGTGCTGCGTGAGTCGACAATCGACCAGTGGGTCGATGCCGTGGATCTGGTTGTGACCGGCACCGGGTTTGGCGAGTTTGAAAAAAATCTGTGGCCTCTTTTTCGCGCACACAATCAACGAACATTTGCCGTTATCGATAGTTGGTCGAATCTGGACCGCCGGTTTACTGACCCGATGACAGACGGAAGATGGGTTCTTCCAGATGCAATTGGCGTGATTGACGAGTGGTCGGTCGACCGTATTTTATCAGGTGGATGGTGTGATGTGCCAGTTCATGTAGTCGGACAACCGCATCTTCAACATATCTCCCGTACGGTGCGCGCAAGGAGGCGTAACCGCCCGGTAAATAACCCCAGGGTTCTGGTTTTCTTTTCGGAACCCGTTCGTGAGGATTTCCCCGGCAACGCCCGTGGATTTGATCAGATTGATGTCCTCAGCGATCTGGTTGTCGGGCTGAAAACTGCAAAACCGATGCAAATTTTCATAAAACGGCACCCGAGAGAGTCACATTGTTCGTGGTTGGAGCGGATCGAAAAATTGCACCGCGACTCTCCGCATGAAGTTCGGATGGCCGAAAATAGTGCTGAAGATCTTTTGATTTTGGCCGATGTGGTTGTCGGGATGACGTCGATGGTACTGGTGGAAGCGGTACTGTCGAATATTCCAACGCTGTCATGCCAGCCGGGAAGAACGGGTACCCCGCTGGCGATTATTGATGAACTTGTTCCTGTTGTTCTGAACATGCAGGAGATCGCAGGTGCTGTGGACCGGGCGCTGGCGGAAAAGATATCTGAAGTTGGCCAGGTTGGCCGATTAGCCGGAATCATTGCAAATGCCGATGCCCGGTTCGTCGATGTGATCGAACAGGTTGCAGCTGCGCGAATTTGATTGAACGGAAGCTGTGAGGATAGAACATGGAACCGGAAAAACCCTCAGGGACCGAAAACCTGGCGCAAAACCTTGTTCAGGCGGGTGTCGGGCTGGACCAGTCCCGTATGGACGGTATACCTCCGGACGCACTGGCTGCGGCGCTCGAAACAAATCTGCAAACGTGGGTTGAGTTGCTGGTCAGCCTGGACTCGCCTGATTGTGTCATGACGGACCAGGTGAAGGCCAACCTGCGGCGCTTGTGTGACTACGTTTCCAATTTGACCCTGGGACAGGGTGTGAAGATGGCCGAAACCGAAATAGATACGCTGGTCAACATCAATTTCCAGATTTCAGAAGGATTGCTGGAGGGGATTGCACGGAACAAGTGAGGAGGGCGCGTCAATCACCATATGGTACGCATTTCAGAATGTCACAGTCCAGATAAACCGGAGCTGAAAATCGGATGTAAAACCTTTTTTGAAAAACCCAATTTGATGTTCTTTTTCTGAAACCTCCGAACCTTTTGCATGGATTTGTCCAAGGTCGAAGGTGCTCATTCCCCGCTCTTTCGCGCGCATCATGGAATCAAATACTGGAAAATGTCCCAGGGGTTTGTCGAATTTTTCACGGTCGTATACACCGGATGTATAATAGGAGGTCGTCATTCCATCAGTCACGATTGTGCCGGATACCAGACTTCCATCTTCCATGAATCCCAGCGAAAGTTCGGCTGTTCCGTTCACAATTTCACTCCAGAAAACATCCCAGTACCGTTTCTCCCGGGCGGTCCCTCCGGCAAACCGGGTATGGAATGCCGAATATTGTTCAAACAGGGCTGCGTCGGTATTCGCGGCATTTACGTATTGCATGTCCAGGACCCGGCTTCCCCAGTTGACAAGTGACCGATAACTGCTGCGCAGATCCTTTCGGATGTCCGCGCTGTCCCGGGTCAGGTCAACAATAGCATTGATCTGGGCGTTCGGCTGTGCGGCCTGATTCAGGCACGCCAGATCCGGAGCCGTGAGGGGACCGTCGTTGGTGCCGCCCAGAATTCGGGCGGTGGATGCACCGGACTTTTGTGCAAGTTCGCGGAGGTGGCGAAAACATTCAGCGTAAACGGATTTTCCACGCTTTTTCGCCATAGCAGCACGCGGGGCTAACAACATTGGAAGGTCATAGAATGAAAGTTGTGTGCCGCCTGTCGTGGAAAACCCCAACAATTGGGGAATTCCGTCGTGCAGGATGGCAAACGAGGACGGCATAAATCGGGACGATTTATGATTAAGTTCGCGATACAGACGACGCCCGAACTGGCCATAGAGCGGGTGCGCATTCCAGGTTGGAAACATCTGTAAATCCTGACTGTTCAACCAGTCTTCATCGATTCGGTCAAAAATAGAAAATCTTGAAGGAAGGGCCTCCGTTTCAGTTGGGGGACAGGACATGATAAACCTTTTCGCTGAATTTTGTGAACCGTTGTTAATGTTAGGATAAAATTTTTAACAAATGATGCCTATTGTTTGGATCGGCGATTAGGGTTGACCGGTTTGTATGGCGTCGTGTCGGGAAGAAAATCCGGGTATTTCCGGCACGCCAAATAAGAAGTCTGGTCGGTTGAACCGAATATGGTGGTGTGATCTGGCGCACCATCTGAATTTGGGTTATATGATAGACTGCTTTTATTTAACATTGTGTGTTATCCGGAAGGAAGTTCAATGCCGCTGACCATCGATTTCAAAAGCGGTGACCGATTGATCGTTAACGGGGCAGTCGTCGAAAATGTCGGGTCAAATGCCAAGTTACTGGTGCACAATCAGGCAATGATACTCCGTGGCCGAGAGGTTATCTCGGAAGAGGACAGCAATACGCCTGCCTCACGTGTCTATTTTACCCTTCAGTGTGCCTACATATTTCCCGAACGGCAAAGTTATTACATGGAATTATTCGAGAAATTGCTGGATGAATATGCTGCGGCGTGCCCCAGTGCCAAACCCCTTGCGGAGGAAATTCTATCCCTCACGCAGGAGAATAATTTTTATAAAGCCCTGAAGGTATCGTTCAAGCTTATCCGCCACGAAAGCGATATCCTGAACGGGATTCAGTCGAAATTTGAAAAGACGGTTGCCCGTTGACGTGCCCATTGAGGTGCCGGTGAAATGGCTCCGCCGCCAGAAAGTAACTTAATGTGAACACTTTTTTTCTACTGTCGACCCCTGAGCAACTGATCAGCCCCGTTGCAATTCCTGCTCATCCGTAATGTGGAGCCAAGATGTCACAAGAAAAGCAGATAAAACAATATCAGCAATCTTCGTATGGTCGAACCCCGCAGCCGGGAAACCCGACCTATTCGGAGGCCTGGGCGCTGGTTGAGGCCGCCCGGCGCATGGCTGTGCCCATCACCCGGGGAGATGTCAGTCAGAATCAGGCGTTGCGGGATGAAGCACGTGGAGCGTTACGCCTGAACTGGCGTTTGTGGACGATATTTCAAACAGAACTCAGTGTTGAGGATGCCGGGGCCGTACCGGACGGGCTTCGCGGAAATATGCTGAATTTATGTAATTTTGTTGATAAGCAAACCGTCGAGTGCATCAATGAGCCGACCACGGAAAAAATATCGGCGTTAATTGATATTAACCGTAACATTGCCCAGGGGTTGCTGGAATCGCTCAATACGGTCATGGACGCGACAGAACAGTCGGCTGAAACGGAAAACAGCGATAAGGCTTCTCAGCCACCACAGCATGTGTCTATTGATACCGATATCTAGATATTGGGCCGACTCCCTATTTTCTCTGATTTACAGGAATTTGGCCAAACTCAATTGCCGGATACGGGCATAGGACTGGAACGACGCTTCCAGAGACCGCTGATCATCCAGCATCCGGGTTAACGCGTCTGTAAGGTCGGTGTTTTCCATTTTGGATACACTGGCATCGAGAAACCCGATGAATTCGGTATTGAGCTTGTTGGTGTCGCTAATAAGAACCCGGTGATACCCGAGATCAATCTGAGCTTGTTCAATACTGCCGGCGATCTCGGTTGTACCGAACGGTGCCGGATCCGAGGCGGCGCGATTGAGGGCACCGTCAATCAATGACAATGCCTTGCTGATCCTGTCTGTATTCTGATCCAGCCCCCCTTCGGTTGCGAAAATCCCTTGTGCAATGTTTGCCAGCGCCCGCATTCCCTTTTCAAATGCCGGATTGGCAGCATTCAGGTCCAGAGAAAAAGATCTGTTTTCATCAACGCGGTGAGTATCGGCAAGTTGATCCCCTCCAAAGTAGGAACTCACGGTAACGGATCCAGCGCCGGTCACAGCGGTGGCAGTCCCGCTGACGGCGGCTGTTGTGGTAACGGCATCCGTTGTTTTTAACGTAACGGTGGCTCCGTCAGATGATACGGAATCGATGGTGTAAGTGGCACCGTCGTTGGCCGACCCGGTACCGGCGATTGTAAGCTGCACGCCGGCTATTAGATTGTTGCCACTGGCATCCCGGAACGTTCCGGCTGGCGCGCTGATGGTATCGGCAGCGGTGCCATTGTCGGTGAAAGTCATGTTGGTGACGGCGGTAAATTTGAAATACTCACTGCCGGTCGTATGAATGGTCGCCAATGTACCATTTTGGCCAGCGGCGGCGGTTGCAACATCTGTGCTTACCAGGGTCGCAATCGACCCGTCAGTGGAAACTGAAGCGATCGTATAGGTATTGCCATCGTTTGCAGTGCCCGTGCCGGATACCGCTATCTGGGTGCCTGGCACCAGATTGACGCCATTCGCGTCCCGGAATGTACCCGCCGGGGCGGTAATTGAATCCGCAGCGGCACCCCCGTCGGTAAAGGTGAGCCCGTTTGCGGCATCGGTGTAACTTTTGACTTGCAAACCCTGATCTGTCAGGCGTTTCGGGGTAATCGAAATGGTGTTTGTCGTGGTATTGATGGCGGCAATCGTAAACGTTGAATTATTTGCAGCAGTCGACGTGCCGGCAATCGTGATGGCAGTGCCAACGGTCAGGGAATCCAGTTGGTCGTTTGTATAGGTCAGCGTATCAGCGGTCGTTCCGTTATTGTTTGTGAACGCAAGTGTGGTACCGGACACCGAGAGGGTCTGTGCGCTGTTAGCCGGATTTTGATAGGAAATCGACCCGGTCGAAGCCGCTGCAGTGGTAAATTGTTCGGTTACCAGATCCAGCGTCGTTCCACCGTTTCCAACCGCCGCTACGGTGTAGGTTGCATCATTGGCACCCCCGGTACCGGAAAGTGTGATGGTCGATCCGGCGGACAGGTTGGCAAATTCACCGGACGTCGACGTGATCCGGCTCAACCCGCTGGTGGCATTGCGCTCTTCAAACTGAAGCCAGTTGCTTTTCTCACTGGTATTGTTGCGGCTGACAGATAACGTATCGAGATGGGCGTCACGTGACGTCGGATACTTGACGGTCGCACCATCATATTTGGCTTGAAACGCGGTCAGGGTTGTTAATCCGAGATCAACCGGTTTGGTTGTTGATCGACTGCCAGAAAACAGGAATTTTCCGTCGATTTCCGTATTCAGGAGATCCTGGATACTTTTAAGTGAATTGAAAGAGGTCTGTTGAATGTCCGCGACCTTGGTTTTGTCTTTTGTGTCAGAGGACGCAAAGTCATTAAGCCGTTTGCGGAACGCATTGAGTGTACTCTGGATACCATCAGTTGCGGACGTTGTTAACTTCAGGCGCACGTCCATTTGTTCGTTGTCGACAATGTAACGGTTCAACAGGTCACGCTGGTTCTCGACGTTGACCAAACGTCGCGAGTCGTTGTAGATACCCTTGTAGTCCTGAGATTTTTTTTCTGTAGTAACAGCCAACTGGCGATCAATCAGATTTTTCTGAGTTCGAAGTGTCTGGCTTAGAAGTAAATTGTTCGCAGCAAAGGTGGAAATGCGGCTCATTTTTCAGACTCCTAACGAATGATCTGCTCAAGCGATTTCATCATACTCTGTATAACAGAAATAACCCGCGCTGACGCGGAATAAGATTGTTCAAACACAATCAAATCAGCCATTTCTTCATCCAGGTTGACGCCACGGGTCGAATCGCTTTGGTATTGCAGCGCATCGGTGAGGGATCGTTGGGTTTTCAGGCCGTTCTCATTGGTTGCTGCCAGATTGGCATTGTTGGCCAGAATGCCGGTGGCGTATTGCGAAAAAGTACTCGATATGCTGGACAAGCCACCCGCGACATTGAAGGCGTTATTACCTGTAAAAACAGTTGCCAGGTTTTGCGCAATCGAATCGTCACCAACACTCATATAATACTTGCCGGCTGCCCCCAGGTTGGAATCGAATTGAGGCAAACCGGTCGATATCAAGGCCGGTGAGTTAACAATATCGGCGCGAACCGACAATGCCGACGAAACCCTGGTATTTGCCTTGTGCAGTGACATGGTTGTCAGCAATGTGTCCGTTGAAGCCTGGGTGACGGTCAGTGCAGCCCCTTTGTCGTGGGAAATGCGTAGACGGGAGCCGGAACCGTCCGGGACCACGGTTGCGGTAACGTCGGTAATGTTATTGGTAATCTGGGTTGCCAGATCAGCGAGAGACGTTCCGGCGGCCACCGTCAGGGTAGCACCGCCTAGCGGTGCCGCAGTACCCAGCGTGGTCGCGTCATGGAACGTTAACGTCGCGGCGGTTGTGGTGAAGGTGCTGGTCAGCACGTTGGTTTCGAAAATGTTCTGGCTGAGTCCGTCCTGAAACAGATCGTTGAGGCCAAAAAAATTGGAAAAGCCGCTGACGGTCTCATCAATATTTCCGTCGCCATTTGAATCAAAACCAATTGAGGCGTCTGCGGCGGAACTGCCCAGCGTTGAAGCCGTTTGATCGCGGAACGCCAGATTGAAACTGGTTGTATTGAGTTTGATTTCAAGCTTGCCGTCTGCGTTGACTGCGGCGGTTGATGAAGACGACGCATTTGCCTGTAGCCACCCCTGCACATGGGTTGCCATTTCCGCAACCGTCCACGGCCCGCGTGAAGCCTGGGCGGTTCCACCGAAGGTGGCGACGGTCATGATGGAATTCAGCGTTGTTGTCGAGGTCTGGTCGCCGTTATTGTCGAAAAGAGAAATTGCCACGTCATCGACGCTGTTGGTCGCGTCCAGTTTGATTGTTTGCGTACCGGCTTTGACAATTTCACGGGAGCCGGTAAAGGACTGGGCACCGGGAAAGCTGACCCCCCGGTTGTTAACCTGATTGGCAGCATCTCGCAAGCCGGCCGCAAGTTCATCCAGCTGACTTTGCAGATCGGTCAGGACGTTGTCTCGCAGGTCAATCAGGCCTTTCAGTTGCCCATCCCTGATCTCGGTGGTGATGTCGTTTCCGGCAATCGCCGTGCCGACATATATTCCGTTGATATCGCCTTCCGCGTGAGTGCTCGTTGGTGCCAGCGAAGAGGCGGCAGTATGGCTTAAGGTTGGCGGCACAGTGTCGACCAGTGTTCGACCGCCAGATGTGAAAATGACGGCATCACCGTCGGTTCTGTAGAAATAACGGATATCCACCAGCTTCGACAGGCTGTCGATTTGACGATCACGCTCATCACGAAGGTCGGTGATATCGCGTCCGACGGTACTCCCGGAAACGATATCGTCATTGATCTTGTCGATTTGGCCCGTAATCGTATTTATCTGGGTCACGACATCGGAAATGGATTTATCTGCCTCCAGCCGAAGGTTCTGGATCGCATCACTCATACTTTTCATTTTGTCCGTTACATCCTGGGCACGCCGGACAAATTCGGCTGATTCCAGTGACTTGCCCGGATTGACGGCCAGTTGTTCGGCGGCCTGGCCCAGACTGCCGATCAGGTGGCTGAGAGATGTATTTTCGCCCGGCTTGCCAAATAATTCTTGCAGACGTTTGTATGTGTCTTCCTTGCCGGACAATGTAGAAAGTTTGCCATTCTGAATGCGAACGCTTTTTAACAGGCCTTCGTCAATCTTGCGGATAACCTCTGAAATCTTGACGCCTGCGGGAACGCCGGCGACGGCCAGGTTTTCGAAGCTCACGACCTTTTTTGAATAACCCGGTGTATTGACGTTCGATACGTTGTTCGACACCGTGTTCAAGGCCTGCTGGTTGACCAGAAGGCCGCTTTGCGCGTTTCTCAGTGCCTGGGTAATATCGCCCATTTTCAGAGTTCTCCTGGCTTATACGAGGTCATCACAATACCTGATTAAGCGAAAATGATACGTGTTTGCTGTCCGCATTGAGATTACCGGAAGCCGTCGTCCCTTTGGCCCCATAGGTACCGGCGCTTGGCGTCGCATCGCGTACCGCGTCGGCGATCAACTCGACCGTCCGACGGCTGACGCTGATTGCAATTTTCAGAAGTTTGCCATTTTCCTGAACCAATTCGTCGACCTGCCGGGCCAAGGCACCAAGCCGTTCTCTTAGATCTGTATCGATATCTTCAAGTAACTCCGGATGGTCCGCGAGAACCTGCATACGGGTTTCATAGACCCGGCTGAGCGTGACTTTTTCATCGAGAATGCCGCGAAGCTCATCATTGCGATGATTATTCAAGGCGTCGTTTTCACGGGTCAGGATATCAACCAGTCGATCCGTAATCAGGATCAAGTCTTCGATGCGATTGTTTGGGTCCATCATTGCTGAATCTCCTGAGTTTTTAAAATTTCCTGAAATACCTGATTGGCAATTCCTATGCCGCCCGCCTTGGTAATAGCTTTGCCGTATTCATCAACTTGCATGGTTCGCCACATCGCTTCCGACTGTCCGCCGCCGAACGGACTTTCCGCACCGATATTTTTGAACAGGGGTTGTAACATCTGTCCAATAAAAACCGCTTCGAAATCCTGCGCTACCTTGCGCGCCTGTTCGACGGTCTTGGCTTTACCGAGCGACACTGTGGAGCGACCCTGGGTCAATGCATTCTGGGCCTGAAGGGCAACGCTGCTGTCATTGATGGATGTCATCACATCACCTCAATCTGAGCTTGCAGAGCGCCCGCGGTTTTAATGGCCTGCAGGATTGTGATCATGTCACGTGGTCCAATCCCCAGCGCGTTCAGGCCGTTAACCAGTTCCTGCAATGTGACGCCGGGTGTGAATACCGCCAGACGTTTGTCGGACCCCTGATTCACCTGAATATTGGTACGGGGCACAGTAGTTGTTGTGCCAACCTGGGAAAATGGCCCCGGTTGCACGACTTGCGCCGCCTCGGTCACGCGAATGGTGAGGGCCCCCTGGGCAATGGCAACGCTACTGATCCGGACATTTTCCCCCATCACGATCAGACCTGATTGTTCGTCAATAACGACCCGGGCCAACTGATCCGGTTCTATGCGCAACTGTTCGATATCAGTCAGCAAATTGACAACATTGTGATTGTAACTGGCCGGAATGGTGACCTGTACCGTTGAAGGGTCGCTGGTGACCGCGGCCGGTGTTCCGAGAAAAGCGTTTACAGCCTGGGAAATACGGCGGGCCGTCGTGAAATCGGGGTTTCTCAAGGTCAGCTTGACGGTGTTCAGATTTCCCAGTTTGAATTTGATTTCCCGCTCAACGATACCGCCATTGGCGATGCGTCCACTGGTCGGAACACCTTTCGTAACCGTTTCGGCATTGCCGGTGGCTGAAAATCCGCCGACGGCCAGTTGGCCTTGTGCAACAGCATAAACCTCGCCATCGGCACCCAATAAAGGGGTCACCAACAGGGTACCGCCCAGCAGGCTCTTGGAATCACCGAGTGCGCTGACTGTCACGTCAATGCGACCGCCCTGTCGCGAAAACGCAGGCAGGGAAGCGGTAACCATGACGGCGGCAACATTTTTTGAATCCAGACCACTGTCAGTTGGTTTTACGCCTAACCGGTTGAGCATCGATTGCAGACTTTGTTTGGTGAATTGTCCGGTCTTCAGCGTGTCGCCGGTATTGTTCAATCCGACAACCAGCCCGTATCCGACCAACAGATTGTCCCGCACCCCCTCGAACTGCACGATATCCTTGATCCGGGAAGAGGCCTGTATCGCCGTTGAAGAGAAGACCAGTGCAAGTGCAATTACGGCCATACCTTGAACCAGATGTCCGATCAGCCGGATGAAAGGTGATTTTATCAGTCTGATTTCCAGTTTGTTCATTTCAGGTTCCGTTGCATCTGCCGTTGTGGTTGCTGCGTACCAAGTATATGCGAATATTGTGCCAATATTGAAATAACGTAATGCATTGAATTCAAATCATTATTTTTTTGACGGGCGGTAAAAGTATCCTGCCGCGACGGATAGAACCCGGCCTGCCGGAACTTTTTTCCCGGTGGCCGCACAAATCGGGTCGACGATGTAACCTGATTGAATAGAGAGAAAAGTCGGCCAGTGGCCGAATATTGTCGTTATGCCTTGAGATCGCGGGCGACCATGGTCATTTCATCGACCGTCTTAAATACGGTCGCATTGGTATTGTAGGCATTCTGTACCATAATCATACGACTGAATTCGGCAGCCATGTCTACGTTCGATAATTCGACCGAATTAGGTGCAAAACTGCCGACATTTGTCGAGTCCGCACCGTACAATGTCGGGGTGCCCGAAAGTTCCGACTGTGCAAACACCATCCCCGACTTCATTTCCAGTCCGTTCGGGTTTGCAAATGTGACCAGGGGAATTTTGTACACCTGCCGTTCGGTCCCGTCACTGAACGTGCCGATCACATGACCGGCTGCATCAAACTGCACACGGGTCATATTCGCAGATGCCAGCCCGTTGTCGGAAAATGATTGTGGCAAAAAACTACTGGCATACTGTGTCAGATCCTTGACGTTCATGGCGACGGTCGCGGTCCCACCGTCAGCAAACGCGAGCGTCAGATTCGCGGTTGATGGAGATGTCGCGGACAGCACACCCAGAGAGGAGAAGTCGATGGTGGTTATGGCCGACATCTGCGTCGCCGTGCTGGAACCGGATGTCGCGACATTGTCCGCTGTGGTTTTTATGTTAGCCGTGGTTGTCGTGACGGTCGCCGTATTGTCAGCGGTGGCGCCACTTACCGGCGTGGAAACCGACGAGGCAAACGGATTGCCCGCGGCAACGGCTGTCAGCGTAATTTCCCCGTTGGCTGCGCCGGGAGCCGCGGTTACCGTCCCGCTGACCGTGGCGTTGGCATTGATGGCGGTGACAAGTCCGGTACGAATGGCCGCCAGATTTGGCTCCGTTCCGGCGACGGTATAGGTGACCGTATTGCCATCGACGACAACGGAATACTGATCGCCTGCTTCAACGGTACCACCGATCGTAACTGTATCGACCTGGGCCGTCGACGCACCGTTCGCGGCCGCGGCACTGGACGTGAAAGTCGTTGCCGCCGCATTCGCCGTGAGCGTAATCTCCCCCGGCGTGTTGCCGGCTGTGGCGGTGACGTTGGCGGAAATAGTCGCATTGGCATTGATCTGCGCGAGAAGGGCATTGCGAACGTCTGCGATTGAGGCTTCGGTTCCAAGTGCGGTGTAAGTCTCTGTGGTGCCATTTACCGTCGCACTGTACTGATCTCCGGCTTCAAGCGAACCGGACAGCAGGATTGTGTCCGTTTGCGGACTGGTGGCGCGGCTTGTGGTGGCAGATATGTCCCACTGATTTACGGCACTTTTTGTCATGTTGATGCGGGCCGTCTGTTTCTTGCCGTTGGAATCGACGATCTCAGCGGTATAGGTAACCAGGTTGGGATTCGTAGCACCTTGATCGGCGGCCAATACGGCCGTCGCATGATCCGTGGTGATGTCAATATTGGCCGGAAGATTGGCCCTGAATGTTGCCGTTGTAGTCGGCGTAAAGGTGTTGATGAATGCGTTGGGGTCAATCCGCATGGGTGCGGCGGCGCCGGTATTGGAAAAGGTGCCGTCTGTTTGGGCTGACCAGCCAAGAACGTAATAGCCGTTTTTATCTACCAGGTATCCGTCTTTAGCCGTAATCGGGTTAATCTGTACGCCATTGCTGTCGACCGCAACCGGCGTTACTGCACTGTATCCGGCACCCGGTACCGTAATAGTGTTTTCGACGGAAGTGCGAAAGCTGCCGTCCCGCGTATACAGGAGATTGGCATCGCCGGTATCGGTCAATGATGTGCTCACCTGAAAAAATCCGCTGCCGACGATGGCGAGGTCCAGATCCCTGGACGAACTCTGGATAACACCCTGACTGTCGATGATCTGGTAGTCTTTGGGTTTTACACCCCCGATATCGGAAACATTCTGGTCCAGCGTTTTACTGAGCAGGGTTTCAAAATGGGTGTCGGTGCGTTTGAAGCCGCCGGTGTTGACGTTCGCGACATTTGTGCCGATGGTATTTAGGGCGTGAGCCTGGCTGCGCATACCGAGCGTGCTTGCCTGAAAAAATGCATATCCCACCATGGTTCGAACTCCCGGAATTTATGACCCATGCGCGGGCCGACGGTCGATTTCATTTTATACAAGCAAGATGAGTGCCAAAAACAGCTTTCCCTAATTGGTTGATTTCAAAGAAAATATAGAAAAACCAAAGAAACATCATGGGATCTATTTTCCCAAAGAGGCCGGGGCCTGCAAAATTTGCCGAGGGAATATAGATATATAATGGCAATTGCAGTATGCCCTATGCCGTAGGGTAGAGGTCGAATCGCGTGGCAAAACAAAGGGGCGGGAAGATGGAAAGTGAATCATTTCAGGACAGGGTTGGACCCTGGCTGTTGGCATGCTTTGGCAAAAAAATAGCCAATGACATGGGGGAGCGAAATCATCGGTTTGTGGAGGAGGCGTTGGAGTTGGTGCAGGCGTGTGGTGCGACTGCCAGCGAGTGCCACCAACTTGTTGACTATGTGTTCGGACGTCCGTCCGGCGATATAAAACAAGAAGTTGGCGGCGTAATGGTAACGTTGGCAGCATTGTGTCGCGCCCGCAAACTGGATATGCATCAGGCGGGGGAGGATGAGCTTGCTGCAATCTGGTCATATACTGACAAGATCAGGGAAAAACAGAAAGCAAAACCAAAATATCGGTCGCAGACATGCTGATGGCGCGACCGACGTTGAGCTTTTGACAGCCCTTTCTGGCGGCCAGCCTGTTCGGATTGAACGGCTTCTGGCGCTGAATTTGAATTCGTGAGTTTCGGGTTGGGTTCCGGTGTCGTTCCCGGATATACTGCGCCAGGGTACCGAACGCATCAGAATATGGGAGGTGACTTATCACCATGAGTGTGCAATGAAAATTTCCAAGGTGTCGGGGCCGAAAGAATCTGCTGCCGGGCGAAAAAAAAGCAAGGCGTCGGGGGCGGATAGCGGATTTGCCGAACGGGTGCGGGAGGCACAAGTCGCCGAGGCGACCGCGCCGGTCACAGACAGCGCCAACGTTGGTGCCGTCGACTCGGTGTTTGCACTTCAGGAGGTTCCGGATGCAACGGATGAACACGCCCGTGCGGCCCTTCGGGATTACGGTCGGGATGTCCTGGACCGGCTGGACGAGTTACGCATCGGTATTCTGAACGGGGCCTTTTCGAAAGACCGCTTGGCGGATCTTGCGCGGAATTTGCGCAAAAACCGGCAAAACAGTACGGATGTCAGGCTAAACGAGATCATTCACGAGATCGAACTTCGCGCCGAAGTCGAGATTGCAAAGCTGGCGCGCAAATCAATGTGAGCACGCTGACTGGCGCTTCGATGCCGCCGAAATGCCGCTCTGTAATGGTCACTGACCACACCATGTAAATGTCGCTTGCGATCACCCTTCCTGCCACTTATATTCCGGCAAAATTAGGCTCTGAATTTAGTGTGTTGGAGTAGGGTTAAGCATGACAGTCACGTTGCCTCCCGATTATAAACCTTCCGAAAAAGAAGAGTTTATGTGTGAATTGATGGTCGAGCATTTTCGTCAGAAATTGTTGGCGTGGAAAGTCGATCTGTTGAGTGCGTCAAATGATACTCTTCAGCAGTTGCAGGAAGGTGGTGCGGTCGAAGCTGATATCGCTGACCGGGCATCGATCGAGACAGACCGCTCCCTTGAGCTTCGGACTCGCGATCGCGCGCGCAAGCTGATCAACAAAATCGATGATGCGTTAAGCCGGATTGAAAACGGCACGTACGGATATTGCGAAGAGACGTCCGAGCCGATCAGTATTCGTCGATTGGAAGCGCGGCCGATCGCCACTCTCAGTCTGGAAGCGCAGGAACGTCACGAACGTATGGAAAAAACCCACCGGGACGACTAGCTGTATGCGCTGACCGAAGGCGATTGCCCAGGGCTCGATTGGTTTTCCGCCGCATATCTTCGGAGAAGCCGTGGTGCGCAGGTGAAATCAGGATGATCCCTTTGGGAGAATCCCGGTGATAACGGTGGGCGTTGCGAGAGGCTTGGCGTCCGTCGCCGGGGCTGCCGGGCAAGGGCCATAATATAATTATATATTTCAGTGCCTTATTCCTATTTTCAGAAAAACAGGCTTGGTTGAAGAAATGGCTTGCCTGTTCGCGGTAAATTTCGTATATTATCAGTGTGTAATAATATAGTTGTTAGACTTAATCGTAGACGTATACATTACGGACCGTTAGGGAAAGCAGAGCGAAATGTTATCGGTATCAGGCCAATCTTCAGCAGTTGTCAGCAGCGAAGCCGCTGTGGTGCTGGCGAATGCGGTTGTTACCAAGCAGGTCGAGTATAATAACGAGGCCGAGCAGGCGGCGGCTCGCAGGGCGGCCGCGCAGCGTAAGGCCGATAATGAAGCTTCCAGGCAGGGAAGTGGCCGGAACGGTACGAAGGATGTCGTTTCTCTTTCATCGAAAGGCAAGGGAGTTGTCGGGGCGGTGATCAATGCCGGGTCGACGGCGAGCGCCAAATCCAGTACCGGGAGTAAGCTTGATATTCGGGTTTGACGGGCGGAGGATTTTGCGCTGATGATGGCCTTTGGCCATTTTTTTTGTTTTGAGTGGATGTGTGGATGTCGGATATGGGGATGTTCTGAGGAATTTTCTCCGAAGGTGTTTCAGCATAAAAAAAAGGCTGGCGCGGATGGCGCCAGCCCAAAGGTGTCCAGGTAGCTTGCGCGACCTAGAACGGGAAAAGTATATCCCACATTTCCATGCCCCAGCGAGGTTTCTGTAAACCGCTGAGTGTGCCGCGACCGCCATATGCGACCCGCATTTCTGCGATGGAATTGTCAGAAATTGTGTTGTCCGAATTGATGTCACTGGGGCGGATCACGCCTGTCACCATCAATTCACGAAGCTCGGCATTCAACTGAACCTCCTGTCGGCCCATTATGACGAGTGATCCGTTTGGCAGGATTTGCGTGACAATCGCCGCAAATGTAAGGCTGAGCGCTTCCGAACGCTGGATCTTGCCGGTACCGTCGGTTGCGTGTGTGTTATTGAAGTTCGCGATTTTTCCACCAAGTCCGTTGGTGCCAATGCCCTGCGGCAGCACCTTGTTCAATTCTGCCTCGAGGCCAAGCAGGTCGTTGACGTTTACATCCTCGCTATCCTTGCGATCCCGTTTGGTCGAATTGGAGAAGGTTGCGCTGTCATCCAGAGACATTACAACGGTGACGAGATCCCCGACTTCCTTGGCCCTGTGGTCCTTGAAGAAGGCGCGAGCGCCCGCCCGCCAGAGTGAATTCGGGTTATCTTCGGCAACACGCGGAGCCGGCATGGGCAGGCTGACCGGTTGGTAATCCGGTCGTGTCTGCGGATTTTGAATCTGGCTGACTTTGGGTTGATCACCAACTTCCGACAAGCGCGTCAACAGATTGCAGCCACTGAGTGTGGAAATTGTGACGGCGGCAATAATCATGTTGGTTGCCAATTTCCGGAGTTGCCGGCGAATGATACGGGTGCTCATGGTTAACTCCTGTGTTTCCTGATTGCCCTGGTTTAACATCAGCGGGTCATCGCAATTTCTGCGGCGGGGCGAACGGCGACCCGCCCGGAGCCTGTGACTTCTGCTTCAACCACAATCTTGCTGCGGGTGTTTTTTACCTGAATGACGTCGCCCTCACTTCCGTCTGACAGGGCTTTGCCTTGCGCCGTCAATGTCATCTTGGGCGCCATCAGCAAAATCGTCACCAGACTGCCCTTTTTGACGAGGACGGGATTTCTGACGGCGCTGACGCGAACCGGCTGACCTTCACGCAGTCCCCGAACGGGTGATTTCCCAATCAGGTCCTGTTCGGTCATGATAACGTCGTTCTGCAGACGTTTGACACGTACCTTGATCCATTTAAGGTCCTGTTTCCGGATGACATCACCACCCAGAACGCGGTGTGCCGGGACCGGGATTTCGGATACCTGATGCAATTGCCCGGTGACCCGCATCCTTTTTGCGGCAGGGTCACCGGCCGGCGCAACAATGATTGCGGAAAATCTGTTGGATCGGGGGTCGAGAATTGCGTCCTCAACACCAACAGACGCAATTGCGTCACCTGCAACATACAGCCGAAGCATACGATTTGAAAAATCGACCTCCATGTCCGGGTCGGCTCCCTGATCTGACAATGCTGTCAGAACCTCTTCGGCGATCTGTTCGCGTGAGATGACCGTACTGGCCCGCTCGACAATAACGCGGTCAAAACGGCTGAGTGGCCGCCAATCCAACCGATTGCTGCGGGCGACACGGGCCAGCCACCGGGCATCCAGCACACTGCGCTGACCGGGTTCCGGAGTGTAGGCAACTGCAATTCCTGATTTGTCGCCAACGTTGGCAAAGAGATCACCCAGGTATACAATCTTGCCGTCCAACCGGACGGAATCTCGCAACGTAACCGGACCCTGTTCACTTCCCGACTGAATGATGCCAGCCTGTCGGCCGGTATCCTGGTCTGCCTGCGCGTAACCGGACGAAGCAATCGCCAGGAACGCAAGACTGATAAGCAATAAGTTACGTAACATGTCAGATCTCCCTAGCGAAGTTGTGTCAGGGTGCCAAGCATCTCGTCCGATGCCTTGATAACTTTCGAGTTCATTTCGTATGCGCGCTGTGCCGATATCAGATTTGACACTTCCTCAACGGCGTTAACATTGGAAGTTTCAAGGAAACCCTGAAGTACGGAACCAAGTCCCGTACTGGCCGGATTGCCGGACGTGGCGCCACCGGACGCTGGCGTTTCGAGGTACAGGTTGCCACCAATCGATTCCAGTCCGGCCTCGTTGGGAAACGTAGATATCTGTAACTGTCCTACCGTGGAGAGAGCGGCTGTTCCCTGTATTTTCACCTGCACTTCGCCGGAATTGTTTATGGTCACGTCGATTGCATTATTTGGCACCGTGATACCGGGTTGTACCGTATACCCGTCATGCGTCACAATCTGGCCGGCAGCATTGAGCTGAAAGGTGCCATCGCGGGTATAGGCGGTTTCGCCGGTCGGTTTGGTGATCTGGAAAAACCCTTTTCCCTGGATCGCCAGGTCAAAGGTATTGTCCGTGGCCGTCAAATTGCCCTGTTCGTGAATTCGGTATACAGCGGCAAGCTTGACCCCAAGCCCGACTTGTACACCTGACGGTACAATGGTCCCGGCATCGGACGAGGTCGTACCGACCCGACGAAGATCCTGATAGATCAGATCGTGAAACTCCGTCCGCCGCCGCATGAAAGCGGTGGTGTTCATATTGGCGAGGTTGTTCGATACAACCTCGACATTTCGCTGCTGGGCCAACATCCCCGTGGCCGCAATATCAAGTGATCTCATTTCCCGTCCTTTCTGTTTCAGGCACTGTTTGTTTGTCTTTTATGCCAGTTTGATCATGCGATGACTTGTGCGACATCGCGAACCATCTTTCGAATTCGTTCGTCTTCCCGTTCGAGGAAGTTTTTGACACCGTCGTACGTGCGATTAACGGTGATCATGTTTGCCATCTCGACGATCGGGGCGACATTTGACCCTTCCAGCATGCCCTGATTAATCACAGGGTTCTGGACTTTCTGCGGCGTCGCCTGGGTCGCAAACAAACCTCCTGCCCCGGGTCTCAGCTGCTGTTCATTTTTGAAGTCGACAATGGCCAGCTTTCCGAGAGAACCATTTTGTGTTGATACTGTTCCGTCTTTTGCCACAGCGATTTTTGTGTCGCCCGGTGCAAAAAATATGGGGTTGCCGCTATCGGTCAGAACGGGGTCTCCTGCCTTGGTGACAAGTTGCCCCGTTTGATCCAGTTCAAAATGACCATTGCGCGTATAACGGTTGCCGGTATTGGTCTGAATCGTGAAGAAACCGTTACCACTGATCGCCAGGTCCAATGGATTTCCGGTCTGTTCAAGGGGACCTTCGCTGAAATCCCGCACTGTCGCAATATCCCGGACGTATGAGTTTTTTTCGCTGATCGGCCGAAACCCGCCTTGTGAACGTTCCAGGTGTTCTACAAACATCATCTTTTCGCTTTTGAAGCCGGCGGTGTTCATGTTGGCCAGGTTGTTTGCCACGACATCCAGTTGACGCCTCAATCCGCCTTGTCTGGATAATGCGATGTAGGTTGATGATTCCATGGTCTTGCGTCCTGTCTGAATGAATACCTGTCCAGCAGAGAGAAGCACAACTCGTGCCAGTTTATTAAAATCAATTAAATCAATTAGATGCCATGCTCATACTCGTATTTTATGGGTCGCATGTATGTGGCGGAGGTGAAAATTGACCCGGCAGAAATTTCTGCGCGACCGGTGCAACTGAAGGATTGTGGGTGGCAGGAGTTGCTCTGGTTCGGCACGATTTGGTATTCTGTGATTCGCAGGTTCATTCAGTCATATCAAAACGGCATCTGATGTGTATGCTGAACGTTGAATTTCAATGAGTTGTTAACCCGGGTGCAATATGTTTATTCGTCCATGTCCCGGCTCGGCGGGGCGGGATTTTTTGTCCGAAAGTGCGGTATGGCAGAAGAAGAACACGAAGAGACTGAGGGTGCCGGTGAAGGTGCCGGTGGCGAACCCGCCAAAGGCAGCAAGAAAAAGCTGTTGATCATTATCGGGTTGATTTTGCTACTTGTCGTGGGGGGGGTGGCTGGCGCGTATTTTACAGGTCTGATGGACCCGGTGATTGCGATGATCACGGGCCGCGACCCGAAGGCAGCGGATGCCGCTCACGCTGATCAACCTGCTGGCAAGGCTGTTTTCTATGACCTGGATGAAATGCTGGTGAACCTGAATACGGGCGGTCGCAAGTCCAGTTTCCTGAAAATCAGAGTCAGTCTGGAATTGTCGAAAGCAGATGACGTTCCACGGATCGAAAGCGTGATGCCTCGGGTCATTGATAATTTTCAAACCTACCTCCGTGAGCTTCGTATTGATGACCTGAAGGGGTCGGCAGGCATGTACCGCCTGCGAGAAGAATTATTGAGACGTGTAAACGCCGCGAGTTCACCTGCGGTTGTCAAAGACGTATTGTTTAAGGAGATGCTGGTCCAGTAGGGCCGCAGGATATTGCTATGGCAGGATTGTAATGGCACCCGGCGAAGACGACGAAGATCAGGATGCCCTTGCGGCTGAGTGGGAAGCCTCTCTCGGTGGCGGAGATGACGAAGAAGAAGGAGAGCAGGACGACCTGGCCGCCGAATGGGAAGCCATGATGGGGGACGATGATGCCGCCGAGGACAGTGCAGCACCAGCTCGCGAATCGACTCGCGTCTTAAACCAGGACGAAATTGATAGTCTGCTGGGGTTCGACGATGAACACGAGGATGACGGCCAAAAATCAGGGATTCAGGCAATTCTGTCGAGTGCCCTGGTCTCCTATGAACGCCTGCCGATGCTGGAAGTCGTTTTTGACCGGCTGGTCCGGCTGATGTCGACGTCCCTGCGTAATTTCACCTCCGATAACGTCGAGGTATCACTGGACAATATTGCGTCGATTCGTTTCGGCGACTATCTGAACTCGATCCCCCTGCCGGCCATGTTGAGTGTCTTCAAGGCAGAAGAGTGGGACAATTACGGTCTGATTACGGTCGATTCTTCGCTGATCTATTCGATCGTCGATGTGCTGCTGGGGGGACGCCGTGGAACAGCGGCAATGCGGATTGAGGGACGCCCGTACACAACCATCGAACGCAGTCTGGTCGAACGTATGGTGCACGTCATGCTGGCAGATCTGAGTGCGGCATTTGAACCGTTAAGTCCGGTGACGTTCCGCTTTGACCGGCTGGAAACGAATCCGCGGTTTGCAACCATTTCCCGTCCCTCCAATGCGGCAATTGTGACCCGGTTGCGGATTGATATGGAAGACCGCGGAGGACGCCTTGAGCTACTGCTGCCCTACGCGACCCTTGAACCGGTTCGTGAATTGCTGTTGCAAATGTTCATGGGGGAGAAATTTGGTCGTGATTCCATCTGGGAGACCCACCTGGCGGAAGAGCTCTGGTTAACCGAGGTCGATCTGGAAGCGGTCGTTGATACTCTCACGATGCGACTGAGCGACGTTTTCGATCTGAAAGTTGGATCAAGAATCATGCTGAACGCCTCACCGGATTCTGTCATACGCCTGAATTGTGGTGAAATACCTATGTATTCAGGGCGTATGGGTCGAAAAGGTGATAATATCGCGGTCAAGATTGAGGGCCGGGTTCAGAAAGTACCGAAGGTGTGAACGAATAATGTCAGGATACCCACGATGAACAGAGTTAGGGGAATTCAATGCCACTTGCACTGATGCTTGATGTCCTGGTTTCAATTTTATTGGTTGTGACCATATGTTACGCTTGGACCCTTAATCAAAAACTGGGAAATCTACGCCGCGACAAAGGTGAACTGGAGAAAATGGCATTGAATTTTCACATGGCAACAGATCGCGCCGAAGAGAGTATTGCCCGTTTGAAAGTGAATGTGGATACGCTTCAGGAAAATATGAAAAAGGCTGAATCCCTGCGTGATGATCTCGTGTTTTTGTCCGAAAGAGGCGCCGCCGCCGCCGACCGCCTGGAAGTGGCCGTCCGAGCAGCCAGAAACGAAGCAGGAGTCAGCCCGGCTCCCGTATCATCGACTGAACCACCAACGAAGGCACACAGTCATAAGATTCCGGATAGCGTCCGGCCTGATTTTTTTGAAAATCCCGAGCCGGGTCGCGCAACTCTAACGGCAGGTCCGCTGGACCGGGCTGGCAAGGAGGCGGATGACAAGTCCGTATCGCAGGCAGAAAGAGAGCTATTGAAAGCTCTTCGGTCTGCTGGTTGAAAGCGTGAAGGAAAATGAGAGTTCAGGTGATGAAAATCATGTCCAAAATCCGTTTCCTGCCGGTGACAATATTTTTTGCCGTCCTGATGCTGACCGTCAAGATTGACAGCATTCGCAGCGGTTTGGCTGAACTGAGTCCACCGGTGCTGGAAGTCGCAACTGCTGCAGCGCAGACGGCACCCACCCCTGCCGTTCCGGCTCCGGCGGTCCCTGCACCAGCTGCCAACCCGCCGGCAGGTGCGTCGACTCAGTCGGCAATGCCAGTTCCCGCCCAGGAGCAGGATGCTACCTCATTGCTGGTAACAGAAGATCCGACCTTGTTAACGCCCAAGGAAATCGAACTGTTGCAACAACTGTCGGCTCGACGCAAGGCACTGGATACGCGTGAACGGGAGCTGGAAATGAGGAGCGGCCTGCTATCTGCGGCGGAAATACGGATTGATAAAAAAATTGCTGAACTGCAGCATTTGCAAACAACGATCGACGGCTTGACCAAAAAATTCAATGCACAGCAGGATGCGAAATTGTTAAGCCTCGTCAAAATATATGAAAACATGAAACCGAAGGATGCAGGACGAATTTTTGAAAACCTCGAAATGGATACTCTGCTTCAGGTCGCCGAACGAATGAAAGAGCGTAAGCTGGCCCCGATCATGGCTAAAATGAACCCGCAAAAGGCACGGGAAATGACCGTCGAACTGCGTCAATTGCGCCAGTTGCCAGCGAAATGATCCGCTTTTTGGCAAATAAGAAATATTTTGACACGGGATATTCCTTGTTGTCTCCAACGGCCGCGTTGTAAAAGTGAAGAATTGAGGGATTTCAATGTGCTAACTTTGATGTTAAAGGTTATGTACGGTTTATTGAATGAATTAAGAATGGTTTCCACGTACGCCGTGTAATGGTTAGCGACTGGGACAGTGGTCTGAAATTTCGAAAATGGAGTACTAAATGGCTGTCGATAAAAACATGAGCATCCTGATTGTGGATGACTACAAAACGATGCTCAGGATTTTGCGCAACCTTCTTCGCCAACTTGACTTTCACAATATTGAGGAAGCGACCGATGGATCAATGGCGTTGCAGAAGCTTCGTCAGCACAAGTTCGGCCTGGTGATTTCTGACTGGAACATGGAACCGATGACAGGTATCCAGCTTTTGCGTGAAGTACGTAGCGATGACACGCTCAAACATCTACCTTTCATTATGATTACGGCTGAAAGTAAATCGGAGAACGTAATTGCGGCAAAGGAAGCTGGTGTATCAAATTATATCGTCAAACCCTTTAATGCGGAAACGCTCAAAACCAAGATGAGCAGCGTTCTCGGGGAATTCTAGTTTCCCCGTCGGGCAGATGGTGAAAACTGATTGATCGGGAGTGCCGAATGTCTGCAGGCGATGTAGATCCAGAGCTAGGTAAACGTTTGAAGGATTTGCGTTCACGACACGGCGATACTGTGTCGGTGGAGGAAATTGCGACTGTTGTTGATACGATCATGGCGACAATGAAAGGTGATCTGACGGCGACGGATCTGGAAATATATACCGAACTGGAAGCACTTGGGCGGTACATTCACGATGCCAAGGATGACATCGCGGCGTTACGACCTGATGAAGTGAAGGACGAATTTCTACCAACGGCGGCGGACGAACTGGATGCTATCGTTCAGGCAACCGAGACTGCAACCAATGCGATCATGGATGCGACGGAAGTGATTGAGTCGGTCATGGGTGATGTCAGTAGCGAGGTTTCCGATAAACTGATGGATGCGACGTCCAATATTTATGAAGCGTGCGGTTTTCAGGATATTACCGGACAACGGATCACCAAGGTCGTCAAGGCGCTGAAGGACATTGAGGAAAAAATTGACGGTCTTGTTGCCGCTTTTGGTAGTGAGATTGACAAGGTCAAGAAAGCCCAGGCAGCGGAAAAAGCGGGTGGGGATGATCAGCCTCTGACTGATGAGGATTTGCTGCACGGTCCACAAATGAAAGCAGATGCAAAAACGCAGGATGAAATTGATGCACTGCTTGCGAGTTTTGACTAGATATCAAGGCCAGAATGCATGATCACGCCGTCATAGTTCCCTCACCAGAAACCGAGGAACACGGACCTTCCAACGTCGCGCTTTTTTTGGCTCTTTTCCTTCTGATATTGGCGTTTTTTATTCTTCTGGTCGCCATTTCCACGGTTGAAAAGGCGAAATCCGACGCAGTCATGAACAGTTTGACGTCGACCTTTACGAAAGCTCGCCCGCGGGTATACGATCCGACGGACTATACGGCCAAGGATGGCACCATCCTGGCCGGGCATCAGTTCCAGGAACTTGTCACAAACCTGTTTTCCACGACCTTGCAGGTCGCGAAAATCGAAATTGTTCGACCGGGCCAGATGATGCGGGTTGCTATTCCAGTTAACGCCATGTTTGCAAAAGGGGAGGCGCAATTGCGACCGGTCATCGTGCCGCTATTTGACCGGATTGTCGCGGCCTTGAGTGGGCGCCCGCCCGGAGTACACTTCGATATGGAATTTGTTGTGGCCGTTCGTCCGACCCGGTCCGGCGAACTGCCGACCAAGGCATCGCTCGCCATGAGTCGGGCTGGAGGGGTGGTTAAAAACCTTGCCGGACGGGGCGTTCCGCCCGATTCTATCTCAATTGGTATGCGGGCAGGAAACCCGGATATGATTAGCATCAATTTTTATGTTCGAAATGAAGATGAACAGCATTTTAACTACCTGATACCAAACGCTGGTTCAGGCGAGCGGAATTAGCGGGGCTGAAATGGTCGCTCGGCGGACGCGACACCGGAAACCTGGTGATTGGCTGACCCAGATGCCAACTTCCGAGGAGGCTGCCAGCAAGGCATGGCTGCTGACATTTACGGACCTTGTTTCGTTGATGCTGACGTTTTTTGTTTTGTTGTTCTCAATGTCGAATGTAAAATCTGATCGGTGGGAAAACGTCATTGACTCACTTTCGAGAACGCTCCAGCCAACTCCTGTCAAGACAGTTCCCGCCGTCAGCGCATCCTTTAATATTGGAACACTGTTCAGAAAGACTGCACTGAATCTGGATTATCTGGCTGGTGTCCTGCGTGACAGCCTGTCACGATTGGAATCGCAGGATGATGCGCGCGTCATTCGACTTGAAGATCGATTGATCATCACCCTCCCCGGTGATTTGCTCTTCCGGCCCGGGCAAGGCGAGTTGACGGCCAGAGCCGCAGATATTCTGTTTGTTCTTGGCGGCATATTCCAAAATATGGACAATGAAATTTCTGTCAATGGACATACCGACCCTGATCCGCCAACCGGGACAGGGTATGACACCAACTGGGAACTGTCGACCGCGAGAGCAGTAGCTGTCGCCAATGCATTACACCAGGCCGGTTATCGGGAGAAAATATCGGCATTCGGCTATGCTGACAGCCGTTACAATCAGTTGCCCATGATTGATGAAAAGAAGCGTCAGGCGCTGGGGCGTCGGGTGGATATTATTGTGCTTCCAACCGTCGGGAGAAATTGATGCCAGGGTTCTCGGCATTTCTGTTGACCCTGCTGGTCCTGTTTCCGTCATCGGCCTTTTCCGATTCCGTGAGTGTTCAGGGGGCTCGGCACCCGGATTTCGGGCGGATCGTTTTCAAATGGCCAACTCCGGTTGGCTATCGTCTGAAGATTGATGGTCTCAGGGTCACCGTTCGCTTTGATCGGCCAATTGAAGCCTCATATCAGCAGGCCCTGGGAGCGCTGACGCGATATATCGGATCCGCCAAACCGGAGGCCGATGGAAAAGGTGTACAGTTCGTTTTGCGTCAAAAATTTGATGCATATGGATATGATTCAGGTGCCTCCGTAATCGTTGAAATTGCCGAAACGTCCGCAACTTTGAAACAACCCGACGGCAGGGTCAACAAGCCGGCCCCGGCAAAATCGACCACTGCAAAGACCGCTGATGTTACGCCTGGCAACCTGTCCTCGGTCGGTGTTCGAAGTGGGGCACACGCCAATTATACCCGCATCGTTTTTGATTGGCCCAGCAAGGTCAACTATACGCTTTCGCAGTCGGGTGGCGTCGTGCAAATGCAATTTGACAAAGCGGCAAACCTCCAGCTACGCCAGATCAAGGCTGACCGACCGCGGTTGCTTGGCGACATTGTCAGTCAGGTAACATCACGTGGAACGGCTGTCGCCCTGGCGGTTCCTCCGACGTCAAAGGTACGACATTTCACATCTGGCTCCAAGGTTGTTGTGGACATTGCAAAACCGACGGGAGGAGACAAACCGGCATCCTTGCCTAAAAACGTATTTTCACCAGCCGTACCGGTGCAACCAAAAGCCGCTTCGCCACCACTGACACCGGTCGCCGCCCAACCTGCTGAAAAAGCAATTAAGCCCGCGACGTCAACAGCGCCAGCGCCAATCAAGCCATCCGGCACGACCGCGGTTGCTGCACCAAAGACAGGTGCGCGTAGCGCAGTGGCAGCAGCCGTTGCTGAAACATCGGTCGTGCGGGTCGAGTCACTGAATGATGCCAACTTGCAGGAAGCTGCGGTATCGGTACAAAAAACACCGGGTCCCGTCGACGGTATGGATTTGCGGTTCGATTGGAAACAACCGGTTGCGGCTGCGGTTTTTCGACGAATTAACAAGCTGTGGATCGTATTCGATGCGAAACGGCGTGTTGATCCTGACAAAATTCTGGGTGTAAAACCAAAACCGAATGAGGCATCACCGGCCGCCGATGCCACCACCCCCCGGCCTCCTGACCTTGGCAAACTGGTATTCTCTGTTGATCAGTTGCCAGCAACCGGAGGCACAGTGTTGCGAATGAGTACGGCAGATGGCGTTAACCCGACCCTCAGCCGCGATGGTTTGAGCTGGATACTGACGTTCCGCAAACAGCCGCTTGAACCAAAGACGCCGCTGGAAGTTCAGGCCGAACCGAATTCACCGGTCGGTGCTCGCCTGATGATTACGACGCCGGAGCCAGGCCAGCCGATTGGCGTGACCGACCCGGATGTGGGGGACAACATGGTTGTCGTGCCGCTGATTCCATTAAGCCACGGTATCGTACGGGAATACCGGTATCCGGAGGTACGGTTTCCTCCGACCGGACAGGGCATTCTTATCCTCTCGGGTACCGACAACATGAGGGTGCGATCACTGCGACAGGGCGTGGAACTGACAAGTTCCAAGTCTCTCAATATCTCCAGTGTCACGGCCGAACAGGCTGCCGGATCGAAACTCGGGACAATTGGGCCTGTGTCACGGCTGCTCGACCTGGAGCGCTGGAGTCTGCAAAGTCCCGCGGACTTTACCAAGGAACGGGATCAACTGCTGCATGAAATTGTGACTTCTAAGAATAAGGATCTGGTCCAGAAGGGGCGGTGGAATCTGGCGAATTTTTACTTTGCAAACGGGTACGCTGCCGAAGCCCTCGGCGTGTTGCAGCAGATGTCCACCGACGATCCGGCATATGAGAAAAAAGCGGAATTCAAACTGGTGCGCGGGGCCAGCAAATATCTTATGGGACGGTTCGCGGAAGCGGCGGATGACCTGTCAGATGCCGGGTTGGACAAGGTGGATGAAGGCGCGTTCTGGCGGGCGTCGGTAATCGCGGAGTCCGGGCAGGTCGTCGCAGCAGCACATGAGTTGAGACGAACCGGCAGCATTGTGCAGCCCTATCCAAAACCCCTGCGTTTTCCATTGACCTTGTTGGTAGCAGAATCGGCTGTGGAAATCGGTGATATAGAAAATGCCCAAAAGTATCTCGAGTCGCTGAAATCGTCGGAACCCACCAATAAGCAAAAAGCGGACATACTGTACGTCGAAGGAAAATTGGCTGAAATCGGAGGAGACGAAGAAGGCGCCGTCAGCGACTGGGAGCAGGCCGTGGCGATTGATGACCGGCAGTCCATGGTCAAGGCGGCCTATGCGCGTGCAAATTTGTTATTGCAAATGCAGCGTATGGACCCGAAGCAGGTTATCGACGTCCTGGAACGATTACGTTACCTGTGGCGTGGTGATCGGTTTGAATTCAATCTGTTGAGGCGACTGGGCACGTTATATATTCAGGAAAAATCATATCGCAAGGGATTGCTGGCGTTACGGCAGGCGGCGACCTACTACCGTAATTTCGACGGTGCGACACAAATTACCCAACAAATGTCGGATACGTTCAACAACCTGTATCTGAAAAATGGCGCCGACAGTATGGCCCCGGTAACGGCAATTGCACTGTACGATGAATTTCGTGAACTGACCCCTGCCGGGCGCAAGGGTGATGAAATGATCCGGAAGCTGGCGGACCGCCTGGTCAAGGTCGATCTGCTTGACCAGGCGGCGGCACTACTGGACAACCAGGTACGGTTTCGACTGAAGGGTGTGGAAAAGGCACAGGTTGGAACCAATCTGGCGCTGATTCATGCAATTGCGCACGAGTATCAGAAGGTCATCGACGTTCTGAATGAAACGACAATGCCGGACTTGCCACCTGATCTCGCCGCACGTCGGCGACACCTTCGCGCTCATGCGCTGATCGGACTGGGTGACAGGGAACAGGCTGTTACGCTGTTACGGCAGGACAAGTCCTATGAGGCGGATCTGATCCGGTCGGAAATGTATTGGTCCGAAGGCGACTGGGTCAATGCGTCTCGATATTTGATGAATGTTGTCCGAGGCGGAGGTATTAAACCCGGACAGGCGCTCGATGACGAACAGTCCGTCCGAATTCTCAACCTGGCAACCGCCTATACACTGAGCGGCAATGAGCGTGCCTTGGTCCGATTGCGGACGGACTATGGACCGCAAATGGAAAGTTCGCGATTCAAGGACGCCTTTAATCTGGTCGCGGCACCGCTGGCATCCGGGCTGATCAACCCGTCAAGTGTCAGCTCTCGCGTTCAAACCGTCACCAGTTTCCGGAGTTTTCTCGACAAATACAAAGAACAGTTGAAAACCACCAACCTGAGCTCTCTGACCAATGTCGGAAGCAAACTGAATGAAAAGGAAGTTCCGCTCGTGAAAGGCTAGATGTTTAGTTCCGGTACCGTTTGTTCGTCAGGACGGTTCCGATTCTGCCTTACATGACACCTTGTTCGATCGAGTCAATCCGGTCAGGATAAAAGGCGATATAGTCCTTTATGTCGACGACCTCGTCATAGGGTGTTTCATAGCTCCATGCCGCATTGACCGCCTGCTTGTCGCCCGCACGGATGGTCCAGTACGAGGCATCGTGTTTGAAGGGGCAGTGGGTTTTGTGGTCTGTTCGGGACATCAGTTCCATTCGAACATCGCGGCGGGGGAAGTAATATGTCGGGTCATAGTCGCCTTCGTTCAGGACAATGGCTTGCGTCGAATCTGCGATCGCCTCACCACCCAGCATTACACGGACACGCTGATTCGACAGGTTTATGGTAATTGCGTGATCAGGGTGGGTTGTGAACCCCGGTCCCGGGTTCGTTTTGACAGCGGCGTGAGACACTAATTTATCCTCCTCAAGTGAAATATTTTGGCCAGTTTTCAAATCTCTTATACCTGCGTATAAACAATGCCATCGGTTGGCTCTGTTCTCCGCATTCAGCCAAAACTGCGGACCAGCGAACCGACGACCATGTACCAGCCATCGACCAGCACAAAGAAAATAATCTTGAACGGCATCGCGATGATGATCGGTGGCAACATCATCATGCCCATTGCCATCAATACGGACGAAACGACCATGTCAATAATCAGAAATGGTAAGAAAAGGAGAAAACCCATTTCAAACGCTTTTCGCAATTCGGAGATCATAAAGGCTGGAATAAGGATCGGGACAGGCATCTTGTCGCCGCGTATTTCATCAAAATTCCGTCCGGAAAATTCGGCGAATAACCTTAGGTCCTGTTCCCTGACATTGCTGAGCATGAATTTCTGAAACGGTTTTATCGTGCGATTGAAGGCTTCAAATTCATCGATCTCTTGATCTATCATCGGGCGAAGACCATCGTGATAGGCCGCTTCGAATGTTGGCATCATGACAAAGAAAGTGAGAAAAAGGGACAAACTGAGAATGACCTGGGAAGGTGGTGTTTGCTGTGTCCCCATGGCTGTCCGAAGAAATGACAGGACGACAATAATGCGAATAAACGAGGTCATCATAATCAGGATAGACGGTGCCAGACTGAGAACGGTCACAAGCGCAACTATCTGAATTATGCGTCCTGTCGCCTCACCACCGGCACCACCCAGATCAATGTTGAGAGACTGCGCATTTGCCGGGTCTGCCAACCATGTCATAATCATGGTCAGACCCAGAAAAACGGAACAACAGGCCAGAATCAACAAGAGCGGACGGACGGATTTATGATGCATTAGACCCGTCACGCTTTTCCTCCCGGCCGGGACGTTGAAGTGAGGTTTGATTCCGATTTCAGCATATCGCGAAAATCTGGCGTGTCTGCCACTTTTCCTATTCCCGTTTCAATGACACATTCGGACGTGGCTCCCAGTAAAATCAGATGCTCTACATTGTCACGCCGCACCAGAACCAGGCGTCTTCGCCCGTCTACCGGAACAACCTCGATGACAGAAACCCGTCGTTTGTTCGCCGGTTTCACGGCCGAGCGCGGAAAACCGAAACCTGCCCGTCGTGCAAGAAGTGCGAAAGAAATGATTAGCGCCAGAACAAAAACCAGCGCCAGCAGAAAGCGGAAATAGTCGCTGATGTTCATGAATCGCCCCGCGTTGGCGGTTTTGATGTCTTGTGTACGGCGTGTCGGATGACTTCGGAGCCCAGTTCCTTTTGTTGTTTCTCCAGATCATCAGCCAGCGCGTTCAAATCGTCGATCATCATCATGATCTGGCGTTCGACGGCGGCAGCATTGTCCGGCTGCGCATTCTGGATTTCAACGCACACGTTTTGTACACGTGCCTGGATTTCACTCAGGTCCACAAAGGCACCCTCGGCAACGGCTTCACGGGCTTCACCAATCATGGCTGTCACGTCATTTAATTGCTCAAGCGCTGAATTCATCGAGACGTTTCCGAAGTCTTTGCCCATGCAGTCGCCAGTTCGCGGCCGTTCGTCAGGCCGGTTTTCTCGTGCTCGCTTTCCGATCCAGCGGGATGGTTGGCTGCCATGGCATTATTTATCTGATAAATATAGGTAAGAATTTCGGCAACGGCCGCAAAGGCATCAAGCGGTATTTCCGACCCGACGTCAACTACACTGAGCAGTTCCGCCAGGTCGGCATCTTCGCGTACCTTGATCCCGTTCTGAAAGGCGATTTCGAGAATCTGGCGGGCGATATGTCCCTTGCCACCTGCGACGACTTTCGGAATTGCCCGCGCGCCGTCGTCTTGTTGGATGGCAACCGCGACGGAATCCCGCACCTTTGGCAGGGGTTTGATGTTGCCGACAGACGGTTCAGTGGGGCTCATGAAGCTGACTATTCCATTCCATTCGACATTATCCGAGTCAGCCTGACTGACTCCTGTTAACAAAAATATAAACTCCTATGGCCGTTTTCCCAACAGGTAACTGATTGTTAATACCCCCGGCAGATAATGCCTAGTAGAAACCGCCTGGCAATATCCATAGCGAACTGCCGGGAGCGAATGAAAAGGCGATTTACGGGACACTATCTGATGGCATTCAGTGATCTGACAATTTTTTCAGCGGTGCGGAAACGGCTTGCCTGGCTGACCCAGCGCCAGGAAGTGTTGGCCCAGAATATCGCCAACGCCGATACGCCCAAATACCGGGCAAGTGACCTCAAACCCTATCAGTTCAAGGAACTGGTTCAGCGGGATCGAATGCAGGTTAATCTGGCGGTAACGGAAGCCGATCATTTGCCAGGCAGACGTCGGCGCATCCGGGATTTTGCAGAAGCCAAGGTGCGTCACCCTTTCGAAACGGCGCCGGATGGCAATTCGGTTATTCTTGAAGAACAAATTGCTAAAATAAATGAAACACAGGTTAGTCATAAACTGACAGCAAACATCTACAAAAAACAACTCGCAATGTTCAAGCTGGCGCTTGGAAAATAGATCTGCACGGACGGACAAAACGAAATCATGGACGATCTTCTGAAAACGTTAAAAATTTCCTCTTCCGGCATGCGGGTCCAGGGTGCCCGCCTCAAGGTTATATCTGAAAATATTGCCAATGCGGATTCCCTTGCCCAATCGCCCAATGGGAAACCTTACCGGCGCAAGACCATTACATTCAAGAATGTGCTGGACCGGGCGACGGGCCTGGACCGTGTCGTTGTGGATAAGGTTCGCCCTGATATGTCCGGGTTTGGCAAAAGATATGACCCAAACCACCCGTCGGCGGATGCTGACGGATATGTGCTGACGCCAAACGTCAATTCCCTGATCGAAATGACGGATATGCGCGAAGCACAACGGTCGTACGAGGCCAATCTGGAAGTGATCAAGGCGTCCAAGGCGATGCTGGCCGGAACGATAGATATTCTGCTGAGATAGGTCTGGCGCGTAGATTGCTGACCACAAGGACTGGCCGGACAGGCCTGGAACGGGAAAAGGATAAATAACATGCCGACACCAGCACAAAACTATATGAGTGCAATCAATGCATACTCCAACGTTGCCAGGGGAAAACCGTCTCTCGAAACGCAACCGAAAGACCAGCTCCATCAGAACGGTTTTGCAGATCTCGTCAAGAATGCAATTCAGGAAGCCGCCAAGATTGGTCAGCGGAGCGAGCAGATTTCCATCGCCGGCATCAATGATCGCGCTGATGTCAACCAGGTGGTAACCGCCATGGCGGAAGCAGAATTGACATTGCAGACTGTTGTAACGGTTCGCGACAAGGTATTGGATGCCTACAAGGAAATTCTGCGAATGCCGATGTAACGGTTCTGGGCAAACATCCGGGTTGCCGTTATAACCAGTACAGCCCAATCGGTGGAGAAACCCCTTGAACGAAGCAGCGGTACTGGAACTTGGCCGTGAAAGTATGTGGGTGGTTCTGAAGATTGCAGGACCAATCATGATGATGGGCCTGCTGATCGGATTGATTATTGCCCTGTTTCAGGCGCTGACAACCATTCAGGAAATGACCTTGACTTTTGTACCGAAAATTATCGTTATTTTTGGTGCGGTCATCGTTTTCCTGCCTTTTATGATGACGACGATCATTGAATTTACCCAACGACTGTTCGACCGGATGACGGCGCTGGGATAGCGGGTCATGCTTCTTGACCTTCTCAACCTCAACATATTTGCATTTTTTCTGGTTTTTGCACGGATTGGCAGTGCCATAGCCGTTATGCCCGGCTTTTCCTCCTTGTTTGTTTCTGCCCGTATGCGCCTTGCGCTGGCGCTCACCATAACGTTTCTACTGACGCCGGTTCTGGCCGGCAATTTGCCGGCCCAGCCAAAATCGATGATCGCGCTGGTGCTGTTGATGGCCGGCGAAATACTGATCGGTGCGTATCTGGCCATGATCGCCCGCGTGTTGCTTGGGTCGCTGCAGACGGCGGGAACCCTTATTGCCTATTCGTCATCCATGGCCAATGCCATGGTGAATGACCCCATATCGGAACAGCAGAGTTCGACCATTTCCGGCTTTCTGACGACAGCCGGACTGGTTCTGATTTTTGTGTCAGATATGCACCACCTGATGTTGCGGGCGATGGTTGACAGTTATACATTGTTTATCCCCGGACAAGGATTGCCGTTTGGGCAGTTATCGGACTATCTGGCACGACAGGTCGCCGATAGTTTCGCTTTAGGGTTACAGATGTCGGCGCCTTTCATCATCGTCGGACTGACCTATTACATCGGCTTGGGAATCCTCGGTCGATTGATGCCGACCTTGCAGGTCTTCTTCTTTGGCCTGCCGTTTCAGCTTACGGCCCAGATATGGGTGTTGACGGTTTCCGTGTCCGGCATACTGCTAGTCTTCATGCAGAAATTTCAGGATGTATATACGTCCTACCTGACACCATAGTATATGATGGGTCCCCCCAGTCCTGTTCGAGAGTAATCCATGGCCGAAGAAGACGACGCCTCAAAAACCGAAGAGCCGACTGACAAAAAGCTTGGTGATGCCCGCAACAAGGGGCAGGTTGCGTCTTCGCAGGAAGTCAAGAATTTTGCGATCCTGATCGGTGCATCAATCGGCCTGATCGCGATGGCGTCGTCAATCGCCAATAATCTTCGTGTCATGTTATTTCCGTTTGTGCAAAATCCGGATTCTATCGACATGGATTTTTCGCATTTGCGATCCGTATTTATCGGGATCGCCATTGATCTCGCCTGGATTTTGATGCCACTGTTTGGTGTTCTCGTGGTGGCAGCGCTGTTTTCCAATCTGGCGCAATCGGGGTTGATCTGGGCGGGTGAGAAAATAAAACCGGATTTGTCCAAACTGTCGATCAAGTCCGGCGCCAAGAAGATAATGTCGACCAATGCCCTTATGGAGTTTACCAAAAGTATTTTAAAAATCAGCCTGGTTGCGCTGGTTTCGTTTGGCATGGCGTTGCCGCTGCTCATTGATATCGAATTGCTGCCACAAGTCAGTTTTCTGTATTCTCTGGAAAAAATTCATGAAATAGCCATTGCCCTGGTAACGGGCACGGTTGCTGTGATGGCAGTCATCGCCGGACTGGATTTCGCTTATCAGAAATTCAAGTTCGCCAAAGAAATGCGCATGTCGAAACAGGAGGTAAAGGACGAAAACAAGCAATCCGAAGGGGATCCGGCAATCAAGGGCAGAATCCGGCAGATCCGCATGGAACGTGCCCGCAAACGTATGATGGATGCGGTGCCGGACGCGGATGTTGTTATAACCAACCCGACCCACTATTCGGTTGTTCTGAAATACGAAATGGACTCGATGTCGGCACCGAAAGTCGTCGCCAAGGGAGTCGATCATCTCGCCTTCCGGATCCGGGAAATCGCCAAGGCCCACGATATTCCCCTGGTCGAAAATCCACCACTTGCGCGCGCGCTTTATGCGGCAGTGGAACTGGATGAGGAAATTCCGACCGACCATTTTCAGGCGGTAGCAGAAGTGATCGGTTACGTGATGCGTTTGCGCAAACGCCGGCTTCATTGATCAGGATTAGGGGCGTGGCATGACGTCAACGAACGTGTCCCGGGGGGGGCAAGATCGCCCCAAACTGGCTAAACCGCTGATTTGGGGCGGTTTCGCCACATTATTCGGTCTGTTGCTGATGGCCGTGCAATGGACACATCCGCTCGCACCGGAAATTGCTATGATTCTGGCGATCGGATGCGTTTCCAGCCTGATGTTGATGAGTTGGGCGATCGGGCGGTGTGCCCGGCACAAGGCGGCGGACGCGACCGCAATTGAAGCGGCTTTGCGTGAGTGTACGGACGGGTATCTGATTGCCGACCCGAACGGCGGGTTTATTTTTGCGAACGGCGCCTTGCGCCTTTTGCTGTCACTTGCGGCCAACTCTGACCCGGTCCGCCAGGTTTCGTCGCTGCAGGAAGTCGAAAAAGAACTGCCGGCAGAAGGCGGCGAACAGATGCGTCACCTGCGACTGGGCGTACAAAACGGTGTATCGGGCAGCATTGAAGTCGCCGTGAAGCGGCGAAAGGACGGGACAGACTGGTGCCGAATTTCGGCGGCTCCCGTCTGCGTTGGGCGTCCGGATGACGTCGGTTCGATCTGGCATGTGACGGATGTCACGGCACGGCGCGAACTGGAGCTGATCAAAGAGGCGGAAGAACGTCGCGTGACCGATATGCTGGAATTGCTGCCGGTAGGATTTTTTTCGGCTGATCGGGACGGTGTTCTGCTGTACGTCAATCAGACGCTCGCCCGCTGGCTGGGCGTGCCGCCGGACCGGTTGATCGGAACGCCGTTTGCCGATTATGTGGATGAAATTGGCGGAGACGGCGACCTGAAACTGCGGGATGCGGCGGGGCGCACCTTTGCTGTGACGCTCGAACAATCGCAGAAAGACAGTTTTGACGGCGATGTTGAATATACCCGCTCGATTGTATTACGTGATGTGATCTGGAGCGAGGTAGAAGACCAATCTGGCATTGTGCCGGAGGCACGTCAGGGCTCCGGATTGCACATGCCGTCAGCGAGCGGTGGCGGCTGGTTGTTTGCAGATGCGCCGGTCGGTATGCTGGTGCTGGATCTGGATGGCATCGTCAAGGACTGTAACCGAGCCTATCAGACTCTGGTCGGATGCCATCGCGACACCGTTTGCGGGCGTCCCTTTATCGAACTTCTTGCGCGTGAAGATCGCAATGACATCGACACCAGCTTCTCAAAAATCGTCATGGGTATATCGCGCGGGGCTCAACTGGAAGTTCGTCTGCCGGCCGCGCGGGAGCGGGAACTGACTGTTGCGCTGTATGTCAGCAGGATGAACGATGCCGACGGCGAAACGACAGGATTGGTGCTGCACCTCATCGACGTGACTGAACAACGTAATCTCGAGGTCCAGTTTACCCAATCACAGAAGATGCAGGCAATTGGACAATTGGCTGGCGGGGTGGCGCATGACTTCAATAATCTGCTGACGGCGATGATCGGTTTCAGTGACTTGTTGCTTGAGCGTCACGGCCCGGATGATCCGTCGTTCAGTGACATCCAGCAAATAAGGCAGAATGCCAACCGGGCGACCCATCTCGTACGTCAGTTGCTGGCGTTTTCGCGCAAACAGACCCTTACTCTCGCCCGGCTTGACGTGACCGATGCGTTAAATGATCTGACCAATCTTCTGGGACGGCTGATTGGCGAGAAAGTCAAGTTGCTGATTGAACCGGGACGCAACCTGTTTCCCGTTCTGGCCGATCAGGGGCAGTTTGATCAGGTCATTATCAATCTGACCGTCAACGCAAGGGACGCCATGCCGGGAGGTGGTGTCGTCACCATCCGGACCAGCACGACCGACCTTGCGGACGCGGTCCAGCGGGGACACGACCAAATTCCGGCCGGCCGATATGTGATGATCGAGGTGATGGACACGGGAGAAGGAATCCCCAGAGAAAACCTCGAACGAATTTTCGAGCCCTTTTTCTCGACCAAGGATGTCGGGGCCGGAACCGGTCTCGGCTTGTCCACCGTATACGGCATTATCCACCAGAGTGGCGGGTTCATTTTTGTCGACAGTGCGCCCGGCGAAGGGACAACATTCACAATTTTCCTGCCGGAACATATCGACGACCGTGACCGAGCCGCTGACCCGGGTGTCGCAACGACAGAACAGGCAAAACGTCCGGTATTGCCGGATCTGACGGGAAAGGGAGTGGTTCTGCTAGTTGAAGATGAAGACTCGGTCCGCAGTTTTGCGGTCCGTGCGCTCACAAGCAAGGGATATACAGTACTGGAGGCCGACAACGGCGAAAGCGCCCTCGATGTGATCAACGGTGCCGGTTTGAAAATCGATCTGATTGTATCAGATGTCATTATGCCGGGTATGGATGGCAATACCCTTGTCAGTCTGGTGCGCCATGAAATTCCTGACGTCAAGGTCATCTTGATGTCCGGTTATGCGGAAGACATCTTTCGCGATGAGATTGGCCGCGATGAAACGCTGCATTTCCTGGGTAAACCCTTCACGCTGAAAGGGATTGCCGGAAAGGTCAAAGAGGTACTGGAGGGATAATCTGGCCGGACGAATCAAAGGCGCCGGCATCGGTTCAAAATAATATATCGATATCAAAATAAAAATTCAAAAAAAAATCGAAACATTATTGGTACAAAATATAAAAAATACATATAAAACAACATGTTAAATTTAATGATTGCAAATTAGAACAAAATAGGTACGATCATGGGCAATTGTATTGCAGCACCCCATGTGAAATAAGGAAGCCTGAATATGTCGCAGAATGCTTTACGTCTTGTGGAGAAAGAAACCGTGGATAAGAACAAGGCGCTGGAAGCCGCCGTCAGTCAGATTGAGCGTGCCTTCGGCAAGGGATCGATTATGAAGCTGGGCCAAAAGGATGTGGTGCAGGCAGAAGTCGTCTCAACCGGCTCGATTGGTCTGGACATTGGTCTCGGAATCGGTGGCCTGCCGCGCGGTCGGGTGGTTGAAATTTACGGTCCGGAAAGTTCCGGCAAGACAACATTGGCCCTCCATGCCGTGGCGGAAGCCCAGAAAACGGGGGGGACCTGTGCGTTTGTCGATGCGGAACATGCTCTTGATCCCATCTATGCCCGGAAACTGGGCGTCAATGTGGAAGATTTATTGATCTCGCAGCCGGATGCAGGTGAACAGGCCCTCGAAATTGCTGATACCCTGGTGCGGTCCGGGGCGATTGATGTGTTGGTCATCGACTCCGTTGCGGCGCTGGTTCCGCGCGCCGAACTGGAAGGTGAAATGGGGGATCATCACGTCGGGTTGCAGGCACGACTGATGAGTCAGGCGCTGCGTAAGTTGACTTCGTCGGTAGCGCGGTCCAACACCCTGATTATTTTCATCAATCAGATTCGCATGAAAATCGGGGTCATGTTTGGTAATCCTGAAACCACCACGGGCGGCAATGCACTCAAGTTCTATTCGTCGGTGCGTTTGGAAATCCGACGCATCGGTGCGATCAAGGATCGGGACGAAGTGGTTGGTAATCAGACCCGTGTCAAAGTCGTCAAGAACAAGATGGCCCCTCCTTTCAAGATGATCGAGTTTGACATCATGTACGGTGAGGGCGTGTCAAAAATGGGAGAAATTCTGGATCTGGGCGTGAAGGCAGGAATCGTCGAAAAATCCGGCTCATGGTTTTCCTATGATTCTCAGCGGATTGGCCAGGGACGGGAAAATGCGAAGACATTCTTGCGTGAAAACCCCGTAATGTCCGACGCGATCGAGCGCCAAATTCGCCAGAATGCGGGCCTGATTGCGGATGAAATGATGATTGGCTCGCCGGAAGCTGACGACAGTACCGCCGGAGATGCCGCCGACGACGCGTAGTATTCTGATTTTACTTCAGAGGAGAAACGCGGCTTTATCCAATGGCCGCGTTTTCTTTTGAGGTTGAATTGTCGCCTTTCTGGACAGTCACGTGTTGACTCGTTAAAACCGGCTTTGCGCTCGTGTGCGTGCAATTTTGCCTGACCATCCGGATTAAAAAGATATGCAGACAGTCAATGACATCCGCCGTGCGTTTCTTGACTACTTCGCGGCAAATGGCCACGAGATTGTGTCGTCGTCACCGCTGGTTCCGTTGAACGACCCGACCCTGATGTTCACAAACGCAGGTATGGTGCAATTCAAGAACGTATTCACCGGTCTGGAACAGCGTGACTATGACCGTGCGGTGACATCGCAGAAGTGCGTCCGCGCTGGCGGCAAACACAATGACCTGGAAAACGTCGGATATACTGCCCGTCATCATACCTTTTTTGAAATGCTTGGTAACTTTTCGTTCGGAGATTATTTCAAGGAACGCGCCATTGAACTGGCGTGGAATCTGGTCACCCGGGAATATGGTCTGGCAAAGGACAAGTTGCTGGTTACCGTACATTCATCGGACGAGGATGCGGCGGCGCTGTGGCGCAAGATTGCCGGATTGCCTGATGAGAAAATAATCCGTATTGCGACCTCGGATAATTTCTGGGCGATGGGCGATACCGGACCCTGTGGACCCTGTTCAGAAATTTTCTTCGACCATGGTGATCATATCCCGGGCGGCCCGCCAGGATCACCTGATGAGGATGGCGACCGATTTATCGAAATCTGGAATCTGGTGTTTATGCAATTCGAGCAGGTGACGTCGGAGAAACGTGTGGACCTGCCCCGCCCGTCCATTGATACCGGTATGGGGCTTGAACGGATTGCAGCGGTCATGCAGGGAACGCATGACAATTATGAAATTGACCTGATGAAGACCCTGATCGCGGCTTCCAGTGAAGAGTCCGGCGTTTCATCAGCTGGAAAATACAATGTATCCCATCGGGTTATCGCCGATCACTTGCGTGCATCAAGTTTTCTGATCGCGGACGGCGTTCTGCCGTCAAACGAAGGGCGTGGTTATGTCTTGCGGCGGATCATGCGCCGTGCGATGCGGCACGCTCACCTGATGGGGTGTGTCGACCCGCTCATGTGGCGGCTGGTGCCGGCTCTGGCTCAGGAAATGGGAGCCGCTTTTCCAGAACTTGTGCGTGGGCAATCCCTGATTACGGAGACCCTCAGGCTGGAGGAAGGGCGGTTCAAGAAAACCCTCGATAACGGGCTCAAGCTTCTGGATGAAGCAACTGAAAATCTCCAGTCCGGAGATCAACTTGGTGGAGAGACGGCTTTCAGGTTGTATGATACCTTCGGGTTTCCGCTTGATCTGACGCAGGACGCACTTCGCAACCGTGGCATGACCGTCGACACCGATGGTTTTAATCTGGCCATGGAGCGTCAACGCAATGAGGCCCGACGCGCCTGGGCGGGTTCCGGATCAGAAGCGGAAACGGCCGTCTGGTTCGATGTTCGTGATGACGTGGGGGCGACAGATTTTCTGGGTTATGAAACACAACAGGCGGAAGGTTTGATTGCCGCCATTGTGTTTGATGGAAAGAAGGTTGACCGCCTTGCGGCAGGCCAGGAAGGTTTCATCGTACTGAACCAGACCCCATTCTACGCGGAATCAGGCGGTCAGATGGGGGATAGTGGTGTTTTGACTGACTGTGACGGGAACGTCGCCTGCGTGTTGGACACCAAAAAACGGGTCGATGTTATTCACGCCCATCTTGTGCGCGTCGAGAAGGGGGGGCTGGAGGTTGGGGATGATGTGACGATGCAGGTGGATGCCGTCCGGCGGTCGGCTCTGCGGAATAACCACTCTGCTACCCACCTGTTGCATGCCGCCCTGCGCCGTCTGTTGGGAGATCATGTTACCCAGAAAGGGTCACTGGTAGCGCCAGACCGACTGCGGTTTGATGTATCACATCCCAAGCCGATCACAATGGCGGAGTTGTTGACCGCAGAGTCCGGTGTGAACCGGCAAATTTCTGCTAATTCAGAGGTGGTCACCCGTCTGATGGAGCCGGAAGCTGCTGTTGAGGCGGGGGCGATGGCATTGTTTGGTGAAAAATATGGTGATGAAGTCCGGGTTGTCTCAATGGGGGAAGATACGGGCAATGAGTTTTACTCGACGGAACTGTGCGGTGGAACGCATGTGTCACGCACGGGTGATATAGGAATTTTCAAGATTTTGAACGAAAGCGCCGTCGCCTCCGGTGTGCGTCGCATTGAAGCGGTCACCGGTGATGGTGCTCGTGCCTATTTTGCATCTGTGGAACAGGCGTTGTTGCAGGCCGCCAGCGTTTTGAAAAGCCGACCGGAAGAAGTCGCAGAACGTGTCGAGGCATTGCTTGAAGATCGTCGGCGTCTGGAACGCGAACTCAGCGAAATGCGGCGCCAACTGGCGACCGGTGGCGCAGGTTCGGCAGTTGAATCGATCGATATCGGCGGGATTTCGTTTGTTTCACGGCTGCTGGTAGATGTCCCTGCGAAAGAGCTGAAGGGGCTGGTTGACGACCTGAAAGGGCAAATGACATCCGGCGTCGTCGCCGTTGTTTCCAACATGGACGGCAAGGCCAATGTGGTCGTTGGCGTTACCGGTGACCTGATCCCGGACATCAATGCCGTTGATCTGGTTCGTGCCGGGTCCGCGGCTGTCGGCGGAAAGGGCGGTGGTGGACGACCGGATATGGCGCAGGCAGGTGGTCCGGATGGTGCCGGTGGCCAGGCAGCGCTGGACGCGATCGCGACGGCCCTGTCAGCCCGGGGGTGAGGGATGGGTCGGGTCCTGGAGTTCGGTCCGGAACCTGTAACGGGTGACCGTCGCTTGCGTCGCTGTCTTCCGTCCGATACACCGCGCCTCGGGATCAGCAGGCTGGGTCGCGAAGACGCGGCGGATTTTTATCATACCTGCGATGACCCTTTGATCCGCGCTACCATCCCCTTTATTTCGGTGGATTTTGATCTCCGCCAGTCGATCGAACTGCTGTCGAAGATAAACGAAGACACCGATTGTTTTTATGGCGTTCGGACCGGTGACGGTCAAATCATCGGCGTGATCGGTGCGCATTTGTCCACTGACCGGGATGTCGAAATCGGGTACTGGTTCGTGCCAGCCTGCCATGGCCAGGGATATGCCCTGGAGGCGGTCGGGTCGGTCATCGATAGCTTGCGGGCGGGCGTGCCGCAACGGCGTATTGTTGCCCAGTGCCGACCACAAAATGAATCGTCCTGGAAGCTGTTAAACAAGCTCGGGTTTGACGATCAGGGATCGGCCAATGCGCGGGAAGGACGACATTTCAGGGTTTTGAAGAAATTGCCTCAACCTGCTCGGAAACTTGAATGACGGGACGGAAATCGACGGGTCAGGCGTCCCACTTGGTGGTTGCAACAGGGCGTCAAGCGGGCTGGTGAATCCGGTGAAGGCCGCCTAGAATAAGATTATGACAAACGTATTCCAAGGTACCGACACCTACGTCACGACTGAAGATTTGACGGTTGCCGTCAATGCGGCCGTACAACTGCAGCGACCGCTTCTGATCAAGGGAGAGCCCGGTACCGGCAAGACCGTTCTGGCCGAAGAGATTGCAGGTGCCCTCGGTGCGCCGCTCCTGCAGTGGCATATAAAATCAACAACGAAGGCGCAGCAGGGTTTATACGAATATGATGCGGTGGCGAGACTGCGCGACTCGCAACTTGGCGATGCGCGTGTCCACGACATCAGAAATTATATCGTCAAGGGAAAATTGTGGGACGCCTTTATTTCTCCAGGGCGACCTGTCCTTCTGATCGATGAAATTGACAAAGCGGATATTGAATTCCCGAACGATTTACTGCTTGAGCTCGACCGTATGGAGTTTCACGTTTACGAAACCCAGGAAACGATTGTCGCCGAAAACCGCCCGATTGTCATCATCACCTCCAACAATGAAAAGGAACTTCCGGACGCTTTTTTACGCCGCTGTTTCTTCCATTACATCCGCTTTCCCGATATCGAGACGATGAAACAGATCGTCGATGTACACTTCCCGAATATTCAACAGCGTCTGGTATCGGATGCATTGCAGTTATTTTATCAGCTACGCGATGTGCCGGGCCTAAAAAAGAAGCCATCGACGTCGGAGTTGCTCGACTGGCTGAAGTTGCTGATGGTCGAAGATCTGCCTCCGGATGCTCTCAGGTCCGACGACGTAAAAACCGTCATTCCACCGCTGCACGGTGCGTTGCTGAAAAACGAGCAGGATGTGCATTTGCTGGAACGACTGGCTTTCCTGCACCGCCGAGAGAACGGTTAAGGGCTTGTTATGCGGCGATGATGTTGCGACCGGCGCGGAACAGCGCCGCGCAATCAATTGCCAGCAGACGAATGTTTTCCAGGTCTGATTTCTTCAGGTGGAGTTCCTGCTCGACCGCCCGGAACATTGCGGATTCCAGTTCGTGTAATCGTTCGTCAACATGGGCGATAATCATCAACTCGGTGGCCGCAGTCAAACGCGACGCCCGCGACTTGAAAACGCTGAGGTCCGGCGTTTCAACCGACTGCGACAGGCTGATTTCGCCGGGAATTCCCGAATCCTCGACAAGTTGATTCAGATAAGCCACTTCTTCGGGTCTTATAATACCATCGGTCAGAATCATGCGGACGGCCAGCGCAAAGAACGTTCGTTTCTGATCATCGTTGAGAAGGTGGAGAAACATGACATACCTTACAATTCGATCTATCAATCGTGTTATGATGACGGTTGATGACGCGTCGCGCAATCAGTTATCTGCCTGATTGAACCAAATCGGCTGCGACCGCAGCAGTAACACTGAATTATCGTTTTTAACCGGAACCCGGCCGTTGGTAAACATCGAAACCCTGACAGATCCTGCTAAAATCATCGCCATTGCGCAGACAATGCTGGTCTGGCTTGACAAAAATGTTCTGGTAATCGGTACGGTCTTGCAGGCGCTTGTCGTTATCATTGCATTTTTCCTTGCCTGGGCAATGTCGAACCGGATCAGCCAGGTGCTGCAGGTTGACTGGCAGTCGGCCCTGTATCGTCGTTTTGGTGCACCGGTCGCACATGTCCTGGCACCCCTCAGCCTGCCGATCGCCTGGTTGGTTTTACAGTGGTTTTCTGTTCTCGCAGCACGCCATTCGCAGTGGCCGCACCATCTGATTGAGATCGCGGTCAGTCTGCTCGCGGCCTGGATTGTTATCCGGCTGGCCACCAGCCTGATCCGCAACAGGAACTGGTCAAAATTCATTACAATTGCTGCCTGGGTCGTCGCCGCCCTGAACATTACCGCACTGCTCGACCCGACTACTGAAATTCTTGCAAGCATGGCCATCCAGTTTGGTGCTCTGCGGATATCAATTCTCGACGTACTTCATGCCGGTGTTGCGATTGCCGTCCTGCTGTGGCTGGCCGGTATGTTGACGGGCTATCTGGAACGTTGGCTGGCGTCCACACCCAATGTCAGTCCCTCTGCCAGGGTCCTGTTCGGCAAATTGTTTCGGGTTGCGGTGTATACGGTAGCCGTGATTGTTGGCCTTGAATCGGTCGGCATTGATCTGTCCACGTTCGCTGTGTTCTCCGGTGCGGTCGGTCTCGGCGTCGGCTTCGGGTTACAAAAAGTCATTTCCAATCTGGTCAGTGGTGTGATTTTGTTGATGGATAGATCTGTCAAACCGGGCGATGTCATCGCGGTCGGGGAAACCTATGGCGAAATCAAGACGCTCGGCGGTCGGTATGTGTCTGTTATAACCCGCGATGGTGCGGAACATTTGATTCCGAACGAAGAACTGATCAGTCAACGGGTGGAAAACTGGTCATACAGTGATCGCCTGATCCGCCAGCGACTGCCGATCGGCGTGTCCTATAACTCCGACATCCATCGGGCGATTGAACTGGCAATCGCTGCCGCCCTGTCGATTGATCGTGTTCTGGCAAATCCCGGCCCTGTTTGCCAGTTGGCCGGATTTGGGGACAATTCGGTTGATCTGGAATTGAGGATCTGGGTCAATGATCCGCAGAACGGACTGGGAAATGTCCGGAGTGCGGTCTTGCTGAAGGTCTGGGACCTGTTTCGTGAAAATCATATCGAATTTCCGTTTCCGCAACGCGATGTCAACATCAAGGGGCCGGTGCCGGTCAGGATTGTCAATCCACATGACGAGTTGACCGGGAAGGTTTAGGCAGAATGTTTATCAATTTTTTTTTCCAACTCAAGGAAGCCAGGCTGCCGGTGTCATTGCGTGAATATTTGAGCCTGATAGAGGCCATGGATCGCGGTTTGGCTGATTATGATATTGATCATTTTTATTATTTGAGCCGCACGATCCTGGTAAAGGACGAGAGTAACCTGGACCGGTTTGACCAGGTGTTCGGGCGTGTCTTCAAAGGGGTGCAGGCGGAAACTGTCGATGACTCTCATAATATTCCGGAAGAATGGTTACGCAAACTGATGGAAAAATTTCTAAGTGAAGAAGAAAAGCGACAGGTGCAGGCACTGGGCGGATGGGAGAAACTTATGGAAACCCTGAAGAAACGCCTGGAAGAACAGAAGAAACGACATCAGGGCGGTTCCAAATGGATTGGGACCGGCGGCACCTCCCCCTTCGGCGCCTACGGATATAATCCGGAAGGTGTGCGCATCGGCCAGGATGAAAACCGCCACAACCGGGCTGTCAAGGTCTGGGATAAACGGGAATACAAAAACCTCGATGATTCGATTGAAATCGGTACCCGGAACATCAAGGTTGCGATGCGCAGATTGCGTAAATTTGCGCGTCAGGGAGTGGCGAGCGAACTGGATCTTCCTGACACCATCCGTTCGACTGCGAAAAACGGATGGCTGGACGTCAAGCTGGTGCCAGAACGGCACAACTCGGTTAAAGTGCTGCTGTTCCTCGATTCTGGAGGATCAATGAATCCGCATGTCGAGATCATGGCAGAACTGTTTTCGGCGGCGCGGTCCGAGTTCAAGCATCTGGAATATTTTTATTTTCACAACTTCATTTACGAACGGGTCTGGAAGGACAACACCCGTCGACATACCGACGTGATCTCGACGTGGGATCTGATGCATACATATGGATCGGACTACAAGGTGATTTTTGTTGGTGACGCTTCCATGAGCCCCTATGAAATCGCCTACCCCGGTGGCAGCGTCGAGCACTGGAATGAGGAAGCAGGTGCGGCATGGATGGCGCGGGTCCTGGACATCTATAACCACGCCATCTGGCTTAATCCCGTTCCCGAAAAATACTGGGGAAACACCCAGTCAGTTGGAATGATTGGTCAATTAATGAAAAACCGGATGTTCCCGCTAACGCTCGAAGGACTCGATAACGCCATGCGGGAACTGAGCCGATAGACAGACAAATTGAATGTCAGTCAACGTCCGCCGCGACCCGCATCGATATTATCTTGTCCGGATCGGTGACGGCGCCATTGTTGTTGTCCTCGCCACGCTTGATCATTGAGACGTATTTCATTCCATCGATAACCTTGCCCCAGACGGTGTATTTGCCATCCAGGTAAGATGCTTTCGAAAAGACAATGAAGAACTGTGAATCGGCGCTATCGGGATTGGATGAACGGGCCATTGAGACGGTCCCCCGAACGTGCGGTTCATCGGAAAACTCGGCTGGAATGTTCTGGCCTGACCCGCCGGTTCCATTGCCAAGCGGATCACCGCCCTGCGCCATAAACCCCTTGATGACCCTGTGAAAAGTCAGGCCATCATAAAATTTCTGACGGACCAGTTCCTTGATGCGAGCGACGTGTTGCGGGGCAAGGTCCGGGCGCATCTGAATGACGACACGGCCGTCTTTCAGTTCAAGATAGAGGGTATTTTCAGGATCAGAAGCGGCATCGACAGTTTGGGTCATGGAAAGCGTACTCATTATGAACAGGGCTGTTATCAGAAAAAAACGGAATGGATTGAGGATACGGAATGACATGGCTAGCCTTTCTGAATTGAACACAGGCGGACATTATCCGATCATACGGATCCGGAAAAGGTCAATTGAGACGGATTAATCGAACAAAGAATCAATATCGTCCTGCGATAACCCCTTGCCCTCCAGTTGCGGCCCTTCCAACAGTTTTTCATCCGCTGACTTTTCGCTTTCGGGGAGAACCTCAATGCTCTCGATGGCGCTGCGCCCCATGACATCAATTAGCGAATTGACGCGTTCTTCCACGTAGGTGATGGACTTGACCACCTTGTTGACACGCTGGCCGGTAATGTCCTGAAATGAACAGGCTTCGAAAACATCACCGGAGTTGTTATTGATTTCATCCAGCAACGCATTGACTTCGGGGTCTGAGATCTTGTCGCGAATCTTCTGAATGACGGCATCATTTTTTTCAACCGCCTCCATGATGGTATTGGTGGCTGTTTCCGTCGCCTGCAGAATGGCATCCAGCTGTTCCCCCATCGAACCGAAATGGTGTTCTTCCTCGGCAGGGCGGTCGATCGAGGCAATTTCGGTCTGTACCCTGTTCAGATAACGCATCAGTCCATCCAGCTCGCTCCGTAGCAATGCGATGTTTTGTTCAGATTCTTTTGGCACAGCAGCCTCTTTTCATTCAGTTAATTTGAAGCCTCACCTTACCTTAGACTGTTTCGGTCAGAGGTTGAAGAGACAGTTATATTTCGAAATCCTACAGTCCGCCAAAGCTGCTCAGGATTTCACCTGCGGCCCTGGCCGGCGAAAGTGTGCCGTCCTGGACCCGTAATTCGATTTCCGGCAACTTGCGGGCCAGCCTTTCATCGTTTCGGATGGCAAGTAAAATGGTTTCGTTGATCTCGTCCCACATCCAGCCTTTCGCCTGTTCGCGTCGGCGGAGAGCAAAACTGCCTGATGCCGTCGTCGCGTCCCGAAACTTCTCAACGGTATCCCATATTTCGCCAATCCCGATCCGGTGTAAAGATGAACAGGTCATGACACGGGGACGCCAGTCGTTGCTGGTAGATCGCAACAGCTGAAGGGCCGTCCCGTAGTCTCGTTTGGCACGTTCAGCCGCGGACAGCAGTTCGCCGTCGGCCTTGTTGACAACAATCAGGTCGGCTAGTTCAACAATGCCCTTCTTGATACCTTGCAGGTCATCACCGCTACCGGGGATGATCAGCAGGATAAACATATCGACCAGACGGGCGACCGCGGTTTCGGATTGGCCGACGCCGACGGTTTCGACCAATATCACGTCAAATCCTGCGGCCTCGGTTACGAGGATTGTTTCGCGGGTTCGTCTGGCAACGCCACCGAGGGTGCCGCCAGACGGGGAAGGCCGGATAAAGGCGGTAGAATTTTTAGCCAATTCTTCCATTCGCGTCTTGTCACCAAGAATCGAACCTCCGGTTTTCGGGCTTGACGGGTCCACGGCCAAAACGGCCAAATGGTGGAGGGCGTCGATAATTCGCAAACCAAAGGTTTCGATGAAAGTCGACTTTCCCGCCCCCGGAATTCCCGATATGCCAATCCGAATCGAATTGCCAGCATAGGGCAGCAGTTCTTCCAGCAGGTCATTGGACTGCAGCCGGTGATCCGGGCGGGTTGATTCGATCAGCGTAATTGCACGGGCGAGGGCGCGACGATCTCCATCACGAATGGCTCGCGCCTGAGCCGCGATTGTTTTGTCCAATCCCATACTCAGTTTTTACCACCATTTTCAGTAGTGCTCCCCAGTGTCTTCAAGGCCATGAACATCAATTTTTCGCGTTGATCGGCGGGCAATTCGTCAACCACGTGGCGTTTGGCACGATGAATGGCCAGGGCCTGGTCAATCAGGGCCTGTCGTTCCGGATTAGATGCTTTTCGGGTTTTCCGATCAATGATTTCGCGTTCTGCCTGATCCAGCGATGCCCGAATCAATTCCGTCACCTCATCCTGATTCAGATTCTCGAGTTTGTCGCCGTCGGCCTGTCGCACACGTGCCGGGTCGGGGGCGCCTGCGGTGGCCGGTTTTTTTGACGCGTGCAACGTGTCGCGCGCCCGTTTGTCCATGAAGACTTTCAGCAATGCGTTCGACACAATTTTTTTGATCATGCAGGATTTCCGAAATTCAGCGTGGTTTCATCGACGCCTGTGGTATTGTACCGGCTTGTGCGCTTTTGGCACATGTTTTTTGCACCAGAATTACTGGTGAATTCAAAGGTCTAGCCGTAAGGTCAGCATATGAGAAGATATAGAAACGCAAAAATAATCGCAACCCTCGGGCCGGCCACATCATCAAAGGACGCCATTGCTGCCCTGTTTGAGGCTGGCGTCGACGTCTTCCGACTGAATTTTTCGCACGGCGATCAGGCCGGTCACCGGGAGCGGTTTAATATCATCCGGTCGCTTGAGAAAACGTTCGGGCGTCCGGTTGGCATCCTGCTTGATCTGCAGGGGCCGAAGCTGCGGGTTGGTGATTTTGAAAACGGTTCTGTCATTCTGCAAGCCGGGCAAAAATTCCGGCTTGACCTGGATGCAACGCCGGGCGATCTGACCCGCGCACCATTGCTACATCCGGAAATTTTCAAGGCGATTGAGGCTGGAACCAACCTGCTGCTGGATGATGGCAAGATACGCCTGAAGGTACTGGAGTGTTCCGATACATATGCCGAAACCGAGGTGATATCCGGCGGCAAGTTGTCGAACCACAAAGGCGTTAACGTGCCGGACGCCGTTCTCGATCTGTCGCCACTGACCGCGAAGGATCATGCGGATCTGTTATTCGGACTGGAACTCGGGGTTGACTGGGTCGCGCTGTCATTTGTCCAGCGCCCGGAGGATGTCGCGGAAGCCCGCAAGATCATCGCGGGCCGTGCCTATGTCATGACCAAAATGGAAAAACCGCAGGCCATGGAGCGGTTGCAGGAAATCATTGAACTGGCCGACGGTGTGATGGTGGCGCGTGGCGACCTCGGGGTGGAATGCCCGCCGGAAGTCGTTCCCGGTTTGCAAAAACGGATGGTCAGGGCCTGTCGTGAAGCCGGTAAACCGGTCGTTGTTGCCACCCAGATGCTGGAATCGATGATCAGCATGCCAACCCCGACCCGGGCCGAGGCATCGGATGTGGCGACCGCTATTTTTGACGGCGTTGATGCGGTCATGCTGTCCGCCGAAACGGCCGTCGGCGAATATCCGTCCGAATCGGTGGCAATGATGAACCGGATTATCCGCAGCGCTGAGCATGACGATCACTATCGTCGGATGATGGACATTGATCAAAGGGCTCCGGAAGCGACCGCCGCCGACGCCATCACCGCCGCCGCCCGACAGGTCTCCCACACGATTTCGGCAGCGTGCGTTGTTACCTTTTCAACCACCGGATCAACCACCCTGAGGCTGTCACGCGAACGTCCGCTGGTGCCGATCCTCGGCTTGACGCCGCGTATTGACACCGCCCGTCGCCTGACGCTGGTGTGGGGCGTTCATTCGGTGCGCACTGCCGACTGCAAGACTTTTCGCGACATGATTATTGATGCGGTGCGGGTCGCCCGGCAGGAAGAGTTTGCCGACGTTGGCGACGCTTTGGTGATTACCGCCGGGGTTCCGTTTGGCACGCCGGGAGCAACGAATATCCTCAGGATCGCCCGCGTAGAGTAGTGGCAAAGGCACACAATGAAGATCGAAAACGGGGGGCCGTTGTATGCCATCGGGGCGTTTTTACTGTGGGGATTGTCGCCGATCTATTTCCGGGCGATGGCGAGTGCCTCATCGGTTGAGATCGTCGCTCACCGGATTGTCTGGTCGGTTCTGTTTATTGCATTTCTGCTGACAGTTTTCCGCCGCCTGGCAGTAATCGGGCAAATTTTGACAACCCCGAGACTGTTGTTGATTCTGCTGCTGACGGGTTCAGCGGTTGGTCTCAACTGGATTTTGTTTGTATGGTCTTCCAACAATGGATACCTGCTGCAATCCAGTCTCGGATACTATATCAACCCTCTGGTGAATGTGGTGCTCGGTGTGCTGTTCCTCAATGAACGCCATGGTCGCTGGCAATGGCTGGCGGTCGCGGTGGCGACACTTGGTGTCCTGAATATGGTTTTTCTGGCTGGCCAGGTGCCATGGATTTCGTTGGGACTGGCCTGTTCATTCGGTGCTTACGGGATCATTCGCAAGGTGATCCCGGTCGGCGCCCTGGAAGGGTTGTTTGTCGAGACCCTGATTTTTGCGCCAATTGCATTGGCTTACCTGATCTGGCTGGGAACCGACGGTAGCGGGCAATTCACCCGCGCCTGGCCAATATCGGCGTTGCTCATGTTATCGGGAATCATCACGGCGATTCCGTTGATGAGTTTCGCCGCAGCGGTCAAGAAAATGCGCCTTGGAACGCTGGGTTTTTTCCAGTTTATCACCCCGACGTGCCATTTCGTGCTGGGTGTTTTTTTCTTTGGTGAAACGTTTACCCCGGCGCATCTGATCACCTTTTCCCTGATCTGGGTGGCCGCCGGGCTATACAGTTGGGCCGGGTTCCGCGACCATCGGCGGGACGGAGCTGCAATTGACTGATCAGATTTTCGCGATCATCGCACCGGTGCTGATCTGCGCCCTGATCGGCTTCAGTTGGGCCAAAATGCGGGTGCCGTTTGATTCCGAATTTGTCATGCGGCTGGTCTCCAACGTCGGCTTTCCCTGCCTGATCTTTGTGTCGCTGGCAACCGTTGACCTTGATACGGCGACGCTGGCCAGCATGGGTGCGGCGTCAGTGATAACGGTCGCTGCCTTCGCCGGGCTGGGCTACCTGGTTCTCCGGCTGACCGGCCTGTCGCAGCGGGCCTATCTGCCGTCCCTGATGTTTGCCAACACCGGAAACATGGGGTTGCCGTTATGCCTGCTGGCGTTTGGCGAACGCGGACTGGCGCTGGGTGTTGCCTATTTTTCCGTCAATGCAATTTTCGTGTTTTCGCTGGGACCGGCGATTGCATCGGGAAATGCCCGACCGATCGCCGTCCTGAAAACACCCCTGATCTGGAGCAGTATCGGTGGCATTGCCATCAAGCTGGGCGGCATCGACCTGCCGGTATGGTCGATCAAATCCCTGACCCTGATCGGCGGTTTTCCGATCCCGTTGATGCTGATCACCCTGGGGGTGTCGCTGGCACAACTGAAAACCACCGGGCTGGGGCGTTCGCTGGGGATTTCACTGCTGCGCCTGTCGCTCGGGTTTGTGGTCGGCTGGGCGACAGGCGAGGTGCTGGGGCTGGACCCGGTCGGTCGTGGCGTTCTGATAATCGAATGCACCATGCCGGTCGCCGTGCTTAATTTCCTGTACGCCCAGATGCACAATACAAATCCACGTGAGGTCGCCGGCGCCGTTCTGATTTCCACGGTCCTGTCTTTTCTGACGCTGCCCGCGCTGTTGTGGTTCATATTGCCGGCCAGTGGATAAGACGCAGATACCCCCATTTAACCCCCTAAAACCCCATGGCCTGTCATGGGGCGGAAATGAAACGCGGAAAACCGGAAATCATCCCACCTGGCCAATCGGACAGCGGACGTTACAATGCAATCCGGCCTTAACCGCGACCCGGCCATTCCCGCCCGACGCGTCAATTTCCGCCCCCCTGCCGCCAGCCTGCGTGGCCGGTCAGCAAGTTGATCTTCACAAGGGCAATCAGCGTATTCCGAGAGGTTCAGCATTATGCCTCGAATAGAAATTAACACTATTATAGGAAAATAATACTAATATTGCAAGGAATCATTTCACTTTATGGCTGGCAGCGGAAACAGTTTCCTGATTGTCGGGGCCAGACAAGCGGGAATCAGTGATCGGACGAATATGCACCTATAAGTTGATTTATTCAAATTCGATAGTTTAATTATGGATGTAGCACTACCCGGGGATGAGCAGATGCCGACACGTCCTGACATTTATTGAAACAAACCTGATACAGATAGTCTGTTATATTCCCACGCAAGTTCGGAATTCAGGCGGATCTGTGTGTGGCAGAGTGTCAAAATGTTAAAACCAAGTCTTGCATATAGACTATCTAAAGTTGTTGGGTGGCATTTCTTTGCGATTTTGACCCTTATGGTTGGCCTGTCGGCCTGGGAACATCCCCGTGCGTTGGCCCTGGATCATACAGGACACCCGGAAACAGAACGCCTGAACGTCGTCGCTGCCGTGCCACGCGACTGGCCGCCGCAATATTCGACAGATAAAAATGGCAGACCAATCGGTTTTGCCATTGATGTCATGAATGCGGTTGCCGACAGAGCCGGATTGACGGTTACCTACAAAACATATGAAAACTTCCCGGAAGCCCTTGACGCGCTGGCACGAAGCGAGGTCGACCTGATTCCCAATACGGGAATCTTGCCGCAGCGCACGAGCTATTCGGCATTCACCGAACCCGTCGAGACGTTCCTTGTATCGATTTTCGTGCGTGAAGATACCCACGATCTCGAGGGGGAGGCTGATCTGGTGGGACGCCGGCTGGCGATTATCGAGAAAAATATCAGTACGGTTTTGTTCGGGAAACGGACCGATATCGATCTGGTCATTGCGCCGGATGTGCGGACCGCGCTGTTTGAACTATTGGCCGGGCAGGTTGATGCTATCGTCTATCCGCAGCCCGTACTGATGCAACTGGCTCGTGAAATTGGGGTTGCAGACCGCATCAAGGTTGTAGGAAATCCGTTGAAAGAGGTGAAGCGGGGTATTCAGGTTCAAAAAGAAGACGTGGCATTATTGGCGCGTCTGAATGCGGCGGTGAAAAGTTACGTTCATACGCCCGAATATGAGGCAGTTTACGCGAAATGGTATGGGGTACAAAAACCCTACTGGACAACCGCTCGGGTGGCGGGTCTGGGGGTCGGCTTGATAGCAATTACGCTGTTGGGTGCGGTTGGCTGGCACTATCTGACAATTGTCCGTTTGAACCGGGCCCTGACGGAATCGGAAGAACGGTTTCATGCGTTTTCCAACCACACGCCCAACAAACAGCATATCAAGGATTTGCAAGGCCGCTATACGTTGCTCAATCGCAAGAGCGAGATCTTGTACGGGCTGACCAACGAACAGGCCTGTGGCAAAACCGCCGCCGACATCTTTCCGCCTGAAATCTGCACCTCATTCAACGCCCATGACCGTGCGGTCATTGAAACCGGCAAGCCCCTTGAAGCTGAAGAGCAATTTGAATTGGCGGATGGAACCCATACCTACCTGACCGTGAAATTTCCCATATTGGGACGAAACGGGGAAATCGTCGCGGTCGGGGCCAGCGGTCACGAAATCACCGATCGGAAAAGAGTTGAAAATGCCCTGAAAGATAGCGAGGACCGTTACCGGGAAATCATTGAAGGCACGGAAGATCTGATCACCGTGGTTGACCCCGATGGGCGTATTCAGTTTGTCAACCATATGGCGGAGCGGGTTTTCGGGCTGCCACAGGAAGATTGTGTTGGTCTGCTGGCGTTTGATTTTGTCCATCCCGATGACACGGCGGAGACGAGGGCAGCATTTCGGCGATGGCGTGCACGCGAGCAACCCAGTATGACCTTTGAAAACCGGCAACAAAGTCGGGATGGATCAGTCCGTCACATGTTGTGGAGCATTTCGGCACGTTTTGACGAGAATCAGAATATATCGAGTTTTCTGAGTTTTGCCCGCGATATCACGGACCGTAAACTGGCGGAGCGCGCCCTGCAATCGGCTCTGGTTGACGCCGAACGGGCAAATCAGGCCAAGTCGGAATTCCTGGCGACCATGAGCCACGAATTCCGGACACCGCTGAATGCCATTCTTGGCTTCAGCGAAATGTTGCGGGCCCAGTATTTTGGCCCGCTCGGGGCTGACAATTACCGGGTATATGCAGAGGATATTCATTTCAGTGGCCAGCACATGCTGGCGCTGGTTAACGATATGCTGGATATCGCCGCCATTGAGGCGGGCAAGCGGCCAATGACAAATGAAGCCATCGACATCGCGGAAGTTCTGCAGGAAAGTATCCGGAATATTGAACCAGGCGCGCGCGACAAAGGGATTGAACTGAATTTGACCTTGCCCACATCGGAGATGCATATCTATGCGGACCGTCGGTCGATTTTTCAGATACTTCTCAATCTGCTGTCAAATGCCGTCAAATTTACAGATGAAAATGGGTTGATCACCGCGTCAGTTGCAGCAGACGGTGAAAATGTTTCGATCAACATCCGCGATACCGGCATCGGCATCGGCAAAGACAAACTGCCAACCATTACCAATCCGTTTACCCAGACCCACAGCAATCCGCACATCACACAAACCGGCACCGGTCTTGGTCTGGCCATCGTCAAATCACTGGTCGAGGTGCACGGCGGCAGGCTGGAAATCGAAAGTGAAATCGGTGTTGGAACGATGGTTTCTGTGACTTTTGCGCTGCATTCCGGGTCGCTGCTCCGCGCACACGTTTGAAATCAAAGTCCGACGCGAGAATTGCGCCTCAAGCTGCTGGTACCTGAGGTGACATCCGGACAGCGGATGGGAAGTGGGGGCCGGTGCTGAAGACGCAGCCGTATCAGTATTTATTTCCGATCGGCGGTGAAAATGCGTACTATCGGAAAATGCGCCAGGAATCGTTCAGGATGTAATATCGCAATGAGTGACCGGGATCCGTCAAATTTTTTGTCGACGGCAGGCGACACGCCTTTGGCGATGTTATACAAGGTCATTGACAGCATTGAGGACGGGGCGGCGATTTATGATGCCAATGACTGCCTGGTCCATTTTAATCCATCCTATTTTCGATATTTCAAGTTGGTTGAGGACATCGTCAGGCCGGGTGTCTCATTTCGCCAGATTTTTGAAGCCCAGGCGGAACGGGGAATGTATCAGGGTGCGCAGGCGGGGCGGGCAGGGTGGGTTGAAAATCGTATTGCGCTTTTTCAGTCGGGTGCGAAAAAGAATGAATTTCAACGGCTTGGCGGGCGTTGGGCCAGCGTTGATTATTACAAACTCAGCGGGGGGGGAACTTTTGTTGTCACCGCAGATATCACCGATCGAAAGGTGATGGAGGAATCGCTCCGCAAAGCCGAAAACGAGACCCGCGAACTCAATCAGAAACTGGAACAGCGGGTTGAGGAACGAACCCGGGAACTGCAAAAGAGCGAGGCTCTGTTCAAGGCGGTGGTCAATAATTCACCAACCAAAATACATATCAAGGATCTGAATGGGCGTTATACCCTGATCAACCGTGAGGCGGAGAAGCTGTTTGGCGTCACCGATGCAGAAGGTCGGGGCAAGACCACCGATCATCTTTTTTCACGAGATATGGCCTCGGTTTTTCTGGCACATGATCAGGCCGTTCTGGAATCCGGAGAAGCGATCGAAGCGGAAGAGGTGTTTCCGCTGGCGGAAGGTGTGCGGACGTTCCTGACAACCAAATTTCCGATATTTGACCAGGGCAGGATTTCCGGAATCGGGGCGATCGGCATTGATATCACCGAGCGAAAACAGACGCAAAATGCACTGATCATCGCCAAGGAAGAGGCGGAAGCGGCCAACCGTTCCAAGTCAGAATTTCTGGCGGTAATGAGCCATGACCTGCGAACGCCGCTCAATGCCATCATCGGTTTCGCAGAGATAATCAGCCAGCAATACTTTGGCCTGGTCGATGCACGCTATCAGGGCTACGCCCGGGATATCGAGTCCAGCGGGCAATTCCTGTTGTCGCTGATCAATGATATTCTTGATTTGTCGGCGATCGAATCAGGTAAACAGCCCATCGTCCGTGAAGCCATATCGATTTCTGAAATCGTTGGTGAATGTGAGACGATCATACGGGATAAGGCGCACCGTGCCGGCATCGAATTGCAGATGACGGTTGCGGACGATCTGCCGTCGCTGTTTGCCGATCGGCGGGCGACGGTTCAGATCCTGCTGAACCTGTTGTCGAATGCCGTCAGGTTCACGCCTTCGGGCGGGCGGATCAGCCTGCGCGCCGGGGTCACCGGAAACGGCCACGCCATTACTGTGCAGGATACCGGACGGGGGATCGCGGCGGACAAGATTGCAACCGTAACCGACCCTTTCATCAAGGGCGAGACGGACCCGCACAAAACCCAGAAAAGTACCGGCCTTGGGCTGGCCATTGTCAAATCACTGGTCGGCCTGCACGGTGGTTCGCTTGATATCAAAAGTACCCTCGGTCAGGGGACGTGTGTTACCGTGACGTTCCCGACATGACCGGAGCCGCTACTCCACCGCTAGAGCACTTCCGGCAATTTTTGAATCGCCGGAAGTGCTCTAACTCATTGATATTCCCGCAAAGCCACGTTCTCGAATGAACCTATTCGCTCCGGTTTTGCTCTAACGCCACTGCCTATTCCGCCGCCTGTTGTCCAGCAGCTCCATCTCCGTCCTGAAAGCGGGCCAGCATGTCGGCCAGGCGCGTCTGCACCTCCCGGATGTTCTTTTCCTTGATGTGACCGAACCCGCGAATGCCCAGAGGCAAGGCCGCAATTTCCATCGCCAGACCATGATTTGAAGACGTCAATCCCTGCAGCAGTTGATCCACGATCTGTTCGAATTCGTCGATCAGGCGGCGTTCGGTGCGGCGTTCCTCACTGTATCCAAAAGGATCAAACAGCGTCCCGCGCAATCCTTTCAGCCGGGTCAGCAGGCGGAAGGCGTGCATGATCCACGCACCGTAGGTCCGTTTGCGCAGGTGCCCGTCAGCATCTCTTTTCGCCAGCAATGGCGGGGCCAGGTGGAAGGTCAGTTTGCCGCCGTCACGAAACTGCTGGCTGATCGCCTTTTCAAACCGGCCATCACTGTACAGGCGGGCGACTTCGTATTCATCCTTGTAGGCCATCAGCTTGTAGGCGCTGCGGGCGACGCTATCCGACAAGCCGTCCTTGCCCGGCGCCTGCGATGATTCTGCGGCTGCAACCCGCGCGACCAGATCCGCGAATCGACGACCATAGGCGGCATTCTGATAGGCGGTCAGGTCGTCAACCCGTTGTGCGACGAATGTTCTGTTGTCGGCCGGTTTTTCCGGGGCCGGCGCGATGATCTTTTTCACGGACGTCAGGTTGTGGGCTGCCCGCCGACCCCACAGGAAGGCGCGTAGATTGAGATCCACCTGGGTGCCGTTCAGCCGGATCGATTGTTCGATGGCGTCGCGCGACAGCGGCAGGTATCCGCGCTGGTAGGCATACCCCAGTAAAAAGGTGTTGGCGACCATGGTGGTTCCCAGCAGCGCCGTGGTGATTGCCGTCGCATCAATGAATTCGACCTTGTCCTGACCGACCGCATCGACCAGTGCCTGTTGCAGGGAACCGGCAGGAAAGTCCAGATCGGGCTGGCTGGTGAAGTCAGCGGTCATGATTTCGTGACTGTTGACCACCGCACGGGCCCGGCCGTGACGCAGTTTGCCGAGCGTTTCGGCGTCTCCGGCGGTAATCATGTCACAGCCCAGCAGCAGATCGGCACCGCCTGCCGAGATCCGCACGGCATGCAGTTTGTCAGGGTCGTTGGCAATCCGGATATGCGAATAGACGGCACCGTTTTTCTGGGCAAGACCGGCGATATCGAGGGCTGTTACCCCTTTGCCTTCCATATGGGCGGAGATGGCGATGCCGGCACTGGCGGTCACGATACCGGTGCCGCCAACCCCGGTAATGACGATTTCATAGGGTTTGTCGCAGCTCGGCAGGGTCGGTTCCGGCAAGGCGTCGAAGGGGACTTCCTGAAGGGCCTCGCGTTTGCGCGGTTCGGCATTCGAGACCGTCACGAAACTGGGGCAGAATCCGTTGATGCAGGAATAGTCCTTGTTGCATGATGACTGGTCGATCTCGCGTTTGCGGCCGAGATCGGTTTCGACCGGGGTGATCGAGACGCAGTTCGATTTGATGCCGCAATCACCGCAGCCTTCACAGACATCCTGATTGATGAAGATCCGGCGGGCCGGGTCCGGGAAGGTGCCACGTTTGCGCCGTCGCCGTTTTTCCGCCGCACAGGTCTGGTCATAGATCAGGATACTGACGCCCTTCACCGTCCGCAGCTGCCGTTGCACGACGTCCAGTTCGTCGCGATGATAGATTTCGACGCCGGTCGCAAAATCTGCCGTCGAGCTGTATTTTTCCGGTTCGTCGGAAACTACAACCACTTGCGTCGCGCCTTCGGCCCGCGTCTGGCGGCTGATGGCAGGGACATCAAGCGGCCCGTCCATCGGCTGTCCGCCGGTCATGGCAACGGCATCATTATAGAGAATTTTGTAAGTGATGTTGACACCGGCGGCGACGCTGGCACGGATCGCCATGATGCCGGAATGGTAATAGGTGCCGTCACCGAGATTGACAAACACATGGTCCTGCTCGGTGAACGGCGACTGGCCGATCCAGGGCACACCTTCGGCGCCCATGTGGGTAAAGGTCGAGGTCGAGCGGTCCATCCAGGTGACCATGTAGTGACAACCGATCCCGGCCATTGCGCGAGACCCTTCCGGCACCCTGGTCGAGGTGTTGTGCGGGCAGCCGGAACAGAAATAGGGCACCCGCTTGATCTTTGAATTGTGCTGGCCGATCGCGCGTTCTTTGTCCTCGAGGAATTTCAAACGGTTGCGGATCGATTCGCTGTCATGGAAATTGTGAATCCGGTCGGCGATGACGCGGGCAATGCGGGCCGGTGTCAACTCTCCGGCGGAGGGCAGAATCCACTCGCCTTTTTCATCGAACTTGCCGACCACCCGTGGCCGGACGTCGGCCCGCCAGTTGTATAACTGTTCCTTCAACTGGTTCTCGATGACGGCGCGCTTTTCCTCGACGATCAGAATTTCATCGAGCCCCTCGGCAAAATGCCGGATGCCCTCACGTTCCAGCGGCCAGGGCATGCCGACCTTGTACAATCGCAAACCGATGTGTTCGGCCTGCGCCTGATCGATCCCCAGGTCATCCAGCGCCTGCAGGGTATCCAGATAGGATTTGCCGGTCGCGACGATGCCAAAGCGGGGGGTCGGACTGTCCATGGTGATACGGTCCAGGCGGTTGGCTCGGGCGAACGCCAGGGCGGCATATATCTTGTATTTCTGCAGTCGCAGTTCCTGATCGAGCGGCGAGTCGGGCCAGCGAATATGCAGGCCGCCGTCAGGCATGGTGAAATCGTCCGGCAGAATTACCTGAACCCGGTCCGGGTCAGCGATGACGCTGGCCGAGGTATCGATATTGTCGGTGATGCATTTCATGCCGACCCAGCAGCCGGAATAACGTGACATGGCCCATCCGTGCAGGCCGAAATCGAGAACTTCCTGTACATCGATGGGGTTGAGGATCGGGATGTTGACGTCCATCAGGGCGTGTTCCGACTGACTGGGCACAGTCGATGATTTGCAGGCCGGGTCGTCGCCAGCCAGCACCAGAACCCCGCCATGCGGCGAGGTGCCGGCAAAATTGGCGTGCCGGAAGGCGTCTCCCGAGCGGTCAACGCCGGGGCCCTTGCCATACCACATGCCAAACACCCCGTCATAACGGGCGCCGGGGTACATGTTGACCTGTTGCGTTCCCCACAATGCAGTCGCTGCAAGGTCTTCGTTGACAGCCGGATGAAAGCGGATGTGATGATCGGTCAGAAAAGCCCGGGCGTTGGTAAATTCCTTGTCAACGCCGCCCAGTGGCGAGCCGCGATATCCACTGACATATCCGGCCGTATTCAAGCCGGCTTTTACATCACGCTGGCGTTGCATCAGGTTGAGGCGCACCAGTGCCTGCGTTCCGGTCAGGAAAATGCGGCCCTGTCCGACCGTATACTTGTCACTCAACGATATTTTTTTGATATCCATCGGGGCCCGTCCAGAAATGAAGCCAAGGGTATTTTGTTTTTTTTATCAGATCAAATCTAACGCCGCTGATTATGCCATGCAATTGATGGAATGGATGCATCCGAAATTCGCAAGGAATGAACGTCGGATTTTCAAAAAAAGCGGGAATCATGTCGTAAATTCCGATATTTACGCATCAAGATTTCGCGCCCCACCGACGGGCAACGGCACCGGTTTTATCCGCCCCGTCCGTTTCGGCGTATGAATTTTGCCGCCCATCAGCAGGATCAGGGGGTGATTTCCCCCGCCAGAAAGGGTATACGGAGCCGGATTACACATAGGAATTCTATCACCATGACTGTTCTTGTGACAGGTGCCGCCGGATTTATCGGTTTTCATACCATCCACGCCTTGCTGGACCGGGGCGAGCGGGTTGTCGGAATCGATAATCTGAACAGCTATTACGACGTGTCCCTGAAGCAGGCCCGGCTGCAACGCCTGTTGGCGCGACCGGGAATCAGTTTCATCCAGACAGATGTTGCCGACAAACAGGCTATGGAAGATGTGGTGGCGAAACACCCGGGTGTCGATCAGGTAGTCCACCTGGCGGCACAGGCGGGCGTACGGTATTCGCTGGAAAACCCCTATGCCTACACGCATGCCAATGTGGAAGGGCAACTGGTGGTTCTGGAAATGTGCCGCAATCTGAAAAACCTGAAACATGCGGTCTATGCGTCGTCATCCAGTGTGTATGGCACCAATTCGAAACTGCCGTTTGCGGTCGCCGACCGCACCGATACGCCGGTGTCGCTGTATGCGGCGACCAAGAAAACCACCGAACTGATGTCGCACGCCTATTCGCACATGTTCGGGCTGCCGTTGACCGGGCTGCGGTTTTTTACGGTATATGGTCCGTGGGGACGGCCGGACATGTCGGCGCTGATTTTCATCCGCAAGATACTGGCGGGAGAGCCGATCCCGGTTTTCAACAATGGTGATATGGCCCGTGATTTCACGTATATTGACGATATTGTGGCGGGCATTCTGGGTTGCCTCGATCACCCGCCCGAGATCACGCCGGGCGAAACCCCGAACAGGGTCTATAATATCGGCAACAACCACACCGAACCGCTGATGCGGTTCATCTCGGTGATCGAGCAGGCGCTGGGCGTCAAGGCGGAAATAGAATTCCTGCCGATGCAGGCTGGCGACGTCAAGGAAACCTACGCCGATATCGAGGCGACCCGGCGCGATTTCGGGTTTCAGCCGAAAGTCCAGATTGACGAGGGCATTCCCAAACTCGTCCAGTGGTACCGTGAATATTATGGGGCCTGATCGTCGAGCGCACCGATGACCGCACCGCGACGCCGACGGGCGTCCTGGGTGAGTTACCTGCTGCTGGTGCTGCTGGCGGCAATCTGGAGTTCGTCGTTCATGGTCATCAAGGTGACGGTGGTCACCCTGCCGCCGCTGACCCTGACAGCCGTCCGACTGCTGGTCGCCGCCGTCATGCTGGCGGTCGTCCTGGGCATGACGTCGGAACGGCTGCCCCGTGGCGGACGGGTATGGGCAATGTGTGTGTTGATCGGGTTCTTTGGCAATGCCCTGCCGTTCACCCTGATCGGCTGGGGTGAGACGCAGATTGCCAGCAGTCAGGCGGCCATCCTGATGGCCGTCATGCCGTTGGCGACTGTTTTGCTGGCCCATTTTTTCTCGGATGGGGAACGGGCGACACGATACGGCCTGACCGGCATCGCGATCGGCTTTGGCGGTGTGGTTGTGCTGATGGGGCCGAGTGCGCTGCACGGAACGGGCAGTGATATCTGGCATCAACTGGCGGTGTCCGGTGGTGCTGTCAGTTACGCGGTTTCGGCGGTTATTGCCCGCAATCTGCCGCCGTCATCGGTTCTCGGGCGGTCGGTGGCAGTGATGATGTGCGCCACCGCGATGATGCTGCCCGCCGCCCTGCTAATCGATCAGCCGCTGGGCCTGACACCGGCGAGTGAGGCGATCTGGGGTGCCGTTTATCTTGGCGTGTTGCCGACCGGGATTGCGACATTGATCTATTTCCGGTTGATCGGGGCGGAAGGTGCCGGGTTCTTTTCCTATATCAACTATCTGATTCCGGTGATGGGGGTGTTCTGGGGGGCCTCTTTGTTGGCGGAAAGGGTTTCCCTTCAGGCTGTGCTGGCCCTTGTCATGATCCTGAGCGGGCTGTTCGTCGCCAACTATCGCCCGAAACGGGATCGACATGCAAACGCCTGAACCGGCAATCACCCGCGGAATCGTGATTTTCATCGGTGCATGGCTGATTATTCCGGTCATGGACGGCGGCGCAAAATATCTTGGTCAGGCGGGTTATTCGGTGCTGTTGGTGGTGTGGGCGCGCTATGCCATCAATCTGATCATGGTTGTGCCGCTGGCAAAGGTGGCCAGCGGGCGGGTTTTTGCGGTCCCGCCGGATGCCGCGTTGCAGACGGTTCGTGCGGTATCGCTGGTCGGTGCCACACTTGGTTTCTATATGGGAATTCAGACGCTTCCTCTGGTCGAGGCCCTGGCAATCTATTTCGTTTATCCGCTGATCGTCACGGCACTGGCGCCCCTGATGTTGTCGGAAATTCCCGGTGTGCGCCGCTGGATGGCGGTTGGCGTCGGCTTTGCCGGTTCGTTGCTGGTGATCCAGCCCGGTGGCGCTCCCCTGAATCAGGGAACACCTTATGTGCTGGGTGGGGCGGTCTGTTTTGCGATCTACAATATCCTGACGCGCAAGCTGTCCGGGCGTAGCGATGCCTGGCAGAAACTGACCTTTCAGATGCTGGTCGGTACGGTGATCATGGCTCCCGTTCTGTTGTTTGTCTGGCAGCCGGTATCAGGCCCGGCGGTACTGGTATTGATCATGATGGCATCAGCGTCCACCATCGGTCATTATCTGATCATCCGGGCATACGAATATGCACCGGCGTCGGTGCTGGCACCGTTCAGTTATTTCGAGATTGTCTCAATGGCGATCATCGGTTTTTTTGTATTCGGAGATATCCCGACCGGCACCACCTGGGCGGGGGCGGCGGTGATCGTTCTCAGCGGCGTCTACATATCCCTGCGTGAACGACGCCGTGCAACAGAAGAAGTGAGGGACCGGTGAATGACCTATCATGATATTACAGATGACAGCATTGGCGCCCTGGTCGATGATTTTTACGGCCGGGTTCGGCGGGATGCGGATCTGGGACCGATTTTTGCCGCCCGCATCGGTGATGACTGGGAACCGCACCTGCATGTCATCAAGATGTTCTGGTCCAATGTGATGCTGTCGGATGGGCGGTATCGGGGCAATCCGATGGGTAAACATCTGTCGTTGACGGACGTCACACCGGAACATTTTGACATTTGGCTGCGGTTGTTTCGTCAAACCGCGACCGACCTGTTTGATGATACACTATCGACGGCGCTGATTGAACGGGCGGAACGAATTGCCCAGAGCCTGAAGATCGGGATGTTTGAGCTGCCGGGGCCGAGTTGAGCCCGGTCAGGTCGATGGCAGATCAATCCCACAGGGACCAGAAGGCGGTTGCAGCGATCCCGAGTCCGGCGCTAAAAGGAGCGTCCATTTTTCTCCCGAGAGGTCATTGATGAATTCCATTGCCCGTCGCATTGCCGACGAACTGAACGTTCAGGAAACCCAGGTCGCGACCACCATTGAGTTGCTGGACGGGGGCGCGACCGTTCCGTTTGTGGCCCGCTACCGGAAAGAGGCAACGGGCGGACTGGATGACATTCAGTTGCGGAACCTCGAAGAACGGTTGCGGTATCTGCGGGAACTGGAACAGCGCCGGGCGGTGATTATCGCCAGCGTTGAGGAGCAGGACAGGATGACTGACGGCCTGCGCCGTGATTTTCGGGCAGCCGATACCAAGGCCCGCCTGGAAGATCTGTACCTACCCTACAAGCCGAAACGGCGCACCAAAGCCCAGATTGCGCGGGAAGCCGGATTGCAGCCGCTGGCGGCGGCGCTGCTGGCCGATCCTGCTCTGGATCCACAGACGGAGGCCATCGACTATCTTCGCCCGGATGTCGAAGATGACACGCGGGTGGCGGATGCCGACGCTGCGCTGGACGGTGCCCGCCACATTCTGGTCGAACAGTTTTCCGAGGATGCCGAATTGCTTGGCACATTGCGGGAATTTGTCTGGGACAACGCGCAACTGGTATCGCGGGTCAGTGACGGCAAGGAAAGCGCCGGTGCCAAATTCAAGGATTATTTCTCCTATTGCGAGCCGGTCAAAAAGGTGCCGTCCCACCGCGCACTGGCGGTCTTCCGGGGACGCAAGGAAGAAATCCTGAGGGTGTCGCTGGTGGTCGGTGACGTTGATATGCCGCCCCGACCGCATCCATGTGAACTGCGGATTGCGGCCCGATTCGGCATTTCTGATCAGGGACGTGCGGCGGACCCCTGGCTGGTGTCAGTCGCCGGCTGGGCCTGGCGGGTGAAAATATCCCTGCAGCTGGAACTGGAACTGATGGGGCGTCTGTGGGATTCCGCCGAAGCCGAAGGTATCCGGGTGTTTGCCGGAAACCTGCGTGATTTACTGCTGGCCGCCCCGGCCGGGGCCCGCACCACCATCGCCCTTGATCCCGGATTCCGGACCGGTGTCAAAGTGGCGGTTGTTGATGCCACCAGCAAGCTGGTCGATACCGCGGTTATCTATCCGCACGAACCGCAGCGCAAATGGGACGCAGCGATTGCCACGCTGGCCGGACTGGCGGCGCGTCACCGGGCGGAACTGGTGTCGATCGGCAACGGCACGGCATCGCGCGAAACCGACCGGCTGGCGGCGGAATTGATTCAGAAACACCCGGACCTGAAACTGACCAAAGTCATGGTTTCGGAAGCCGGCGCGTCGATCTATTCGGCGTCGGAATATGCCTCCCGTGAATTTCCGGATATTGACGTTTCCCTGCGTGGCGCTGCCTCGATCGGGCGTCGCCTGCAGGATCCGCTGGCGGAACTGGTGAAGATCGAACCGAAAGCGATTGGCGTCGGTCAATACCAGCACGACCTGTCGGAATTCCGGTTGGAACGGGCACTGGATGCGGTGGTCGAAGACTGTGTCAACGCGGTTGGCGTTGACCTGAACATGGCATCCTCTCCGCTGCTGGCGCGGGTGTCCGGTGTGGGCGAGGCGTTGGCCCGCAAAATTGTTGACTATCGCGATGCGCACGGCGCATTTGCCTGCCGCGAGGACATCAGGAAGGTGCCAACGCTGGGCAGCAAGACGTTTGAACAATGCGCCGGATTTTTACGCATCATGGACGGCAGTAATCCGCTGGACCGGTCGGCGGTTCATCCGGAAGCCTATCCGCTGGTGAAACGCATGGTTGACAGACTGGACGGCGACATCCGTGCGCTGATTGGCAATGTACCGGTCTGGAGCGATGTGGCGCCCGGCGATTTTGCCGATGACAGGTTTGGTGAATTGACGGTGCGGGACATCATCGAGGAGTTGAAAAAGCCCGGGCGTGACCCGCGACCGGAATTCAGGACGGCGGCATTCCGGGATGGAATTGACAAGATGTCTGACCTGGAACCGGGGCTTGTGCTGGAAGGGGTGGTGACCAACGTCGCCAATTTCGGCGCGTTTGTTGATATCGGCGTCCATCAGGATGGTCTGGTTCATATCTCCCAGCTATCGGACAATTTTGTCAAGGACCCCCGCGAGGTGGTCAAGCCCGGTGATGTGGTTCGAGTGCGGGTGCAGGACGTCGATCAGACGCGCAAACGGATTTCCCTGACCATGAAGCTGGGCGAGCCGCCCGCCCGGCCTGCGACGACGAAAACGGCGCGCCCGGTGAAAAAGAAAACCCCGGTCAAATCGCAGCCTATCGCCGGCAAACGCCAGAACAGCAAACGGAAGGGCCCGGAAACCTCGGTAACGGCGCTGGCGGAGGCGTTCAATCGGGCGCGGAACTGAGGCACCACCGGTTTTACGTCAACGCCATGGCCGCGATCACGGTGCCTGGCGTCCGGCGGGTTTCGGGTACAATCCCGTCAGGCGCTCGCCGTAGTGTTCGATAACAACATGGCGGCGGACTTTCATGGTCGGCGTGAACTGGCCGTTTTCGATGCTGAACGGCGTGTCGGCGACAATATAGCGGCGCACTTTTTCAAGTGGCGATAGCTGTTCATTGGCGCGGTCCACGGCGGGTTGCAGGGCTTTGTGCAGGTCGCCGTCCTGTTCCTGTAACCAATTGCGGTCGGCCACCAGAACCGCCACCAGGTGAGGTCGTTTGTCACCATATACCAGAGCCTGGAAAATTTCCGGCTGTAGCGCCAGGATGCCTTCAACCCGCTGTGGCGCAATATTATCGCCGCCGGAATTGACGATGATATCCTTTTTACGGTCGGTGATGATCAGATGCCCGTCTTCGTCAATCCGACCGATATCGCCGGTGTGCACCCATCCGTCCTGAATGACCCGGGCAGTGGCCTCGTCATCGTTCCAGTATCCTTTCATCACGAGATCCCCGCCTGCCAGAATTTCGCCGTCGTCTGCGATCCGGACGTCCGTATTCAGAAGCGGCGGGCCGACCGTGTGCATTTTGGCATTGTCTGGCCGGTTGACGCTGATTACCGGCGATGTTTCCGTCTGCCCGTACCCCTGCAACAGGCGCATGCCGAGGGCCGTGAAATAAATGCCGATTTCCGGGTTCAGGGGCGCGCCGCCGGACACCAGGGCCTTCAGCCGACCGCCGAAGCGGGCCCGCACCTTGTCGCGCACCAGACGATCGAGCAGGCGATCAAGAAGTTTTTCGAGGCCCCCGAGTTGGCCCTGCACGGTGTATTTTTTGCGCCCTGTCCGTAAGGTTGCGTTGAACATGCTTTCCTTGAGGCCGCCGCTCTTGCGAACGCCCTGGGAAATTCGCTGGTACATGGTTTCATACAATCGCGGGACGGCGGTCATGATCGTTGGTCGGGCTTCCTGCATGTTGCTGCCGAGGGCTTCGATGCCTTCCGCAAAATAGATCTGCGCGCCGATGCTGATCGGGAACAGCTGTCCGGCGGTGTGTTCGTAGGAATGCGACATCGGCAGAAAAGACAGGAAAACCTCGTCGCCGAGATCAATACCGGTGAGCGCATCGCGCGCCCCCATGATATTGTGAAACAGGTTCCGGTGGGTCAGCATGACACCCTTGGGCAGGCCGCCGGTCCCGGATGTGTAAATGATGCAGGCGGTCTCCCGGTCTGACCATCGGTTGGCCAACTGGCGGGTCTGTGCATCAAGCTTGTCCGGATCATCTGCCGCCACCGGTCGCAGGCAATGCTGCCAGCACAGGGTGTCAAAGGTGTCATCGGGGCGAGTGGGGGTCGGTTCGATGCTGATCAGGAAGCGCGGTGCGGCGGCCTGGCGGGCGGCGGGAATGAGTTTGCCGGATAACCGGCGGGTCGAGACGATGATACCGCAGGCACCGCTGTCGGTCAGGACATGCAGGTGATCAGCCGTGGTATTGGTGACGTAGGCCGGGACGGTGATGGCACCGACCGTCATGATTGCCATATCGGCGATGACCCATTCCGGACGATTTTCGGATACCAGGACAATCCGGTCTCCGACCCCGACCCCGAGGGTCTGCAGACGGCTGGCCAGAGCGGTGACATTGTTTGCCGCCTCGGTCCAGCTGACCGATTGGTAGGGGCCGCCTCGTTTGGCCCACAGAAAGGGTTTGTCGCCCAACCGGTCAGCGATCTCAAAGAACATGGCGGGCAGATTGGCCCATGGGTAATCGGTCATTGTGTCTCCCGGTCTGCCCCTGTTGATTTTGATTGTCTTTATCATTGTCGTTGCGACAACACTTTTCCAGCCTTATATGCAACCGGCAACCGAAGGAGACACAGATGACTGCCGACGCGCCCGCGAAAACCGATGCGGCCCTGCCAGACTGGAACCTGAACGATTTGTACGCCGGACCGGACGACCCCGATCTGGCCACCGATATCGCCCGGGCAACAACCGACAGCCGACAGTTTGCAGCCGATATCGAAGGCCGGGTCGCCGGTTTCAGCGGTGCCGAACTGGGGGTTGCGATCGCCCGTTATGAAGCGATTCTGGATCGCCTGTACAAGGTCATGAGTTATGGCCAGTTGCTGCACGCCGGCGACATGAGCGACGCCAGCATTGCCGCCTTCCACCAGACCCTGAATGAACAGATCACCGAGATCACCTCGCTGACCCTGTTTTTCTCACTTGAGATTAATCGCCTGGATGAGGCGGTTCTTGACGCCCAACTGGCCGATCCGGCGGCTGCCAGATTTGCGCCATGGATCAGGGATACGCGGGCGCACCAGCCCTATCAACTGGCCGATGACATGGAAAAGCTGCTGCATGAAAAGACGGTGTCCGGCCGGGCCGCCTGGGCCCGCCTGTTCGACGAAATCATGGCCGATATGCGGTTTGACGCGGCGGGCGGACAACAGACGCTGGGCGAGACCCTGAACGGCTTGAGTGATCCGGAGCCGGGCGTGCGCAAGGTGGCGGCTGGCGCGCTGGCACGTGGTCTGCAAAGTCAGGCCCGGACCTTGTCGCTGATCACCAACACCCTGGCCAAGGACAAGGAAACCGAGGACCGGTGGCGCGGGTACGCCGGTCCGGTATCCGGCCGTAATCTGGCCAATCAGGTTGAAGACGAGGTGGTCGAGGCGCTGGTCAGCGCCGTCAAGCAGCGGTACGGCGATCTGGCGCACCGGTATTATGCCCTGAAGGCCCGCTGGTTCGGGCAGGACCGGCTGGACTACTGGGACCGCAATGCACCGCTGCCGGACGCCGATAACCGGATCATCGGCTGGCCGGAGGCGCGCGACCGGGTGCTTGGTGCATACCGGCGGTTTGATCCGGAAATGGCCGACATCGCCGCCCGGTTCTTTGACGAGGGCTGGATTGACGCGGCCCCCCGGCCCGGCAAGAATTCCGGCGCCTTTGCGCACCCGACCGTTACCTCGTCGCACCCCTACGTTCTGGTCAATTTCCACGGCAAGACCCGCGATGTCATGACGCTGGCGCACGAGCTCGGGCACGGTGTGCATCAGGTGCTGGCGGCACCGCAAGGTACACTGATGGCCAACACGCCACTTACGCTGGCGGAAACCGCGTCGGTGTTTGGCGAGATGCTGACCTTTCAGTCCCTGCTGGACGCCGAATCCGACCCGGCCCGCCGACGGGTCCTGCTGGCCGGCAAGGTCGAGGACATGATGAATACGGTGGTCCGGCAGATCGCCTTTCACGAATTTGAACGCCACCTCCATGATGAACGCAAGGCGGGTGAACTGAGTGCGGAACGAATCGGTGATATCTGGATGGAAACGCAACAACAGAGCCTCGGTCCGGCACTGCGGTTTGATGACGATTACCGGATGTTCTGGGCCTATATCCCGCATTTTATCCACTCGCCGTTTTACGTCTACGCCTACGCGTTTGGCGATTGCCTGGTGAATTCGCTGTACGACGTGTTTGCCAGCGGCCATCCGGGATTTCAGGAAAAATACTTTGAGATGCTGAAAGCCGGCGGGTCGCGCCGTCACCGGGAATTGCTGGCGCCGTTCGGGCTGGATGCCTCGGACCCGTCCTTCTGGCACCGGGGACTGGGCGTGGTATCCGGATTTATTGATGAACTGGAACGATCGCCGGTCTAGGGGTCCGGTAAGCGGACAGCGGATGCAAGGCAGGTTTTTGTGAGCGAAGAAAATTCCTACGCGGGGCGGGTCAAGCGGTACGCCCGGGTCGGTGCCGCTGCCGGCGGCATTGCGGCGCGGTTTGCATCCAGCCGGCTGCGCGGCGGCGGGGCCGGCGAATCGTCAGATGCAGCGAAACTGAGTGCAGCGCTGGGCGGGCTGAAAGGGCCGTTGATGAAGGTTGCCCAGATTCTTTCGACCATCCCGGATTTTCTGCCGGACAACTACATGGCCGAACTGGGAAAATTGCAGAACAGCGCACCGGCTATGGGCTGGGCATTCGTCCGCCGCCGCATGGCCAGTGAACTGGGGCCTGACTGGCAGAACCGGTTCGCCCGCTTTGAACGCGATGCCGCGGCGGCCGCCTCGCTCGGTCAGGTGCACCGGGCTGAACTGGCGGATGGTCGTTCGCTGGCCTGCAAGATCCAGTATCCGGACATGGCATCGGCGGTGGAGGCTGATCTGCAACAGCTCGACATTGTCTTTTCCCTGTACCGTCGTTACGACCCGACCATTGACCCGCGTAATATTCACCGCGAACTGAGCGACCGCCTGCGCGAGGAACTGGACTACCGGCGGGAAGCCCGCAACATGGCGCTGTACCGGTACATTCATGCCAGCGAGGGGGCTGTGCATGTGCCCGACACCATCCCCGAATTGTGTACCGAGCGGCTGCTGAGCATGAGCTGGCTGGATGGCGAACCGTTAATGGACTCGGTCGGTGCGGATATCGAGCGGCGCAACCGGATTGCCCGCAACATGTTTCGCGCCTGGTATGTGCCGCTGTACGAATACGGCGTGTTGCATGGCGACCCGCACCTCGGCAACTACAGCGTACGCCCGGACGGTTCCCTCAATCTGCTCGATTTCGGCTGTATTCGCGTCTTTCGACCGGATTTTATCCGGGCGGTGATTGACCTGTACCGGGCGTTACGCGACGGCGATTCGGAACTGGCGGTGCATGCCTATGAAACCTGGGGGTTTGTCGGTCTGGACAAGACGGTCATCGACATCCTCAATCAGTGGGCCGGATTTCTGTATGCACCGTTGCTGCAGGACCGGGTCATGCCGATTCAGGAACAGGGCGGGGTTGCCTATGGGGCCGGTGTCGCTGCCCGGGTACACCGCGAACTGAAAGAGGTCGGCGGCATCACGCCTCCTCGGGAGTTTGTCCTGATGGATCGGTCGGCAATCGGTCTTGGCAGTGTCTTCACCCACCTTCGGGCAGAAATAAACTGGCATCGGATGTTTCACGAACTGGTGGATGACTTTTCCGAACAGAAGCTGCGCGACCGGCAGGCGGCGGCACTGGACAAATTCGCCATCCCGGCCGCCGACTGAGGTCTGGCCGCCTCAGCCCGGCGCCCGGATCAGTTTGCGGCCTTTTCCGCTATCACCTGTTGCGGGTCTCCTTGCGGCATTTCCGCGACCGCCGGCAGCGCCGGGTCGATATGGTCCCAGGATGGCGCACGGCTGGCATATACGGCAATCGCCGGCTTGGCGATTTCCGGGTCATCCAGACAGGAAGCGCGCGGAAATACCATTCCGGGCATGCCGGCGTTGGTCGAATAAAGCGGCGACCCGCACGCCGGACAGAATCCGCGCGAGACGATATTGCCGCTATCGGCCGCCCGACTGAAAAATGCGACGTCGCCGGAAACGGAAAACGCCTGTTCCGGCACCATCATGTGGGTACAGTGGCCCGATCCGCTCGACTTGCGGCAATCGATACAATGGCAATGGGCGGTGAGCACGGGGGTAACCGTGCTTTCCAGTTTCACGGCACCACATAAACAGCTTCCTGTAAATCCGGATGACATAGGGGGTTTTCTCCTGATTTGACGCGATCTGGAATACACGGTAAATTAGTGAATTGCAAATTGCAAGTGATTAACATGAAAAAAAACTGCCCGGGGCAACCGCGATCCGGATGCCCGATCGCATCAACACTCGATCTTGTCGGTGACCGATGGACCCTGGTCATTCTGAGGGACATGCTGACAGGTAAATCCAGATTTGCCGATTTTCTGGCCTCGCCGGAAGGGATCTCGACAAATATCCTGTCTGATCGGCTGGCCCTGTTGAACCGCGCCGGACTGTCACAAAAAAAAGCCTATCAGCAGCGCCCGACGCGTTATGAGCACGTCCTGACGGACAAGGGAGAAGCCCTGCTGCCGGTACTTCAGGAATTGTGCAAGTGGGGAAACAGGTTTGTTCCGGAAACATGGGTCCCGCCAAAAAGTTTCATGCGGCGGAAACCGCGTCGATAGCATTACGGCGCGACGGACCCATTCCAGTGTCTGTTATCGGGTCAGCAGCGACTGCGTGACCATGCTATGGGATAGCGCGTCATCAGTTCCGTCTTTTGCGGCACGGCAAGGTGCTGGTTGCGGGGTGGCAGGTGATAGGGATACAACGATAGAGTCCGCTCGGCGGCAGGTTTGATGAGGTTCTTGCCGCGTTTGACAGAATGTCAATTCCGTGCCGCCATACGCTTGAAACAACACACATCTGTACCTGCTGCGCGCAGGTCCCGGGTAAGGGGCTGATTATAATAATCATCCGGACCCTGCGACGAACCTATTGATTTGCCAAATCCGGTTGTCACAAAAAGGCCGGTATTTGACCGGTTTTGATGTGATTTCCGAAAAGGTTGAAGTGATTAACTATTGATGTAAGCCTGTTTTTGGACGGGGGTTATCCCCATAATCTCAACAGCATGATATCGTGATTCTATCAGATCAAAAAAGGCAGGGGTGTTTTTAAAGATGCCGTGAAGATATTTTTCAACTCGTCAGATGAGTGGTCGGTGGCGCAGACCCGGTACATGCCGCCACCGCCAGACGGTTTTGGTTGCGGTTGCCGGTGCGCCGGGCCTAGGTTAGGGGCTGGTACCAGCTGGCAACGGACAGTTATATGTTTACATCTTCTGCGCCGGTGGAAAAAACCTTTTGCAAGGAAGGCGATATCCTGTTTTCCGAAGGCGATGCCGGGGACGCGGCGTTCATCGTCGAGTCCGGGTCGGTAGGAATCTACAAGATGGTGGAAGGTGAGCGGATCGATCTGGCAGAGATGGGTGAGGGAGAACTGTTTGGCGAGATGGCGGTGCTTGACGGATCGCGCCGGATGGCCAGCGCCTGCGCGCTGGAGGACAGCGTGATCATCCGGGTATCACGCTTGGCGATCGAAAAAAAACTTGATAAATATGAACCCTTCATGAAATCGCTGGTGCAGATTCTGGTGTCGAACCTGCGCAATGTGCATCATGCCTACATGAAACGGCCGCGCAGTATCAACGATTTCATCAATGCAATTGCTTTTCATGCAGAGGGTTTCCGACACTATATGGACACTCAGGACAAACGAACGGACATCACCGAAGGACTGCGTCAGCTGGATGCCATTGACGCGGCTTTGGGCCGTTTGCGCCATGAGTTCCGGGGAGATGATGATCGCCGCGCCAGCGTGCTGACGGAAGCCGATGTTACGGTCCGGACGCCCGCCGTGAAACCGGGGGAACGATGACCGGCAGTGGCCCCGCCAAAACCAGACTGGCCTATCAGGAGTTCGGCGAACTGACCGCCGGTCAGCGGCGCTGGATTGATTTTCTCGACCACGAATTTCATAGTCTGTGGGGGCTGGGGCGTAACCTGATCCTGGTTTGGACGCCGCTTGAGCGGGCGATGCAGGTTCTGGTCATTCCCCACTATACGATCGGTGAACATGCGGAGCGGGCGCGCGAGGAACTGGAAATTTACGGCCCCAGTGCGCTGGGCATCAAACCCACCAGTTTTGTCGAGGATGTAATTGCCAACCCGAAACACGTGACGCTGGACGGCATGCGGCATCTTGCCCGGCTGATGGAATATGATCCGGTCGAGATTGCCCTGCCGTTTGCGCCGGGCCGGGACCTCGGTTATCCGTTGATCGAGGAGGTCATTAAACGCTACAGCATTTCCTACGTCGAGGACCGGGCCGTTGCCCTGTTCGACATTGTCGGATTCTCCCTGCAATCACCGTTGCAGCAGGTTACCCAGTTGAACAGCCTCGCCTATTCGGTCAATTCAGCCTATTCGAAGATGCTGGAGAAAAATATCGATATCAGTTTCACCCGCTCCACCACGGGCGACGGGTTTTATATCTGGAACCGGGACCGGTCCATTCAGGCGAATGTCAATCTGTACCATTTCATGCATCTGGTGCTGGCCGACAACGCCATTGCGAACAGCAAGTCGAAGGCCAATACAACGCCCGAACTGCGTGCCTGTTTTCACATTGGCGGCCACTACGAATTCTACCAGTCGGAAGGTCTGAGCCCGACCATTTACAGCTATATCGTGGGGGATGTGACGATCGAACTGGCACGGATGATCGATTGTGCCGGTGCCGGCCAGGTGCTGGTCGGGGATTTCGAAGTGCCGATCCTGAACCGGGAAACCGGACTGACCCACAAGATTGATACGGTCGAGTTTATCGAATACACGCAGCGATCCCTGTCCAGTCTGGAAGGGATTGTGCTGTCCGGTGATCAGGTGGATGATATCCGCTGTTATCTGACCGGTGAAAGACGCGATGCGGATTTTGCCATCAAGCGATACCTGATTGCCGACAAACACGGTCGTACGCGCAACGTGTACAATGCCAAGATCAACATCTACCGGGCCAATGCCGAACCGATCTTTCTCGGCGCGCAGACCAGTGATCTGAAAGATTTCAAATGCATCTCGGAAGCTTTCGTCTGATGCCCGCCACCACAATAACCCGAACGAGGACAGATGCATGAACGCTCCGCTATTTCACAATTTTTCATCGGCCCCGACACATGTCGCGCCCTTCAGTCATGCGGTCGAAGCGGATGGCTGGATTCAATTGACCGGCCAAATGCCGACCGACCCGGACAACGACGCAGCCGCCTTGCCGGATGGAATCGAGGCGCAGACCCGACGGGTCATGGACAATCTGGTTCTTGTCCTGGACGGGCTGGGCCTCGGATTGCAGCACGTATTGTCCTGCCGGGTCTATATCACCGAATTCAAACGTGACTTCGAGCGCATGAATGCCGTCTACAAATCCTATTTCCCGACAGACCGGCTGCCCGCGCGGACCTGCATCGGGGTCACGGGCCTGGCACGGGACGCGCTGGTCGAAATTGACATGGTTGCGCGTCGGTCCGCCTGACGATCAGGCGGGCCGTTGACGATGTGCAGAAAATTATAATCCGGTCGCCAAACCTTCATGTTCATGTAATGTTCCTTGATGAAATTCTGCTGCTGCCTCAGCGATCGCGGTTTATGGTACGTATGCATAATGCATGACCTGCAGTTTTTCGGAGACTTCCATGAGCACCAGCAACGTCGAAGAACTGCGAAATCACCAGCGTCATCGCCTGTTCAAATATGTACCGGTCAACGAAGGTATTCCGATCCGAGGTGGTGTGTTGTTTGATCTGTCGACCGGCGGCGCGGCGGTGGTTTACCCGGACGGGGTCGATGCAAACGGGGTGCCGCTGGAAATTGGCGATGTGCTGCCGATGAAACTTGGTGCCCATACAAGCCTGCCGGCCCAGGTCGTGCGGATATTCGAGGGCGGCTTTGCGATCAAATTCGATTTCAGCGTTAATCTGGCCTCCCGCTACGATGTGGTCGCCTGATCTGTGGTCGCCTGATCCCGGCACTGTTGTCGTCAAATCCTGAACGAGAATGAGGGGCCTGTTGTGAGGCAGGCCAGCCATTCGTCCGGTTGGGCGTGTGGGGGACGGCATTGATTCCGCGCTCACGAGCGGGCGTCTTGCAAAATCCGCGCGCCTGACAATCTTTAGACTTTTGTTTAAATGTCTTGAAAGGTTGATTAGACTTATTTCAATGTAAGGTACGGTCGTCGCTGGCAGGTACTTTTCACCTGTCCGAAAATTAAAAAACCGGGGTTGAAAGGTATCAGGTGAGTATTGCCGTATCCGTGAAAGTTGTTCATAGTGTACGCAAATTACGTTCATTAAAGGGATTTCCAACATGAAAGTCGCGATACTAAAGGAACGCCGGGCCGGTGAACATCGGGTTGCGGCATCTCCCGAAGTGGTTGGGAAATTGATCGCTCTGGGTTTTGATCTGGCGGTTGAAAAAGGGGCGGGCCTCGGCGCGTCCTTTACGGACGAAGCCTACAAGGCAGCCGGCGCAACCATTGCGTCTGATCCGGCGGCGGCTGCAAAGGGCGCTGATGTTGTGCTGAAGGTACAGGGACCGGAAGCCGGCGAACTGGCGCACCTGCGCAAGGGAACGGTTTTGCTGGCCAGTTTGAATGCACTGACCGATCCGGTCGGTATGAAAGCGTTGGCCAAGGCGGGACTCACGGCGTTTGCCATGGAGCTGATGCCTCGGATCACACGGGCGCAAGGGATGGATATTCTGTCCAGCCAATCCAATCTGGCCGGGTACAAGGCGGTGCTTGATGCGGCGTCGGAATACGGGCGGGCCTTCCCGATGATGATGACGGCGGCGGGTACCGTGGCACCGGCCCGGGTTTTTATCATGGGGGTCGGGGTTGCCGGTCTGCAGGCCATTGCCACCGCCAAACGGCTGGGCGGCGTGGTCACCGCAACGGACGTGCGTCCGGCCACCAAAGAACAGGTTCAGAGCCTCGGCGGCAAGTTTCTGACGGTCGATCCGGAAATGGAAAAGGATGCCCAGACAGACGGTGGTTATGCCCGGGAAATGCCGCCTGAATATTTCGAGAAGCAGAAAGCGGTCGTCGCCGAACACATCAAGAAACAGGACGTGGTTATAACCACCGCCCTGATTCCGGGGCGACAGGCGCCAATCCTTGTCACCCGCGAGATGGTTGCTTCCATGGCGACCGGTTCGGTGATTGTTGATCTGGCGGTTGAGGCTGGCGGGAACGTCGAGGGATCCAAAATGGGCGAGATCGTAGTCTCCGCCAATGGAGTCAAGATTATCGGGCACGCCAATGTACCGGCCCGGCTGGCGGAAGATGCCAGCGCCTTGTTCGGACGCAATCTGCTGAACTTCCTGAGCCCGCACGTCGACAAGGAAAAGGGCGGACTTGCGATCAACTGGGAGGATGAAACGGTGTCCGGCACACTGGTGACGCGGGATGGCAAAATCGTTCATCCGCGCCTGCTGGAAGCAGCCGCCAAACCGGCGCCCCGGAAAAAAACCGCCGCCAAATCAACGACAAAAAAAGCAGCCGCCGGCAAGGCACCGGCGAAAAAACCGAGGGTCCGGAAATCGGCTGTCGCGGCACCGGACAGGTCGACCGGCCCGGCTGCTACACCTGTCGAGATGCCTGCGCCTGCCGCAGCCCCGACCCAACCCACCGATGATTCGTCGAAGGAGAAATAGTTATGGATGCGGCAACAATAGCGGAGCTGGCATCGAAGCTCGCCAACAGTGCGTCCCAACTGGCGGGCGAGGCGGCCGATCTGGCGCAGCGATCAACCGAACTGGTGGTCACGCAATCGCAGGCAACAGCAGGCGGCAGCACGTTCCTGTCGCTGTTTACGATTTTCGTACTGGCCTGTTTTGTTGGATATTTTGTGGTCTGGAGCGTGACGCCGGCCCTGCATTCACCGCTGATGGGGGTGACCAATGCCATTTCCTCGGTCATCATTGTCGGCGGCCTGCTGGCGGCCGGTCCGAACGATCTGGATTTCTCCAAGGTCATGGGGTTTTTCGCGGTGACCCTAGCATCAGTCAATATATTTGGTGGATTTATCGTGACCCAGCGCATGTTGTCCATGTTTAAGAAAAAGAAAAGATAGAGGACCGGATTATGACAACGGATTATACAGGGTACGCCTATCTGATTTCTGCCATCTGTTTCATCATGGCCCTGCGTGGATTGAGCTCGCCGGAAACCGCCCGTCGCGGCAACCTGCTGGGCGTGATCGGTATGGTGATTGCCATTGTCACCACGCTCAGTGCACCCGGCGTGCTGAATTACGACCTGATCATCGTCGGCATTCTGATCGGCGGCAGCATCGGTACGTTCGTTGCGCTCAAGATCGAAATGACGGCGCTGCCGCAACTGGTCGCGGCCTTCCATTCGCTGGTCGGGCTGGCCGCCGTGTTTGTCGCAACGGCGGCGCTCTACCATCCGGAAGCCTATGGTCTGGGAAGCCGGGGTCTGATCGCCGGTGCCAGCCTGCTGGAGATGGGACTGGGGACGATTGTCGGGGCAATTACCTTCTCCGGGTCGCTGATCGCCTTTGCCAAGTTGCAGGGCGTGATGTCGGGAACACCGATCACCTTCAAGTTCCAGCATTTTGTCAATCTTCTGGTCGCGCTGCTGATCATCTATTTCCTGGTGTCATTTGTGAAGGGGGAAGCTTACGGTTTCTTCTGGGGCATGGTGTTTTTATCCTTCCTGATCGGGTTCCTGATCATCATTCCAATCGGTGGCGCGGACATGCCGGTGGTGGTGTCGATGCTCAATTCCTATTCCGGCTGGGCGGCCTGCGGCATCGGTTTCACCCTGTCCAATCCGGCTCTGATCATTACAGGCGCGCTGGTCGGCTCGTCCGGCGCGATCCTCAGCTACATCATGTGCAAAGGCATGAACCGGTCGATTTTCAACGTCCTGTTGGGCGGCTTTGGCGGTGAAACGGCGGGGCCGGCGGGCGTGGCAGGTAGCGGTGAGCAACGGGCCGTCAAGTCGGGTGCCGCCGATGACGCGGCATTCCTTATGAAGAATGCATCGAAGGTAATCATCGTGCCCGGTTACGGTATGGCGGTCGCGCAGGCCCAACATGCATTGCGCGAAATGGCGGACGTGCTGAAAGCCGAAGGCGTGTCCGTTTCCTACGCCATTCATCCGGTTGCCGGGCGCATGCCGGGACACATGAACGTGCTGCTGGCGGAAGCCAATGTGCCGTATGACGAAGTGTTTGAACTGGAAGAAATCAATCACGAATTTTCGTCGGCGGAAGTGGCCTTCGTAATCGGTGCCAACGACGTTACCAACCCGGCTGCCAAAACCGATCCGCAGAGCGCGATTTATGGTATGCCGATTCTGGATGTTGAAAAGGCGGGTACGGTGCTGTTTGTCAAACGCGGTATGAGTTCGGGTTATGCCGGGGTCGATAACGAATTGTTCTTCGCCGACAATACCATGATGCTGTTTGGCGATGCCAAGAAGATGACGGAAGAGATTGTCCAGGCGCTTGGCTGAGAACCCCCCTTTCTGGTGGCGGCCGCGTGGCAGAGTGACAATGAGGGTCCGATGAACGATTCGCCGCAGGATTTCTGGAACAACCGGTACCGCACGGAAGGTTATCTGTTCGGGCGTGAACCGAACGCTTTTGTCAAATCGCACGGCCATTTATTCGGGCCCGGCAAAAAGGTGCTGTCGATCGCCGATGGCGAAGGTCGCAACGGTGTTTTTGTCGCCCGCCAGGGAGCGCAGGTGACCTCCGTCGATTTTTCCGCGCCTGCCCTTGAGAAAGCCCGCTTGCTGGCGACAGAATTCGGCGTTGAAATAACCCTCGAACAGCAGGATATTTTTACATGGCGCGGTGCCGACAACACTTACGATGTGGTTCTTGCCATCTTTATCCAGTTTGCGTCGCCGGATAAACGAACCCGGTTGTTTGACAATATCAAACGCATGGTAAAACCGGGCGGTCTGGTGGTGTTGCAGGGGTACCGCCCCGAGCAACTGACCTACAAGACCGGCGGTCCGCCGCAGGCTGACCATATGTACACACCGGAATTGTTGCAGGCAGCGTTCGCTGATTTTGAAATTCAGCATCTGGAAGCGCATGACAGTGTCGTCGATGAGGGCGCCGGGCATTCCGGCATGTCGGCACTGATTGACCTGATCGCCCGACGTCCGCCGGATGTGCCCGAGACGTAAATTCACTCACGCGGATCAAATTTGATGAAATATTAAAGTCTGTCCGTTAGATTATCGGTCGTTACGTCGGATAAGGGCTCCCTTGACCGGACCGGGAACGGATTGCAGGGGGGGTATGACGTGTTTGCGGCAGTCTGAAGCTGATACGGGATGCCGCTGCTGACCGGCAAGGCAATGGAGGCCAGATGTGGCAGGTAAAAAGACAGAAGCAAGCGATGGTGACGCCCGCATTTTTGAGAACCGACCGTCGTCGCTTGATGAACTGACACATGCCGAAATGCTTGCACTGTACCGGGAAAGTACAGATACGCTGAGGTTCGTCAAACATTTACAATGGTGGACCATCGGATCGACCCTGCTGACCTTTGGCGCTTTGATCGGTATTGCCCGCATGGTCGATGGTAATCGGGAATTCGTCGATACCCTGATGTGGATTGTCATCCTTCTGTCCATGACCGTGATCTTCACGCTGGCCATCTACCAATTCTGGCAACATACCGAATCCGTGAAAATCGAGGAAATTTCCAGACACATGTCAACATTGTTTGTCCGGGTCCGGCGACTGAAATCGGCCAAGGAGGCCAACATTCACCGCTACCTGCTGCTGGCATTTATGAGCTTTGCAATTGTGCTCGGCGCGATTGTCACGAGTGCCGGTCTGGAACAGATGCTTCTGGCGACTGGCCGCTAGGTGACCGTCGGTGGGAGGACACCTGACCGGGGGAGGGAGTTGAATGAATTCGGAAAAGCCGGTCGTTGTGCGATCCGTCAATATGTCCGGGGAGATGGTGTGTGTGGATTTTTTCAGGCGAATTGACGGAACGTTCGGGTTCGAGGAGTTCCGGCGTGATCCGGAGGACGGACAGGGTTGGTTTGCGATCGGTTTTTATTCAAATCAGTCGTTCGGGACGCTGGCAGGGGCGGAGCAGGCCGCGGAACAGGCCGTCGGCTGGCTGGCGGATGCCATGCGGCACCGCAATCGTCAGGTTCTCTGATGCCGGCAGACAGCGTGGCTGGCACGACAAAACCGCGTCAGACAACTGTCTGCGCGGCGTCGGATTTGAAAGATCAAACAGCGATGTGAAACCACCGCCGTCAAAGGTTAAAAACCTTCGCGTTCGATCCGCTTGCGTTCAAGCTTGCGTGCCCGCCGAACGGCTTCGGCTTTTTCACGGGCACGGCGTTCAGAAGGTTTTTCATATGAACGTCGGAGCTTCATCTCACGGAAGACACCCTCACGCTGCATTTTCTTCTTGAGGACTTTCAGGGCTTGATCGACATTATTGTCACGAACGGAAACTTGCACGTTTGCTATTCTCTCTACATGTTAGATACATGAAAACCACAAAGGGTTCCATTGGATGCGCGCCTTGTAACACACGCATTCGGTAATGTGAAGGGTATAATCACCAATGATTTTCCGAAGATCATGTTAACAATGTCCGGAAATCAGGAGAATAAAACGGATGGCCATCCTTAAAATCGCCAAAATGGGACACCCGGTTCTGGCGCAAATCGCCTCACCGGTGGATGACCCCTGCGATCCGGCGGTGCACCGGCTGATCGCCGATATGATTGACACGATGTATGACGCACCGGGAATCGGCCTGGCGGCACCACAGGTACACGCACCCTTGCGGATTGTTATGTTTTACGTTCCGGGCGATCGTCTGGATGAGGGGGAGGACGGCACGGCTGGCGTGCCGTTGACGGTGCTGATCAATCCTGAAATTACTCCCGTCGGAGATCACGTGAACGAGGCAGTCGAGGGCTGTCTGTCGTTGCCGAAAATGGCCGGGCGGGTCAGACGTCATACGGAAATCAGGTACCGCGGTCTGGCACCGGACGGATCAACTGTTGAACGACATGCCCGCGGGTTCCACGCACGCGTCGTACAACATGAATGCGACCATCTGGATGGCATTTTATATCCAATGCGGATGGATGCGCTGACATCATTCGGTTATATTGACGAACTGGCAAAATCCGCGACCGCGCCGTCCGGTACGGTTCCGCAAAAAGGAAGTGACGATGACTGAAAACGCTCCCGCCTCGGAAACCGGGCTCGACCGAGACATGCAGGACCGTTTGTTGATGGTCTTTCTTGAACATGTCCCGTTTGACGGATGGTCCCGTGTTGCATTGCAAGCGGCTGGCCGGGAACTGGGATATGACGCCGCCACCATCGGGCTGGTCTTTGACGGTGGCATGCGGCAGGTCGCGGAACATTTCGCGGACTGGTCGGATCGCCGAATGCTGGCGGAACTGGAACAAATCGATGTCGGCGCTCTGAAAATCCGTGACCGCATCCACACTGCCGTCAAGGTCCGGTTGCAGATCAATACACCACATCGTGAGGCCGTCCGCAGGCTGGCATCCTTTCTGGCCCTGCCGGGACATGCGGTATTGACGGCGCGTCTGGCCTGGCGGTCATCGTCTGTCATCTGGTACTGGTCCGGCGACCGTTCGGCTGACTGGAACCATTACAGCAAACGGGGCTTGCTGGCGTCTGTCTATACATCAACCATTCTGTATTGGCTGGCGGATGAGGCGGATGAGACGGGTGATTATCCGCAGACCTGGGATTTTCTCAGCCGTCGAATCGGCGATGTTTTGCGGATTTTCGGACTGCCTGCCCGAATAAAAAAATCCCTGAGTCGGAGAGCCAGTCTGAACATGAAACGAAACCTTTGCTGATGAAAATCCTGTCTCATCAGATTTTAATCGCATCGTGTCACCTGAACGTCCGCCGTCGGGCCTTTTTTCAGATAGCAAGAAAACTGCCATGAGCCAGCACATACTGATTGTTGAAGACGATGTTATGATTCAGGGATTTTTATCTCTGACTTTGGAAAATCATGGATTCCGGACGTCTGCGGTCGGGTCGGCGACCGGGTTGTTTTCGGTACTGAAGCACGAAAAAATTGATCTTATTCTGCTTGATCTTGGACTGCCGGATGCAGATGGACTGGATCTGATGGAAGAAATCAGGAAAACCCGGTCGATCCCGATTGTCGTCGCCAGTGCCCGCCGTAATCCGGAAGCGCGCGCCGCTGCTATGGCGGCCGGTGCCAACGACTATCTCAGCAAACCGTTTGACCCAGATGAACTGGTGAAGCGGGTATCCTACTATTTGTCAGACGAATTTGCCGGAACGACGGCATCGCCGGATGTAGCCGGGCCGCTGAATGATGTCCGTGCGACGTCACAAGGTATGTCAAAATCACCGGAATTGCGGCCCGCGAACGCGGAGGGCCCGCCACTCGGGGATGCAGTTGCCGCAGCGCGGAAAGCGGCAGACCCGTCGGTCGAGGAGAGGAGCCGGAAAGCCGAACCCCGACGGATGGCGCCGCAGTCATCCAGCGTCACAACTCCGGCCAGCAAGGTATCACGAGAGTCCGACCGGATGGTCATGCTTCTGGTTGGAGTGGTGTTTGCGGCAGCTGTCGTGGGCGGGGCTTACTGGTATTTCGAAAAGATGGACGGCAGAAATCCGTTTGCCGGGACCAGTGACCGCGAAATGTCCGGCGGTTCCAACGCACCAGACCCGTCATCCGGGGTAACGCAATCTGACGACAGCCTGCGACGGGGTGCACTGCAGCCGCCGCCTCCGGAATCCATCCGGATTGCAGGCTCGGCGGGGCAGAACGAGACTCCGGATAGTGGTCAGTCGACCGGGCTGGCGAAAACCGCCCCGTCGTTGCCGGTGACGACTTCGGCGGCACCTGCCGTCCCCCAGCCGGAAAAGAAAAACCTGACGAAGGTTGTGGTTGTGCAACCTGTGCAGCCTGTGCAGCCTGTGCAGCCTGCGCCGATCAGCGATGAAATGCCGGCGGATCCGGAGCCATCGCCAACGCCAACGCCGACAGTAGCCTCATCTCCATCTCCAGCCCCAATCCCCGGCTCGCAGGACAGTATGGCGAACATGAAGTCGGACGCGCCGGCCATAACACCGGCGGTCCCGTCGGATGTCGCGACGGGCATGTCGCCGCTACCGTTGCCATCGCCACAGCCACTGCCGTCAACCGTACGCCCCGCCTGTCCCGACGTCCCAGACGTGCCCTGGTGGCGGGTCAAGAATCACGGCCAGATTATTCAGTACGTTGACCGAAAGTATGGTGGTGACTGGCAACCCTATGTTGCCAGCTGGGAAACCCGACTGAAAAAGCTGCAGGACATTTTCACCCGGGGATCAGCCGTGAAAACCAGCACCGGTGTTATCCTGAAGGACGAAAGCCTGGCAAAATATGTCCGGCAGGTTGCCGTGCGGGTTGAAATTACCAGATGTCTGGCGGATGCGGCGAAGGTTCCGTTGCAATAGATTCGTGTCGCGATCAATCTTGAATAGCGGCCGACGGGAGCAAAAAAGATGGACTTTCCAATGCTTCCGGTTTTGGGAAAATCGTTACCTTGTACGGGCCTCCGGTCGCTGCCGGGGAGCCGGGTGCTGAGCTTCTTCCACCGGAATTGACCCGGACAGAGTGGCGGGCCGCCTCGCTCCTCAGAGCCCGGGTTCGTGAGGCTGGCTGTTTTGCCGGATTTTCGGCTTTTTTTGGACTCCTGTTGTGGCCTGGCGTATGATGGCAAAGACGTTCCAGATGACAAGGACCGAACACGTAACATTATGATCAGACAAGAACCACCTCCGCCCAGGCGGCCGCAAATGCCCGGCAATGGACGTCCCGTCGCCGGTTCGGTGCCGCCACCAGGAAATTTTCAGGAATCGTCAGAGCAGGTCGCACCGGGGCCGGATCTGGCGGATCATTTTCTGAGTTGTTCGAAGCTTGGGCGATACCTGACCGTGCAGGACAACAGCCGCTTTGTCATTACCGACGATTTCCGGACGGCCGGGATCATCCCGGCGGCGTCGGCGATCGCCGCTATTTTTTCCAAAGACGAACTGGTCGCCAAGGCCGCTCTTCTGCCCCTGAGTGAAGGCGCGCAGAAAATGGCACCGCGTCAGCGCGAACGGTTCGAACGGCTGTTTTCACTGATTGAGGAGGAAGCACTTTCCGATACCATCAAGGATTCGGCGCGGGCGGTTCGGGTTGCGCATTTCCGTGCGGCGGAAATCCGGGCGCTGGAAGCGGAACTGGGCGATATCCTGAGTCCCGCCCGATTGCGTTACCGTGAATTTCTCGGGGTGGTGAAAAAGCTGATGGACCGGAAAGTAACCGCCGGTCCGTTCCTTGATGAATTCCGGGGATTTACCAGTGAAGTGGCAGGGCGGCTGGATTTTGGTATTTACAGTTTCTGTCTCGATCGGTTGTTCGGCAGTGTACAGGTGCCAATGAAAGTCAAAAAACTTCTGGTGATGGAAATTTTACGTTATCCGCCCCTGATCCGGCGGGAGCTTCTGACCAATATTATCGTCTTTCCCGGGCAGATGTCCGACCTGATCGATTTCGTGAAATACATGATCCAGACGGAACTGGGCAAAACGGCTGCCATCGAGATTGACTTGCTGGAAGCGTTCAAATTGAAACGTATCACGGTTGACGAAATTGAAGGCGGGTTAATACGAGGCGGCAGGGTCGGCGTCGCGTAAGGACGCGATTGACGTTGTCAGTCCAAAGCTTTTGTCAGTTCGATGACGCCGGGCGCATACCAGTAGGCCCCGGTAACTGCCGTTGAATAATGGATGAGCTGGTCGTGCAGACCATCGCCAGAAACCCCATACATGCGTTGTAGCTGAACATCAAAGCGGCGAATATCACAGGCGAAAGCAACAAAATAGAGCCCGTGTTCGCGCGCATTGCCGAACGGTGCACTGCGCCGCCAGAGTTTCAGGGCGATACCGTTTTCCGACGCATCTGTCCGGCTGACGTGTGAATCGTCCGGCATCGCGTCGCCTTCCAGTTCAACGTCGTCGACTTTGGTGCGTCCGACCACCGCTTCCTGCTGATGGATGGCGAGAGAGGTGAAGGCGGTCAGGTTATGCACCCATTTCTGGGTCAGGACAAAGCTGCCGCCATGGGTGCCGGTGACCAGCGCAGCGTCACGTCTTTCCGGCGGGGTTTTTGGGTTTGCCGTGCCGTCGACAAATCCGATCAGGTCTCTGTTTTCATGGTAGCTGAAACCCTGAACTTCCAGGTCCAGTTCGGCTATCCCCTGCAATTGCTGACAAAGTTGCAGGGCGCAATCAAGATTGCGGTCAATGGCCTGCCCCTGGATCCAGACCCACAGGTCCCGTTGGCTGGCCGGTGCGGTGATGTTATTGGTGCCGACAATTGACGTGAAATCGCGCAACCCGTCCGGCCCACCGGACGGGTTGATTTCCGACCACAGGCGGCGGCCAAACGCCAATACCACCGTTGAGCCGTCGGCAAGGGGAGTTGAACGCCAGCTCCGCAAGGCCGCTTTCAGAGCGGTGCGGTTGCCCTTGTCCGGACACTTGAACTCAAGGTAATGATGAAACATTGCCCCCTGTTCAAAAATACCGTGCTGGCTGACGTCCATGAAATTCCCGCCTTCTATCTATACCGGCAGGTCGGCGACTGTATCGTTCTGGGCCTGGCGAAAGGCATCCAGACGTTGTGCGACTGCCGGATCGGTCAGGGCAATGATCGCTGCTGCCAGTAAAGCCGCATTTTTGGCACCGGCCTTGCCGATTGCCAGCGTGCCGACGGGTATGCCGCCCGGCATCTGCGCCATGCTGAGCAGGCTGTCGACACCACCCATAACGCGGGTTTCGATGGGAACACCGAGGACCGGCAGGGGGGTGACTGCCGCGACCACGCCGGGCAGCGCTGCTGCCATACCGGCCGCTGCGATGATGACCTGAATACCACGGCCTTTCGCCGAACTGGCGAATTCATGGACCTGTGCCGGATTGCGGTGGGCGGAAAGGGCATGTGCCTCGAACGGGATTGACAGGTCCGACAACATATCTGCCGCATGTTTCATGGTTTCCCAGTCAGATTTGCTACCCATGACAATGCCGACCCGGGGTGATTCTGATTTCATGCTGAATTCCTCAATTTGATTTTCGATATTTGACCGATACGGCTTTTGGAAAGCCCGGCATTATAGGGGCCCCGTTTCGGGGATCAAGAATATCAACGCCTTGTTAACTATAAATGTGCTATAGTACGGGTGCTTGTCATTTCGCAACGCTCCCGACCGGAGAAGGGAACAGTGATATGGATGTCAATCAGGCGTCAACAATTGCGTCAATCCATCAGGACCCGAAGAAGCAACACAACAAACGTGATCCGCATGACCACGCCAACCACGAGCCCGAACCCGTTTCGCAGGAGTCAGGTTCCTGGCGTGAGCGCGCTGCATTCGAGCTGGATTCGGATCTGATTGACGGCGTGTCGGCAGAAGCCCAGAAAATTATCAATTCGCTGAGCGGACAGATCGAGCCGCTGCGTGCGGCCCTGGAACTGGCCAATGGTCGGGAAGCACATTTGCGGGAATTGGCGGCGCGTCATGTTGTCCTGGATATCCCGAACCGGCGGGAATTCATGCGTGAGCTGACCCACATGCTCACGCATCTGGATGATGTCACCGAGCCGCCCGCCCTGATGGTCCTGCACCTGGTGGGAACCGACCGGATCCGGCAGCAGGTGGGGCGATTTGCCCTTGATCGTGCGCTGGCCGATGTGGTCTCCATCTGGACTGGCGTGCTGCAACCGGCAGATATTCTGGGCAGTCTTTGCGGGTCTGATTTTGGCGTGTTATTGTTGTCGGAACCGGCGTCAAAATCGGCAGAAACACTGGTCCGGCTACGCGATGCCGTTTCCACGCAATCCTTTTGTCTCGACAGCCACACGATGGCGCTGAATGTCATTGGCGGCAGTTGTCGGTTACGCCCCGGCATGACGGCGCAGGTGGCGCTGGAATCCGCCGACAGGGAAATCCGGTCACACATCGCCGATCAGGCGATGATGTCCGGTAACATCTGATTTTCCAGCGAAATTATCTGATCCTTCAATGCCAGTTTCCGTTTTTTCAGACGCTGAAGCCGGATTTGATCAAACGGGACCTCGGCACTGATTCGTGCGATGACGTCGTCCAGATCTCCATGTTCGGTGCGGAATTCTGCAAGCCTGCGTTTCTGTTCCTTGATATCGTCCATCTGTCCGTCCGAGAATTGTCTGATCTGTTCATTATAACAGGAAAAGGGTGTGCGCGGTAGGTCGGCCGGATGCGGATTTGTAGATTTTTGAATTTGCCTGGTGTATACTCGAGCCTTCGGACCGGAAATAAGGATGATAGACTTATACCGACACGACTCCAGACCTACACTGACCAAAAGGAGGGATCACCATGAGCCTGGCTGATAGAATCGATTCTCTGAAGGAAAAACATCACTCCCTTGAATCAGCTATTGAAAAACAACATCATCGACCTCACCCCGATGATCTTCAGATCGCAGCCCTCAAAAAACAGAAACTGGCCCTGAAAGACGAAATTACCCACCTGGCAACATCCTGACAGGGCCTGGCCCGTCAGGCGGTCCTGTCACAGCCGGTCGAATGGCAACTGATCGGACCGCGTGATCGTTGCCCGTGACCGGTTTGGTATGGAAACATTTTGCACCCGTGTGTGGTGCCTTCACGGGGATGTGAAGGCATTGTAATTTGAATGCTGCGCGGCAGGCTGTACCATTCCCTTCCATCCAGGGGGGAAGCATTGCGCAAGATATATGCCGTCAGCCTGCTGGCAATATGCGAAGTGGCGGCGCTGGCGCTGTGGTTTTCTGCGTCTGCGGTGGTTCCGTCGATGTCGGCTGCCTATCCGATGACCGACTGGCAGATATCCCTGTTCACCAGCGCCGTGCAGGCCGGCTTTGTTGTCGGCACCCTGATCAGTGCCGCGTTTGGTCTGGCGGACCGGCTCGATCCCCGGCGGTTTTTCATGGCAGCAACCCTGATCGCCGCCGCTGCCAACGCCGCGATCGTTTTGCTGGAACCAGGTTCGGTACCGGTGTTCGGGGCCCGATTCGTGACCGGACTGTGTATGGCCGGCGTTTATCCGATCGGCATGAAGATGGTCAGCAGCTGGGCGAAAGGGGATCTCGGCATGTTGGTCGCGATCCTGGTCGGGGCCCTGACACTGGGGTCAGCGTCGCCACATTTGTTTAATGCATTTGGCGGGGTCGACTGGCAATTTACGATCCTCTCGACCTCGGCGGCGGCGGCGCTGGCGGCGCTGACGATCAACCTGATGCCGGTCGGACCGGGCCAGACGACGACCCGTCAATTCAGGCTGGCACAGGTAACTGAAGCCTTTCGCAACCGTGCTCTTGTTTTCGCCAACCTTGGATACCTCGGCCACATGTGGGAACTGTACGCCATGTGGGCGTGGATCGGTATTTTCCTGCACGCCAGTTTTTCGCTCGATTCGGCGGGGTTTGACGTTGATCTTCTGACCCGGTTGATGACTTTTCTGGTGATGGGGATCGGCGGCTTTGTCGGATGCGTCGGCGGCGGCTGGTTGTCGGACCGGTTCGGCCGTACATGGTTGACGATCTGGGCAATGACGATCAGCGGCCTGTGCGCACTGACGGTCGGCCTGCTGTTTGGAGCCAGCCCGTACCTGATCGGATTGTTCTGTCTGCTGTGGGGCGTCACAGTGGTTGCCGACTCGGCACAATTTTCCGCCAGTGTCGCGGAACTGGCGGCACCGGAGCTGGTCGGTACCATGCTGACGGCGCAAACCTGCGCCGGTTTTGTCCTGACTCTTGTCACCATTCATCTGATGCCGGTTTTTGTAGATCTGGCGGGCTGGCGATACGCGTTCATGCCGCTGGCACTGGGTCCGCTGTTCGGGGTCTGGGCGATGGCCCGGTTGCGTCGCCTTCCGGATGCGCGAAAACTGGCCAACGGTAAACGCTGACCGGCGTCAAACCGGACATTATGCAATGGTTAATCAATTCCCTGTACATCTTCCCGGTGTGGGTTGGTACAGATCATGTTTTATCGAATGTCTCGCAATATCCCGGTCCTCCCCGTCATTTTTCTGTTGGCGGCTGCGGTACCGACGGTGGCGTTAGCCCAGACCGCCGTGCCAGCGGCATTCCAGGGCAACGACTGGCTGCAAAAATGGCTATCCGGGCCAATTCCGGGACAACCTGCAAACGATGACAGGCAGGGTCATGATGTTCAACCAGCCGTCGTTTACAAGTCCGTTCCGGTTGCGCCATCCGGATATGCCCGGCCTGCAAAATCGTTGAAGTCAGCTGTCCGGCGACCATCGCTGCGACCGCGACCAGGTGAAAAACAGATCGAGTTGCCGGGCATGTATCTGGGAATTGGTCTGGTGAGGACATCCGGCACGACCACGTGGAACCATGACGCGACAAGCGCCGATGCGACGCTCGGCAATCCGTCGTCGGAGCTGACCTATGACACGGTTGGAACGCTGGCAGTGGAATTTAACGGCGGTCTGAAAATAGGGCAGGACTATTTCGTCCGCGGTGATCTGGGATTTGGCGTGACATCGACCGGGGACGGCAATCTGAGGGACGATGACTTCAAGGCCGGGCAGGTATTGTTTTCATCAACCGACAGCGCCATTCCGAATTCCGATCTGTTTTATCTGACGGCAGACATTGGCAAGGAAGTCCTGAATGTGGGGGACGGACGCATTTCGCTGTCGCTGTTCACCGGATTCCAGTACTGGCGCGAGGAATATAATGCGTTTGGACTGTATAACCGGTTGACCGGCCAGCCATCCCAGGCCGACGATGTCGCCGTCATCAGCGACGTGGTGGAATGGAAATCCTGGCGGGTTGGCGCGCTAACGACCTATCAGCCGACTGATCGGCTGAGCTGGGTCGCCGATCTGGCATTTGTGCCCTATACGGTGATGCACAATGAAGACAGCCACCTGTTGCGAACTTCACCGGCCAGCCTGGGCCCGGCCCCCAATGTGATCATGGATGGCAGTGGCTTCGGTTTTCAGGGGTCGTTGGGCATGACCTACAAACTGACTCCCCGCTGGACGACGGTCCTGGATTTTCGTTACTGGCAGCTTGTCAGTGATGGTCAGATCGTGCTGAAAGCCCAGACCACACCGACACCTTTCCCGCTGAATGATCTGAATAGCGTCCGGTATGGCATCAATGCCGGCCTGCGGTATGACTTTTGACGGTCGGCCACATGCTGGCTAGAACTGTTGCCGCAGGATGTATTTCTGTATTTTGCCGGTAGATGTTTTCGGCAACTCGGTGAAAACGACGCTTGTCGGGCATTTATAGTGGGCCAGGTTCTGGCGGCAGAAATCAATGATTTCACGTTCGCTGATCACCGCTGCCGGATCTTTCAACTCGACAAAGGCACAGGGCGTTTCCCCCCATTTGTCATCAGGTCTGGCAACCACGGCCGCTATCAAAACCGCCGGATGTGCATGCAGGGTGCTTTCGACCTCGATCGATGAAATGTTTTCGCCGCCGGAAATGATGATGTCCTTGGAGCGATCTTTCAGCCTGATGTAACCATCCGGTTCAATCACCCCGAGATCACCGGAATGAAACCAGCCGTCAGCCAGCGCCGCTTCTGTGGTCTTGGTGTTTTTCAGGTATCCTTTCATGACGATGTTACCGCGAAACATCACCTCGCCCATGGTTTCACCATCTGCCGGGACCGGCGTCATGCTAGCGGCATCCATAACCGTCAGGTCCTCCAGCACATGATATTTCACGCCCTGACGTCCCTTCAGCGCGGTCTGTTCACGGATCGGCAGATCATTCCATTCCGGATGCCAAGCGCATATTACGGCGGGGCCATAGGTTTCCGTCAGGCCATAAACGTGGGTCACGTCAAATCCCTGCTCCTGCATTCGCTGAAGGGTTGCCGCAGGCGGCGGGGCGGCGGCGGTCATGACGTTGACCTTGTGATCGAATTCCGTACGTTCCTGATCAGTCGCATTGATGACGAAACTGAGCACGATTGGCGCGCCGCAGAAGTGGGTAACCTTGTGGTCGGCAATGGCGGCATAGATCGGGCCGGCGGCGACCCGCCGCAAACAGACATTGGTCCCGGCAACCGCGGCGAGTGTCCACGGGAAACACCAGCCATTGCAATGGAACATCGGCAGCGTCCACAAATAGACCGGGTGATGCGCCATGTTCCAGCCAATAGCGTTGGACAGGGCGTTCAGATAGGCACCGCGATGATGAAAGACGACCCCTTTCGGATCACCGGTAGTCCCGGACGTGTAGTTGAGTGAGATGGCGTCCCACTCATCGTCCGGCAACTGCCATTCGAATTCCGGATCGCCGCCCGCCAGAAATGATTCGTAATCTGTCTCGCCCAGCCGTTCGCCGCCGACATCGGCCATGTCATCATCGATGTCGATCACCAGAATATCCCGCCCGATTGTGGCCAGCGCCTGTTTGACGGTTGCGGAAAATTCCAGATCGGTAAGCAGCACCCGGGCTTCGCCGTGGTTCAGACAAAAAGCAATGGTTGCCGCATCCAGCCGTACGTTCAGGGTGTTGAGAACGGCGCCTGACATGGGGACACCAAAGGCGGCTTCGTACATTTCAGGCGTGTTCGATCCCATGATCGCGACCGTGTCGCCGACCCCGATACCACGTGCCGCAAGGGCGCTGGCCAGCCGCCGGCACCGGGCGTAGGTGTCAGACCAGGTGAAGCGTTTGCTGCCATGAATAACGGATATCCGGTCCGGATAGGTGCCCGCCGCCCGACCCAGAAAGGACAGCGGCGACAGGGCGACAAAATTGGCGGGTGTTACGTCAAGTCCGGTATTGTAGATATTTGTAGACGTCATATCATTCCCTGTTATTGGTGATCCTGATTTTTGACGCTAGACTGACACAAACAGGCGACCGGAGAAATCAGTTTTCGCGCTGCGCTGACGACGTGCCGGACGGTGCAGCAGGGACATCCGGTCGTTGGCGGAGCGGCAGCCAGAGGGGGAGACAAGACGATCATGAGCAACGCCTATGAAGCGGCCTACCGCCGTTCGCTTGAGGATCCGGAAGGGTTCTGGGGCGATGCCGCCCGCGACATCGACTGGGTGAGAACGTGGGACCGGGTTCTCGATTCGTCAAATAAACCCTTTTACCGCTGGTTCACCGGTGCCCGCTGCAATACCTGCTACAATGCGCTGGACCGGCACGCCGATGGCAGCCGCGGCGATCAGGCGGCGCTGATCTATGACAGTCCTGTCACCGGAAATACAAAAAAAACCTATACCTATCGCCAATTGCGCGACGAGGTTGCTAAATTCGCGGGCGTCCTGCGGGCGCAAGGTGTGGAAAAGGGCGATCGGGTTATCGTCTATATGCCGATGGTCCCGGAAGCCGCCATTGCGATGCTGGCGTGCGCCCGGTTGGGGGCCGTGCATTCTGTGGTGTTTGGTGGCTTCGCCGCCAATGAACTGGCAGTGCGGATCGACGATGCGGCACCGAAGGTTGTCGTCAGTGCAACCTGTGGCATCGAAATCAACCGGGTTATTGAATATCTGCCATTGCTGAACGGCGCCATCGAACTGGCGACCCACAAGCCGGAAAAATGCATCATTCTGGCGCGCCCCGAATGCCCGGCTCCGCTGCACCCCGACCGCGATATCGATTGGGCGGCGGCGATCACCACGGCCGAACCGACGGAATGTGTGACGGTGGCGGCGACCGATCCACTGTATATCCTCTATACGTCCGGCACCACCGGTGAGCCAAAGGGGGTGGTGCGTGACAATGGCGGGCATATGGTCGCCCTGAAATGGTCCATGAAAAACGTCTATAATATGGATCCGGGCGATGTCTATTGGGCGGCATCCGACGTCGGGTGGGTGGTCGGCCACAGTTATATTGTCTATGCACCGCTGTTGCACGGATGCACGACGGTCTTCTATGAAGGCAAGCCGGTCGGCACACCGGATGCTGGCGCCTTCTGGCGGATGATTTCGGAATATAAAATCAAGGCCCTGTTCACTGCCCCGACGGCCTTCCGGGCCATCAAGCGCGAAGATCCGACCGGCGAACTGATCGCGAAATATGATATCAGCAGTTTCGAGGTGCTGTACCTGGCCGGTGAACGGACCGACCCGGACACCCTCCATTGGGCGGAAGATAAAATCGGTGTGCCGGTGATTGATCACTGGTGGCAGACCGAAACCGGCTGGGCCATTGCCGCGAACTGCATGGGCCTGCATCGGTTCCCGGTCAAGCCCGGTTCACCGACCAAATGTGTGCCCGGATGGGATGTCCGGGTGCTGGATGAAAATGGTCAACAGCAGGATGCCGGCACAATCGGCGAAATCGTCATCAGGTTACCGTTGCCACCGGGGTCGCTGCCGACCCTGTGGAACGCCGATCAACGATACCTGAAATCCTACCTAAACGACTATCCGGGTTACTACAAAACGTCCGACGCCGGCATCATCGACGCCGACGGCTATCTGTCGATCATGGCGCGTACCGACGACATTATCAATGTCGCCGGCCACCGTTTGTCAACGGGCGCCATGGAAGAGGTGCTGGCGGAACATCCGGATGTGGCGGAATGTGCGGTGATTGGCGTTGCCGACGCCCTCAAGGGGCAGTTGCCGGTCGGTTTTCTGGTGTTGAATGCCGGGGTGCAACGGGACGCGGAAGACATCGTACTGGACGTGGTCAATCTGGTACGGGAGAAAATCGGGCCGGTCGCTGCGTTCAAGACGGCGACGGTTGTCCAGCGGCTGCCGAAAACCCGGTCGGGCAAGATTTTGCGGGGAACCATGCAGAAGATTGCTGACAATCAGGCGTACAAAATGCCTGCTACGATCGACGACCCGGCTATTCTCGGCGAGATTGACCAGGCATTACAGGGAATCGGATACGGCATCGCCCGCCCGCCCGCCAATGGCGGGTAACGGCGACGGTGCAGCGGGGTGCATCGGTCAACGGAAGTGCCGGGTGAGGGTGGCCTGAACCGCTGAGGCACCGGTCTTCGTGTGCAACGTCAGGAAGGGTGTCATCAGGGTGCAGGGGCCGTCTGTTACGGTTATAGGGGCAGGAATTGCCGGCGCATCGGTGGCCTATCATCTGGCGCAAGGGGGGGCGCGCGTCACAGTTCTGGAGTCCTGCCCGGCAGCGGCTGCCGGTGTAACGGGAAGATCTTTCGGCTGGGTCAGCCTGGGCAACGTAATGCCAGCCGAAAACATCGATCTGTTTTTACTGCGAAAGCGTGCGGTTCGGGAGTTCAACAGACTGGAGCGTGAATGGCGAGGAGGTCTTCGCAAATCGACCCGCGGGGCTCTCTTGTGGCGCTCGACAGAGCAAGCGACGATTGCTCTGGTCGATGGCCACCACGCTCACGGTAGCGCCGTTTCGGCTCTATCGTCCGCTCGGTTCTCGGAGATGGAGCCGTCCGTCATTTCCCCGCCCTGCTGCGCCGCGTTCGCGGCTGACGATTTTGCAATCGAGCCTGTAGCCCTGGCAAAACGCTTGCTGGACGGGGTCAGGGAGGCGGGCGGCGCTGTGTATTTCGGCGCGCCTGTTGAACACATCGTCCCCGGAAACGGCGTAGAAATTGCCATCCATACGCCGGCCTGGACCATCCGGTCCGACTTTGTCGTCATTGCCAACGGCGCAGGTGTCGCCAAATTGGCCAGCCATGTCGGTGCGTTGATTGATATTGAACTCTCGCCTGCAACGCTCCAGTGCTTCAGGCTTATGCGGCCGCTCTCACAACATATTCTTTCCGGCCCGGACTTTGAACTCCGCCATTCGGCAGACGGCTCATTGCTGGCGACGGAATGGCCGCCAGACGAAGGTGAAAATGGCCTTGCAGAACTTGCCGAACGCACAATCGTAACCCTGCGGGACCGGTTTTACGGGGTCGACGGGATTTTGTTGCAATCGATCGAGACTGCCGACCGTCCGCTGCCACGCGGGGGGTGGCCGTGCGTTGGTAATTTGCCGCACATGAAGGGTGTCTTTGTCGCGGTGGCCCACCCCGGAATTGTCTTTGCGCCCCTGATCGGGAGGATCACAGCGGACGCAATTCTTGACGGCAAGCGCGACCCGTCCTTTGCAAATTTCAAATCGTTGTGACGCAAGCTGTTCACCCGTCGTCAACAGGTCGGCAATGTCTCTCAACCTGTCGACAGGCCGGCAGTTCAATCTGTTTCAGGGTCGGTCTGACGGGGCTTCCTATTGACGGGATTTTTGCAGGCGAATCCAGGTTACGATGGCCAGTATCGGGGCGACAATCGCAGCACCGATCAGAATATATGACAGCAGACCAAACCAGGCGGCGGGGCCAAACAGAAACAGCAGGTCTTCGAAATCGAAACCGAACACGCCCGAGTAGGCATTGTCATTGCTGTCGGACTCCAGTTCCAGTTGTTCCGACAGAATGGAGGCAACCGCGATTGACAGGCAGGCCAGTCCCCCGAGCACGATCGCCGATTGACCGAACGGTCCACCGGCCAGATCAAACCCGATTGCCAGAAAAAACAGGCTGTTGATGGCGACATCACTGTAATAGTCATACTGGTGCCCCCAGCGCGACGTCAGGCCACCCTGACGGGCCAGTTCACCATCGGCATAGTCGAGCAGACAGGATACCGTCCAGGCAATACCGCCCCACAGATTGCCGCTTTCGTCGCCCCGGGCAAACAGGGCGCAGGCCAGCAGGCCGATGATCAGGCGGGCGGTTGTCAGGACGTTTGGCGTCACCGGCGTACCGACCAGCGGTCGCACCAGAATTCGTACGAACCGATGGGTCCAGGAAGTGTGGGGAGGGGTCAGGATTGATTTCATGAAGGATGATCCGTACGGACCGGCGTCCGGGCCAGCAGCCGACGCCCTTCAATCACCTGCCAGATCAGCATCGCCGGAATACCGATGGCGAGTTCCCGCACCCGCTTGACCAGCGATACCGACAGCGCAATTTCCGGCGGGACTCCGAAATGCACGCCGAGCAGCAGATAACCGCCTTCCTGAATGCCGAATGCGCCGGGCACCATAAAGGCGGCTGTGCGGATGGCCTGCCCCAGACTTTCGATGACCAGTGCGTCGGCAAAACCGACATCGGCGCCGAGAATTCTTAAGGTCAGCCAGACTTCGACGGCACCGACCAGCCAGGAGGCCAGGTGCCAGAGGGTTGCAGCGACCATGGCGCGGCGATCACGATAGATGGTCATGACGACGTCGTGCAGGTTGTCCAGTGATCCCAGTGCGGGCCAGTTCAGCATGCCGGCCATGCGATCGAACAGAATTTCCAGCAGGCGAAACAGGCCGCGCCGCTGCGCCATCACAAAGGCAGTTCCAAGGACAATCGCAATCGCCAGACCGATGGCAGACCAACTCGCCAGCCTGCCGCCCCCCTGCCACAGCAACAGTCCGAGGCCGATCATTGTGAACACGATCTGGGTCAGAAATTCCAGCGTCAGATCAACCAGTACCGACGCGCCGGCGGCAGTTGCCTTGCTGCCATGAAAGGTCAGGATGCGGGCGCCGACGATGTCACCGCCGACCTGGGCGACCGGCAGCAGCCCGTTGACGGCTTCACGCACAATCCGGGCCCAGATGAAAACCGCCGCCGTGCCGTCGGCAATTGCGGCATGAGCCGATTTCCAGGACAGCGCAGATGCCGTCAACGGGACAAGGTGAAACAGGGTGATCAGCAAAATTCCCCATCCGGCGGGTACCAGCACCTGAGCGACATCCTGCAGGCCCTGATAGGCGATCAGGGAAACCATGCCGCCAATGCCGGCAAGTGCGGCCAATCCGCTGGTGATTTTCAAGATCCGCTGTCGGTCGACAGCCGTCATTGCATATCATCCGGAACGCCGCTGACCGGGCAGGCAATGCTGGCACCCTGCGGGTGGCTGGCGTGACCGTCCGCCGGGTTCCGGGCGATTATTGAAATTGGGTTGGCAACTGTCGTAGCACAACCTGTCAAGAAGACATTTCCCGGGCGTTCAGGAAATGCATGAACTCGACACCTTCGCGCAACCGTCGTTTCATCATGTCCCAGCTTTGCAGCATTTCCCAGGTGATGTCGGTGATCTTGCGTGGGCGGAAGTAGAAACGTTTGTAAAACGTCGCGACCGATTCAAAAATCTCTTCCTGCGACAGGTCCGGATAGGTCAGGGAGGAAATCTGGAAACCTTCCTGCTGGATCATATCGCCGCCATTATGCGTCAACCAGCCGTTCTTGACCGCCTGGTCGTACAGGTGGGTTCCCGGATAGGGAGCGGCCAGCGATACCTGAATGGTGTGCGGGTTGATTTCCGTGGCAAACCGGATGGTTTCCTGAATGGTTTCACGGGATTCGCCCGGCAGGCCGAGAATGAAGGTGCCGTGAATCTTGATTCCGAGCTTGTGGCAATCGTCAGTAAACCGTCGGGCGACGTCAACCAGCATGCCTTTTTTGATGTTGTGCAGAATTTGCTGATTGCCCGATTCGTAGCCGACCAGCAACAGTCGCAATCCGTTGTCTCGCAGGACCTTCAGGGTATCATACGGGACGTTGGCCTTGGCATTGCACGACCAGGTGACGCCCAGTTTTCCGAGGCCGCGGGCAATTTCCTCGGCACGCGGAAGATCGTCGGTGAAGGTGTCGTCGTCGAAAAAGAATTCCTGCACCTGCGGGAACAGCTTCTGAGCCTGGGCAATTTCCTCGATGACGTGAGCCGGGCTGCGGGTGCGATAGGTATGACCGCCAATGGTTTGTGGCCACAGGCAAAAGGTGCAGCGCGACTTGCAGCCACGTCCGGTATAGAGAGACACGTAGGGATGTTTCAAATAACCGATGAAATAATCTTCCAGCACCAGATCGCGGTGATAGATCGGTGTCACATAGGGCAGTTCATCCATGTTATGCAGGATTGCCCGTTCCCTGTTGTGCACGGCCTTGCCGTCAACCTTGTGGGTTATTCCGTCAATTTCCGCCAGCGGCTTGCCGTCGGCAATTTCCCTGATGGCGAAATCAAACTCGTTGCGGGCGACAAAATCGATGGCGACCGATGCCATCACGGAGGGTTCCGGTGCAACCGCGACATGGGCCCCGACAAACCCGATCATCAGGTCCGGATTAGCCTTTTTCAGAGCCTCAACGACCCGGACGTCGGAATGAAACGACGGCGTGCTGGTATGCAGGACCGCCAGTTCGTAGTCGGTCGCCAGGGCAATGACGTCGTCCAGCGACAGGCCGCGGGCCGGGGCGTCGACCAGACGGCTGCCGGGCACCAGTGCCGCCGGTTGCGCCAGCCATGTCGGAAACCAGAACGATTTGATTTCCCGTTTGGCCTGATACCGGGCACCGGCACCGCCATCGAAACCGTCAAAGGATGGCGGATTGAGGAAAAGTGTTTTTTTCATGATTCATACCCTTTCGTCGCGGTCATAAGGCCATTGGGGTCGACTGTAAATGTCATATTTTTCCACTCTATCTTACGGCTGAAGAAACTGGCGCCCCAGACCAGGAAACTGAGGGTGTCGCGCACCGGCACCAGCCAGATTGCCCGACCGTCGGTTGGCAGGTCCAGTTTCCGGTGAACCCGCACATGCAACAGGCAGCGCAGTATAACCGCTATTGCCGTGATTGCGACCGCCAGTGTGTACATCTGTAGCTGGCTGGCAAGCATAACAGATGCAATCATCGCCAGCGGAATGCCGTACATGAAGAACGAAAAGGCGTGGCCGAGCGGTTCAACCGCACGCACGGTTCGCGCCCAGCGCAACTCATGACGTAACATGGCCGACAGACTGCTCTCATATACCCTGTTTTCCACCACATATCCGGACAGTACAACCCTGTATCCCAGATCGCTGATCAACTTGCCGATCATATGGTCATCGGCGAGGTAATGTGCCAGCCCGGAAAATCCGCCGATCTGTTCCAGCAGATCACGGCGGACAACGACGGTTGCCCCCAGACCGAAGCGGATGTTCCGCAGTCCGTTGCTGACGAGAACCGATGGCAGGAACCATTCATTGATGAACATGCTGGCCAGGACTGACGGCAACCCGCCGCGAGGTGTTCCGGAATACAGGCAGGTGACGGCCCCGACCTGCGGATCATCGAACGGTGCAATGATGGTCGCCAGGTAACCGGCGTCAACCCGCATATCGCTGTCGGCAATCACCAGATGGGCATGTTTGGCCGCCGCCGACATGTTGTGGAGATTGCTGACCTTGAGATTGGGGCCGGTGACCTGCGGATCAATCACCAGCGAGAGATCACAATCGGGGCGTTCCGCAATCAACTGTCGGGCGATGGTGATCGCCGGGTCACCGGCGTCGCGTACGCCGAAAATTACCTGATAGGTCGGGTAGTCCTGCAGACAGAACGATTGCAGGTTTTTGTACAGATCGACGTCAAGACCGCAGATCGGCTTGAGAACCGTGACCGCCGGTCGGAATGCGGCGGTTGGATTCCGTTGCGGACGAAACCCAGCAACCCGCCGGATCGCCAGCACAATATAGGCAACGGATGCCAGATTGAGCACGATCACGGACGTCAGCAAGATGTAGTGTAAATTCGGCAATGCCAACCTGATTATCCTCAAAGACCGTGAAGCGGGCGCGTCGCCCGTAACGGCCCGTTCCGTCGGCCAATGCGCCGGTCGCGGGCGTATGTCCGACCGTCAAAATGATACGGGCGGCACTATAATAGGGTGTTCCGGTAAGGCAAAGTATAACAGGACAGCCGATCGTCTGTCCTGTGCCCTCTATCGCATGGGAATTGGAATTAATTGCCGCATGTATGGTCATGGTTCTGGCTATTTGCGGCCTGATCTGAAAAATAGGTCCGTCGGTTTTCGAATTCATCATGGCGGGAGAATGGCATGTCACTTGAAGGCAAGGTTACGATTATCACAGGTGCGGCGCAGGGCATCGGTCTTGCATGTGCCGCACGGTTTTGCGCCGACGGCGCGATCGTCGTGTTGGCGGATATAAATACCGGACAGGGAGAAATTGCCGTCCGGCAGCTTCGCGAGCAGGGCGGGCAGGCCTCGTTCGCCGGTTGTGATGTTGGCAACAAGGCGGACGTCGATGCGCTGGTTACCAACACGGTGACGGCCCATGGTCGTCTGGATGTGATGATTTCAAATGCCGCCATCCTGCATGCCGCGACAGTGCTGGATCTGGAAGAAGAGGATTTCGATCGTGTCATCCGGGTCAACCTGAAAGGATTTTTCCTGAGCGGTCAGGCGGCCGCGAAGCAGATGGCAAAACAGGGCAGTGGCTGCATCATCAATATGTCATCCATTCAGGCGGTAATCACAAACCCCAATCTGTTGTCCTATGCGGTGTGCAAGGGGGGCGTCAAGCAGTTGACGGTTGCCATGGCGCTGGCGCTGGCGGACAAGGGGGTGCGGGTGAATGCGATTGGTCCCGGCAGTATCGCCACAGATATGGTCGCGCAACTGGCGTCTGATCCGGTTGTTCGGAGGAACATGATGTCCCGCACGCCGATGGGCCGTCTCGGGCGACCGGAGGAAATCGCCTCCGTTGCGGCGTTTCTCGCCAGCGACGATGCATCCTACATCACCGGTGAGACGATCAACGTTGATGGCGGACGTCTGGGATTAAACTATACGGTACCGGTCGCGGACTAGAAACGCGGGCCGCCGGGCAATGGCGGTACCTGCCTCTGCTGTCAGTCTTCCGACGTGGGAAGCGCTGTCGCCGGCAGCGGTTTGCTGATTTTTGATACCGGGATGTGCCCCTTGGCCATGCCGTCCGGTGCCGTTGCGGCGCCGGGTGTGTGCACCGTGCCGGACCGGGCCCGCGCAATTGCTACCGATTTTTCCAGGTCCGGACCATTGCACAGGCCGAGACCGACCGGGTTTTGCGGCGTGATATTGGGCATGTTCCAATGGCTCCGGTCACGGATTGCGGTAATGGTCGGCTTGGTCGTTCCGATCAGTTTCGAAATCTGCGCATCGCTCAATTCGGGGTAGTTCTTGACCATCCAGGCAATCGCGTTGGGCCGATCCTGTCGCTTGGAGACGGGCGTATATCGGGCTCCTTTCTGCTTGGCACGGGAGTCGGGCAGATTGGCTTTCAGAATCGTCAGACTGGCACCGGGATCGGCTTCACAGCGACCGATTTCATCGCGGCTCAGTTCGCCAGCGGCAATCGGGTCCATTCCCTGCATGCCGATCGCAACTTCTTCATCGGCAATGGCCTGAACTTCCAGTTCATGCAGGCCGCAAAATTCGGCAACCTGATCAAAAGTGAGGACCGTGTTCTCAACAAGCCAAACAGCTTTAGCCTTTGGCATCAACGGATGCGCCATGCTCTTATTCCCATTCCAGAAGTCGACCGGATACTGTTCCAGTCCTACGCAGATCCAAGGGCGCCTTTATAACCTCGCAACTACCGCGGGGTCAAACAGCGAAACCATTAATTTCCGACGGTCAGAACAATTTTCCCGATATGCTGGCTGCTTTCCATCAATTCATGGGCCTGCCGGGCGGCGGACAGCTCAAAGGTTTGATGCACAACCGGCTTGATTCGACCCTCGGCAATCAACGGCCACACCCGTTGCCGAAGGGCCGCAGCAATTTCACCCTTTCGGGCGATCGGTTGCGGGCGCAAGGTGGAACCGGTCAGGGTTAGACGTTTGAGCATGACCGGCATAAAATTTATTTCTGCTGTGGAGCCCTGCAGGAACGCGATATTGACCAGTCGTCCATCCGGTGCCAGGGCTTTGATATTGCGGGCGATATATTCGCCGCCGACCATATCCAGTATGACGTTTACGCCCTTGTCACCGAAGGTTTTTGCAGCGTCTACGAAATCTTCATCGTGGTAGTTGACAGCACGTTCTGCACCGAGCTTCAGACAGGCTTCACACTTTTCCGGGCTGCCTGCGGTCGCCATCACCCGCGCGCCCAACTGGCTTGCAATCTGGATTGCGGTCGTGCCGATTCCGCTGGACCCGCCGTGTACCAGCAATGTTTCACCGGCCTGCAAGCAGCCACGCTCAAATACATTGGTCCAGACCGTGAAAAATGTCTCCGGCAGGGCAGCGGCTTCAATCATGGTCAGACCCTCCGGCACCGGCAGACACTGTTCAACCGGCGCCGTCACATATTCGGCATACCCGCCACCGGCAACCAGCGCAGTGACGCTATCACCAACGGCCCAGCCAGCCGCATTCGCGCCGATCTCGGATACTGTACCCGCAACTTCCAGCCCCGGAATGTCGGTTATGCCCGCCGGTGGGGCGTAGTGACCCTGTCGCTGGATGCAGTCAGGGCGGTTGATTCCGGCGGCACCCACCCTGATCCGGATTTCACCGGCCCGTACGGGGGGTACCGGACGTCGGGTCATTTCCAGCACTTCGGGACCACCGGATTCACGAATCTGGATGCAGTTCATTTGCTGTGGGTCGGCCATTTCAGAATTCCGTTTCACGTATTTGGCAGTTTCAGGTACAAATAATCGACGCGTCAGGGTACACGGAAAGTTCGGAAACGAAAGGGGCAGCTTTATGGATGTCAGCGAACTTGAGCCGGTCAGGAAAAAGCAGGAGCAGAAAAATCTGGAGGAGATGTCAATCGATGCGCTGGCGGCTTATATCCTGGAGTTGAGAGCGGAAATAGTCCGCACGGAAGAAGTAATTGCGGCCAAGGAAAAGGCCCGCGAGGGTGCTGAGCAGTTTTTCAGATCATAAGGTCAGGAAAGGGGCCGTCGTCGCGACCGCAGAAACAGGAACCAGCCAATCAGGCCAAGCAGGATGACAATGACCAGCCAGCCGAGGCGAGGCCCGAACGGACAACTGCTTCCCGCCGCCGGCGACCAGCTGCCACCGGTCGGGCTGGTCATGACATGCAGCACCGGAATGACAATCCACAGCATGACGATGACAAGGGCGGTGATTTGATCCATGCCTCAGTATAGCCTGATTGTTAACCGTATCTTCATATATTTGTCGCACGATAGCGATTGGATGAATAGTCATTCAACTTCGATGCCTCCCTGTTAAGACTCGCCGCCCGGTCGGGCGGTTTTTTTTGCTGCGAAATTGAAGTGTCCGGAATGTCGCAGGGATCGCGATTCTCCTATTGACCGATGACCGTTTGGTTGAGTACAGTCGCTCCACTAAAAATAAGAAGTTCAGGCGAGTTTGACAGGTTCGAGGCTACATAAAAAAGGGGGCCGCTCCGAAAGGAGACGGCCCCCATCTTAATTTCTGCCGACGCTGTATCCCCATGATAAATTCTTGAAATTAAACGCATAACAATGAAGCAGGTTGAATCGCATCCGGATCGGGAAGACTTTTCATACTACATGAAAATTCCAACCCGATGGGGTGATAATGATATGCTGGGGCATGTCAACAATGTCATCTATTACCGATTTATCGAAGCAATTGTTGTCCGGTTCGTTATGGACGAAATCGGAATTGACTGGTTGAAGGATCCGGTTAGCCCACGTGCAGTTGAATCTCTATGCAGGTTTCACCGATCAGTCAGTTTTCCAACGGAGATCGAAGCAGCGCTTCGGGTCGAACACATCGGGCGTACCAGCGTTCGTTTTGAGGTTGCGCTGTTCGAAGCGACCAGGAAAAGCCCGGTCGCAACCGGCTATCTGGTGGAAGTCTTTGTTGATTCAGAATCCCAACAGCCGACACCGATCAATGCTTTCCACAAATCGATATTGCAGTCTTACAGCAAAAACGGGGGCCGCCGATCAGCGGCCCCCGCAAACTGACGATCGTTCAAGCCGACCGACGCTGACGTCAGGCCGCTTTCTTGTGATCAATCACCTTTGTCGAAACCGCAATTTTCCGTGGTTTCTTTTCTTCCGGAACCTGATGTTCCAGGTTGATGGTCAGCAGACCGTTGACCAACCCGGCACCAACAACGACGATGTGGTCAGCCAGCTGGAAGTTGCGCTCAAATGCCCGGCCGGCAATACCGTGATGCAGGTATTTGACGTCTTGTGACACATCTTCCTGCATCTTGCCCCTGACTGTCAGGCTGTTTTCGGTGACCGTCAAATCAAGGTCATCCTCGCCAAATCCGGCAACTGCCATCGTGATTCGATAGCTGTGCTCGCCGCTTTGTTCGATGTTGTAGGGCGGGTAGGCGTCGGCACCAGAATCACGTTGCGCAGCACGGTCCAGAAGCTGCTGCATGCGGTCAAAACCGACCGATTGACGAAACAGAGGGGTAAAATCAATTGTGTGCATAACCATATTCTCCTGTCAGAAGCGACATGGGTTCCAGACAATCCGCCCGAAGGCCGACACTGCCTGGTGCCCGGACCATCCGGGCTCGGCAACCCCGGACCCTGTTGCGGCATCCGGTGTCGAATATGACATATGCATGTGGAATTTTCCCCGCAAGGGGGACGGTAGATAATTTTCTATTCAGCGGCGGCCTTGCCATCTTCCCGCCAGACCACTTCAAACAGGGTAGGTGGATCGGCAAATCCCTTCATTTCATATCCGCCGCGATTGATGAATTTGTAACCCTTGCCTTCACAGATTCCGCGAACGATCTCGGACACAAAAATTTCATCTTTCTGCGCCTTGTCGACGATACGAGCGGACATCTGGACAGTTGACCCGAACAGATCATTGTCTTCGGATATCGGTTCACCGGCATTCAGCCCGATTTTCAAACCCAGCGGCAAATCGGGGTTTTGCTGATTGTGAAGCTGTGTCTGCCGCTGCATCTGAATAGCCGCCGCGACACCGTCGGTCGTCCTGGCGAAGGATGCCATTATACCGTCGCCGGTGTGTTTGATCTCCTTGCCGGCATTGTCGGTCAGGGCATCCCGAACGACACGATTGTGGGCCCGCACAACCTGCTGCGCGCCAGCGTCGCCCAGCGCCTGGGTCATCGCAGTGGAGCCGGCGATATCGGTGAACAGCACCGTCACCGGACCGGCTTGTGCTTCCTTCGGTTTTGGTTTGTTCCAGTCTTCCAGGGCACGTTCCAGGTGGCGAGACGCGGCGGCTTCGTCCTGATAATAGGTATTCATGGAATTGCGGCCAGCCTGAAACATCTGCATGTAGCGGGCATCCTGCATCAGATATTCTTCGTATTTACCGGCAAATGTCGCGGCGTGGGATTTTTTGAAACCCATGACCCGCACGCTGTCCGCCAACACACGGGCGCGCGATGGTTCGTCCAGTTCGCGGGTTTGCGCCAGGGTTTCGCAGGCGCCTGCAAGAAACAGGTTAACGCCGAATTTATTGAAATTATCGAGTTTCTTGTGGTCCGTATTGGCGCCTGCCAGCGTCTCATTGAGAAACTTCATCATGTAGATTTTCTGTTTCTCGGCATGCGGGGACAGTGAGTTGGCGGTGTCGGCCAGTGGCTGGCTGGGCACATTGTCGCTGTCGGTTGCGGAATCTACAGAGACGCCTTCATTTTTTTGTTGTGATTGATCGGTGAGGTCACTGTCGCCGGCAGGCGCGTCAAAGGCGTCTATACCTTCCATGGCGCGGTCGAGCTCCCGGCGCGCCTCCTTTTCCTGCTGTTCCGATTGTTTCTGTTCCCGTTTTTGACGGGATTTGTCGTTGGCCTCTTTTTTCTTTTTCGCCTGTTGCAGGGCTCTGCGGTTTTCCCGCCGTCGCTGTCTTCCCTGCCGCTCAGCCAGTGTTTCGCCGCGCAAAAACGTAAATGCCAGGATCGTGGCGCTGATCAGGAAAGTCGCAACAAAGGCGACAAACAGGAAATTCGACTCCGGGACGCCAACCATGCGGATGCCAAATATCACCTCGCCATGCAGGATGGTCGATGCCAGCACGGTAAACATTGCGGCAATGCTGATGCTGAACAGGGTGACCAGAAGCAACTTGATCAAAATGGCGCTGATGGTCGTCGGGTTTTTCTTGACCGGCTTTTTCTTCTTTGGCCGTTCAAACTGGTCCTGACCAAAGGAACCGCCGTAATCGTCAAATTCTTCTTCTTCGTCCTCTTCCTGGTCTATCCAGTGTGACGCCTTGCCTGCGGCCTGCCGGGAACCGGACGCCTCATCATCCGAGGGAGGGGCATCGGCGCTTTTATAGACGATGAAATCCCGGTGCGTTCCTTCATCGCTATCGTATACTTCGCGAACAACCTTGACGGCATGGACGCCGGGTTGTTGATCCAGCGTCTTGCCTTCCTCGATGGCCATTTCCTGCTCACCGGCGGAAAACTGCGCGTGGATGCTCCACCGGCCATTTTGATGGACATGAACTTCGTAGTGAGTTTGGCGTGCCATTGAAACCCCGTTTTGCGTACTACCGCCCGATTCCCCGGATAGGATTAGACATCGGGGAAAACAACCGAAAGCGCACCTGAACCCTTATATTTTTGCATGATCAGAGGGGGTTCACCATACCAAAAATTACCGGACTTCCGCCCATTATACACGATTGAGCAGGGAAATTGGAAGCTTTCATCAAAACCACCTTTCAACGCTGTACTTTCGGTTGCGGTATGGCAGGCGGAGTAAACAAAAAGTGCCGGATGAAACCGGCACTTTTGCATTGAGTTAATCGTCAAACGCCCGGGTTTGAAGCCGGACCGCCATCGTCAGGATTTAAGACCCAGGCCGGAAAAGCGTTTGTTGAATTTCGCCAACTGTCCGCCACTGTCGAGCAGGCGGTGCACGCCTGTCCATGCGGGATGGGTTTTCGGGTCGATATCCAGTTTCAGGACATCACCGGGTTTTCCCCAAGTGGAGCGGGTTGTGTAGGTGCTGCCGTCCGTCATCTGGACGGAAATTTCATGGTAGTCAGGATGAACGTCATTTTTCATGGAATATCTCCGGAATTCAAGGCACCCTGTATAGGGGAAGTGGGCAGCAGGATCAAGTGGGCTTTCATATCAATTTCCCCCGGTCGCCGTTTCCGGCGTCATTGAGCCTTTCATGCGCAGTCGCAGCGCCAGGATGGCAACCAGTGCCATCACGGCAGCGCCGGCATAATAGGGCCAGTTCTGCCCGAGGTAGGCAAACAGGAAGCCTGCATTGGCAGGCCCGGCAACCCGGGCCAGTGTGGTTGCCGATCGCGATACCCCCATCATGCCGCCCTGTTCATTTTCACCCGCCCGCAAGGACAGTGAACTGCTGAGAGCCGGGGAAATGACCGAAAAGCCGTAGGCCGCAATCATCATGGCGATGACGAGAACCGGCAAGGTGCTGGAAAACGGGATCAGCAGAATGCCGACGGACAGCGCAACAGCCCCCTGGACAATCAGATTTATTTCCCCGAACCGTTTGGTCAGGCGACCGATCAGGCCGCCCTGAACCAGCGCGCCCAGCACGCCGATATAGGCAAACAGATACCCGTTTTGCTCGGGACCCCAGCCGAACTGTCGGCGCGACCACATGGCAAAGGTTGCTTCCAGTCCGGCAAACGCAAAAGTGGCCAGAAAGGAGATCAGCAGCAGGCGGGTGACCTCGGGGCGGGTGATCGCTTTCAGGAACTGCTGGCGGCGACTCTGGGGCACCTGGGTGGCAAGCCGTTGCCGGATTTCCGGCGATAGTGATTCCTTGAGAATGGTCAGGGTTAACACAAATGCGACGACGGACATGGCTGCTGCAGTCAGGGCCGGGCTGCGAAAATCAGCGTGGACAGGGTCAGACCCGGCCAGCAAACCGCCAACGGCGGGGCCCACGATGAATCCCAGGCCGAATGCCGCGCCGATCATTCCCATGCCTCTGGCACGGTTTTCGCGGGTGGTGATATCTGCCACATAGGCAAATGCCGTGGAGATATTCCCGGCCATAAATCCGCCAATCGCACGCGCTGCGAACAGGGTCCACAGGGTTTCGCTGTACCCCAGCCAGACGTACGACAGGGCCGCGCCGGCCAGACTGATGAGCAATACCGGTTTGCGTCCTATTCTGTCACTCATGCGCCCCCACACCGGAGCGGCGATGAACTGCGCAAGGGAATAGGTTGCCATCACCAGCCCTACCTGGGCGGGCGTGGCCTGATAATATTCGGCATAAAACGGCAGCAATGGAATGATAACGCCAAATCCGATGAGGTCGATAACAACAATAAGAAAGAGTATGGGCATAGGCGGGCCAGTCTAGACGGGGCGGGGGTTCAGCTTTCTAACGCTGCGTGAGCTTCAGTTCAATGCGCCTGTTGCGGCGTTTGGCAATTTCGTCGGTTCCTTTGTCGATCGGGTGATATTGCCCGAATCCCGCAGCGACCAGCCGGTTGGCGGGTAACCCGGCCTCCGTCAGGTGTTTGACAACGGCGATTGCGCGCGCCGACGACAGCTCCCAGTTGGACGGAAACTGCGGAGTATGAATGGGGTCGCTGTCGGTATGACCGTCAACCCGCAGAATCCAGTCGATTTCTCCCGGAATCTGCAATGCGATTTCGAGCAGGGTGGTTGCCAGTTGGTCGAGTTGCAATTTGCCGCCGATACCAATTTCCGAGGACCCCTTGGCAAACAGAACCTCCGACTGGAAGACAAACCTGTCGCCGACGATGCGGACGCCTTCCCGGTTGCCAAGCAGGCCACGCAACCGGCCAAAAAATTCCGACCGGTACCTGGACAGTTCCTGGACCTTGCTGGCGAGGGCGGCGTTCAGACGTTTTCCAAGGTTGGCAATCTGCGTATTCTGAGCCACATTCTTGCTCTCGGAAGCCTGCAAGGCCTGTTGAATGGAGGCCAGTTGCTGGCGCAAAACAGACATCTGCTGATTGAGCAGGGCAACTTCCGCCCGCGCGCTTTTCGACAATTCCTTTTCTGACAGCAGGCCGTTGTTTGCCGAGGCCAACTGGCTTTCGCGCTGGTCCAGGGTGGTGCGCAAGCGGGTAATGTCGTTATCCTGTTGCGTGGTCTTGCGCGACAGTTCTGCAACCTGCGATTCCAGCTCGGTCTTGAGCGCTTTCAGGGCTCCAACCTCGTGGTTCAGCGACGCCAGTTCGGCAAGTTGGGCATTTATTTTCTCCTTTGCCCCGACAAAATCATCCAGCAACCTGGCGGTCTGATCGCTCATGGCGGACAGTTTTGCCGTGGTTGCATCAGACCGTTTGCGGAGTTCCGACAGCGATGTTTTCAAATCATCTCGCAGAGTGACCGATACCTGCAATTCTTCTGACAATTGAGATAAGTCACTTCGCATATTGGCATTGGCCTTGCGTTCCAGCGATAACATGTCCGCCAGTTCGGACACCTGCGCATTCAGTTTGCTGAGTGCCTGATCCCGTCCGCTCAGGGCTTCACCCATGAAAAACTGGGCCAGAACAAAAATCAGCAGCAGAAAGATGATGACCATCAGCAGGGAGGCCAGGGCGTCGACAAATCCGGGCCAGATGTGGGTGTTTCGATCGGCGCGCCTGTTGAGGCCGGCCATGACTCTACCCCTGATTTGCCGTGCCACCGCTGGTATGCGTGGCGGCCAGTACACGGGCGAGCAGTTTGAGTTCGCTGCGGATCTGCTGGACGGATTCTTCGCGACCTGACTTGATTTCGTCCGTCAGGCGGGTCAGGTGAACATCCAGATTTCGAAGATGTGTGCGTGAACCGTCATCCATGCCGCCACCGCCCATACCAACTGCCATCTGGGCCAGAATCGGCTTCAATTCAACCTGGGTTTCGGCGAGACTGCGCATCAGCGCCTGTTGCGTGCGCATATGATCGGTCAGTGTTTCGATCTTGTCGCCCACCGCGATGAGATGGGAATCAACGGCAACGCGGCTCTCTTCGCCCCGCGCCAGGGTTCGTTGCAGGTTCTCAAGGCTTTCGGCGGTCTGTTCCAGCAACGCCTGGACATAGACAGGCACGCCCTGTTCACCTTCCGCGCCGATTGCGCCGGATGACAGCCGGGTCAGGGTAGACAGCCATTCCTCCAGATCATTGTAGAACCGGTTCTGCGCCTGATTGGCCTGCAGGTCGAGGAACCCCAACACGAGGGACCCGGCCAGACCGAACAGGGAAGATGAAAATGCTGTGCCCATACCATCCATAGGAGCCTGCAAGCCCCGTTTCAACTCGCTGAAAACCGCACCGGTATCGCCGCCGCCAATTTCCAGCCCGCCGATGATGCTGCTGATAGAACTGACAGTGCCGAGCAGGCCCCAGAAGGTTCCCAGCAGGCCGAGGAAGATCAACAGGCCGATAGTGTATCGCGAGGTGTCGCGGGATTCGTCCAGCCGGGAGGCGATTCCGTCCAGCAAGGTACTCATGGCAACGGTTGACAGGGTCAGGGTCTGCCGGTTGCTGACCATGGTGGCCATTGGTGCCAGGAGCCTCGGGGTTACCATGTCGGACAGGCCTATGCTGGATCCGTCCCGCTCGGTATTTTTTCGAAACGTCCTGATCCAGGCGACTTCCGGATACAGGCGAAGGACCTGGCGAAAATTGTAACCGATGCCGATGACCAGTACACCGACGATCAGACCGTTCAATACGGTATTGGACATAAATGCCTGACGGAGGGGCGACAGCAGCATGAAGCAGACCAACACAAGAACGGTCAGAAACAGCAGCATTTTTACGACGTAAGCGTGTGGGCGGGTCATTTTGCGGCGATCCACACGTGGGTCACAACATCACATCGGAAAACATTGTTGACGCCCCGTGCAATTCTCATCGTTTGGCGATATTGACATCGACCCGGTTGGCCGGTTGCTCGGACGTCTTGTTGCCCAGTGCCCGCACATCAATGCGCGTACTGCGAACACCATTTTCAATCAGGAACGAACGCACGGACAAGGCTCTCGACAGGGACATTCTGCGTGCCTTGCTGGCAGACAATCCTTCTTCACCGGCGTAGGCCATCAACTGTAACCGAAGATCAGGTGTATCACGGACACTTTCCGCCAGAATCCGCAGTTTTTCACGCACATCCCCCGGTATCTTGGTGGCCGACGGACCGAATTCGATCCGCGCGGCACGTCCGGGTTTGATGTCCGCGCTGGAATTGACAGAGGCAACCGCGGCGGTCGGTTCAATCGGCACCGGTGCCGCCAGCATTTTGGGCGGCTGCGGAGGTGCTGATGGGGCGTTCGCCGCGGACGGGGCCGGAGGTGCAGGCGGCGCGGGCGGAGCCGACGGCAGGGCTGCGGACGAACTGGCCATCGTCGATGATGCGGGTGCTGCAGTTTCGGTGGTTCCCATTGTCGGTTTGTCCGGCGCCACCGCAACCGGCATCATGGTTTTGCCCGGCGCCAGAACTTCCGGTGCAGTCTGAGCTTGCGGCACCGGGTCTAGCGGGCGGTTCACATTGGAGACCAGGGGTTTGTCCGGACCGGCACCAGTACGGGGTTCGTTCACCCGGGAAGCTGTCGGCCGCACCAGAACGGGGGCATTTGACGGTGCCAGATAGAGTTGCGATTTCGGAACCCGAAGCGGTGGCAGCAGCAACTTGTCGCTGCGGGAGTATTCGGGAAGGCCGGTCGGACTGATTGCGCCGCCATCATTCAGCACGCTCAGATCGACACTGACGGAGTCGTTCATCAGACTCAATGCCGGTACTGCCATCAACGTAAACGATGACGCCATCATACAAGCGGCCAACCGGCCAGTGAACCGACGGGTGAAAATCTGTTTTCCGTGACGCCCAGTCATAGAGTTTTCAATCCTTTGGAATGGTTCTCTCTGATCACGCTCGGCTGTCCGGGGTGCCGGACTGAAAAAGCGTTCGTCACAACATAAACAAGGCGATCTCGGCACACAACAGATTTGCTTATATATTGCTGTTATCCCCGGTCGATTGTGTCAGGGCGAGCCGTCTATCGCCGTCGGCAGACTGATGAGTTTTTTCAAGGGCGTGTGAAGCTGATCATTCGATGCGATAATCGAACCCTTGCCCAGCATATCATTTTTGCCGTCTCCATCGGAAACGTACCCGCCGGCCTCGCGCACCAGTATAATCCCGGCCGCCATATCCCAGGCCTTCAGTTCCCGTTCCCAGAACCCTTCGAAACGACCGGCTGCAACATAGGCCAGGTCCAGCGCTGCGGCACCAAACCGCCGCACCCCTGCCGACACCGCCATGACGTTTTCCAGTTCAGACAGGAACGGCTTGTGACCGTCCCGTCCGGCAAACGGAATGCCGGTTGCGAACAGCGATTCATCCAGATTGCGGCGCGTCGATACGCGAATGCGGTTATCATTGAGAAATGCGCCCTTGCCTTTCTCTGCCCAGTACATCTGATCCGAAATCGGTTCGTATATGACGCCGGCAAAAATCTCGCGATCCCGCTCAAGCGCGATCGAAATGGCAAAATGCGGCAGTCCATGCAGGAAGTTGAGAGTCCCATCGAGTGGATCGATAATCCAGCGGTTGGAATTGTCGGCACCTTCGACAATGCCGCTTTCTTCCATCATGAACCCGAATTTCGGGCGGGCGTGTTGCAGTTCCTCAAAGATGGTTTTCTCAGCCCGGTGATCGGCTTCCGAGACGTAGTCGGCAGGCCCCTTGCGGGACACCTGTAATTTTTCGATTTCACCAAATGCCCGACGCAACCCGCGCCCGGCCTTGGTGGCGGCGTTTGCCATGACGTTGATAAGGGCGGTGCGTCGGGTTTGCATGATTGGTCCTGACCTCAGTCCTTGGCGCGTTCGACATAGGTGCCGTCTGCGGTATTGACGACAACACGGGTGCCGGACGCAATGTGCGGCGGCACAAGAATACGGACGCCGTTTTCCAGCATCGCTGGTTTGTAGGACGAAGACGCCGTCTGGCCCTTGACGACCGCATCCGCTTCAGTGATTTCCAGAATGACTGTATCGGGAAGCTGGACCGCGATCAGGCTGCCTTCGTAACTTTCGATCTGAACCTGCATACCGTCCATCAGGTAGGCTGTCTGATCTTCACCGATCAGGTCTTCGTTGACCGAAATCTGCTCGTAGGTCTCGTTGTCCATGAAGGTGAACATGCCGGCGTCGGCGAACAGGAACTGGTATTCCTTCTGGTCGAGACGAACCTTTTCGACCTTTTCCGAAGAACGAAAACGCTCGTTCAATTTGGTGCCGTCGCGCAGTTCCTTCAGTTCGACCTGAAGATATGCGCCGCCTTTACCCGGCTGTGTGTGCTGAATCTTGACCGCACGCCACAGCCTGCCCTGATGTTCGATCACATATCCCGGGCGGATTGCATTTCCGTCGATTTTCATTTGTCAGTCCATCGTGTTGATGAGGGAGCCTCTTACGGGCGCGGAACCTATCAGTTCGGCCCGGCAGTATCAACGCCGGAGGCGGCGACGTCGCGGAAAATCCGATTAAACCCGGATACCGCCCGGGCCGGCCCGTCCGGGTGCCCCCAGACGCCTGATACGACAGCCAGAAAATCTGCGCCTGCGGTGACCAGCGGGCGGCAGTTTTCAAGCGTGATACCGCCGATTGCGACGCAGGGAACCAGCATGCTCTCCTGCCAGATTTCCAGTGTTTCCAGATCGGCGGTGAATTGCACCTGCTTTGTTGAGGTCGGGAAAAAGGCGCCGAACGCGACATAGTCGGCGCCCTGTTCACCCGCTTCCATAGCCAGATGGCGGGAGTTGTGACAGGTTACGCCAATCAGACAACCCGGTCCGACAATAGCGCGGGCATCGTGGTAGCTGGTATCCTGCTGGCCGATGTGGACCCCGTCACACCCGGTTTGCCGGGCCAGGTCCGGGCGGTCATTCAGAATCAACGGCACATCGTGGTCACGAGCGATTGGCAGCAGGGCGTCAATGGCCGTTCGAATGGCGTCATCATCGGTGTTTTTCAGGCGCAGTTGCACGGCCCCGACGTCGCCTTCCGCCACCGCGGCACGTAATTGCTCGGAAAATGCCGGAACTGAAAATTCCGGCGGCGTGATCAGATAGAGGCGGCAGGCAAGGGCACTCATGTTGTTGTTCCATCACTGAGACTGATATGTTGGCGAATGACCTTCTCCATATCGATGATATGGAGAAGGTCAAGCGCTGCATCCGGCACGGTATCGACAACTGCGCCATACTGGCAGGCAATATTCCGGATTTTCACCGCGACCGGCCCGTCGAGATTAACCAAAATATTTTGCACGCCGCGTCTTATTGCGCCGAGTGCCGTTCCTGCCTGATCCGCACAGTCAAGAACTGCCGTGATCCGGGCCTCCGGGTAGCGAGCCTGTGTTTGCGTGACGATGGAACGGAAGGCCTCGGGCCCCAGTGTACTTGCCAGCCCGGGAGCGCTGCGAAGCCGGACATATTTGCCCGTATCGGACGCGACCCGGGCCACCGCAAGTGCATGGCTCAGGTCGTGCATGATGAAGGTCGGTATCGCCATTGTTTCAGTCTAGCAGCGGGCGATGTCACAGACCAAAGAGGAAAACGATCGGACGTTGCCGTTCCAATCGTTCACCCTCAGGTCGGGAAACCGGATCAGGCCGCCGTCATCATGGCAATCGCCGTGTCGGGCATACGATTTGAGAAACCCCACTCGTTATCATACCAGGACAATACCCGGACAAAATTGCCACCCATGACCTGGGTTTGGGTAGAATCAAACGTCGAACTGGCCGGGTTGTGGTTGAAATCGATGGAAACCAGCGGCAGCGTATTGTAGCCAAGAACACCTTTCAATTCGCCGTCCGCCGCTGATTTGATGGCGGCGTTGATCTCGTCAACTGTGGTGTCCCGTTCGGACGTGAAGGTGAGGTCGATCAGCGACACGTTTGGCGTTGGTACGCGGATCGATGTGCCGTCCAGTTTGCCCACCAGTTCCGGCAAAACCAGCCCAGTCGCCTTGGCGGCACCGGTTGAGGTAGGAATCATGGACAGGGCGCAGGCGCGGGCTCGGCGCGGATCGGAATGCAGCGTGTCAAGAGGTCGCTGGTCACCGGTGTAGGAATGGATTGTCGTCATGAACCCTTTTTCAATTCCCACGGCGCGGTTCAGCACGTGGGCCACCGGCGCCAGGCAATTGGTTGTGCACGAAGCGTTTGAGACAACAGTATCGGAGGCCGTCAGCGATTGGTGATTGACACCATAGACAATGGTTTTGTCCACTTCCTTGCCGGGGGCCGAGATCAGGACTTTTTTGGCGCCGGCCTGAATGTGTTTGGCGGCAGACGGTTTATCCGTGAAAAAACCGGTGCACTCCATGGCGACATCAATGCCAAGTTCGCGCCAGGGAAGGTTTTCCGGGTCCCGTTCGGCGGTCACCCGGATGGTTTTGCCATTGACGACGATATTGTTACCCTCGACGCTGACGTCAGCTGCCAGATTGCCATGAACGGAGTCGCGCTGCAGCAGCAGGGCATTCATTTCGACGGAGCCCAGGTCATTGATTCCGACAACTTCGATGTCCGAGCGGCCACTTTCCAGAATGCCACGCAAAACCAGTCGGCCAATCCGGCCAAATCCATTGATTGATACACGTATTGCCATCTATGTCCTCCGTCAATTTCGCCCTCTGCGGGGCATATTAGAAGAAAATCCCTTGAAATTGGCGCAAACCATCCTGCGATTGAACGGTTCAGTCAATCAGAATGTTGTATAAGTCTTGCCGTGTGAAACAATATATATAACATTGAAAATATGTGTTTATCTGGACAATGCATAGCGTTTTCTGGAAAAATTCGTTTTTTATAACGATTTAAAGTGTTTTCCTGAATGTTTGGTTGACCAAGGTGCCTGCCACGTTTTAAATGCCAGCGAACGTAATTTGCAAACAATAGACGGAAAGACAGGGAATTGGCGACCGGTTCGACTATTCACAGGCCATCCAGAGTAGACCGTGCACACGAGCGATTGAAAAATGCCCTCAGGCGACTGGAGGAGGCATTACCACCTCCGGACAGGCTGAGCGATCAGGCAGAGTCGGACCTATCCGACAAATATCGTGCGGAACTGGCGACGTTTGGCCGCCAGGTGCAGACACTTGAGGCGAAAAACACCCGCCTGCAGGAAAACAACCGACAGATCAGTGAGCGTTTGAACCAAGCTGTCGACCGCTTCAAACGGGCAATCGGGGACTAGAAATGGCGCAGGTAGGCGTTCATATCAACGGACGAAAATATCAGATTTCCTGCGACGATGGCCAGGAAGCCCACTTGTCACGGCTCGGAAACTATATTGACAATCGGGTCAAGGAACTGGTCGCGGCGGTCGGTCAGGTGGGAGATGCGCAACTTCTGGTGATGGCCAGCCTGCTGGTCGCTGACGAACTGTCGGATGCCTATGCTGAACTGGATGTGGCAAGAAGTGCGGATTCGACGGCGGCAGCCAAACAAACGGCGGAAAGTGATCTCAGTGAAAATCTGGAAAATCTGGCCGAACGTATCGAAGGTATTGCCGAACGGTACGAACAGGCCTAGGTACTAGGAAGGCGGGCGCTGCGAAATTCGTCCGGCCCAATTATCCTGGGGCCAATAAATACCTTCCGGGAGCTGTCCCTGTCGGGCTCGTGGGCCCGATATATGGCGCCCACCTGCATCAGCAGGCCACAGAAGATATTTCAGGCCAACGGTTTTGTGGCTCCGCCGACTTTTGTAAACCGATCAGGACTGTGGCCTGTTGTCCGTCCCCCCCGTTGATGCCCGGAAAATGCAATTGCGCCGCCAGGCCCGCCTGGTAAGGTCGCGGGCAGTTACCGGTTCAAGCCCGGCAGATGGGCTGCGGTTCGGTGAAAACCTGATGGCAACGATTCGGGCCTTGCCGGATTGCGGAGTTATTTCCGGCTATCTGGCGATTGCCGACGAAATCGACCTGTCCGCGGTGATGGAAAACCTGATTGCCGCCGGCAAGACCTGCTGTCTGCCGGAGGTCGTTGCCAGCCATCAGCCACTGATATTCCGGGAATGGGTTCCGGGCGATACGCTTATGCCGGGGCCGTTGAAAACCTGCCATCCGTTGCCATCTGCGGCGCGGCTGGAACCGGATGTGTTACTGGTGCCGATGCTGGCATTTGACCGGCACGGCTATCGGCTTGGCTGGGGCGGAGGATTCTATGATCGAACGCTGACAATCCTTCGCCAGCGGACCCGGGCAGTTGTCGCAATCGGGGTCGCTTATCAGGTCCAGCAGGTTGACGCCGTGCCGTTTGATCCCTACGACCAGTGTGTTGATTTTGTTGTGACAGAAAAAAGCGTACTCAGGACGGGTGCGCAGGGCGGGGCGAAAACATGAAAATTCTGATGGTCGGAGACGTGGTTGGCAAATCGGGTCGGGATGCCATCGCCGCGCACCTGCCCGATTTGCGTCAGCGTCTGGATCTCGATTTTGTCGTGGTGAACGGTGAAAATGCGGCGCACGGATTTGGCATTACCGACAAAATCTGCGCGTCATTCTATCAGCTTGGGGCGGATGTGATCACGACCGGAAATCACGTATGGGACCAGCGCGAGATCATGAATTATATCGGCGGTGATCCGAAACTGTTGCGACCGCTGAATTATCCGGCGGGCACGCCGGGAAACGGGTTTGGTGTATATCAGGCGCGGGATGGCAGGAAGGTTCTGGTCATGCACGCCATGGGACGGTTGTATATGGACCCGCTGGATGATCCGTTTTCAGCGATTGAACGGGTCATGGTCCAGCATGCACTGGGCGTCCAGGTGCAGGCTATCCTGATGGACTTTCACGGCGAAGCCAGCAGCGAAAAACTGGCGATGGGCCATTTCCTCGATGGACGGGTCAGCGCTGTCGTCGGTACCCATACCCATGTTCCGACCGCAGATTACCAGATTCTGGTGGGTGGCACCGCCTATCAGACGGATCTTGGTATGACTGGTGATTATGATTCTGTGATTGGCATGAAGAAACGGACGGCGACCGAACGATTTACCACCAAACTGCCGCAGGGACGACTGGAACCGGCGGAAGGCGAGGCTACCCTGTGCGGCCTGTACGTGGAGACCGACGATAAAACCGGATTGGCGACGGTGTCTGTACCGGTGCGCATTGGAGGACGACTGTCACAGGCAGTCCCGTCCGGTGACGCGACCATTGCCGCTTCCTGAAGTCCGGTTCAGACAGGCGCGCCGAACAATCTGCCAACTCCCGCTGTAACAGCCATTGCAATCGCCCCCCAGAATGTCACCCGGACAATGCCTTTCCAGGCCGGCGCCCCGCCGACAGCGGCACCCAACGCCCCCAGCACGGCCAAAAACAGGATGGAGGAAACGGGGACCGTTATCGGCGCGTACCGGAACGGAGACATCACCACGACGCCCAGCGGCAGGGCTGCCCCGATGGCAAACATGGCTGCGGACGTCACGGCGGCTTGCAGAGGGCGTGCCGTTGTCAGGTCGGATATGCCCAGTTCTTCGCGGGCGTGAGCAGCAACGACGTCTTTCGCCGTCAATTGTTCTGCTACCTTGACAGCAAGGTCGCGATCGACACCCCGAATAACAAATGATTCCGAGAGTTCAGCCAGTTCGAGTTCCGGATGATCGTCAAGCTCTCGCCGTTCGCGCTCCAGATTCGCTGCCTCTGTATCCGCCTGCGAACTGACTGAAACGTATTCTCCGGCAGCCATCGCCAGAGCGCCGGCAACCAACCCTGCACTGCCCGCGACCAGTACCTCGTTCTGGCCGGCGGCAGCGGCGGCAACCCCGACAATCAGGCTGGAAGTGGAGACGATACCATCATTTGCGCCAAGCACGGCTGCCCGCAGCCATCCGATCCGCTCGACGCTATGTTTTTCAGGATGAAGTCTGCTCATTTTCTGTTATTCCTGTAGTACGAAAACACAGTCGGTTGTCGCCTATTGATCTGACCGAAGCAAAGCATATTTCAAAATAACGCTATTTTTACCGAGAGGTTAATGTGGATTCAAATTTGACCGAGAAAAAAGCCGGTACCGAAACCTGCCAAATCTGTGAACAGGCCTTTCCCAAACGCCAGATGCGGCCGTGGATTTCCATGCGACCCGGTATTTCCGAACTGATTGAACGTGACGTCTCCAACTGGCGAGACGGCAGCTACATTTGCCGCGATGATCTGGCGACCTACCGGCGGCGTTATGTCGAGGCGTTGCTGGAGGATGAACGCGGCGAGCTGGGCGCGCTTGAGCGGCAGGTTCTGAGGAGTTTCGAACAGGGGCAGACGGTTTCCCAGAATCCGGAATACCTGATCGCCGAAGCACTGACGTTCGGGCAGCGCATGGCGGACCGGGTTGCGACGTTTGGCGGGTCATGGACATTCATTCTGTCGTTTCTTGTGGTTTTGGCAATATGGATGGCGTTCAATGTTGCGGGCGTCCTGGCGCAGCCGTTTGACCCCTATCCGTTCATTCTGCTCAATCTGGTGCTGTCGTGTGTCGCCGCGTTACAGGCACCGGTGATCATGATGAGCCAGAGTCGCAAGGACGCCAAAGACCGGTTGCGTGCCGAAAACGGTTATCAGGTAAACCTGAAAGCGGAACTGGAAATTCGCCAGCTGCATGAAAAAATCGACCACCAGTTGGCCCGGCAATGGGAACGTCTGGCGGAAATGCAGCAAATCCAGATCGAGATTCTGGAAGAACGGATGGGAAACCGGTCGACCTGATTGCTGCCGGATGTCACCGGACGGACAGGTGCGGGCGCGCGGTTGATGGCCAGCCCGTATTTCTGATGGTGTCCGCGTAACATCGCCCGGCCCAACCGTGTCTTTTCATAGCGCCAAATTGTTGCCATATTGCAGTGTCATTAGATATCAACGGCGCGTCCGCGGTCCACGACATATGGAACGCCAATACCGGGCTGTTACAGAATATAGGGGTAGTGTCAGAATGGCTGGCCATTCAAAGTTCAAGAACATCATGCATCGCAAGGGCGCACAGGATGCCAAGCGTGCAAAAATTTTTGCCAAACACACACGTGAAATTTCGGTGGCGGCACGGGTTGGCGGCGCGGACATCGAAATGAATGCCCGGTTGCGTTCGGCCGTTGCCGCCGCACGGGCGCAGAATATGCCAAATGACAACATTCAGCGGGCCATTGCCAAAGCCACCGGCGGCGGAGATGGCGTCGACTATGAAGAAATCCGCTATGAGGGATATGGTCCGGGCGGCGTTGCCGTCATCGTTGAAACGCTGACCGATAACCGTAACCGGACTGCCTCGGAAATTCGCGCCGCCTTTACCAAGATGGGGGGGTCGCTTGGCGAAACCGGCAGCGTTTCGTTCATGTTCGAACAAGTCGGCATGATTGTATATGCCGCCACCATCGCCAGTTCGGACGAGATGTTTGAAGCCGCATTTGATGCCGGTGCCAGCGACGTCGAAAGTTCTGACGAGACGCATGACATCATCTGTGCGCCGGACGATTTTTCGATTGTTCGGGATTCGCTTGAGAAAAAATACGGAACGGCGCAGGAATCCTCACTGAGCTGGAAAGCTCAAAACACGGTGCCGGTCGATGAAGATGCGGCAGGAACCGTGTTCAAGTTGCTCGATACCCTGGAAGACAATGACGACGTCCAGCGAGTTGCTGCCAATTTTGATGTTTCTGATGACGTGATGGAACGGCTGAGCAGCTAGCAGGCCGGTTCCGGCAGGGAGAGACCGCATGCGTCTGATCGGGTTCGACCCGGGGTTACGCAATACCGGCTGGGGCGTGATAGCCACAGACGGCTACCGGCTCAAACATGTTGGAGACGGTGTTGTGCGAACCGATGCCGGGCTGTCGCTGGCGGAGCGTCTGGTGCAGTTGCATACCGGTTTGACGGATGTGCTCGCCCGATTCAATCCGCAAGAGGCGGCTGTAGAGGAAACGTTTGTGAACAGCAATGCCGTTTCCACCCTGAAGCTCGGGCAGGCCCGGGGCATTGCGCTGCTGGTGCCGGCGTCACGGGGGATTCCGGTCAGTGAATATACGCCTAACCAGGTCAAGAAAACGGTGGTTGGTAGCGGACATGCGGCGAAGGAACAGATACAGATGATGGTGCGGACGTTACTGCCGGGATGTGAGATCAAATCGGCTGACGCGGCCGATGCGCTGGCGGTTGCCATTTGTCACGCTCACCACCGTGGACACCCTGCCGGTGTCAGGGCGATGGAGACGACCCGGTGATTGCACGCCTGAAAGGCCTGGTGGACGGTCTTGGTGATGACTGGGTTGTGATTGATGTTCATGGCGTCGGGTATCTGGTGTTTTGTTCGTCGCGGACGCTCGGGCGCCTGTCGGCGGGCGAGGCGATCTCCCTGGAAATTGAAACCCACGTGCGCGAGGACCATATCCATCTGTATGGTTTCGTCGATCTGGCGGAGCGGGACTGGTTCCGCCTGTTGACCAGTGTGCAGGGTGTCGGCGCAAAGGTCGGGCTGGCTATTCAGGGCGTTCTCAGTGCGACTGAACTGGTTCAGGTGGTGGCGGCGCAGGACAAGGCGGCCATAACCCGGGCGCCGGGCGTTGGTCCGAAACTGGCGACGCGAATTCTCAGTGAACTGAAGGACAAAGTGGGCTCCATGGCACTTGGACCAAGCGCCCTGACGGGACCGGCACCCTCATCGGACCGCCCCATGACCGGGCCGCCAGCCGGTAATTCACAGATTGCCGATGCCACCTCCGCCCTGATCAATCTCGGATATACACCCTCTGACGCACTGGCAGCGGTGTCGCGGATCGCCAGTCAGAGTGACGGGGAGGTAACGGTTGAAACCCTGATCGCGGCCAGCCTGCGGGCGCTGGCTCCGGCCGATGTGCGATAACAGAAGGGGCCGTATCGGGTGACAGCAGATAATGACCAGATAGACCGGATTGTAACGCCCGAGGTGACCCTGGATGATCGCGACAACGACTTCCCGGATACTGGAACCCGGCCGCGCCAGCTGGACGATTTTATCGGACAGAAACAGGTTCGCGAAAATCTTGACGTATTTATATCGGCGGCCCGCAAACGCGGTGAAGCAATGGATCATGTGCTGTTCCATGGTCCGCCGGGTCTGGGCAAGACGACGCTGGCGCAGATCGTTGCCAATGAGCTCGGCGTGGGGTTTCGCGCGACATCGGGCCCGGTGATTGCCAGGGCCGGCGATCTGGCGGCGATCCTCACCAATCTGCAGGCGCGCGATGTCCTGTTTATCGATGAAATCCACCGCCTCAGTCCGATCGTCGAGGAAATCCTGTACCCGGCGATGGAAGATCGCCAGCTTGACCTGATAATCGGCGAAGGCCCGGCGGCGCGATCCGTGCGGATTGATCTGCCGCCGTTCACGCTGGTCGGCGCGACAACCCGGTCGGGGTTACTGACGACGCCATTGCGTGAACGGTTTGGCATCCCACTCCGAATGATTTTTTACACGCCGGAAGAACTGGTCCGGATTGTGTCGCGAGGGGCACGGTTGCTGAATTTTGACCTGTCGGCGGAGGGCGCCATGGAAATCGCCCGGCGGGCCCGCGGAACGCCACGTGTGGCCGGAAGACTGTTGCGGCGGGTCCGGGATTTTGCCGCGCTGTCGGACGGCAGTGTGGTCGGTGCACGCGAGGCGGATGCTTCCCTGAACCGGCTGGAAGTCGACAACCGAGGCCTTGATGCCATGGACCGGCGTTATCTCCGGTGTATTGCAGATAATTATCTGGGCGGGCCGGTCGGCGTGGATACCATGGCCGCTGCCCTGTCGGAGCAGCGTGATACGATTGAGGAGGTCGTCGAACCGTTTCTGATTCAGCAGGGATTTCTGATGCGGACGCCGCGCGGTCGCATGCTGGCACCGCAAGCCTACAGCCATCTCGGCCTTGAACCTGCTGCCGGTATTGCGCAACTGGACCTGCTGAACGGCGGGGAGGAGTAGATGGCTGACATGATCGTGGGAGGCGTCACGGGACAAACACCGGTCCGCATCTATTTTGAGGATACCGACGTTGGCGGAATTGTCTATTACGCCAATTATTTGCGGTATGCGGAACGGGCCCGCTCGGAACTGCTTCGTGAGGTCGGGGTTGAAAGTTCCGATCTGATGGCGGAACACCGTCTGGCGCTGGCGGTCCGTCGGTGTCTGGTGAATTACCTGAAACCGGCGAAGCTGGATGACCTGTTGATGGTTGACACGGCCGTGGTCCGGGTTGGCGGCGCATCCATCGAACTCCGGCAGCGGATCTATCGAAATGACGAGATGCTGGTCGATATGGAAATCAAGCTGGCGGGACTGGATCTTGACACCGGTCGGCCCCGGGCTCTGCCACAAATATTGCGAACATGTCTGATGAAAAACTGAAGATGCCCTGACTGATCGGGCACAGGAAAGACTGAGGTAAGGATGGAAAATCAACTGGTTGATGCCGTAGCGCTGGCGGGTTCCGTGGGGAAAAACGATTTCAGCATCATGGCGATGTTTTTGCGGGCGGATGTTATTGTCAAATTTGTCGTCATCATTCTGCTGATGTCATCTATCTGGAGTTGGACGATTATCTTCCAGAAGTGGGCCGGGATCCGGCGGCTCAACAAAAGCTCGACCGAATTTGAAAAACTGTTCTGGTCGGGAAATTCGCTGGATGTCCTGTATGACCAGATTTCCAATCACCCGCAAGACCCCATGTCGGCTGTATTTGTCGCCGCCATGCGCGAGTGGCGGCGATCCGGATCACCGACCAATACCGGCGGGACGCGGGTCAATCTGACGGAACGGATCGACCGGGTGATGCAGATATCTGTAGCCCGGGAAATGGAACGGATTGAACGCTACATGACGTTTCTCGCAACCACCGGATCGACCGCGCCCTTCGTCGGGCTGTTCGGGACCGTGTGGGGGATTATGAACAGTTTCCAGTCCATTGCCGTGTCAAAAAATACAAGCCTTGCTGTCGTTGCACCGGGGATTGCGGAAGCGCTGTTTGCGACGGCGCTGGGGCTGCTGGCAGCCATTCCGGCGGTTGTCGCCTATAACAAGCTGTCACGCGACCTGGACAGGTACGCCGGGCGACTGGAGACGTTTGCCGGTGAATTTGCTGCGATTCTCAGCCGCGAGATGGAAAGCGAAACCTGATATGGGAGTTTATCTGAATCACCGTGCTGGAAAATCCTACCGCCGGTTGACCCGTCCGATGAGCGACATCAATGTCACGCCGTTTGTCGATGTCATGCTGGTGTTGCTGGTCATTTTCATGGTGACCGCGCCTTTGCTGACTGTTGGCGTGAAAGTGGACCTGCCGAAAACAAAGGCGTCGGTCATCGATGGCGGGGATGAACCGCTGGCTGTCAGCATTGATGCCGGCGGTAATATTTTTCTGCAGGACACCGCAATTGATCTCGACGGTCTGGTGCCGCGTCTCAAGGCGATTACCAACAACAATCCGGATGTCCGGATTTTTGTGCGGGGAGACCAGGCTATCAATTACGGGCGGGTCATGAGTGTGATGGGTCGCATCAATGCCGCCGGTTACAAACGGGTGGCGCTTGTCACAAAAAGGCTGGATGTCACACCCGGGAAATCGAAAGGGGTGCGTTAATCCAGATGCGCGCCGGTTTTTTCGTCTCAGTCCTGTTGCATCTTGCGGTCGTCGCGGCAAGTTATTTCGGACTTCCCTATTTTCTGCCGAAGCCGGTATTAACGGAAGAGGCGATCGTGGTCGATGTGGTTGAGGTGGCCGACAAGTCCAATCCACCACCGCCGGAAACGCAGCCAAAACCGCCAGAAAAACCGGTTCCGCCGCCTGCCGCACCAGAACCGCCAGCGCCGCCGGAACCGGCACCCAAGCCAGTCGCTGCCCCCGCCGAGTTGCCCAAGCCTGAGCCCAAACCCGAGCCCAAGCCGGTGCCTGTACCTGCGCCCAAACCTGCGTCCGGACCTGAACCCAAGCCCAAGCCGGTGCCGAAACCAGTACCCAAACCTGAACCGAAAAAAGTCGAGCCATCACTGAATCTGGAGAACGTTTCTCCAAAACATAAGCCGAAACCGCCGGACAGCTTCGCCAAGGTTCTGAAAACCCTGGAAGAGCTTAAGAAAACCCCGGTTAGCCCCGATCGAAAAGAAACTAAAAAGCGGCCGGATTCTCCCTCATTTGAGGATTTGATGAAAAAAGCGATCTCGACGCCATCAAAAGAACATAATGCAGAGCAACCGTTGGCCATGAGCGAAATTGACCGGGTGCGTCAGCAAATAGGAAAATGCTGGAATGTGCCGCCGGGCGGCAAGGGAGCGGAAGATTTGATCATCGAAGTTGCGCTGGTGATCAATCCCGACGGCACGGTTCGTACTGCCGATATTGTCAATCGGGCACGGATGATGACGGACCAGGTCTTTCGTTCAAATGCCGAAGCAGCAAAACGGGCGGTTTTGAACCCGCGCTGCAATCCACTGCAGTTGCCGCGAGAAAAATATGATCAGTGGCAACGTATGACGTTGATTTTCAATACCCGGGATATGTATTAGAAGAGGTGCCAGTTGTTTAGGGAGAAATTTATGTCCGTGACCGCACTGCGATTTTACTTGCCCCTGTTGGCGATGCTGATGCTGGCCGGGCTGGTTCCGCCGGCACAGGCGGAATTGCGCATCGATATTACCCAGGGCACCGTAAAACCGATGCCGATTGCAATTACCGATATGACCGGCACGACAACTCAGGAAAAACGGTTCGGGCGGGACATCTCACAACTGATTTCAGCCGACCTTGAACGGTCGGGATTGTTTCAACCGATCGACCCGAAGGCATTTATCCAGTCAGCGGATGCGATGCAGACATTGCCCCGGTTCGGTGACTGGCGCGTCATCAGTGCGCAGGCCCTGGTGCAGGGCCGGGCCCAGATCGTCCCGGACGGTCGATTGCGCATTGAATTTCGTCTGTGGGATGTGTTTGCCGAAAATCAGATGATTGGCCTCGTCTACTTCACAGTGCCGGAAAACTGGCGACGGGTGGCGCATATTGTTGCCGATGCGATTTACAAGCGGATTACGGGGGAAACCGGGTATTTCGATACCCGAATTGTCTATATAGCGGAGACCGGTCCGGCCACCAAACGGATCAAGCGGTTGGCGATGATGGATCAGGATGGCGCCAATCACCGGTTCCTGACAGACGGTAGCAGTCTGGTCCTGACGCCGCATTTCTCGCCTACCTTGCAGGAAATCACCTATTTGTCCTATTTTGGCAACGTGCCACGGGTCTACATTTTCAATATCGATACCGGTAACCAGGAGGTCCTCGGCGACTTTCCCGGTATGACGTTCTCACCGCGCTTCTCGCCGGACGGGAAAATGGTGGCGATGAGCATGGCCAAGGGCGGCAATACTGACATTTTCACCATGGATTTACGGACCCGTCAGGCAATCCAGCTGACTTTCCACTCAGCAATTGATACCTCCCCGAGTTTTTCGCCCGATGGTAAAAATATTGTCTTCAATTCTGACCGGGGTGGTTCGCAGCAACTGTATATCATGGACGCCACCGGCAAGGGTATCCGGCGGATCACCTACGGCAAGGGCCGCTATGCAACACCGACCTGGTCTCCTCGCGGAGATTTGATCGCTTTCACGAAAATGAGTCAGGGTCGTTTCTATATCGGCGTGATCCGGCCGGATGGTACGGGAGAGCGACTGCTGGCCGAAGATTTTCTGGTGGAAGCACCGACCTGGTCACCGAATGGCCGCGTTCTGATGTTTTTTCGACAGGGCAAGACGACATCCGACGGCCAGGGAGGGCATTCTCGCCTGTATAGTGTCGATCTGACCGGACAGAATATGCGCGAAATCATCACGCCAATGGATGCATCCGACCCGGCGTGGTCACCGCTTATTCCGTGATCTGACGGATATCGTATTGTGTTGTAAGGCGTTTTCGTAAAAAAACGCTTGGAATTGGAATTTTTAATCTTTATTAAAATTGCGAGTAAGGCTATTTTCATGCCGGTGTGTTTCGCGTCGCTGAAGTGGGCGACTCTAGTTGCTTCAATTATCCCGGTGAGGGGGAGATATAAATGCGGTTCAAGATTTTAGGAATTCTCGCGGCTGTTGCGCTTTTGGGCGCCTGTGAATCAGCGTCACAGAACGCTGGTTCTACAAGTGGCACCGGAGATGTTCAGCCAGCAGAAATATATACCACTCCTGGTGTAACGGGTGGCGCGACGGTCATGAAAAACGTTCCTGGCAGTCAGGATGACCTGGAAGAACAGGTTGGTGCACGGGCCTATTTCGATTTCGACCAGTATTCGCTGACCGGTGCCGCGCGTGCAATTCTGGATAAACAAGCGGCATGGTTGCAGGCTAATCCGTCTGTCAACGTGACCATTGAGGGACACGCTGATGAACGCGGTACGCGGGATTACAACCTGGCGCTCGGTGACCGCCGGGCAAATGCGGTCAAGGATTATCTGGTCGCACTGGGTGTTAACCCGGCCCGTATGAAAACAATTTCATATGGTAAGGAACGTCCTCGTGCGCTCGGATCAAACGAAGCCGCTTGGGCGCAGAATCGTCGTACGGAAACGGTTGTTAATGGCGCCGGTAGTTAAGCCGGGCGACCGATAACGCTGTTTTGAGATTTATATGGCGTCTTTCCACCGGAATGTTCGAGTGGAATGACGCCATATTTTTGCCTAAAATCTGGATTAGTCTGCGCTGTCTCCGTGCGTCAGTAAGGGAGGGTCAGACAAGATATGAAGGATACCGAAGCATGAATGGCCGGTTTTTCAGGTTGCCGAACGGTTCGGGATGGCAGGTCACTGCCGTTGTCATCGGTCTGTTGATACCGATCGGTGCGTCGGCGCAAAGTGCCAGCCAACAGGCGATGGTGGACCGGCTGGATCGACTTGAGCGCGACATCCGGACGCTGAACGCGCAATTGGCCCGCGGCGGAACGGGGGCTGTCCCGCTATCGGATGGCGGGAGCGAGTCCGTCGCAAACGGTCCGGCGATCGCACGAATGGGACTTCGGGTTGACCGGTTGGAACAGGACTTGCGTGCCGCGACCGGTGTGATGGAAGAAGTAAACCACCGGATTCGCCAGGTCAGCGAACGTCTGGACAAGCTGGTTGGTGATGTCGATTTTCGTCTGAGTGCGCTGGAGGCCCGCCTTGCAGGGCCTGCGCCATCCGGCGCGGATCAGCCGTTTATACAGGGAGTGACGCCGTCGGCAAATGTCAGCCCGCCGTCAACGCTGCCGGTCAATCCGCCGGCGACATTGGGATCGGTTTCTGCCTCGGATATCCAGAAGATTAAGGATCGTGCGCCGCCGGTTGCCGACATGCCGAAGGTGAAGCCCGTTCAACCGGCTGCACCGGTGGTATCAGGATCAGGGTTGCCCGCTGGTTCGGCGAAGGAGCAGTATAATTATGCGTTTAACCTGTTGCAGCAAACCAACTTTGATCAGGCCGAAATTGCCCTGAAAAGCTTCATCAAGGAAAATGCGGACGACCCGCTGGCAGCCAATGCCCGGTACTGGCTGGGTGAAACCTATTATGTCCGCAAACAATATCAGGATGCGGCGCAGACGTTCTATGACAGTTACCAGAAGAGCCCAAAAGGTCCGAAGGCGGCTGATTCGCTGTTGAAGCTCGGGATGTCGCTGGCGGGATTGGGTAAGAAAGACGATGCCTGTTCGGCGTTCGCCAAGGTACGGTCCGACTTTGCCAAGGCGCCCGCCCGAATCCTTGATTCGGTGGCGCGGGAAGACAAACGCAACGGATGTTCATGATACATGTCGCCGGATCGTTTCGCCGGTAAGATCGCATCCCTGATCCGGGCAGCCGGTCCATATGAGGAAACGCCGGTCGTCTGTGTGGCGGTGTCCGGTGGTAGTGACAGCATGGCATTGGCCCTGTCGGTCGATGCCTGGGCACGGACCGTTGGCGGACGGGTTATCGGGCTAACCGTCGATCATCGGTTGCGAGCAGGTTCGACGGATGAGGCGGACCGGGTCAATCGCTGGCTTGGACATCATCAAATTGAACACCACACCTTGACCTGGGTGGACCCCGATGGAAGCCGGGCGCTGCAGAACACCGCCCGCATTGCACGATATGGCTTGCTGGAGGGCTGGTGTCGGGACCACCACATCCTGCACCTGTTTCTTGGACATACGGCTGACGATCAGGCTGAAACCTTTCTGATGCGTCGCGACAAGGGCAGTGGTCCGGATGGTTTGTCGGCGATGAGCATGATCACCGAACGACAGCACTATCGCCTGTTAAGACCGCTGTTGTCAGTGCGGCGTACCGCCCTGCAGACCTACCTGGCGCAACGTCAGCAATCCTGGCTGGATGACCCGTCCAATCACAACGAGGAATTTGAAAGGATACGCTGGCGCCGGATGCTGGCGCTGGAACAACAGGCGCCGGATTCCTATTGCAATCAGGCAATGACGTTCGGGCAGGATCGCCGCACACGGGACGGCGCAGTCGCCGACCTGGCTGGCCGGTGCGTTTCGATCGATCCGGCGGGATTTATTCGGATCGACCGGCGGCATGTCCGTTCAGCACCGACGGAATTGGCCCGTCGTCTGGTCGGACGAGCCCTGATGGTGGTTGGCGGAGATATATATCCGCCACGTCAGGTCAAGCTGTCAGATCTGCTGGCAATCGTGAGAGGACCGTACGAGACGACCCGGACCCTTTCAAGATGCCGTATTGAATGCCGGGAAACTGAAATACTTGTCATGCGGGAATTACGGTTTTTGCCGTACCCGCAAACCGTCCGGCCGGGCATGGCCCTGTCCTGGGATAACCGGTTTGCGCTGCGTTTGAAACCGGATCCATTTGTATTTCCACCAACCATGCGGTTGCAACCGTTGGGGGCGGACGGGGATCGACAGGTCTGCTCCGGAATGTCAGAAAACGTCTTCGTAGACAGGTTGCCCCGGAATATTCGCCTCGCACTGCCGGCGCTTGTCGATGAGAACAGGGTCCTTTGCGTGCCGCATCTTGATTTTTGTCTGCCTGATGGCAAAGGCAGTTCGGTCGGTTGGCAAACATATTTTGACAATGTCGTCTTCCAGTCATTGAATTCCCTGTCAGGAACCGGGTATTTTGTTGCTAATTTGGAGAAACAGGCTATCTCATAAAGTGACATAAGCCCTGCTCTCTGGCGTCGGGCGGGAAGATGGACGTTAACACGGAAGGACACCGGTTTGAATTTCAGTAAGAACCTAGCGCTCTGGGTTATTATCGCGCTTTTGATTTTCGCGTTGTTTAATCTGTTTCAGGGATCGTCGCAGCGCAATGCCCAGTCGATGATGACATTTTCGAACTTCATGAGTTCCGTGATGTCCGGGGAAGTTCAGAATGTGACGATTCAGGGTCAGAGCATTGTCGGAAATTTCCGCGATGGCCGGTCCTTCCGGACCTATGCCCCCAGTGATCCGACGCTGGTCCAGACATTGATCAAGCAGGGAGTTCAGATTTCAGCGGTTCCGGGCGATGAAAATTCGCCGACGCTATTCAGTATTCTGGTGTCCTGGTTCCCCATGCTGCTGTTGATCGGAGTCTGGATATTCTTCATGCGCCAGATGCAGGGTGGTGGTGGCAAGGCGATGGGGTTTGGCAAATCAAAGGCCAAGTTGCTGACCGAGAAGTCCGGCAGGGTGACATTTGAAGACGTCGCCGGGATCGACGAAGCCAAGCAGGAACTGGAAGAAATCGTTGAATTCCTGCGCGATCCGGCCAAATTTCAGCGGCTCGGTGGCAAAATTCCAAAAGGGTGCCTGTTGGTGGGGCCGCCGGGAACCGGCAAGACGCTGCTGGCACGCGCCATCGCGGGCGAAGCAAACGTACCATTTTTCACCATATCCGGTTCCGATTTTGTTGAAATGTTCGTTGGTGTGGGCGCATCGCGCGTGCGCGACATGTTCGAACAGGGCAAGAAAAACGCACCGTGCATCATCTTTATTGATGAAATTGACGCGGTCGGACGACACCGTGGTGCCGGTCTGGGCGGTGGCAATGACGAACGTGAGCAGACCCTCAATCAGATGCTGGTCGAAATGGACGGTTTCGAAACCAATGAAGGCGTGATCCTGATCGCCGCGACCAACCGGCCCGATGTGCTTGACCCGGCGCTGTTACGGCCCGGCCGGTTTGATCGGCAGGTGACCGTTCCCAATCCGGATATTCTCGGGCGGGAGAAAATTCTCAAGGTTCATATGAAAAAGGTGCCACTCGCGCCGGACGTGGATGCGCGGGTGATTGCTCGGGGAACACCCGGCTTTTCCGGTGCCGACCTCGCCAATCTGGTCAACGAAGCGGCACTCATGGCGGCGCGCGCCAACAAACATCTGGTGACCATGAGTGACTTCGAAGACGCCAAGGACAAAGTTATGATGGGGGCCGAACGGCGTTCCATGGTGATGTCGGAAGACGAGAAAAAATTGACTGCCTATCATGAAGCCGGGCATGCGCTGGTGGGTCTGCATATGCCGAAATGTGATCCCCTGCACAAGGTGACGATTATCCCTCGTGGGCGGGCGTTGGGCATGACCATGAACCTGCCGGAACGCGATCAACTCAGTATGTCGGAACTTCAGATTAAATCCCGACTTGCCATGATGTTTGGGGGGCGGGTTGCCGAAGAGCTGACATTCGGAAAGGAAAACATCACGACCGGTGCCGGCAATGATATTCAGCAGGCAACCGGTCTGGCACGTCGTATGGTGACCGAATTCGGTTTTTCCGACAAACTCGGCCCGCTGCGGTATGCTGACAATGAGGAAGAGGTGTTCCTCGGTCATTCGGTAGCGCGGCATAAAAATGTGTCTGATGAGACGGCAGCTCTGATCGACAGTGAGGTGCGGCGTCTGATTGATGAGGCAGAAGGTCAGGCCCGCGACGTCCTGACAAAGCATCACGACGAACTGGAAGCGATCGCCCAGGCCTTGCTGGAGTACGAAACACTCAGTGGCGTCGATGTCGATCTGGTTCTGAAAGGCCAGCCGATTGTCCGAAACGATGCGGATGATACGCCACCCAGCGGAGGTGGGCACCGTGCCTCGGTTCCGTCGTCGGGGTCTGTCAAGAAAGACAAGGACAGCCCTTCCGGCATGGGTGGTATCGAACCGCAACCCGAGTCCTAGGCAGCAGGTACAGGCGGTGCCGGACGTTTTCGCCGGATTGGATCTTCGGTTGCCGGTTGTGATGGGGATTATCAACGTGACGCCCGACAGTTTTTCGGATGGTGGGGAAACGTTTGCGCACGATGCCGCCGTTGAACGTGGCTGGCAAATGGTTGCCGACGGGGCAAAAATTCTGGACGTTGGGGGCGAGTCAACCCGGCCGGGGGCGGCCGCCGTCAGTGTCGCGGAAGAGATTGATCGCGTCGTTCCGGTTATCGACGGATTGCGGGGAAGTGGTGTCGTCATCTCGATTGATACCCGGCATGCCAGGGTCATGGCGGCGGCAGTTGCCGCCGGGGCCGGCGTCGTCAACGACGTATCGGCATTGACCGGCGACGACAAATCGCTTGAAGTTGCGTGTGAGCTTGGCGTCCCGGTCATTCTGATGCACATGCAGGGAACACCGGAAAACATGCAACGGGCACCGTCCTACGAAAATGCACCCGACGAGGTGCATGCGTATCTGGCTGATCGTGTCAACGCCTGCGTTACCGCCGGGTTCAGGGCAGATCAGATTGCCGTTGACCCGGGCATCGGATTTGGCAAAACACAGGACCACAATCTGGAAATTCTGAACCGGATTGAGATTTTCCACGACCTTGCCGGTCCGATTGTTCTGGGGGTCTCGAGAAAGAGTTTTATAGGTCGGCTCGCCGGGGCGGATGATCCGCATAATCGCGTTCCGGGCTCTATCGCCGCCGCCGTGCTGGCACGCCAGAAGGGTGTGCAGATTTTTCGCGTTCATGATGTGCCGGAGACTGTGCAAGCCCTTGCCGTCGCCGATGCCATCGTGCAGGCAGGACGGTAACGAGGGATTTTCAGGAAAGACAGTGTAATAAAAAGTGACCCCTGTTTACGCGGAAAGTGGCGTATGGTTTCGCCGGGGAAAGAAAAATCAGGAATTCCATGACACGCAAACTATTTGGTACCGACGGCATTCGCGGCACGGCAAATCACGGAAATATGACACCCGAGGTCGCCCTTCGGGTCGGTATGGCGGCTGCCCACCAGTTTACAACGGGTACGCACCGCCATCGGGTTGTGATTGGCAAAGATACCCGGCTGTCCGGATACATGCTGGAACCGGCACTGACGGCGGGATTTGTTTCAATGGGTATGGACGTCATTCTGGTCGGGCCATTGCCGACCCCGGCTGTTGCCATGTTAACCCGATCCCTGCGGGCCGATCTTGGCGTGATGTTGTCGGCTTCCCACAATCCCTATCAGGACAATGGCATTAAGCTGTTCGGGCCAGACGGATACAAACTGTCCGATGCGGTCGAACTGCAGATTGAACAGCATGTTGAAAACGGTCTCGCGGAACATCTGACCAGTCCGGACAAGTTGGGGCGTGCCATGCGGCTGGACGATGCCCGCGGGCGCTATACCGAATACGTCAAGCAGACCTTTCCGAAAGGGTCACGACTGGACGGGCTGAAGGTGGTGGTCGATTGTGCGAACGGTGCCGCCTATAAGGTCGCGCCGGAGGTGCTGTGGGAACTGGGCGCGGAAGTCGTGGCGATCGGTGTCAATCCTGACGGCTTCAACATCAACCGTGGTTGTGGATCAACCGATACGGATTACATGTGTTCGCAGGTGGTGGCCCATCAGGCAGACATTGGTCTGGCGCTCGACGGTGACGCCGACCGGATTCTGGTGGCTGACCAAAACGGGGAACTGGTTGATGGCGATCAGATCATGGCGTTGATCGCCAAAAATCTGGCAAATCGAGGGGAACTGCGTGGCGGCGGCGTCATCGCCACTGTCATGTCCAATCTGGGGCTGGAAAAATATCTCCGGTCGATTGACCTGGAACTGATCCGTACCCAGGTCGGCGACCGGTACGTCGTCGAACGTATGCGGTCAGATGGTTATAATGTGGGCGGTGAACAGTCAGGGCATGTTGTTCTCGGGGATCACTCGACGACCGGCGACGGACTGATTGCGGCGCTGCAGGTGCTTGCGGTGGTGGTTGCCGATGGCCGCCCGGCCAGTGAGGTTTGCCGACTGTTCCAACCGATGCCGCAATGTCTGGTGAACGTTCGTTTTGAATCGGGAACGCCGCTGGAAATGGATGACGTCAAGACCTGTATTCAGGACGGTCAGTCCCGATTGGCGGACAGCGGGCGGGTATTGATCCGTAAATCTGGTACGGAATCATTGATTCGGGTGATGGCGGAGGGAGAGGACGAAGCGTTGGTGCAATCCGTCGTGCGCGATATTGCCGCCGCTGTTGAGCGGGCGGCGGGTTAGGGGCGGGCCGAATGCAGGGCAGGGTGTTGATTGTCGCCGGATCGGATTCCGGCGGCGGAGCCGGAATCCAGGCGGATATCAAGACCGTTACGGCACTGGGTGGATTCGCCATGACCGCGATCACCGCCCTGACGGCGCAGAATACGCAAGGTGTTTACGGCATTCATGACGTCCCTGCGGACTTTGTTGCGGACCAGATGCGGGTCGTTCTACAGGATATCGGTGCGGACTGCATCAAAATTGGCATGATCCACCGGATCGATATTGTCGAGGCGGTCGCCGACACGCTCGACCGGTTTGGCCAGTCAATTCCCCTGATTGTCGATACGGTGATGGTTGCCAAGGGTGGCGCGCGTTTGTTGGACGATGACGCTGTGGATATTCTCAAGCAACGGCTGGTGGCCCGTGCCAGCCTGATTACGCCCAATATACCGGAAGCGGAAGTTCTGACGGGACTGGAAATTTCGTCGGATGCGCAAGCCGCCGATGCCGGTCGGCGACTGCTCGGACTGGGACCCGATGCCGTGCTTATGAAAGGCGGACATTTGACGGGAGACCAGGTTGTCGATCTGTTGATCGAGCCGGGCGATGAAACCCTTTTTCAAAGCGCGCGCCTCGCGACCCGGCACACACACGGAACCGGCTGCACGCTGGCGAGCGCCTGTGCCACGGGGATTGCACAGGGTTTGTCCCTGAAGGATGCCGTTGCGCGTGCGCGCGCCTATGTTATCGAAGCCATCCGGACAGCGCCGGGGCTGGGTCAGGGGCATGGCCCGCTCAATCACGGACATACGATGCGACCGTGACCGGCAACACGTTCGGGGAAAGCTAAATCACGGCGGTGCGCGCGCCGGGGCCGTTTCGAAGGGTATCGGCGATGATGTCCATGCCCTGTTTGATATCTGCCAGCGAGTTGCTACCGCCGGTGCAGATACGAACGGCATGGGGCGCGACATCCCGGCCCACGGTGAATGACTCTGCCGTCAACAGGCGTACGCCCTGCCGTTCAACTTCCTTCTGAAACTCGTTGGCCCGCCAGGGCGCAGGTAATTCCAGCCAAAGATGGAGGGTTTCCAGCACATGGCGAACCGGAAAACCACGTAAGGATTCAATCGCAATTTCGGACCGGTTCCGGTTTTCCCGTCGCTGCCAGGACATTAACTGGTCACCGGTTCCGTCATAGATCCAGCGTCTGGCAATTTCCGCCATTAACGGGGCTGTCATCCAGTTGCTGACCCGAACGTTGGTGCGTAATGCCTGAATTCGATTTTCCGGTGCCAGCACAAACCCGATGCGCAAACCGCCAGCCATGCATTTCGACAGGCTGGTAACATAAAAACTGCGTTCCGGAATCAGGGAACTGATGGGTGGGGGCTGATTTTCGATCATTTGACCCCAGATATCATCCTCGATGATGTAGAGATCGCGGCGACGCGCGACCTCGGCTATCGCCTGGCGTCTGGCCAGCGACATGGTTGCTGTGGTCGGATTTTGCAGGGTTGGCATCAGATATACACATCTGGCCGTCATCCGCCGACAGGCGTCATCCAGGGCTCCAGGCAACATGCCCTCGTCATCCATGGCCACGCCCTGCAGTTGCAGCCCCAACTGCGTCGCGATATGAATTACCCCCGGGTAGGTCAGGGATTCGGATAAAATCACATCACCGGATCGCGCCAGCGTCATCAGAGAAAGCATGATACCCTGCTGGGCGCCGTTGGTCAGCGCAATACGGCTGGCCGGTGCATCGACGTCACTGCGCCCTATCCAGCTGGAGGCGGCTTCCAGATGGCGGTACATGGCAGTGTCGGTCTGATAGGTCAGCAGATGGCCCAGATGTCGCTCCGTGGCAATCTGTTTCAGGGTATCGGCCAGAAGTTCGCCACCCCGGCACGGCGACGGTGTGGCCAGAGAAAAATCCAGCCGGTTGTCGTTCGACAGAAGAGCCGAGGCAAATCCGCCAGACGGAAGTTGTGCACCCAGCCCGCCAAGGACATAGGTGCCCCGCCCGACTTCACCGTCGACCAGACCCCGTCGACGTGCCTCCTGATAGGCACGGGTGACTGTGCCGAGGGTAACTCCCAGATCGTAGGCGAGGTTACGCTGTGGCGGCAGTTTATCGCCGGGAACCAGCGTACCATTCGACACCGCTTCGCCGACGGCATCTGCGATCGCGAGATATTTTGGCCCGTTGCGGGAAGAAAGATCAGGAAGCCATATTGACATGATAACAATAAATACATTGAACTATCAATATCGTCAAATGTATAGATGCAATGTGTGAAAATTTTTGCATTGCGGAGAGATCAATGCCATGGAAAAGTTGGTTGTTTTTGAATTTTGTCAGAGGATAATTTCCCTGAGCTGCCAGAACAGACGGGTGACAAGCGTTCCGGACGGACTCGGGAACCCGCCGGTTGTCGCTCTGGATTTGCCGTGAAATACCGCGGGGATTTGGCAACGCCGGCCGGAAATGTAACAACAGATGGCCGTGCCGGATGCCCGGCTGTAATCGGATGTCAATATGTGGGTGGAGAAACGCGTCGGGAAGCGGCTATTCCGATCTGGCGAAAATGAGCGCATTGTTACCCTAGGGACCAATGTCGGATGAAACAGGGTGGACGAACGGAACAGGTCAGTTAAGGCTGTAATGGTGAACACCCGTGAAGGAGGCCTAAATGCCGATGATTTCCATGACCGATTTGGCGGCAGCCCGCGAGACGGTCTATCGATACATGACACCGACAGCAGAAATCTGCTGGCCGCTGCTGTGCGACCGTACCGGTGCAGAAGTATGGGTCAAACATGAAAACCATACGCCGATCGGGGCGTTCAAGGTGCGCGGCGGTCTGAACTACATCACCAACCTGCTGGCCACAGAACCGGACTGCCCGGGAGTGATATCGGCCACACGGGGTAACCACGGCCAGAGCATTGCGCTGGCAGGTGCCAAAATGGGTATCAGGGCAACAATTTTGGTTCCGCATGGTAACAATCCGGAAAAAAATGATGCAATGAAGGCGCTGGGCGCGACTCTGATAGAGTACGGCAGCGACTTTGAAGAAGCCAAACAATATGCTGTAGAGCTGGCGAAAGAGCGGAAACTTCACATGATTGGCTCGTTTCACCCCTGGTTGGTGGCCGGTGTTGGCACCTATGCCCTGGAGCTGTTGACGGCGGTTCCGGACCTCCATACGGTCTATGTGCCGATTGGTCAGGGGTCAGGGATTTGCGGCGTAATCTCCGCCCGGGATGCCCTCGGGCTCAACACTGAAGTGGTCGGGGTGGTGCCGGAGAATGCGGCATCCTATGCACTGTCATTCCAGGCCGGTCAGGCGGTTTCGACGAATTCCGCCGACACGCTGGCTGATGGCATGGCTTGCCGGGTTCCGGACGACCAGGCGCTGTCGATCATCCTCAAAGGTGCGGCCCGCATCATCACGCTGAGTGAGGATGAAATACTGGCGGCGATGGGTATCTATTTTGTCGATACCCACAACACGTCAGAGGGAGCCGGCGCGGCACCACTGGCCGGATTGATCAAGGAGCGTGATCGCATGGCCGGTAAAAAGGCAGGTCTGATTTTATCCGGCGGCAATGCGGACAAGGAGATTTTTTCGCGGGCACTGGATATGGTATGACCGGACAAGACAGCTAGGACAGGGGCAACAAGATGACTGAAGAACTATACCGGGACGATTCCTACACCCGGTCCTGCGAGGCGACCGTATTGGCAGTTGAGGCCGACGGGATCGAACTTGATCGCACGGTGTTTTATGCGACGGGCGGTGGGCAACCGGGTGATACCGGAACGTTGCGAACGCCGGATGGCAGGGTGGTGACGGTCGTCGATACGCGAAAATCCAGGGAAACCGGGCGGCATTTCCATATTGCAGGGGATGACGGGCCGCCGCTTCAGGTCGGCGACACCCTGGTCGCGGAAATCGACTGGAACCGCCGTCACCGTCTGATGCGGATGCATACTGCATTGCATCTGCTGTGTTCGGTTGTCGACGGTGGAGTCACGGGCGGACAGATCGGTACAGACAAAAGCCGTCTTGACTTTGACCTGCAGGATACGACGCTGGACAAAGATGCCATCGAGGCGGCGCTCAATCAGTTGGTGACCGACAACAAACCCCTATCGACCCGGTGGATCAGTGACGAAGAAATGGCCGCCAATGCCGCCCTTGTCCGGACCATGTCGGTCAAACCACCGACCGGCGCGGGTCGCGTCCGCCTGTTGGAAATTGCCGACATCGACCTGCAGCCGTGCGGCGGTACACACGTCGCCAGAACCGGTGAAATCGGCCCGTTGCGGGTTGGAAAAATCGAGAACAAGGGCAAACATAACCGGCGGATAAACATCCATCTGGTCGACGAATAGATTGTCAGGAAAACAGGACATGAGTACCAACAGTTATAAAATTGCGGTCATCCCGGGCGACGGAATTGGCTGGGAAGTGATGCCGGAGGCGATTCGGGTACTGGAGGCGGTCGGAAGCAGGCACGACCTTTCCTTTCAGTTTGACGAAAAGGACTGGAGTTGTGAGCGCTTCCACAAGGTGGGGGCGATGATGCCGGAAGACGGTCTTGACCAGATCCGGAACCACGACTCAATCCTGCTGGGGGCGGTCGGCTTTCCGGGGGTTCCGGATCATATATCGTTGTGGGGGTTATTGATCCCGATACGCCGCGCGTTCGAACAATATGTCAATGTCCGGCCGGTTCGCCTGTTCGAGGGTATGCCCTGTCCGCTGGTTGGCCGGGTCCCCGGAGACATTGATTTCTGGATCGTGCGGGAGAACAACGAGGGTGAATATTCCGAAATTGGCGGACGGATGTACGCCGGCACCGATGCGGAATTTGTCGTCCAGCAAAGTGTGTTCACGCGAAAAGGAGTGGACCGGATTATGCGGTATGCCTTCGAACTGGCCCGCACCCGCCGCCGCAAGCATGTCACGTCGGCAACAAAATCCAATGGCATAATCCATTCCATGCCTTATTGGGACGAGCGGTTCACTCAAATTTCCAGCGAATATCCCGACTGCACCAGCGACAAGTTTCACATTGATATCCTGACGGCTCATTTTGTACGCAACCCGGACTGGTTTGACGTGGTGGTCGGTTCCAACCTGTTTGGTGATATTCTGTCCGACCTCGGACCGGCGATTACCGGCACCATTGGCATCGCGCCCGGCGGCAATATCAATCCGGAACGTTCCCATCCGTCCTGTTTCGAGCCGGTGCATGGATCAGCCCCGGATATTGCCGGCAAAGGGATAGCCAACCCGATCGGACAGATCTGGTCGGCGGCGATGATGCTGGAGCATCTCGGATTGTCGGACGCGGCATTGCAAATTGAACGGGCGATTGAGGAGGTGATCCGGGATGGTTCTGTGCTGACACCGGATATGGGGGGCACCGCCAATACGCGTGATCTTGGTGACGCGATCGTGGGGGCATTGTGAGCACGATCCCCCTCTATCAGATTGATGCCTTTACCGATCGATTGTTTGGCGGCAACCCGGCTGCTGTCTGCCCGCTGCAAAGTTGGCTGGATGATGATCTGATGCAGGCCATCGCGTTGGAAAACAATCTGTCGGAAACAGCTTTTTTTGTACCGGCCGGCGAGGGACGGGAGGGGCATTTCGAACTTCGCTGGTTTACCCCCGAAATGGAAGTCGATCTGTGTGGCCACGCGACGCTGGCCTGTTCCCACCTGATCCTGATGCGGTTGAATCCGGGGCTGACCGGTCTCACCTTTGAAACAACAAGCGGTCCTCTCGGTGTCACCCGGGATGGCGAGATGCTGGTCCTGGATTTCCCGGCCCGGGTCGCCGTTGATGCACCAATACCCGACGGCTTTACGGCGGCGATCGGGATCGAACCCGAGGCGTTTTTGACGGCGGCCAAAAACATGGCAGTTTACAGGGATGTGGAAACCGTGCGGCGAATCAATCCGGATTTTTCCTATATCGCGAACCTGCCGGGGGACGGCCTCATCATCACCGCGCCCGGTGACGATTGCGATTTCGTGTCGCGGTATTTCGCACCGCAAGCGGGCATTGACGAAGATCCGGTGACCGGCTCGGCTCATTGTACGACGGTTCCCTACTGGGCAGAGCGACTGGAGAAAACCAGCCTGCATGCCCGGCAAGTATCGCGCCGTGGCGGCGAACTGTTTTGTCGGTTGATGGGTGATCGGGTGCAAATGGCGGGGCGCGCCGTCTTGTATATGGAAGGCGAGATACGGCTGCCCTGAAGAATTTGCCTGATGATCATCAGGCCGGAACCTGGACCGCCTGATGCCGGACCGGGCGGATTCCAACGAGCGTGCCATGCCTGTCAGGGTGCGCCTGAAATAATGAACCCATTATTCCTATTGTATGATAGAATGCCCGCTTCCTGTCCGAAAACTGGTTGATGGACAGGGTAGTGTACATGGAACAGGTAAGATTAATGACCCGGTTTGCTGTGTTTATTCTGATGATTCTTATGCCTTGTGTCGTTGCAGGTGGTGTCGATGCCGCCGGCCTCGAAAAGAAACGGAATTATGGTGCACGCAAGGAAGGGCAGTCTCACATTCAGTTGCGGTCGATGATGGCACCTGTCGCGCTTTCTCCGAACAGCAAACAGACGACAAACAGTCCCGTTACCGTCATTATGACGGTTGTGGACAGTCGGAATGTCGGCAAGATATGCAACAAGGCGCCGCGCATAAATGACGCCCTGATGGGGGCCTGGTACCAGACACCGATCCGTCGCGACTACCTGTATGATCGGAAAGATCACAAAGGCGACACAAACGTCAATTATCGACGGACAAAGGCGCAGCAAGCCGAGGATGCACGGTTATTGAAAGTCATCAATGAGGCGATCGGAGGCAATGAAATCATTCAGATTCTGGTGGTCGGCGGAATCATTAAGATGGGTGGCGGTGCCGTGACCAAATTACCGTTTTCCAGTGTAAATGGCTGTGACGAACTGGAATGATCCGGTCTGAGCGGGCGTTCCAGATGACGGCTGCCTGCGATTATCTGTTGCTATTTGTCGTCTGATCATTAGTATCTTCCCTGATATAAACACACCAGACCTAGTATGAGCCACGATATCTGGTGAGGTTCGGACGGTGCGGTATCTGTGATTGTTAGAAAATCGCAGGGGGCGGCTGATTTACGTAAGCAGTAGTTTGTGAGGATCGTGCGGTGATCGGGTTTGCTAGGAAGACATTGATCGTCACCTTGATGACCCTTGCCCTGGGCGGGTGTTCACTATTCCAGAGCGAGCTGTTTTCCGAATCGTTCTGGGCAGGCAGTCCGTTGCGGAACAATGATGAGGCCGAACTTGGGGTCGCTGAACTTGCCAAAGGCAACTATGTGATGGCCGAGGCGCATTTCCGCCGGGCCCTGAAATCCAACCCGCGGGATATCGATGCGCTGATCGGGGCTGGCATTCTGTACCAGAATACCGGCCAACTGACGAAAGCACGGGAAATGTATGAAGCGGTGCTGGCGCTGCGACCGGACGATTCCCACCAGTTTGTGGTCTGGAGTGATATTACAACGCGCCCGGCCTCACAAATCGCCAGCCTCAATCTGTCACTGATGGAAACCGGTGGCAGCGTCAAGCCGTCCACTGACCTGATGCCGGTCACCGGGCAAAAGAACAAAACCCCGGGAATGACCCTGCCGGAAACACCAATGCCAGTGGTGCCGGGCCAGGTCTCTGCGGTGCCGACCAGTTCAACCATGTTGGGTCGAACGTCACAAATGCCGGACGGGCCGGCGGCGGCAATGGGCAATGGCATGGTTACTTTTACCGGAGCGGACGGAAATGTCGTTTCCCGATTTTCCACGCTGCGGGCGTTGCGCGACCAGGGCCTGGTAACACCGCAGGAATACGATAAACGCCGCCGAACCAACGTCGGCGCATTGTTGCCACTGACCTCGCCACCACCAGCCGCCGGACTTGACCGGCCGGTTCCGACGACTGAACAGATTTCCAGCCGATTGCGCGCAATCAGCCGGGCGCTGGAGATGCGGGCGATCACGGTCTCGCAACATGCGGCAGAGCGATCCATGATTCTGGACGCCCTGATGCCGTCGGCGCCGGTTGTGGTCGCCAACCCGGGAATGCCACCGCAAGGCCTGATGGCGGCGGCGGACGCCGTCCGGCGACTGGAATTACTGAAAAATGACGGATATATCAATTCCGACGAATATACCCGTGAACGTCAGGCGATTGAATTGTCGATGCGTCCGCCAGCACCGCCAGCCCAGAGCGGTACGCGGAAGGCGATGGCAGCGCCGGCGACGGGTGTCAGCACTCAGAAAGCATCATCCGACGGGCGCAGTCCAAGTGCGCAACCGGCAGTGCACCTAGCGTCCTATCGATCGGCCAAACAGGCGGAACGCGGCTGGGCGCAAATCCGGCGGGCACATGGCGGCCTGGTTGGCGAACTGGACCATGCGATCAGCAAGGTCAATCTGGGCAAAAAAGGCACATATTACCGCCTGAAAGCGGGGCCGTTTGCCTCGGCCGCCGCCGCCAAGGCAATGTGTCAAAAATTGAAGCGACGCCGGCAATTCTGTGAACCGAGTACGATGGGCCCCGGTTGATGCGCGAGATACCCTGACATGCTTGCCACACTGTCCGGACGGAACCTGCCTGACTATTGAAGATATGAATAGCGGAGATGAAGATATGAATAGCGGAGACTTTCCTTGTCGGCAATCTGTCACTCCGTTCACAACCATTAACACGGCGAAGGTGTCTTTGGTCACGTATATGATTGACGGACAAGAATTAATATCCCTGAATATCGGCGCATGTGAAGCAGGAGAGAATGGTTCCACTTAGTTTGAATTGAAAGCCGGATGGGCGCCTTTGACCGACCGATAGTTTTTCTCGATCAACGTCAACTACATGGAAGTTGATCGAGAAAAACTCCTCGCGGTTGAAACGGGTACTCTGGATTGTCGCAATTATTGAATGCCGTAAAGGCCATTGAGAGAAATCATGAAAAATATCAACCTTAATTTACAAATCATGCTGATCAGTATTGCGACGCTGATCGGCTTCGGCATTGTCGGTGCGGTTTATCTGGTCACCTCAAACCAGACCGAACAATACCGGGCGACGCAGGCAAAGGCGGCCGACGGTTTCAATCTGACCAACAGCATTCGTTACGAATTTCTCGACGCACGGCGGAGCGAGAAGGATTTTCTGTTGCAGCTGGATGAAAAATATGTCGCCAAACACCACGAAATCGTTGCTGAAGTGAAAGATGATATCGTCAAGCTGAAATCCTTTCATACTGACCCGGAATATCTGGCCAACATCGACGCCGTCGATGCCGGGTTTGCCGCCTATGCCGATCAGTTTGCCAGGGTCAATGCCGCCTGGATGAAAATCGGACTGGATGAAAAGTCAGGTATGCGCGGTGCCCTGCGCAACGCAGTTCACGGTGTTGAAAGTAAACTGAAGGAATTTGGCAAGGATCACCTGACGGTTCTGATGCTGATGATGCGCCGCCACGAAAAGGATTTTTTTCTGCGAATTAACGCCAAATATCTCACGAGTATGGAACAGCGGAACGCGGAATTTGAGCAGGCTCTTGCGACCTCCGATATTCCCGCCGATGCAAAGGCCGAGATCGTCACGTTGATGAATACGTATCACACGACATTTACGGAGTTGGCTAAAGTGCGGCTGAAACTGGTCGATGAGGTGTCCCAGCTGAGCAAACTTTTTGCCGCAACCGACCCGCAGTTCCAGGCCCTGTCAGAATCCAGTGTTGCCGCTCACAAGCGGGCGACGTCAGACGCGATGGCAGGTGTTGCCAGGTCAAAAGTCGTCATGAGTTCGGCAATTGTTGCCATCCTTATCATCGTGTTCGGACTGTCGTACGTGATCGGTCGGGGTATGACAGGGCCACTGAACCGGTTGAATGGTGTGATGCGGCGGCTGGCCGACGGGGATACCTCGGTAGACGTGCCGGGGACTGAATTCGGTAATGAATTGGGCCAGATGGCGGCGACCGTACAGGTTTTCAAGGACAACGCCATCAAGACCAATGAACTGGAGGCCGCCCAACAGGCGGCTGGCGCACGGGCGGCGGAGGAAAAGAAGTCGCTGATGAGCAAGATGGCTGACAATTTCGAGGCGAATATCGGCTCCATCGTCAACAGCGTTTCAGAAGCCTCCGGCAACATCCAGACCTCGGCGACCGGGCTGTCGGCAGTTGTCAACACGGCACGGGAAAAATCGTCAGCAGTGGCCGGCGCTGCGGAACAGGCCGCCGAGAACGTGCAGGCGGTGGCGTCCGCCTCGATCGAGTTGTCGGCGTCGATCAACGAAATCAGCCAGCAGGTGACTCATTCGACCCGCATCGCCGACTCGGCAGTCGGACAGGCGGAGGAAACCCGACAAACCGTCGAATCCCTGGTCAAGTCGGCGGACCGGATCGGCGAAGTTGTCCAGTTGATCAGCGATATTGCCGAACAAACCAACCTGCTGGCTCTTAATGCGACGATTGAGGCAGCGCGGGCCGGCGACGCGGGCAAGGGGTTTGCGGTTGTTGCATCCGAGGTCAAAAACCTGGCCAATCAGACGGCCCGTGCGACTGAGGAAATCACGGCCCAGATTTCCAGCGTCCAATCTTCGTCCAACGAGGCGGCGAACGCCATTCGCGCGATTGGTCAAACGGTCAATGAAATCAACGAAGTTGCCTCCGCTGTGGCGGCGGCTGTGGAAGAGCAGGGGGCGGCGACCGGCGCGATTTCGAGCAGTTCCGAACAGGCCGCTGCCGGTACCAGCGAAGTGTCGCACAACATCGGTGGTGTCAGCGCCAGCGTCGATGAGGCGGGAACGGCCTCACAAAGCATGCTGGAAACCTCCGCTGGCCTGACCGAGCAGTCAAACCGATTGAAACAGGCGGTTGCTGATTTTGTATCCGAAATCCGTACCGGTTAAGCAACGGCGCGCAACTTGCGTCTCTGCATTGACGACAGACATCCGGACAATCACGGCAGGCGCATGACCGACGCTCGACCCTGATTTTGTTATCCGACTGTTTTGCTCCATGCGCCCGGTCGGATGATTATTTTGCGTTCGACCCGGTGCCGTCAGATTTTTCCGGCAGGTCGCCGCTTGTCCGTTCCAGCGGTGTTGTCAGTCCCTCCAGGTCACTGCCGTTGAGTCCGACCTCTTTCATCAGCGAGTCAATCAGCGGTGCATGGCTGCGGTACCGCAGGGCGCCAGCGACGACCTGATCCGCCAGACTACTGCTGCTACCGTTGTTGTCAGCACCAGAGACAGAGGAATCTGCCCGGCCGTTGCCACCACCCGTCAGACCGTCGATCTGAATAATCTTGATGCCGTCAATATTTTCGATGGGTTTGACCGATTCGTGGATGATGTCCTTCAGATGTTCGATGACGGCGATCCGGACTTTCATGTCGATGATCTCACCAGACAGCAAGTTGTCCGCTTCGTTCAGTGCTTTTCGGCCAGCGGCCTCGACGGCGTAGCGCAGTTCGGCGGCGGCAACCCGCAGTTTTTCAGCTTCAGCATCACCTTCAGCGGCGACCCTGATCTTTGACGCTTCCGCGTCCGCCAGGATGCGGATGGATTCGGCTTCGTCTTCCGCAGCCTGTTTTTCTGCCTCGGCGGCGACCGTTACCTTGATTGCTTCACGTTCGGCCTGACGTCGCGCCTCAACCAGGTCAACCGCTTTTTCCCGTTCTGCTTTTTCGGTGTCGCGGACGGTAATCACCTGCTCCTGCGCCTTGACCGCGTCGGCTCTCGCCCGATCGGCCACGGCTTCCGCTTCGGATTGGGATTTCGATTTTTCGGCAATCGCGATGGATCTGTCCTGATTGGCGAGTTCGATGGTCTTGGTGCGTTCGACATCTGCCGTTTCAATGGAACGTTCCTTGAAAATCTCGCGCTCCCGGAGTTGACGTTCCTTGTCGATGCGTTCCTCTTCAACCTGCCGTTCGGCGAGAATCTTGGCAGACTCTACCTTCTGGGTTGCAACGATCTGCGCTTCTTCCGACTCGCGCCTTTTGTTGGCCTGTTCACTGGCGATTTCCGCAGTTTGCGACGCGCGACGTATTTCGATCTCGCGCTGCTGATGAAGGCGGGCAAACTCGGTGTCCTTGGCCAATTCCAGTTTCAGTCGTTCCGCTTCCAGATTTTTTGTTTCAATAGCAACAATGGTGTCCTGTTCGATGTCATTCCGGCGTTTCCGCTTTTCCTCGATCTCGGACGTTAACCGGGTCAGACCGGCAGCATCGAAGGCATTGTCCGGGTTGAAAAATTCACGATTGGTCTGGTCGAGACCGGTGAGGGAGACCGTTTCCAGCTCAAGGCCGTTCTTGAGCAAGTCTTCGGAGACGGCGGCCTGCACTTTCTGAACGAAATCGACTCGTTGTTCATGCAACTCCTCCATGGTCATTTCTGCTGCCACCGCTCGCAGGGCATCGACGAATTTGCCTTCCACCAGTTCTCGCAGAGCATCCGGGTACATGGTTCGTTGACCCAACGTCTGAGCAGCATTGGCGATGGATTCTGTGGTTGGCTGGGCACGGGTATAAAATTCTGCCAACACATCCACCCGCATTCTGTCGCGGGTAATGAGTGCCTGGTCATTGGCGCGACGCACCTCCAGACGCATGGTATTCATATTGACCGGAATGATTTCATGCAGGATGGGGAAGACCAGCGCACCACCGTTCATGATCACCTTCTGGCCGCCGAGCCCTGTCCGCACAAATGCCACTTCTTTCGAGGCGCGTTTGTATAGTCTGGAAAAAATCATCCCGACAGTCACCAGTGACACGAGAATAATTCCCACCAGCATACCGATCGTCGTCAGTTCCGAGAGATACATTTCATTTCTCCAAGTTTTCCGGACGCCGGACTATTCGTCGATCAGCGCCTTGTTGTTGTTGCAAATTGCGACAAACACGTTTTGATTACGGTTCACCAGCAGCAGATCGGTTCCAGCTTCGAGGGTTTCTGTCGAATTATCCGGTTCGACCATGATGTAATGGGACTGTCCGTGCTGGTCCGTCAGCTTTGCTTCCGCCGGGTGGCCTCGCCGTGCCGTGCCGATGGTGATTTTGGCAATTCTGCCAATGAACGTGTCGCGTGATACGGCCGAACTTTCGTCCTTCGGGATCAGTTTTGCGAGACCCAGTCCGACATAACGGACCGAGGGAACCGCGACGATCAGGGCCGGGATGGACGCCAGGCTGGCCGGCAGATAGAATCCCGCGATCTGATGCAAGAAAGCCTGAATGATATAACCTGACAAGCCGAAAGCCGTCAGAAATGTAACCAGCAGGACCAGCACCGGGACCTTGCCAATACACAACCAGCCAAGCAACCGGGTCAAGCCGGATGTCGCATCAAGACTGGCGCTGGCAAGGTGGACATCGCCGGCGTCGAAGCCGCCACCCGCTGTGTCAAATCCGGCATTGATATCAATGTCCGTATCACCAAGAGATTCCGGCAACAGGGAGTCGATTGCTTCCGATATGCCGGCACCCAGCAATGTCATTGTGCCTTCCAGTACCGCAATGGCCAGCATGACGCCGAGAGCGACGCTGAATGGCAGGTTGGCGGCGGCGAGGAAATAGTCGAGCACGATTATTCGTCTTTCGGCCGGAAGGATTCCAGGCGTTCCCGAATACGGTTTTTGCGAGCAAGTTCATCCAGTTCGGCTCGTTTCGCCGCATCCAGCCTGCCGGGGGCGGTCGCCATGCCGCCAATGCCGCCGGCCCCTTCCAACGCCCGCTCGAAGGCCTCCTCTGCTTTCTGGACATGGCGTTCAACGGATGAGGGCCCGCTGGAAGATGCTGCATCGGGCGCGGCGCTTATGGAATCGCCGGAGCTGTTGGCGCGGGTGCGAAACAGACTCAGTTCTGCTTTCATTTCCCGTTTTCTTGCCTGCAGGGCCGAGACATATCCTTCAAGTTCGCTCTGGGCTTCCCGGGTTTCGGTAATGGTACCTTCCAGAACCGGGATCTGCGCCTCGATATCGAGTAGTTGCGAGACAGCGGTTTCAGCCAGATCATCGCGATTTTCGCCCAGCGCGACCTGTACCTTTTCCGTCAGGTCACTGTGTTTGTTGTTCTCATCTGACAGACGCCGGTTTGCCAGATGCTGTCGCGACAGAACCCTGCCCAATTCGCTACGAACATCATCAATCGCCCGGTCGACCTCGCGAATGGCCTCTTCCATAACCATTTCTGGGGCCGTGTTTTCGACGGCATCAACCAGCATATTTGCTGTTCCGCTGATAAGCCTGCCAACTCTGGAAGCAATATTCTCAGACATTGCGAATCTCCCTACTTCTGGTTGCTTGAAAGTTTAGTCATATCGCATAACTTTACAACTATTGACGAACGTTTGCTGATAACATGCGGGTTATAACAGGGACTTTCGCCGGTAACATTGAGGCGTAGCATCTGTTCGAACAGGGTAAATACCCGATCGGCAATCTCCTGTTCCAGATTTGCCAGTTGCTCTGCATTGTCATCATCCGGAGCTTCATCTGGTGCCCCGCTGCAAAAAACCGCGATCGCTTCCGGCATCCAGCGACTGAAAAGCGCCAGCAATTCCGAATGTAAACCGGTTGCATGTTCGGCTTCTCTGACCGCCCGCGCCGGGCCGGAAATCTGGTCTTCAAAGAAATCCAGACAGGTCGTAAAATCATCATGTCCTGTCCGGTTTCGCTGTGCTTCTGCGATCATGGCACGCAGTTTTTCACTTAATGTTGTGGCCCCAGGAGGATTGTATGTGGCCAGAAAAGTTGATTCGTCCGGTGACAGTCGGACGCTCAATGAAACCGATTTTTCTGACATGATGCCATTTCCTCAACTCAATTCCAATACGAAGTCAAATGTAATTCATTGTAATTCAAAAGTCAATAAACGTCATTCAATGTCATTCAATGTCATTCAATGTGTTTCGCATACTGGTGGCAGGCACAGTGACGGATCAGGTTTGGCATGGATGCCGAAAATATTTCTGGAGGAAATTACCGGTATTTTTCCGGTCCCCAAATCTGCCATGAAAAGAGGATGGTCGTTTAACGATTGACGGTTGCCAATGTCGCCGCACAGCCAATGAAGGCCGCGCCGACCGTTCGGCGCACCCAGTTGAGGGTATTGTCGGATTGCAGGTGTTTTTTCAGTCGTCCGCCGAATGCGGCCAGAATAACGTGATTGAGATAACACAGGCCCGCATAGGTCAGACTCATGATGGTGATATCGGTCAGATTGTAGCTGCCAGCTGGAATGAATTGTGGAAACAGGGCGCCAATCAGCAATGTGGCCTTTGGGTTGGTCAGGAAGATCAGCAGGGCGGTCGTGAAAAAGCGGCGGTTTGATCTGCTCTGAAGAGACGCGGACGGGGCAATTCGGAAGGCCGATTTGTCCCGCCATAACCTCAATCCAAGATAGAGCAGGTATCCGGCGCCGGCGAATTTGACGATGCCAAACAAAGTGGCGGAGGTGGCCATTGACCGCTCCAAGCCCGAGTGTCACCGCATGTCCGAGAAACAGTAAGCCGCAGGCATTACCAGCGGCAAACCACAGCGCCGCCGTTGTTCCAAGCCGTAGCGAATTGCTGATCGCCAACAAGATACCCGGCCCCGGGCTGATGGCAGGCAACAGGCTGACCAGCACGAACAGCGCCCAGGTTTCAAGGCTCATATCGGAGTCCGTCAGTATGTCACACCTATGGTAAATCAGGCAGGGTCAGGAATGGTTCGCGAAATACGCATGGCAGGCAGGCAGTTTCAGTTTGCCCCGTGCAGTCGGACCGGATCATCCGCCAATCCATTCGACCAGTGTTGATACCCCCATACCGACCCCGACACATAACGAGGCGACCCCGTAGCGTGCCGGGTTTCCGGCTTTGGCGCGACGCTCCATTTCATGCATGAGTGTCACCAGAATTCGCGCGCCGGAACTGCCGGTCGGGTGACCGAGGGCAATCGCGCCACCATTGACATTGGTTTTCTCGGGCGGCAGTCCGAGGCGACGCATGCAGCCGAGGGTCTGGGCGGCAAAGGCTTCGTTGAGTTCGATCAGATCGATATCGTCGATGGCCAGGCCGGCCCGTTTAAGCAATTTTTCGGTAGCGGGAACGGGGCCATAGCCCATGACGCCGGGATCGACCCCGGCCGACGCCGACGCCAGCCAGCGCAGTTTCGGTTTCATGCCAAGGTTGTGCGCCCGTTCGGCGCTCATCATCAGCAGGGCAGCAGCGCCATCATTGATGCCGCTGGAATTGCCGGCCGTAACGGTGCCGCCGGAACGAAAGGCAGGGCGTAGTTTTGCCATCTCCTCGACCGAGGTATCGAGCACAAATTCGTCACCGTCCCGGCGGTATCTCGGGTGTTCATCGATGGCCACTTCCAGCGATTCGGCGCGTCGCCGGGGAACGGAGATTGGTAAAATTTCCGCGTCAAACACGCCTGAATTGATGGCCCGGACTGCCCGACGATGGCTCTCGACCGCATATATATCCTGGTCTTCGCGTGTAATCTGCATGTCGTCGGCAATGTTTTCTGCTGTTTCACCCAGGCTGATGATCGGATAGATCGCGTCCATTCGCGGATTGTTGAACCGCCAGCCGACCGTGGTGTCCCACATTCGGGGATGACCGGTCGCCGGAACCCGATCGGGTTTCCCCATGACCCAGGGGGCCCGACTCATGCATTCGACACCGCTACCGATGCAAGTGTCCGCTTCACCGGTCAGGATGGATCTGGCTGCCAGATTGACGGCATCCAGTGCGGAGGCGCAGTTGCGGTTGATCGTCACGCCCGGAACCTCGGGCGGAAATCCGGCCAGCAACACCGCCATCCGGGCGACATCGCGGTTGTCCTCGCCAGCCTGATTGCCGCAACCTGCAAAGGCCTCATCTATCAGGCGCGGCTCGATTCCGGTGCGATCGATCAGGCCGCGATATACGGTGGCCAGCAGGTCGTCAGGCCGGATTGTCGACAGGCCGCCACCAAATTTTCCAATCGGGCTTCGAATGCCGTCGATGATTACTGCGTCCGTCATGGTTGTGATGCTTTCAGGTAGGGGGAAGGTGGGGTTTATCGATTCAGGGTGCGCGGGTCACCGGAACCGGCATCAGGTCCCTTTGCCGGACGAGGCCTTGCGAAGACGTCCGTGACGCACCTCTGGGAGAAACCGTAATGGTGACGTCCGAACCGCCGAGGGTCGACCCCTGAATGGCAATCGCCAGTACGCGATTGTCGCGCAGATAGGTCAGGATGCTGGTCGGGGCACGCACTGATGTTACTTCTTCCCACTGGTGGTCGGGCAGGTTCTGGCGAAAGAAGTCAAACATTGGTCCGGGGCCGGAAGTGGTGTTCAATGCCAGTTGCCCGAACCAGGGTTCGGAGCCGAACACCAGCGTCTTGTCGACGATCATTTTGGCGCCAGCCGGCACCGGAATGTCGGGAAACTGGCTGAAGGCGGAGGTGCGTGCTACGGATGAGCGGTTGTCGGCCGGTAGGTTGGAACTGGCAATCATCGGCGTTGTCTGATTGCAGCCGGCGACGCCTGCCAGTATTGTGAACACAGCAATTCGGCGCCATCGGGACTGTTTGCGGACCCCGGTATTTTCCATTTTGCAGGCCTCCTCGATCTTTTTTCAATTTTTTATCAGTCTTGATCGCTTTCAAGCTGATTTTATATATCACCCTGACCGCACCGCGCCAACCAAAGAGCGACCAAAATCTGTGGTTTTCCGGGCCCTCTTTGACAAGCCGGTTGAATTAAAAATCTAATTTGGCTATAATCAGCGGTTCTGGTCGAAAACTGTTTGACAAGGCCAGCGTGGGCGCTTACAACCCGGCTCCTCGCAGACGACATGTATGTGTTTCGGCGATTTTCCTGATTGGATATGATCGGGATTTGCATTTTTGTGATTGTGAATAAATGAAGGGATACGCGGGCGGCGGTTTTGCTGTTTTGG
>Ga0316204_10000356_pt1 | contig 179770 bp, 173 predicted proteins | sample 6monrhotite_MG_2_FD_205661 | JGI IMG/M metagenome (GOLD analysis project Ga0316204, IMG submission 205661) | Microbial mat bacterial communities from mineral coupon in-situ incubated in ocean water Damariscotta River, Maine, United States -... | ecosystem: Environmental > Aquatic > Marine >... | reverse complement strand
GCATAAAATGTAAGATGATTGCTTTGATTACAGGATGCACGAAGGTTTCATCTAAATCACCGTTAGCAAAAGCACATAACATTTCAAGCCGTTCCGGTAACTCATCTGCATTGGGTGGTGTATGCAAAACTTGCCCTCTTTCATCGACTATATGAATGTCGTTTTTATTTTGCCTAAATTGACCGGCTTTGTTCGGGTCGTCTAGCGTGTTTTCAGTTAAAATTTTATGGAGTTCGAGTACTATTGAGGGTGTTAATTTTTCGTTTTTATATTCATGAATAAACTGCATAGCATAATAATTATTCAGAATCATTTTTTCGCTTTTGTCTTTTGGGTCTCTCCCTTGTCGAATCATTTCTTTTGCTACATCTTTTGTGGTAACTGCACCTTCGAGTTGACTGGAGCTGATGGATTCTTCAACGAGGGACTTAATTAAGTAAGTCGATTTCATATGTTTGTTTGCAATAGGTTCTTGAGCCGATAGTGTTCCTGCCGTGTGCATATCTAACCAATGCAGTTCTCTTTGAAGAGGGCCGGGCACGCAAAACCGAAAGTTTTGTCCGTGTTTGTCTAGCAAAGGTGTGTCTTGATAGATTTTTTGTCGAGCGAGTTTAATCCCAGCCCACCATTGCTCGTTGGTGAATCCGTCAGGTGCTTCGAGGTGCCTAATTTTATCCCAATGAAAGTATCTATCTTTATTGTCTACCGGTCCGAAACAGCGAAATATTTCAAAAAGTTGATTAGAATCATTTTGGATTAACGACTCAAATAATGGTTGAAACGCAGGTGGTGAAACAGGCATTTTCATCTGAATTTATCACTTAGATCAATTGTTTATAGGATTTCTGGTATTTTATTACTAGAAATTGAAAAATTAGTAATTAGATTAATAGCAAAGAAGTTATGAAAAGTAAATGTGATTAGCTAAAAGCGATTGAATAGGGGTGGTAATACGAGATCTTTTGTTTGGAGCTTATTACTGGTTATGGAAAATCTAATGTGTATTTAAGGGGGAGGGGAGTTAGTGAGTTAACTTAAATCTGACCTTAGAAATAAAAAAGGCTAGCATAAAATGCTAACCTTTTGATTGTATGGTGGCTATGCCCAGATTCGAACAGGGGACCCCATCATTATGAGTGATGTGCTCTAACCAGCTGAGCTACATAGCCTTAGTCTTTTCAACCAGCCTTGGCAGGTTTTTAAGGAAGGCGAATTTTCCAGTTTTGACGGTAAAATGTCAAGCGTTTTGAGGCTTTTACACATTAAATCTGAAATGCATGACATCGCCATCCTGAACGATGTATTCTTTGCCTTCCAAACGCCATTTCCCAGCTTCTTTTGCACCAGCTTCACCGTTACATGAGATGAAATTATCATACCCAATAACTTCTGCGCGGATAAAACCTTTCTCAAAATCCGTGTGAATAACTGCGGCAGCCTGCGGGGCTGTTGCGCCAACTTTGACAGTCCATGCGCGAACTTCTTTTACGCCGGCAGTGAAATAGGTTTGTAGGCCAAGAAGTTGGTAACCGGCACGAATTACACGATTTAAACCAGGTTCATCCAAGCCCATTTCTGCCAGGAATTCACCTTTTTCTTCATCTTCGAGTTCACTGATTTCTGCTTCGATTGCTGCGCAGATAGGAACTACAATTGCATTTTCTTTTTCCGCTAAAGCCTTTACTGCATCAAGGTGTGGATTGTTTTCAAAACCACCTTCGTCAACATTGGTGATGTACATAGTGGGTTTTAGGGTAAGCAGGTTTAGGTCGCTTATTTTTTTTAATTCATCATCATCTAAGCCTAATGAACGAGCAGGATTGCCTTCGTTTAGGTGTTCGCTAAGTTTATCGAGAACTTTTTTCTTGGCAATAGCTTCTTTATCGCCGCTTTTAGTCATTTTAGCGACTTTCATCAGCGCCTTTTCTACACTTTCAAGATCAGCTAAGCCAAGTTCAGTATTGATAACTTCAATATCACTGAGAGGATCAATCTTGTTTGCAACATGAATAACGTCGTCATCTTCAAAGCAGCGCACTACATGTGCAATCGCATTGGTGTCGCGTATATTGCCGAGAAATTGATTGCCAAGACCTTCGCCTTTAGACGCACCAGCAACAAGGCCAGCGATATCAACAAATTCCATGGTTGTTGGAATAACTTTTTCTGGTTTGACTATTTCAGCCAGCGCATCAAGGCGCTCATCAGGAATAGGGACAATGCCGACATTTGGCTCTATCGTGCAAAAAGGGTAGTTGGCGGATTCAATACCTGCTTTTGTCAGTGCATTAAAAAGTGTTGATTTGCCAACATTGGGTAGGCCGACGATGCCGCATGTGATTGCCATTTTATTTCCTGTCTAGTCTCTATGTAACGTTTGGGTGGCTTTTTGAATTTCACCACTTGCGAGTTGATCAACAATTGCTATCACAGAATCGATGCTGTTTTCAATATCAATTCGGTCTTCGGTTTTAGGTTTACCCAAAACGTATCCAGTTACCTGGTCACTACTGCCTGGGTGATCAATGCCAATACGTAGGCGGAAAAAATCTTTGCTACCAAGTTGGGCAATGATGTCGCGTAAACCATTGTGTCCACCATGTCCGCCACCTTTTTTTAAACGAATTTTACCAACAGGAAAATCTAGCTCATCGTGGGCGACAAGAATATTTTCTACTGGAATTTTGAAAAAATTGGCAAGTGCGGCGACACCTTGACCACTGCGATTCATGAAAGTCATGGGTTTGAGGAGTTTGATTTCTCTACCATCAAACATGATTTTACAGAAATCGCCGAAAAAGCGTTTTTCTGATTTGAATGAAACATTGTTTTTTGCCGCTAGTTGGTCTAAAAACCAAAAGCCAGCATTGTGACGAGTTTGTTCGTACTGTGAGCCTGGATTCCCCAGGCCTACGATAAGTTGAATTTCTGAACTCATAGTTAGCTCAAAACCTCAGCATACTTTGCAGCGAGCTGAGGTTGTTAGTCTATGCGGCTTTACTCTGGAGCTTCTTCAGATTCAGAGGTGTCTTCATCTGTTGTTATTCCGCGAGCTTTTTGGATGCTCACAACAGGTTGGTCGTGATCTTCGCCGTGAGATAGCTCAATAGAAGTTACGCCCTCAGGAAGAGTTAAGTCACTAATATGGAAAGATTCGCCAACGTTTAGGCCGGATATATCTAATTCAATGAACTCAGGTAAGTCTTTTGCGAAACAAGTTACTTCAACGTCGTTCATATTGTGTACGATTTGTCCGCCCGCTTTGATACCTGGCGCAACATCTTCACCAGTAAAGTGAATAGGCACATGCATGTGGATTTTTTCACTGTCACTCACACGTTGAAGATCCATATGTAAAACTTTTGGCTTGTAAGCGTGACGTTGAATATCTTTAACAACAGCTCTAGTTTTACTGCCATCAATATTGATGTTTAAGATTGAAGTATAGAATGCTTCAAACTCAAGAGCCTTGATAATATCGTTGTGATTGAATGTTAACGATTGTGGATCTTTTCCCGTGCCGTAAATAACAGCAGGAATTGAATTCGCGTGACGTAGGCGGCGGCTCGCACCTTTCCCCAAATCGCTACGCAATTGTGCATTAAGTGTAAAGTTCATGTTTAACTCCAAATAATATGCTTTCAGTTGAAAAGCAGTTTAGCCAGAATCGCGACCAAGTCTGGCTGATTAATATTCAACGATTAGTCGATGAATAGCGAGCTTACAGATTCCTCGAGATGAATTCTTCTCATGGTTTCTGCAAGCATTTCGGCAACGCTAAGCTGCCTAATTCTTGCGCATTGTTCCGCCGCAGGCTGCAGCGGGATCGTGTCAGTAACAACTAGCTCATCTAAAAATGAGCCTTCTATGTTCTCTATTGCGCGCCCGGATAATACAGGATGTGTACAGTATGCGACAACCTTTGATGCACCATTTTCTTTAAGTGCATTTGCTGCTTGGCATAGCGTTCCTGCGGTATCCACCAAATCGTCTACTATAATGCAAGTTCTGTCTTTAACATCGCCAATTATATGCATAACTTTCGCGACATTTGGTTTTGGCCGGCGTTTGTCAATTATTGCTAGATCAGCATCGCCCAAGCGTTTTGCCAAAGCTCTAGCACGTACAACACCGCCAACATCGGGTGAAACTACAACAATATTCGGATGTTTTTGTCGCCAAATATCACCAAGAAGAATAGGTGAGGCGTATACATTATCTACAGGCAGGTCAAAAAAGCCCTGAATTTGGTCGGCATGTAGATCAACAGTGAGTACCCTGTCAGTGCCGACGGAAGCAATCATATTGGCGACAACTTTAGCGGTGATAGGCACACGTTGTGATCGTGATCGGCGATCCTGACGAGAATATCCAAAATAAGGAATAACGGTTGTCACCCGGCTTGCAGATGCGCGGCGCACTGCATCAACCATGACAAGCAGTTCCATAAGATGGTCATTTGTCGGTGCAGAAGTTGGTTGTACGATAAACACGTCCCTGCCTCGTACGTTTTCCAATATTTCTACTGCAATTTCGCCATCACTAAAAGAACCGACGGTTCCTTTTCCAACACTCATGTTGAGATATTGTGCAATTTTTTGTGATAGTTTTGGATTAGCATTTCCAGAAAACACCATCATTCCGGTATTAGACACGACGAACTTCCTCGGGCAATAAGGTTAAAGGGGACTTTTGCAAGATGTGCTTACCCATGGTGTTTGGGATGTATTTTGTTTAGTTTGGTGAAAATGGCTGGGGCGCCAGGATTCGAACCTGGGTATGCAAGGATCAAAACCTTGTGCCTTACCGCTTGGCGACGCCCCAATAAAAACTTTCAATGTCGGTCTTATTTGACCCTTTAGTGACAAATGCTTGCCATTTGTCTGGAACCTGAGATGCAACTTCTTGAGCATCTTGTTCAGTTTCAAAACTGGCGAATATGCATGCACCTGTTCCTGTCATTCTCGTTTCTGAGAATTGGCTCAGCCAGTTTATGGCCTCTTGGACTTCTGGGTAACGCTTGGAAACAATAGGTTCAAAGACGTTTTCCGTTTGCCCGTTCAGGAAGTCGCGTATTCTGATAGGAAGTTTGTCTCGTGTCAATTCCTTCGATGAAAAAATTGCACCTGTATTGATATTTATTGCCGGAAAAATGATGGCATACCAAGGTTCGGGTGGTGATACAGTTTCTAACTTTTCACCAACTCCTTCGGCCCAAGCCGATTCACCATAAATGAAAATCGGAACGTCAGCACCTAAGGTAACTCCGAGTGACATGAGTTCTTGCTTGCCAAGATTTATGTTCCATATTTTGTTTAGGGCTAAAAGTGTTGTTGCTGCGTCTGAACTGCCTCCACCCAACCCGCCACCCATGGGTATGTTTTTTTCTAGCGTAATATGTGCGCCGAAATGATTTGCGGCTTTTGCTTGAAGTAATCTGGCAGCCTTTATAATGATGTTGTCATCGTTGCTAACTCCCTCTACAGCTGGCGATAGGGAGATTTCACCATTATTTGTTGATTTGAAATAGAGCTTATCTCCAAAGTCCACAAACTGAAAAATAGTTTGCAGTAGATGATAGCCATCATCTCGTCTTCCGGTGATATGTAGGAAGAGATTTAATTTTGCGGGGGCAGTCCAGGAGAATTCGGGATTATTAAAATCAACAGTGGTCATTGCTTATGTCAATATTTGCCAGCTTTGGATAACTAATCGTACGTCAAACTCATGGTTCACGAGAAATATTTTATTCGGTAATTCGACATCGTTAACATAACCGTAGCGTCTAAATGTCACTACCCAGCCTTGTTGAGCAACTTTTTTCAGTCGTCCAAACTCATCGAATTCAATACTTTCTTGCAGACTGGTTGGTGAAGGTAGGCCAATTAACCAGTATCTGAGATTATTCATCGGCAGGCGTAAACCTGTGTGCGATTCTAACAGTTCTTCAGCATTTGAGGCGCTGTATGATTCTTCTTCAGAGACAAAAAGCTCCGATGAATATTCGTTGCCATTGATTTCTACACTGCCGGTACTCAAAGGGCCTGAAATGTTAATCTGATAGTGATTCTGTTCTTGCAGCCAGTTAATGTTTCCAGACCAGGAATCAGAAGCGTTTTTAGCGCCAAATCGGCCACTGAGTTTCCAGTGGGTGAGATTTGATAATGCTAGTTTTCGTTCTGACCATTCTATTTTGATAGGAGCTCTATCAATAGAAGTGGTAGGAATAACACTGCACCCTTCCAAAAAAACAATGCTAGAAAAAAATACGGTTGCTAATAATACTCTTGTCATTCGAAACCAAAGCGTTGCATGGTTTCGATGAGCACATCATTATCTTTGTTTTTTTCTCGTGCTTTTTTCCATATTTCTATTGCTTGTTCTTTATCTCCGCTAACCCAGAGTGCTTCTCCGTAATGTGCGGCTACTTCAGCATCATCAATTTTGTCCATTGCTTCTTTTAGGTATTTCAAAGCAGTTTCTTGATTACCTAAGCGGAAATGGACCCAACCTAAGCTATCAATGATTGCTGGATCATCTGGTTCTAAGTCACGAGCACGCTGGATAAGTTTCAGTGCCTCATCTAATTTGCTTGTTTTGTCCGCCAATGTGTAGCCCAAAGCGTTGATCGCAGCAGCATTTTCAGGATCTTGTTCAATGACTGTGCTTAAATCTTGAATAACAATATCAATTTTGTTCAAACGTTCTGCCACAAGTGATCGAAAATAGAGCACGTCTGAATCTTTTTCATTATTGGTGAGCATGCCTGTGTAGTGATCAAAAGCGCGTTGATAGTGCTTGGATTCTCGAAGAAGGCTGCCGTGGAAAAGTTTGATCTCTCTCTTCTCTGCATCTGTTTTAGTGGGAATGGAATCTAAGTGAGCTAATGCATCTTCGAGTGTTTTTGTCTTAGTGAGAATCAAAGCGATACGAAGTTGTGATTCCATGAAAAACTCGCCACTTCGGATTTTGGAATAAGCATTGATGGCGGCTTCATATTGCTCTTTTTGCTCTCCAATTTGCCCAAGATAGTAGAGAACTTGAGGGCTGGATTTGCCTAATCGCTCGAGCTGGTTCAAATAACCTTCTGCTTCATCATAATCTTTAAATTGCATCGAGAGCATGGCTAATGCAAACAAAACATCCTGATTGTTTGGCATTTTTACCGCTAACAGCTCAAACTGGCTTCTTGCATTTTCTAAATCTCGGGTATCCACCAGAGTGCGCGCATAAGCCAAACGAACATTGTCTGCTTTTGGATTGTTTTCTAAAAACGTTTTGAAATAGGCGATTGCATCATCGTGTCTTTCAAACTCTTGGAGAATTCGTGGGTAGAGAATGGCTGCATCGGCCCAGTCTGCTTTGATTTCCAGAGCTTTTTGGATGCTCTCCAATGCAATGTCTTTTTCATTCGCCTGTATTGCCAGAGAAGCATGAACGTAATGTGACTCTGCGTATTGCGGATGTTTGGATAATAAATAATCGGAGACTTTTAATGCTCCTTCAAGGCTGGCTTCACGCTGTAGTAGTGCGCCGGTGAGCAGTATATTACGTGAAATTCCATCTTCATCCGCGTCAAGAAGTTCGGATAGTAGCGTTTTTGCATTATCAAACAATCCGTTTCTCAAATAGAGAACAGCTAAAACACGTTTCGCTTCTGTATCTTCAGGGGCAGCGTTTGCCCAAATTTTAGCCGCTTCCAAAGCATCTTCTTTATTATCCGCAAAGCTGGCAATGCGCACAGCTCTTGATGCGATTGATGCGTTCTTACTCTTTTTTGCAGCATCTACATAAAATTTTGATGCAACACCAGGGCTACCGCGCTGAGTGGCTAATTCAGCAACAAAAATTCGATACATAATATCTGCGGTGGGGTGTTCGAAAGAAGTGTCTCCAGGATTTTCAGTAAAAGGCTTTTGAACAGTTTGTAACTCTGAGTCGTGCGACTCAGGAAGTGTTGCACACGCAGATAGGCTTGCTATTATTGCGAGCGCAATTCCGCGCTTAAAACAAACTTTCATTTAGCCTCCCTTCTGGAATTTGGGCTGGAGCGTTATTTGTGCCATGGTTTCTCTTGGCAATCATTTTGACTGGGTACCTGACAGAATAATTGCAAGCATTAAGCCTTTTGGTTCTCATCTGCTCACTATATGACAAACGAAGAGGTTTTCCTTGGTATGTGCTCAAAAACAAATCAGTAATTCGCTGGTTTTGGTTGATGTTACAATAAATTAACAAAATTAATACATTTATATGTGCAACTATATACATTTTGATCTTCTTTTGCAGTACCATCCGCACTGTTTTCTCAGATAAAGGCTTGTATTGCGTCGCTGTATTTAAGAGAATGTATTATTCGCCTGAAAATTGACGTTAGTATTTATTATGGCTTTGTTAGCATTTGGAATTAATCACAAGACTGCTCCTGTAGACATTCGGGAGAAGGTTGCGTTCGCCCCTGATCGGCTGCAAGATGCATGTAAAGAGCTTGTATCTATAGGTGATGTGAGTGAAGTTGCTATTCTGTCGACGTGTAATCGCACAGAACTCTATTGCTGCGTAAATGATCCTGATGCTGTAGTCATTGAACAATGGTTTTCGGATTACCATCATCTCAGTGTTGACGATATTTTACCCTACGTTTATAAATACCCGGATTTGGAAGCTGTTCGACATTTGCTCAGAGTAGCAAGTGGCTTAGATTCTTTAGTGCTTGGTGAGCCGCAAATACTTGGGCAGGTTAAAACTGCTTATCGTGATGCTACAGCTGCAGGAACAGTTGGTTCCATATTAAACAAACTTTGTCAGCACACATTCAATGTCGCAAAACAAGTACGAACTGATACTGCTATTGGCGAAAGCGCGGTTTCTGTTGCATATGCAGCGGTAAGCCTGGCAAAACAAATTTTCAGTCAATTTGAAAAACATACCGCACTATTGATCGGTGCAGGTGAAACGATTGAATTGGCAGCAAGACACATAAAAGAAAATAATATTGGCAATATCATTATTGCCAATCGTACCGTTGAGCGAGCTCATGCACTTGCTGAGGAAGTAGGAGGTGTGGCCATCGCTCTTTCTGATATCCCTGAACATTTGGCAAAAGCGGATATCATAATTTCATCAACAGCGAGTCCTCTACCAATATTAGGTAAAGGCAGTGTTGAACGTGCGATTAAAATTCGTAAACACAAACCGATGTTGATGGTGGATATCGCTGTTCCACGCGATATTGAGCCAGAAGTGTCTAATTTGGCGGATGTCTACCTCTATACGGTTGATGATCTCAAAGAGATTATTGAAGAGGGACTTCGAACTCGTAGAGAAGCTGCAGAACAAGCTGAAGATATTATTGAAAATCAAGTCGCCACTTTTATGGGATGGTTACGCTCCCAATCAGCAGTAACTGTTATTCAGGAATATCGTGGTGCAATGATGCAAATTAAAGACGCAGAATTAGAAAAAGCGTTAAAGATGCTAAGAAACGGACAAGAACCTGAAGAGGTTTTAAAGCGTCTTGCAAATGGTATAATTAATAAAGTTTCGCACTCCCCAACCTCCAATATTCGTCAAGCCGGGTTTGATGGTAATTTTGATATGGTCGAAAAAGCTAGAGAGCTACTTGGTATCAAAGACGCTGAAAGCTAGTTACGCTGAGCACCGAACTTTTCAGCGCTTCGCTTAACGATTATTCTAATTAGGACACTACACTACAAGTGAATAAAACCCTTCTTGTAAAACTCGACACGATTGTCGAGCGCGTTGAAGAGATCAATGCGTTATTAGCCGACCCTGATGTGATTAATGATCAGAATAAGTTTCGTGCGCTCTCTATGGAATATTCTCAAATTACGCCTGTGAGCGAATGCTTCTCAAAATATCAAGCAACAGAGAATGATATTGCCGAAGCGCACGAAATGCTGAAGGAAGATGACAAAGAGATGCGCGAGCTTGCTGAAATGGAGCTGGACGAAGCGCAACAGAGAAAAACTGAGCTTGAGCTTGAGTTACAAAAACTTCTACTACCTAAAGATCCAAACGATGAAAGCAATGTGTTTCTTGAAATTCGTGCAGGTGCGGGTGGTGATGAAGCGGGTATATTCGCAGGTGATCTTTTCCGAATGTATAGTCGCTATGCAGAGAAGCAGCGATGGCAAGTAGAGGTAGTCAGTCAGAGTGCTGGTGAGCACGGCGGTTATAAAGAAATTATCGTTAGAATTTCAGGCAAAGGCGTCTATTCAAAGCTCAAGTTTGAATCAGGTGGTCATCGTGTGCAGCGTGTTCCGGAAACTGAAACACAAGGTCGGGTTCATACATCGGCTTGTACGGTGGCAATTATGGCGGAAGTCCCTGAAGTCGAACAAATAGAGATCAATCCCGCTGACTTGAAAGTTGATACATTCCGATCTTCCGGGGCCGGTGGTCAGCACGTTAACAAAACCGATTCAGCAATTCGTATCACCCATTTACCAACAGGCACTGTTGTTGAGTGTCAGGATGAGCGCTCACAGCACAAAAATCGTGCTCGTGCGATGTCTGTTCTGCAAGCGCGTTTGATGCAAGCAGAACAGGAAAAACAAAGTGCTGAAACAGCAGCGACACGTAAATTGTTGGTCGGGAGTGGCGATCGTTCCCAGCGAATTCGTACCTATAATTTTCCACAAGGTCGTGTTTCTGATCACCGCATCAATCTAACGCTGTATAAGTTAGATGAATTCATGATTGGTAATTTGGACATGGTGATTGAGCCACTTCACAACGAATATCAAGCCGATCTGTTAGCTGCGATTAGCGGTGAAAATCAGTAGTTGTTTTTATTATGAGTATTAACTCGATTTCGCAGATTTTAAATAATATTAGCAAGGATCTAGAAGAGAACTCTTCTTCTCCGCGACTGGATGCAGAACTATTAGTGATGCATTCACTAGGCTGGTCTCGCACGCAGTTATTTATTAATAGCCAAAAATCATTACTCGCAGACCAGTTTGAAAATCTTTCTCAATTGTTTGAAAGACGCAAAAGAGGGGAGCCCATTGCTTATATTTTAGGTGAGCAAGAATTTTGGTCCCTACCCTTGTGTGTCACAGAAGATACGCTTATCCCTCGACCTGAAACGGAGCATTTGGTTGAAATTGCATTGAGTAAAATCCCTCAAAATGTAGCGTGGGATATTGCTGATCTCGGGACTGGGTCCGGGGCTATTGCACTCGCGATTGCTCACGAAAGAAAAAACTGCAGAGTCATGGGTGTAGATTTTTCATCAGCAGCACTTGAGGTTGCAACGCTCAACGCAAACAAGCTTGATATCAAAAATGTCAGTTTTATTCAATCTTCCTGGTTGAACGAATTGGATCAAAAATTATTTCATTTGATTGTCTCAAATCCGCCTTATGTGGAAGAGGGCGATGAACATTTGTTACAAGGAGATGTGGCATTTGAGCCTCGCTCCGCACTTGTTTCAGGCGCTGATGGATTAGATGATATTCGCCAAATTTCACACTCAGCTTCTAAACATTTATACTCTAAAGGTTGGTTGATGTTAGAGCACGGATGGAATCAAGCAGAGCAAGTGCAAAACATACTTCTCGAAAATCAATTCCAGCAAATATCAACAATAAATGATCTGGCAGATATTCCTCGTATTACTATAGGATGTAAATTATAAATGAAGACGATTCAAATTCCTCGTCAAATTGTTAATCAAATACTGCAACACGCACAAAGCGATGATGAATTAGAAGTGTGCGGCTTTATTTCAGAGAAAAATGGATTGCCTTATAAAGCGTATCCCATATTAAATGTTGCTGAGACACCAGATCACTTATACAAAATGGATGGCAAGCAGCAAATTGATGCGATGCGGGAAATGAGGGAAAATGATGAATCGCTATTTGCGATTTACCACTCGCATCCTAGTAGCGAAGCCTATCCATCAAAGATTGATATTGAAGAATCTCAGTATCCAGAGGCGATTTATATCATCGTCTCTCTGAATACCAAGGGCGTGTTAGATTTGAGAGCTTTTAAGCTTCATGAGGGTGAAGTTAATAGTTTAGCAATAACTTTATAAAAGCTCTCAAATGCTTTTAATAATCTATAATTTAAAAATCGAATTCCTTAGCGATTGATACAGTTGCAATAGGTTTGTCATCTTCCACATCGGTATCAGATACTGCAAAAGTGACATCCCATCCACCGTCGATAGATTTTGTTATACTTCCGCCATAGTTTACATAATCACTATCTGAATCATCAAATGAATATGAGCCTGCAGTGATGTTAAGGCCGAGCCCTTCTTTAACTTCATAATCAAGACTTAAAGAGACATAAGAGTTTTCGTTGTCGATATCGAGCGCGTAACTTGCGCTAACAAGTGAATACCCAAGGCCAATATATACTTCATCAAAATCTTCAAGTACATTTGGATAGTGATATTTAATGTAACCCAAGTCATACGATAGTCCTGCTGCTTCACCAGCATAGCCAGCGTATAAATCTATTTCAGTATCGGAGGTTACATTCGAAACCCAGGTGCCTGCATAAAGGCCGATTGAGTGACTATAATCAATTCCCCCTGATGTTGCTGCTTGATGATCTGTTTGAGTGACCCCTCGCCATAAGTAGTCTGAAGTTATCCCGATATTCCCGCTGAATTCTGCAGATGCCATACTACTTAGTAAAACTGCTGAGCTTGCAAATGCGGTTAGTACTGTATTTTTAATTCTTCTCACGTATTTCTCCTTATCCTCAATGACTATAATTTATTTTAGTAATGATGGATTAGCATCAAATATGCCACACATGAAAATGATATTGTTATTAAAAGCTTAGGTATATTTACAGTCAGTGAGCAATTATTTTTGCACTAGTAGTAAGCAAAAAACGAATTTATGTGCATTAGCTTGGGGAATAATATGAAAAGATAAACCAGTTAATTGAACTGTATTTCATTTATTTAATAGGGTTATCAATGATTGATCTTGTTGCTAATTTAAATTTATTATTAAAACGGTAAAGAGTTTCTCTTCAAAGTACGTTTGGAAAAAGTGTTCTCGCTCAACCCGGAATTTACTTTGATGTCACTTATTTCTAAAATTGTTTTGGCATTATTAACCATAGATTTTGCGTTAACACGTTTCCATATCCATCGATTCTTTCTTTCAATCCACTCAATTTCCATGGTTAAATTGAGCTGATTATTTCGATCAAAATAATGTGTGTGATGGATTAAAAAGTTCTGTTTATTAACCCAGGTGAGTGTTCTTTTATAGGGGTATTTATCATCAATACTAATAGGCTGACTTTCGATAACATAATAATTTTCAGCGTCGATAGTTTCTTCTTTGATGATATGGTGCTTGTCGTGTTCAGGTGGTCTTGGGTCCATGTGAGTTCGATTGATAACAGAACGAAAAAATACTTCGTCATTAGAATTGTGGTCATGGTGATGTGCATGGTCTTTTGCGGAAAGGCGCATAACTTTTCGCAGTTCAGGTAAGTATAGCCAATCATCGCTGCTCTCTTCACTCCCTGGTTTTTTTAACCAAGTCATGTAGTTTTTTCCTCTTTGGTTGGGTGGGTAGGTTGGGAAAAGTAGCATCTTGGCCGAATAATCACTGTCATCGTTTTCGCTACGCCATAACATAGACATGACCACTTTAGCATCGTTTTTTCCAGGTTCAGTAAATGTGAATGTCAATGTTGAAGATTGATCTTTCACCCTGGGCAGCTCATAAACTTTTCTCATTATCTGATCAGCATCTTGCGCGACTGCCCAGCTGGTAGTGGTTAATAGTAGAGTGCAACATGTAAATAACATTAAGGTACGCATCGTTATCCCTTTTTTCTTTGTCTTTAAGCATAGATGCATAATTATTAAATTGTTACATCAGCTTTCTTCATGTTCTGATGTCCAATTATGTGTAGGAGAAAAGATTCTCGACTGTTCTTTTTGAATTCAACGGACTTTGTAAGTATATGATTATCAATGGTGTGTGAATTTAATTTCCAATATGTGAGCTATGCATGTTGCAATTGCTGCAAATTGCTCTAATATTGTGTATATGCATCATCATTAGATATAAGGTGGATTGTGAATCTAAATCATAAAACTCAACCTAGTCAAAAGCTTACGCTATCAAAAGCACTTTTGAATGCGAGTAAAGAGCTTGGGCTTTCTCAAACAGAGCTCGGTAAAATTATTGGTAAGGATCGCACTTCAATATCTCGCGGGATAGATCCTGAGAGTAAAGCGGGTGAACTGGCTCTTTTACTGATTCGCTGCTATCGGAGCTTATATGTTTTGGTGGGCGGAAAATCCGATGATTTGAAGCATTGGATGCACACAGAAAATCTTCATGTCGGTGGCATACCTGCAGTACAAATCTTAAAAACACAGGGATTGGTTCATGTGCTGGAATACCTCGATGCACTTCGAGGTAAAGTTTGATTTGGATCAAGTGATTATTTGGAGCGCTGTTAAAAAGGATATTGCCGTCACTGTTTTGCGAGGTGATTTAATTCGAGTTGTAGAAAGTCAGGAACAAATTGCCACCAACAAGCTTGTGGATAGCTTGGATGAGCAGAAGCAACTTGAAGAACTACTCGAGCAATCCAAACCAGCCTTTCGTGCTGGAAGTGAAAAATTACACTATTTACTTGCCACTCCATTTCGTTATCCGCCATTAATGCATGGTTCTCGTTTTGGTTCTCGCTTTGAGCCAAGTTTGTTCTACGCTTCAAAACATGTCACAACCGCATTTGCTGAAACTGCATATTATCGATTCTTTTTTTGGCGTGGTATGGTTGATGCGCCACCGTCAGGAAAATTTCTTACTGAGCATACTGTCTTCCACGTGGGTTATTATTCTACCAAGGGATTAAAATTACAGGGCTTGCCATTTAGCAAGTTCGAAAGTGAATTAACAAATCCATCTCGTTACAAAATAACACAGCAGTTAGGTAGTGATATGCGGATGAACGGAATTGATATTTTTGAGTATGTTTCTGCTCGTGATAGTGATAGCGGTTTCAATATCGCTCTGTTTAATCCAAGCGCTTTTATTGCAAAAAAGCCCAAGGATCAACAGCAATGGCTTTGTGAAACTACCGCTGAAAAGGTTTCGTTTTCTACAAAAAATGGAAAGTTATATTCCTACCCGTTAGGTAGTTTTTTGTCTGATGGTGTATTCCCCGTACCTGCAAGTTAAAATTTCTTTCTAATTAATCAATGAGTAAGTCCTTGTTTGAAATATTATTCAACTTTTTGGTTGAATTTTCCTGGTTAGTCATCTATATTCAACCATATGGTTGATGATAAGCGCGAACAAACACTGTCTGAAGTATTGAAGGCTGTTAGTGACACTACGCGAAGATCTCTGTTAACCCAGTTGGTTCAACAAGGTCCAACTCGGGTTTCTGATCTCGCTGGGTATTATGATATGTCACTCAACGCGATTTCCAAGCATATTAAAGTGCTGGAAAAAGCCGGTTTGGTTTTACGAAAAACAGTGGGAAGAACCCATTGGATCGAAGCGAACCTTTCTTCAGTCAACGAAGTGGAGGACTGGTTTAAAGCGCTTAAATCTATCTGGGAGTTACGTCTGGAAAAATTGGATGAAATTTTAAAAGAAGAGGATAAAAAGCATGAGTGATTTAACAGTAAAATTGAAACGAACCATCAACGCACCAATTGAAAATGTTTTTGATGCATGGTTGGAGGCAAAAACCTTGTCTAGATTTATGATGCCAATGCCTGGAATGCCCGAACCAAAAACTGAAGCAGATGGACGTGAAGGAGGAGGTTTCACTATTATGATGCAAGTTGGTGATCAGGAAATTCCCCATAAAGGAACGTATCTGGAAGTGAGTCGTCCGGACAAACTAGTGTTTACCTGGGAGTCGCCTTTTTCAACGGATGGAAGTACTGTAGCAATTTTATTTAATGCAATTGACGCGGAGAGTACAGAAATCGATTTTACTCATGTTAAATTCATCGACGAAGAGACGAGGTCAGATCATGAAGGAGGATGGAATACTATCATTGATAATCTAGCCGAACTGGTTCAAGTGTGACTGATTCATTATACGAAGCTGTAGGTGGCCTGCCCACGCTACAGCATGTTCATAAAATATTTTATGATAAAATTTATGCGCACCCCTGGTTACAAAAATTCTTTGAAGGATTTGATCAGCAAGTGATTGAAGATCGGCAAACATCTTTCATGGGAGAAAAATTTGGCGGCCCAGCATATATTGGAAAACCATTAAAACAAGTTCACGAGAACATGTACATTCCTCAGGAGTTAGCGGATATTCGACATGAGATATTGCGTGAGTCTTTAGTCGAAGCAAAAGTTCCAGAAAATTTAGCTGAGCGTTGGTTGAAAATCGATTCAGCGTTTATGCAACAAGTGATAAAAACATCTGTGGAATCGTTTTATCGAGACTATCACTTTAAGTACAAACAACGTATTATTCATTCTAATCCGGATGTTTAATGATGTGTAAAATTGCTGTGAAATGTTCTCGGCTAAATATAATTCTGTGGATTATCATTTTGGGTGCTGGTTTTACCCATGGCGACAAAGCCAAGTCTGTAATCACCATGGGCATCTATTGATAAAAAGTTCGTGATTATCCGGATTAAATTTAACGCTGTTTTAACGTAATGTTTTTATTGATAATCGCTTCATTTCGCTTGAATGATACTTGAATCTCATCACCAGGTTTCATGCCTCGTAACAACTTGCCAAATGTTCGTAAATCCCTTATCTCTGTTTGATTAATTTTAGTGATGATGTCCCCCTCTTTCAATCCAGCTTTTTCAGCGGGGGAGTTTTCTGTTGTACCAGTAATCAATATACCGGGGCCGGTGAAATTGAAATCAGGGATGGTGCCGAGACTAACGCGCCGACCTTGCAAGGCAGGTTTTGATTTTTTATTTGTACCGATTTGTAAGGTGGATGTTAACGGTTCTGGCCGAGCAGCAAGATAATCAATGCTTTCTTTGAGCACGCTGGTGACTTTTAAAATACCTTTCATGTCGAGTTTGTCGACAGTATCACCAGGGCTGTGGAAATCAGCGTGTACACTTCCGAAAAACTGTACAGCAGGTACGCCTATTTCATGGAAAGCGATTTGATCACTGCCACCAGGATCATCCGCAACGGATTTTATTTTAATTCCTGTGACAAATCCAACACCTCTGAATAAGTGTTTCCATTCAGTTGCTGAACCAGAGCCAAATACTGTAATTGGCGCGTCACCTAGTCTACCAATCGTATCCATATTAATTGCAGCGATGGCGTTTTTTGCCGGGTAAGTTTTATAATTTTTTACATAATGACGTGCACCGAGACTGCGAAGCTCCTCAGCGGTGAAAGCAACAAACACAATAGTTCGCTCTGGTTGCCAGCTAGAACCGGCAATGCGAACAAGTTCCAACATGACAGCAATTGCACTTGCATTATCATCTGCCCCGGGATGGAGTTTACTTTTGTTGCCCTCTTTGACATCCGGCCAGCCGTAACCAAGATGATCATAATGCGCACTAATGACTACACTTTCATTTTTTAGCTTTGGATTACTACCGGGTAGTATGGCGATCACATTTTTCAAGCGAATCTGTTTTCCAAGTCCGTCGATATCTTCAGACCACTCTTGAAAATAGCTGTTGTCATCGCTACCCGGTTTTAGTCCGGCTTTTTGAAATGCATTGGCAATATAGTTCGCTGCTTTATCGATTCCATGTGAACCAACGCCTCTACCTTCCATTTCTTCAGAGGCAAGCGCTTTTATGTCTTGAAGTATTTTTTCCTGTGAAAATGCAGGCGGAAGTTGGGCTAAAGCATGTCGGGTGGCAAATTTTCCGCTTATATTTCCTTCTTTTGAAAAAGCATAGCTCATGGGCGAATTTGAAACTGTCCATTGGCCTTTGCCAATGTTGTCTGGTTCATCACCTTTAAAGATTAGGTAACTGTATTTTCGATAGTGTGGAAGTTTTCGCGCTAGGCCTGGTACCGCTTTTGGGTTATCTGTCGTAATTAATATTCTGCCATGTTTTGGCGCTTCATCACTTCGCGATGATAAAATGATTGAGTTGCCTTTGTTTGCATAACTTTTTCCGTCAATGATTATATCGTTAACAGAAGAGCTAAAACCAAAATTGGAAAGCTTTGAAGTGATTTCTGAAGAAAAACTGTTTTCAATGCCAAGAACCCACACGGATCGGTCTTTCGGTAGTTCTTTTAACTTGTTGTCAAAAATAGAAGTAATGTTGACGGGCTGTGATTGTTGCCATGTCTTGACCATTTGTTCATAAGCTTGAATTAGTTCAGGCGAAGCTTTTGAAGGAAGAACCATCAGTGCCTTGGTGTCACCCAGTGCTTGCGATAGTGCTGGTGGAATCTCTGCACGATCAAGTCGACGAAAAATATCAAACTCAGGATCAATATCGATGCGCACCGGTTCAGCAGGTAGTCGTATATTAAAATGTTCAGCTTTGCTATTCATTGTTATTACAATTTGATGTGTATTTTCTTCTCCTGCTAAAGTGATTGCGACAGGAACATCAAGCGAATAATATTCCCCTTGTTGGATCTGTTTGATTTTACCAATGAGTTTCCAGCCCTCTTCTTTCTGCTTGCGCATCAAGCTACTAAGCGCTATTTGTGGTGCTCCAACTCGTGCTACCCACTGACTAAAAAAAGGTTCTAAATCAATTTCTGATACTTCACTATAAATTTGTTGTAAATCATCAAAGCTCGCTTCTTTATATTTGAAGTTTAGATAGAGTACTTTTAATCCACGGACAAAATTTTGATCTCCCAGTTTAAGGCGAAGCATATTGAAGAGCATTTGTGTTTTTCCATAACCAATGGCTTCGCTACTCGCACTATGTCGGGATGTGAATTCTTTTAAAGCAAAATCTTTCGATTCGCCGACAAAATCAGCATAGCCTTGCAATATGTTTCGACGAAAAGCGGCTCCGCCACCACGTTGCTCCTTGATGAGATGATCGGAAAGATATGCCGTTAAGCCTTCTGCCCAGTTACCTTTATTGTAGTCAACATAAACACTGTTGCCCCACCAGTTGTGGAGAATTTCATGAGGGTAAGAAGAGTGTAAAATAAACGGCAAGCGAATAACTTGCGGACCAAGTAATGTAAATGAAGGCATGCCGTAGCCCGTCTCCCAAAAATTTTCAACCAGGGCAAATTTAGTGTAGGGGTAGGGGCCGATGAGTTGTCGATACATCTCAATGTATTGCGCAGTGACATCAAGGTATCGCTGCGCAAGTGCAGCGTCAGGCTTGCGTAAAAATGCCATTGCATCAACACTGCCAGTGTATTGATTGTATTCCGTGAATTTGCCACCGATTAAATAGATCTCTTCCTGTGGGCCTAGTTCTTTCCAGCTGACGTTATAACTACCATCTGATTTATTCTCATCTGTGCGCTCACCCTGGCTCACAATTTTCCAAGGATTAGGAACGGAAACGCGCATATCGAATGTTTGATATGACTCACTCACCAGCGGATACCAGGCCGAAGTTTGTGCGAGATAAACTCCTTCCTCGCCAATTAGACCAGGCGTTTCTCCAAAGCTGCGACCATATTCCTCTTCAGCTGCCTTAGCTGGATGATAAATTTGACCGGAATATTCTATTGTCGCTTTATGGCTGTTGGCGTCAGGTCTAATAGAATAAGCGTTGATGGGCACAGGGAAATCGTTCTGATGATTCGGTAGTGAAACAATCTCGCCTTCGATTGCTTTTACACTCATGCTTTTGTGTAGAAAAAAGGTATAACTTTTTTTCTTATCATCGTTTGAAGAAAAATTCAGCGTATCAACCACAGTTATACTATGTTCTTTTGGCGCAATGTTTACACTGAGATCATGATGAACAAGCAACGATGCCCATGCATTGTTTATTGAAAATAGAAAAGTGATTAAAATTACAACTAGAAATCCGGGCTTGTTCACATTTCCCCCTTACTCAGTGATCAATTGAAAAGTAATATTGCAATAATTGTAGCAGGCATGGAAACTAAAAGAATGTCTGATAAACATCAGTTTGTGGGAAGGGAAGTTGGTTGGATGATTTCTATACGTGCGATAAAACAAAAAACAGAAATAGAAACCGTAGTAACGTTGGCTAAAGCGATATGGAATGAATACTTCCCTCCAATTATTGGTCAAGCCCAAGTTGATTATATGGTGGATAAATATCAGAGCATTGATGCCATTACTCAACAAATTGAACCGGGTTATGAATATTTTTTCATAATCAGTGGAGAACGAGCTTTAGGCTATCTGGCAATATTTCAGGATGCGAAAAAAAATAGTGTTGAGCTGAGTAAATTCTATGTTCGAGCAAGTGAAAGAAAACGAGGTGCTGGCAACGTGGCGTTATCGTTATTAGAGCGAAATATCATTCAACCAGAAATGACGAAGATATCACTACGAGTCAGTAAACATAACGAAAATGGAATCTGCGCTTACAATAAGCTGGGGTTTATCAAAGTTGACGAATGTATTGTTGATATTGGCAATGGCTTTGTGATGGATGATTATATATTTGAGAAAATGTTATGACGCCGTATAATCTAAATATTAGAATTAGCAATAGTTTGGTTTGAATAATGACAGACAAATACGCAGTTTTCGGCAACCCCATCTCTCACAGCAGATCACCACTCATTCACACAGAATTTGCAAAGCAGACAAATCAGGATATTGAATACATAGCTGTACTCGCTGATGAAGGCAAATTCGCAGAAGCAGTTAAAGAGTTTGTCAATCTAGGCGGTAAAGGATTAAATGTTACAGTACCTTTCAAACAAGACGCCTGGGCTTTTGTCTCCAAGCGTAATCCCAATGCTGAAAAAGCCGGAGCAGTGAATACTATCATTGTTAATGATAACGGTGAGTATATCGGAGATAACACCGATGGCGTAGGCCTGGTCAGAGATATCACAAGCAATTTGGGTTTTGATCTAAAAGGGAAGCGAGTTTTGATCTTAGGCGCTGGTGGTGCAGTGCGAGGTGTACTTGGCCCGTTATTAAAAGAGAAGCCTGCCACTATTACTATTGCGAATCGAACAGTAAAGAAAGCGGTTGAGCTTGCAGAACTGTTTGCTGATGAGGGAACTGTTTTAGGTGTCTCATTTGACGATGCAAGCAAAGAAACATTTGATTTAATCATAAACGGTACCGCAGCCAGTTTGAGTGGCGAGTTACCACCAATCGCCGATTCAATTTATACAGATGCCTGTTGTTATGACATGATGTATAGCAAAGAAGATACAGTGTTTATGGCGCACGCAAAAAAACACGGTGCAAAACAAACGTGGGATGGTTTGGGGATGTTGATTGAGCAAGCGGCAGAGTCGTTTTATTTGTGGCGTGGGGTTAGGGTGGATACTGGGAGTGTTATGGAATTGATCCGAGGGTGAAGGTTGTTCTTATAATTGTTGCTGCTACGTATCAAGTAATTGCTTTCTCATTTCAAGGGGTAAATACTTAATTCCCTGGTCAAGTTGCAAATTAAATTTCTTTGGCATTTCTCGCGCAGCGTCTAGTGCTAGCCAAATATCGCCGGGTCTATCTTCTAATAAAATATTTATCAATGTACTAGCTTGAAGTATATCTTTTTTAGCTTTCAACTGTTGTGCTACAGGGCGTCGCTGAGAGACCACCAATTTGTGCAATGCGAATCTTGCAGGATCGGGAACACTCACAAGGATCCCACTACGAAAGGGAATTGCTGCTTCTTGCGTATTTTCAAGTAAGTACTCTAAAAACCTGATTGGATGGGCGTAACTTTTAAAGTGAGGTAAAAGTATAGGTTTGTTACTATCAGGTCCTTTTAGTGGAGTTAATAGATCAACTTGGAATTGTTGACCGCGTAATTTGAAGCTTGTCGATGGCGATTTATGATTTAGCGCAGGAACTTCAAAATATCCTAAGCCGGACTCCAAAATAAGCGATTTCACATTAGGAGTATCTTGCAGTATAGCAACATTAATATGATGAAAACTCGCGACATCCAAGTCTTGTGTTTGCATTGCTGTGCTACCCCAATTGACGCCTAACATGTTTCCAATTGCGTTGAATGCATGTGACCCTATAAGAATTCCTCCAGATATGAAAGTACCGGCTTGTGAAAGGACTTCAATGATTCTCCCTTCGACAGTAGATGGAGAATCTCCACCACCACTAATAAACATGGCAACCAGTTTTTGTCTCTGTTTCAGATCAGGGAGGGCATTTTTAAATAGCAGTTTTTGTTTTTCAATAAGCGTTCGAAGTTCTTCCGTATCACGACCCAATGAAAACTGACGTTTTGTACTACCTACAACCAACTCCAAATACCAATAGCGTTTATCCTTTACGACTTTGCTGACAAATGAGATTCCTCGTTGATTTGGTAGCGATACTGCACACTGTTGCAGTAGCTCTGAATACAAAAGTTGAGTTGCCGGGGGAAGCCTTTCCATAATCTATACCAATTATAATATTATACGGAGTATAGTGATTACTTCCGTATAATTCCAGATGCATGTTATACGGAGTAAATAGAAAATCTCCGTATATTAATATTTTATTTGATAAACATATACTTACGATATTCATTGAGTCCAATGGATTCATCGTAGTCTCACTAATATTGCTCGAATAATTAGTGGGTACCCTGATAATCTTTTTGATACAGAAGATACGGCGTTTATGCTGTATTCGAAAAAGTACAGCGCAAAACAAATGGGGGATGCTTTGGGGATGTTGATTGAGCAGGCGGCAGAGTCGTTTTATTTGTAGCGTGGGGTTAGAGTTGAGGGGGTTATGAGGTTGAATAGAAGTTGAGTTGAGGTTTAATTTTATGCAAAATCATTAAAGGGTACTGACCCCTTTTAATTTTTATGCAAAATCATTAAAGGGTACTGACCCCTTTTAATTTGATCCGAAAAACTTCAAGGAAGTCATGCAACGTATAGAGCTTGATATGTCTAAACTTGTTGGGCACATTATGAAAGAGGTATATGCTGATATCATTGCGGTAGCTGAACGTGTTGCAAATCATGAAGAGCCGCCGCTATCTCATCGCTTACAATTGATTGCAGAGCTTGGAATGGATTTTCCCAACTTTAAAAGCTATGATGATAATGTGCATATTAATTCAGTGGCAATGCAAGAAGCAGCAGAAAAAAAGGATATTGACGCGGTGATTATCAACTATGGTAAGACGATGCAGAGCTGTAACAGCTGTCATAAAAAATATCGTGAGCGTGTACAAAAACTCAAATTTTAGTTGATTCTTGATTCTTGATTCTTGATGAATAGAAGTTAGTCTAACTATTTCAATAAAAGATACACACTGGAGAAAATACTATGTCTGTAGAACGAGCACTATTTGCGTTTGGGGGAATCATGGTCATGCTTACATCATTGTTGGCTCTGTTCCATCATCCTTATTGGACCTGGTTTACACTTTTTATCGGATTTAACTGTCTACAAAGTTCATTTACAGGCTTCTGTCCACCTGCATGGTTGATGAAAAAATTTGGTTTAAAAACTGAAGCGGAATTGGCTTTGAGAAAATGATTAACGCAAGGAATATTGTCCGACAAAGCGCTGGAAGAAGAGCGAGTAGTCTACTCTTTGGATTCAAAACAGGTCTAATTTGTAGATAACTTATCGCAAGATTATTACTACACCAAATCAACAAAACGATATTTTTAAAATGCGGTTCGTGTTCTATTTTCGAATTTTTTATCAGTTTCAAATAAGAAACTAAGCAAATTCCATTGATGCAGATACTCGTAGTGCCGTACTGAGTCTTCTCGTCAAAATTGGATGTCAAAAGACCGGTCTCTGATGTACCTTCGCAATTTTTGACTATATCGTTAGTTACCAGTCTTGGTATGCTGTGAGAATGGTTTGGATTGATAAGCGTACACCTGTGCGCGATTTAAATTGGGAAGCCTTACTACTAACAAAATATTAATCATTATGTAATTCTATGATATCGCCAGAATATTTTCGGCCTTTGTTGATTGAGGCAGGAAATACATCAAAAATTTCACTACAATAATGAATATATAGTTGCCAATAAGGAAAGAAACAAGCATGCAGAAACTTCAAAAAAGAAGTTGGTTAATTTTACCCGCGGTTCTTATTGGCATTTTTATTTTTATTTTACTTGTTAAAAATAAATCAGAGCCTGAAATAATTCAAGTAGAAGAAAAATCACATGCTGTACGTATTATTGAAGTGCCACGCCTAACCATCATGCCGATGTTTCACGGGCACGGAAATGTAGCGCCAAGTAAAGTCTGGAATGGTGTTGCAGAAGTGAGTGGCAAGATCATTGAGATTAATCCGGATCTTAAAAACGGCGCAATGATTACAGTTGGCACAGTGCTTTTAAAAATCGATCCCAGTGATTACGAATTGGCCGTTAACCAGGCACAAACAACCATTGAGGCGACCAAAGCACAGCTTGCTGACATAGCAGTGCGTGAAAAAAATTCCCTGGTGTCGATAAAAATAGAAGAAAGCGCGTTAAAAATTGGTCAGGCAGAATTAGAACGAAAACGGCGATTACGCTCAGATGGTAGTGTTACTGCTTCAGATTTTGAACGAGAACAACGCAATGTATTAGCGCAACAGCAAAGTGTACAAAATTTGCGAAACGCGATAAATCTTTATCCTGTAGAAAAACAACGATTGAATGCAGAAATTAGACGTCTGCAGTCACAACTTGCCGGTGCAAAATTGAATTTGGAGCGTACAACATTAGTCATGCCCTTTAATGGCAGGGTGGTGCAAAGCAATACAGAAATTCTACAATTTGCCCGACAAGGTGACGTTTTAGTTACAGTGGATGGAATAGAGAAAGCAGAAATTGAAGTTCAGGTACCTATGGGGCGTATGGCTGGCTTGTTACATGGAGTGCCAAAAATTGATATTAATAGTATTGGCAGTCAAAAAATTGGTGAACTGCTTGGTTTAAACGCAGAAGTTAGCTTAAAAAGAGATGGGCTGGATGTTAGCTGGCCAGCTAAGGTTGTTCGAATTAGCGAAGGCATGGATCCACGCACCCGCACAATCGGTGTGATTGTAGAAGTACTTAATCCCTATTTAAATACGCAACCCGGCATACGTCCGCCGCTCAGCAAGGGCTTATTTGTTGATGTCAAACTTACGGGTAAACAAAGGCCGGGTAAACTGGTTGTGCCTGGTGATGCGCTGCATGAGGATAAGGTCTATCTAGTGAATTCTGAAAATCGCCTAGAGTTTCGCAAGGTGAGTATCGGCATTAAAAACAGTGAATACACCGTTATTGAAAGTGAACTAAATCCAGGCGATAAAGTTGTTATATCGCAATTAATTCCCGCTATCCAGGGTATGTTATTGTTGCCCATAATTGATGATGAAGCATTATTGCAGCTTAAAAAAGCAGCCAATCCGTTGTACGAAAGGTCATCCTTATGATTCGCTACTTTGCCAATCATCCCACTGCAGCTAATTTATTAATGCTGTTTTTGATTGTTATTGGATTCGCGGGTGCTTCCTCATTGAAGCGGGAAACATTTCCGGACTTTGCGGCAAAAGAAATTGAGATAACAGCAGTTTATCCCGGTGCAAGTGCGGAAGATGTGGAACAAGCGGTTTGTCTACGTTTAGAAGACGCCGTTGACGGCATTAGTGGTGTGGAAGAAGTTCGCTGTCAGGCTTTGGAAAGTATTGCCATTGCCGTGGCCAGAATGACAGAAAAAGCAGACTTTTCTCGATTTCTGGATGATGTGAAAACTGAAGTAGATGCGATCAGTGATTTTCCGGCGGAAGTGGAAAGCCCCGTTATTCGTCAGTTAGGTCGAATGGATCAGGTTGTTTCGATCGCGGTCACTGGCCCCATGTCGGTAAGTGATTTAAAAGCGTATGCGGAACAATTAAAAAGCCGCATAAAAGAGTTGCCGAAAGTATCGCAAGTGACGATTACTGGTTTTTCACAACACCAACTGCAAGTTAAAGTATCCATAAGCTCGTTGTTAAGACATGGATTAAGTGTGAATGATTTGGCCAGTGCCATTCAACGCCAAAGTGTCGATCTGCCAGCTGGGGATATCACAACAGCGAATAAAGAATATTTAATTCGATTTACTGATCAAAGGCGTACTGCTCGGCAATTAGAAGAGTTGATAGTTGTTGCCGCTAGTGAAGGTGGAGGGGAAGTTAGACTCGGTGATATAGCTACCATATCCGATCGGTTTGAAAGGGACGAGGAAAAAACGTTTTTCAATGGAAAACGTGCCGCCATATTGCAAATCACCAAAACCAAGGAAGAAGATACACTCGATGTTGTTGCCCAGGTTAAAAACTTCGTTGCCCGTGAACAACAACAGGCGCCGCCGGATGTGAAATTTACTTTAACTCAGGATATGTCCACTATTGTACAGGATCGCTTGCAGATGTTGTTGAAAAATGGCTTGCAGGGCCTGGTTCTGGTGTTCTTGGTGATGTGGTTGTTTTTTCGATTGCGTTTTGCCTTTTGGGTTGCGATGGGCTTACCTGTCTCGTTTCTTGGCGGCATGTTTATTATGTCTTTGTTAGGTATGTCGATCAATATGATCACTATGGTGGCATTGTTGATTGGTCTCGGTCTATTAATGGATGATGCAATAGTTATCGCTGAAAATATTGCAACCCACTTGCGTAAAGGTAAACCTGCGCTACAGGCAGCGGTGGATGGTACCCGACAAGTTATGCCGGGCGTCATTTCTTCATTCCTTACCACCACAGCTATCTTTTTTCCGTTAGCGTTTTTAAGTGGTGATATTGGTGCGGTGTTAAAAGTATTACCTGTCGTGTTAATTTCTGTTTTAGCGGTGAGTCTGATCGAGGCATTTTGGATTTTACCCAGCCATTTAGGACACGCATTAGCTCACCACGAAAAGGACAAAACCAGCCAGTTTCGGGAAAAATTTGATGCCGGTGTTGAATGGCTTCGTCATCAAATGTTAGGCCGTTTAATCGATGGAGTAATCCACTGGCGCTATTTGTTTATCGGATTGGTTGTTGCCGTTTTTCTGGGCACGATTGGTATGCTGGCCGGTGGCCATCTGAAATTCTTAGCTTTTCCAGAAATTGAGGGAGATACCATAGAAGCGCGGATTTTGTTACCACAAGGTACACCACTTTGGCGCACTGAAGCGGTGGTTGATAAGCTCACTGTAGCACTGGAAGAGGTTGATGAAAAATTCACTCCGTTTCAACCTGAGGGAAAATCTCTCATTGAAAAAATTTCAATACGATATAACCTGAATCAAGACGCTAACGAAACAGGTTCGCACGTTGCAACAGTGACTGCAGATTTGTTAACAGCTGAAGAGCGTAGCGGTAATCTTGATGATTTTTTACAAGCATGGCGGGATGCAACTGGTAATATTCCTGATGTCATCAGTTTGAGTTTTAAAGAACCGGCACTGGGGCCAGCCGGACGAGCGATTGATATACGCTTGCGCGGCGCTGACTTAACAGAACTGAAAGCAGCCTCTCTTGATTTGCAGGAATGGATGCAACAATATCGCGGAGTGGTTGACCTTGATGATGATCTTCGTCCCGGTAAAGAAGAAATACGCTTACGTCTGCGTGATGGCAGTATGGCTATTGGTGTAGATGCCGCAACCATTGCAACTCAATTGCGTGCCGGTTTTTTTGGATCTGTTGCAGATGAAGTGCAAGTAGGCGTAGAGTCGTATGAAATCAATGTGTCAATCCAGGATATCGATAAAAATAGCCTTGAAGATCTTTTAGCTTATCGAATTATGACGCCTGCCGGTGATCAAATACCACTATCAGCGATAACCTACGTTGATGTTGAGCGAGGTTATTCCAAAATTACCCGCATTGACGGGCAACGTACTGTAACTGTTTCGGGTGATGTTGATACACGTTATGCTAATGCACAACAAGTCATTAACGATACACAAACAAACTATATACCAGAGTTACAACAAAAATATCCGAACGTCGACATTATCACTGAGGGGCAAGCCGCCGAGTCTTCTGAAACTGGTGCTTCTATGATGCGTGGGTTCTTGATTGGTATTGTGATAATTTACATTTTGTTGAGTTTTCAGTTTCGTAGCTATTTGGAACCCTTTGCTGTGATGATAGCGATTCCCCTGGCAATGATTGGTGTCGTATGGGGGCATGTTGTCATGGGGTTGGATTTATCAATGCCAAGCATGATGGGGGCTGTTTCATTAGCGGGTATTGTCGTCAATGACTCTATATTGTTAGTCGAGTTCTTAAAACTACGAGTACGCGAAGGGCATCTGATTCCAGAAGCTGCAAAGCTTGCAAGCCGAGAACGTTTTCGCGCAATTTTGTTAACATCAGTTACCACAATTGCTGGTCTAATGCCGTTGTTATTGGAAAAAAGTTTGCAAGCACAAGTGTTGATACCATTAGCCACAAGTATCGTGTTTGGTTTATTGGCTTCAACAGTTCTGGTGTTATTTGTGGTTCCAGCGATGTTTAGTATTTTTAGCGACTTTGGTTGGGTGTCGGTAGAAAAGGAGCGAAAAATGGAAAACGAGGTTAAAGCTTCTACCGCATCTGATTTAACTTAGGTAGCCCGGATGCAGCTCAGCGGAATCCGGGGGGGAAATAGATTAACCTCCCGGATTTCATTACATTCCATCCGTACGAGTTGGTATGAGTATGTTTTGAAACGTTGTAGTTAGTATTTACAAAGTAATCTCAACAGCTGGTGTAGCAATCTCATCCTCTTCTTCTTTGGTAATCTTGCCGTTACAGGCAAATAAACGTTTCGGATCAATTGCATGTACATCCACAAATTCTTTTTTTACAAGTTTTGTACGTTCATTTGCCAGTTTTAGTAAGATCTGTGTGCGATTATTCTCTACTTTTGTATCTTTGCCAGCCTCTGTCTTCGCAGTTTTTTCTGTATCAACTTCTTTTGTATCTGCGGTTTTTTCCGCATTAGTTTCAGTTTTACTAGCCTGAATAGCCTTCCAATCTGATTCGGTTGCTGTGCCGCAAATGGTGAATCTTAGTTTTTCTTTTTCCTGCAAAATTTTGGCGAGATTTTTAATGTGTTTCTTGTTGGTATCAGAAATCTCACTAGAGCCTTCTTTGAATATTAATGGATCAAATTTTGGAGCGGTTGCTTTGCCTATCAGATCTCCTGCTGTGAGGATTAGGCCAAGAGGTTGAACAGCCTGCATTAAATAATGTTTTGCTGCATATTTCATAGCTTTAGCCATGGCAGTGTTATAAACATCTTGCAAACTAAAATCAGGATCATTGATATTGCCAGTGACAGGAATGTCTAAGGTAATAATATTGTTCTTATCCCGTAGTACGTCTAATGTTAAGTCTAACGGCATTGGCATGTCCTTAAAGATGTTGTCTTTGACTTCGCTTTCATCAGATTCAACATTAAGTTGATTCATGTGGAAAATGTTTTTTACATCTAATATATCTTCTTTTGCATTGATTTCTGCATCGAGGTCTAAAGTCCCACGCTTGATATTGATTCCGGCAAACTTGCCAGCATACGATGACAAAGGTACTAATTCTAAGGAGTCTAAATCAGCAACAAGCTTAGCATTAACTTTCTCTGTAAAAGGATGAGCATCACCTTTAAGGGAAAATTTACCATACTCATCGATGTTTACTTTAAAATCGATATGGGCAGGTTTCTCAGGTTTGTCGGAATTTATATCGGTAATGGTTAGTGTTAAATCATGCAATTTAGTAGCAAATACCGGTGTCACCGAGTTATCAATAAAACGGATATTGCTGTTAGAGTTTACGAGGATTTTATTGACTACTAGCGCAATTTTCTCTTTTTCTGGTTCTGCTACAGGTTCTTCTTGTGTGACAGTCTCTACTTCGAGCTTGTCATTTACATTGGATTCAGGTTCAGGTTTTTTAGGAAAAGCAGATGCTAAAGTGGGAATATTTCCTTGTTTATCCAGCCTGACATCGGCGTTTAGGTGGCGAAGTTCTATTTTTTCAATTTCAACCAATTTTGGTTGATACTTAATGTCATTAATAATAAGTTTTTCGAATCCAGCGACTGCGGGTAATTTTTCATTGCTGTTATCTTTTAGTACAATCAGGTTGTTTATCTCAGAACTATTGATAATGACATCATCAATACTATTAACTTTAATCGTTTTGATTACCCAGTTGTCGAACGCCGCTAGCCTGGTTTTATCGTCCAGTGTGTTTATATTTAACTCACCGATAGTCAGTTCTGCGCTGGCAATTACGCTGGGCGTTTCAGATTCTTCATCGAGTTTTATTTCATAGGTACCGACTAAGGCAACTTCATTTTGTAGAACCCGAGCGTTATTGATTGAATCTATAACATCTATATTCTCCAGGGAAACGGAGCCATCAAGATTAATCATTTTTGCACCTTGTTTAGGCAAGGTAATGGTTTGCTCTCCATTCCACACTAATTTACCCAGCTTAATCTCACGCTCATCATCACTTAAATAAATATCTTTCAAGCCATAATCGCCATTAATGCCAAGTTGTAAACGATCGGTTTTTAATGCTATTTCTAATTCGAAATCAGAAAATAAAGCCACGTTTACCTCGTTAAAAGGTAAATCTTTTACAGATTTTAAAAACGGCCTCAATTGAATATCATTGATTTTTACTCTGGTTTTGATTAACGGCTCTTCAATAAAAGGTGATGCATCGCCACTGATGTGGAAAGTATCGCCGTTAACATCCAAATCCAATTCTAATAGAGAGGTTTTGCCAGGATGCCAGGATAATACATTATCTACTTCAAGCTTATTGATAGAAAAATTACTGTCGGTGTATTGGCTGGAAACATCTACGCTAACATTTGAAAATGATATTGATTGTACGCCATAACCCCAGTCAAACGGTTTGGATGCTTCTTGTTTTTCTTCGGGCTTCTTTTCTTCTGCAGTACCAAGAGGAATATATATTCCGCCCACATTCCATGCATTCTCCAGTTCAGAAATGTTGCTTACAAAATCTTTTATAAGGATAGATTCTACTAAAATATTTTTTTTGAATATTTCAGTAATACTCAAATCAACCAAAAACTCACCTAAATGCAGTGCACCTATTTGCTCGCCGTAAAGATGAAGACCTTCGATGCTGATTTTTCCAGTAAATAAGTTGATACTGATATCAGTAATATTTGTTTCAATATTTCGCTCTGTTTCCAGGTAGTGAATTGCGCCATATTTTACGGCATAAGGTAGTGCAATAATTATCAGGATAAATAGTAATACAAAAAATTTGAATGTTCTTTTTAAAAGTCGCATGAGGGAATCTAGTTATGTTGTTATAGGATTGTTTTGTGTGTTAATTTGAAGGGAAATTATAACAAACGCAAAAAATGATTGATATACCGTAACGGTTGGGATTTAATACTTAAATCTCATGAGCCCTAGGAGGCTGTTCGAGAATAGAAAGCCTCCTAGGTTTTATAAATCTGTGAATATATACTGATTCTTACCAAGTCAGACAAAGAATTGACGCCGAGCTTTGCCATTATATTCGCGCGATGAGCTTCTACCGTTCGAACGCTAATATTAAGATCAGCCGCAATGACTTTATTAATTTTTCCCTTGACCAGTCTATCAAAAACTTCATTTTCCCTGCGGCTCAACAAAGCTAATTTTTCACTATAAATTTGTTGCGTATCCGATTTTCTTCGAGCTGTACTGGTCTGTATGCATTTTTTAATCGTGTTCGTTAGTGCTTCTTGATTAAAAGGCTTTTCGACAAAATCAATCGCGCCTGCTTTCATGGCTTTTACTGCCGATGGTATGTCGCCATGGCCGGTCATTATCACGACGGGTACAGTGATATTTTTTGTTGGCAAAAGGGCTAATAAATCCAGGCCTTGCATGCCAGGCATTCTTACATCCATCAAAACACAAGAGGGGGTTGAAGCCTGAAAGTTTTCTAAAAAATCTTCTGCGGAGTGGTAGGTTTCAGCATGTAAGTCTATCGACTTCATTAAGAGTTTCAACGATTTTCGCATCGCTTCATCGTCATCAACTATATGTACGGTTGCCTTTTTAGTCATTTGTAACCTTTATAGGTAGGGCTGCCTGGTTTGATATAGGAAGTTGTATGTAAAAGGTCGTTCCCATCTCTGCATTACGTGTTGCCCATAGGTTTCCATTGTGAGACTCAATAATTGACTTACAAATAGACAAGCCCAGGCCGACACCTGATTCTTTAGTACTAAAAAACGGTTCGAAAACCCCGTCAAGCAGTTCATACGAAAGCCCAGGCCCATTATCCGCAACGAGAATTAATACTTCACTTTCTGTCGACATTGTTTTTATGGTAATTAGTGGTTTTTTGGTTCGAGATTCAATCAGTGCCTCTACAGCATTTCGAAGCACATTTAGTAAAACCTGTTCAATCAAGATGGTATCGACGTAAGTTAAAGAAATTGGTTCATCTAGTATTTTCTGTATTTCGATGCCATGCCTGGGCTTCTCAACAACCAGGAACTTAAGCACTTCCTTTACTAATGTGTTTACATTGGTTTTACTGAGTTGCAATTCACGTTTTTTGCTAAATTTTTTCAGATGATTAATTATATCACTGGCACGGTGAACTTGTGCGTCAATATCGTTGAATATTTCAGTAACGTCTTCTGCGTCTAATTTCCCAGATTTTTGCAAGCCTATACCGGCTGTAGAATAATTGGCAATAGCTGATAAAGGCTGATTAATCTCATGTGCTATTTCTGTTGTCATTTGACCGATCAAATAGATTCTTGCTTCGTGAGCCAGGCTGGCAAGATGTGCCATAGATGCCAACTCTTTTTGTTTATAAGCCGAAATATCTATCATAATCATATATAAGTTTTTCACTACCCCATGAATATCTGAATTTGGAAGTAGATTGATATGATAAGATGTTTTTTTGTTGTCTACTGTTAAACTGACTTCACATGAGACTTCGTGCCCGTCTAAAGCGGATTCTATATAAGGCTCAAGACGTGTGAAATTTTTGTTGCCAATTCTGTTAATGAGATGTCTTTCAGTTTGTCGCTTATTTTCAGCAAAGGATTTGTCGTATGCTTTGTTGGTAAATATTAATTGCATGTCTGAATCAATTTGTGTAACGAGCACCGGCAAGGCATTTATAATCAAATGTAATTGATTTTTATTTTCTAATAAAGCTCGTTCAGTAGCAACGTGGTCACTAATGTCAATGATAGCACTTTGAATGATTTTATCTCCACTGTCACTGGTACGTAAAGTACTTTCAATTTGTATGCTGTAGATTATTCCCGCGAGTGATTTTAGTTGTAACTTGATATGAGACTTTGTAGCAGATGATGTGACTTCTTTAAGATGTTTAAAGAAAGCCATGCTGTCGTTCAGTGTTAAAAAAACACTAAACGGTTTGCCTAGTACTATTGATCGTTCTGAGCCGAGTAATTTGCATGCCGTCAGGTTTAATTCTTCAATAACACCGTTCTTGTTAAAACTGGCGTAACCAATCGGTGCAAAATCGAAGAGATCAGCATATTTATCACGTGATTTTTCCAAATCTGCCTGCGATGACTTTAGTTCACGATTCTGCATTTCCAGCTCAATCTGGTGGACATGAAGGCTCTCTAATAATAATCGTTCTTTGTCGTCTAGTGCAGATCTATCTGTATCATTAAGATTGCTTAGAAATTCGTTAAGTTTTTCATTCAACTCTTCATGATTATATCCGCTAAATTCACTCAATTTGAATTTCTCCTTATGTATACCCGCAGCGATTGAGATTTAGGTCTAATCGTGTACCCTATTTAGAAAAACAGTAAGTGAATCGAGAGTTATTCATTATTGTTTCTATCAAGGTCCAGTTGCATAAGCACTAGGGATTCTTCGCCACTTTTTTGTTTAATTTTTCGCCCTGTTACATTGATGCGTTGTAATCCTATATTTTCAAATTTATGTTCAACAGTAAAATTATCCAGTGGTTCTTCTTCCTCAATCACTTTCATTAGTTTTTCACGTAATTGGGGAATTGCCCACTCACCATTTCCCAAGCGATAGAGCAAGTTGCCAATCGTTTCTTGTGCTGCGACCTTGAATGTTTCGTAATAAGATTTACTGGCGGTGAGAACGCGTAAGTTTTTATCCAATACGAGTAGAGGGTGATGAATAGCAGCGAGAATGGACTCAGCATAATCCAGTGAAAATTTGGAATGAGTGAGGTCTGCTTTAAGTTCATTAACATCAAGAAATGCAACCACTACACCATCTATTCGGTTGTCGAGTGTGCGGTACGGGCGAATACGTATGGAGTACCAGTGATTGTTATCATCAAGAAACTCCAGTGTTTTATTCGATACTTGTTCTATTGAGTCGAGTATGAGTTGCTCAAGATTGGGGAATTTGAATTTAAGCTTTATATCCGAAATAGGACGACCAATATCGGAATTGATTATGTTTAACAGATCTTTTGTTTTAGGTGTGAAGTTACGGATTTTTAAATTATTGTCTAGTGTTAAAAAGGCAATATTCAAACTATTAATGAAGTTTGTGTGGTCATCATTGAGCCGTGCGAGTTGTATATTGCGTGTCTCCAACTCTTCGTTGACAGTCGCAAGCTCCTCATTGGTTGATTGCAGCTCTTCTTTTGCCGTCTCCAGTTCCTCATTAATACTTTGCAATTCTTCATTACTTGATTGAATCTCTTCATTTGCAGAACGCAGCTCTTCGTTGCTGATTTCCTGCTGCTCGATAACAGATTGCAAATATTCCTTGGTTGCCGCTAATTCCTGAGAGAGAGCCAGATGGTTACTGTCTTCTGCACCGGTTTTCTCTCCCTCAGTCTGTTTAGTGTTTTTTTTGTCCTCAATGTTGCTTGGCAAGGGTGTGGACTCACTAAATACAACCAGGTAGCAATATTCCCGTTGAGTAGGATGTTGGATGGGAGTGATTTCAATATCAACATACTCAATTGTGTTGTCATATTTGTAATGCGTTTTTTCATTACTCATAGTGATATGCTCAGCCATGGATTTTGCTAACAAACTTCGAAGCGTTTGTTGTAAGCCATCTCTTGCCATATTCAGGATATGAAAGCTTGCTTCACCAGGCGCTGGTTCTAAAAATCGCCCGGTATGTCCGCGAAATTGTAAAATTTGCATTTCTTCATTAATGACAACGGCTGCAGGTGCATATTTTTGCATGATCATGCGGTCAGTCATTTGTTGTAGATTTATACCATTCCAGGCTTCAATTTGTTTAACTTGAGTATTAATTTTTTCGTTAAAGTCTGCTGATAAAATCGGCACACTGAATTCCAGATGTAAAGGGTAGCTTATCGATTTTTTAGCGTAAAATTTGTGCTTTTGATCAACTGTTTTGTATAAGTCAGTGTGTTCTCCTACCGTTTCTGCGCTACCAAGAAAAAGAAATCCATTATTGTTAAGCGCATAATGAAAGATAGACAAAATTCGTTTTTGCAGAACGGGGCTGAGATAAATCAGCAGGTTTCGGCAGCTTATAAGATCAATTTTGGAAAATGGTGGGTCTTTAAATACATTTTGTTTCGCAAAAATACAAAGATCACGCACGTCTTTTTTTATTTGATAGCTACCGTCATTCATTTTGTTAAAAAATCGTTGCAAACGTTGTTTGTCAATGATCGTGTTGATGGACTCTTGATAGATTCCTTGCCGCGCTTTTTCTATTGCATTGTCATCTATATCTGTTGCAAATACTTGAATGGGGATAGGCGTAAAGTCATCAATATATTCAAGTAAAGATATAACGATTGAGTACACTTCTTCGCCAGTTGAACAGCCGGGTATCCAAACCCGAACCGGTTCATATCGTGTTTCTTGTCCGAATATACGAGGGAAAATAGCATCTTTTAAAGTATCGAAAGCCTCTTGATCACGAAAAAACTCTGTCACATTGATTAACATATCTTGATAGAGGGCATCTATCTCTTCAGTGTGTGTTTGTAGATAGCTGATATATTGTTTTAAATCTTGTATTTTGTGCAGCAGCATTCGTCGGACGATACGACGCTGTATGGTGGTCATTTTATAATAGGTAAAATCAATACCTGTTTTTTTGCGTAGTAACAAAAATATTTTATTGAGTGACTTTTTGTCGGTTGTTTCAGACTCTTTTCCATTGTCCGGTTTTTTTGACGGCAAGAGTTGTACATAGGGGTGATGCGCAATATTTTTAAGTTCTTGTGCAATTTTATCTGGAGGCAAGACGAAGTCGACACATCCTGAGGCAATCGCACTATGCGGCATTCCGTTAAATTTTGCTGATTTTTCATCCTGACTGAATGTGATACCTCCCTCTGCTTTTATTGCTCTTAAACCCATTACACCGTCAGATGCTGTGCCGGACAAAATAACACCAATTGCTTTTGACCCCAACTCGTCAGCCATGGAGCGCAAAAAACGATCAATTGGCAAGTGAGGGCTTTTTGTGTCGCGAAGTGACAGCTGAAGTTTGCCATGAAATATTTCTAGATCGTAATTTGGTGGGATGACATAAATATGATTAGGCTCTACCAGCATCTCATCTTTAATTTCCTTAACCGGCATCATGGTAGATTTTGAGAGTAGCTCGGTTAAGCTGCTGACATATGAAGGGTGTAGGTGCTGAACAATAATGTAAGCCATGCCTGTATCGGAAGGCAAATTACTGAGCAAGAGGGAGCAGGCTTCGTATCCACCAGCGGAAGCACCGATACCAACCACTGGGAAATTAAGAGCCGCAACTTCCTGATGAGTATCTTTTGAGGGTATTGTTTTTCCCTTTTGTCTATTACTGCTTTTTTGCATTGTTTGTTATTTATCCAAGTTGAAAAGGAATATGTTTTACGTTGTGTGTCTCGGAAATTATCCAGCTGACGTCTTGGTGCAGGAATCGGCTTGTTATTTCTGAGTATATGTCAATGTCGACTTTTACTGTTGTTGGGGGGAAATGTAACTTGAATAATTTCATTGTGTTTTTTGGGGAGGTATGTAAAGAGTTATAATTTACTCATATAAAGTACAATAAGTAAACTGACAAATAACTTATCAATCAGAAAAACTCTATTCTATGACGGCCCTGATGGGCGTCTTGTTTTGACCTCTATTACGTATAATTACGAACTGTAAAACCCTATTTTTAAACATATACTTATACAAAGATTAGCAAATGAAGCTACGCGAATAGTAAGTGAAGTGTTTCTTCTTGCTGTTTGCAGTAGGGGGGAAATCTGATTGACGACATAGAAGGGGATTTCTTAATCATAAAATGTAAAAAATTAGTGAAAGGGGTTATTCAACCATGGATGTCAGTCAAGTGGTTAAATAAAAACCAGATCGTTCAGAATTAAGATGAGTCATCGATATATTTGTTCTTTTTCAGCACATTTGCTGATCATGTCAATAGAGAATGATAGAGCTGGTTGGTCATTAATGTTTAGGGAGGCTCAACAGGTGAGAGAACAGTCACGAGATTTATTCCAAGCAAGCCCACATGCAAATCATTGCGTAGCAATGCAGCCGTTAATTGATTGCAAAATTATGTCGGAATCACCATTGTTTTCTGAGATTGATCCGAAATCTCTGCAGAACATGTTTTCCGTTATGCATCGAGACCATTGGCCTCGAGGTTATCAGTTAGAATCTCAAAGGTTGAAGCATAGATTTTATATATTGCTCAAAGGTCGGATTAAAGTCAGTCGGTATCACGCAGATAGCGGCAGGGAGCTAATCCTGTTTTTGCTCGGCCCGGGTGATGCTGTTAACTGTTTAAATCTGATTGATAAAGAGCGTTGTGATTTACAAATTTCCACCTTGGATAAAGTTGAAGTATTGTCTGTAGCCATGGAGCAATGGTTAGAGTGGATGGGGCAACATCAGTCAATACATAAAGCAATGGCAGAGATTGAAAGCCATCAATTTGAGCGATTAAGTAACTTAGCGAGTGAATTGGCGTTTGATAACACTATGACACGACTTGCCAGTTTATTGTTGCGTTATATGGATCGATCAAAATACACACTCAAGCTTATTCATGATTTGTCTCAGGAAGAGTTGGCCCATATGATCGGCACAGTGAGGCCGGTTGTTGCTCGTTTGTTAGGTGAGCTCCGGCGTGAGAAGGTGTGATTGGTATTTATGGTGGAAAAATTCAAGTGCTTAATCAAAAGAGTTTAGAGGCAAAAGTAGAAAAACTGCAATATCGATTATCTGGCTAGTAAGTTTGTCAATAGTGAAAATATCTAAATTAGCGGCAACTTTTATTGATCCAACCAGATTTACAATCTTTTCGCAACACCAGTTCAGTTCGGTGCATTTATATTCCGGATAATCACGACAATCTGTTTCGCGATTTTGAAGGTGTTCACTTTGGTGAAGTCGAAATAAAAAATCAAGCGTTTCATACCAGAGTTGATGGAAAACGACTTCTGGTGTTACATGGTGATGAGCGTCAGGTAGTTTTCGCTAAAAACTGGGGTCGCAGCTGCTGCAGGAGTTTGATACTTTATCGCAAAAATCAGAGCGAGATTAATGATAAAAATGGACGCCAATTGAAGGCGTAATACTATTCACAACGACACCTTGCGCTAATCGTGATTGGCGATAAGCCATTTCCAAAGCAAGGCCAACGCCTTTAATATCAAATTCCCATCCTGTGCCTATGTAGGCATGGAAGCCATCAACCTCGCCAATGTTACCGTTGGTATCCAGGCGTGTAGAGCCTAAACCCAGGCGTGTGAACAAGTTATGGTAAATGTAATGATGATAGTATTTACCTTCTAAACCTAGTGTTATCAATTTAAGTTTTCTACTGAGTCTCGCATCAGTCTCTCCATCGGCCTCAGCAGAACCAAGTATGGGATTAAACGCTAGACCGATAGAATAAATACGAGGCTTCTCCCACCATATATTGATAGTATTGCTCAATCCACTATAAGCTGCATCGCTGCCATCTTTAAAAACGATATTGTGAAAGTCGACGTGTTCACGAGCGCGAGCTTTAATTTCTCCAGCATTGGTTTGTTCAAATGCCATTAATACAATAAATAAAGCAAATAAATTCACTGATGTTGCTTTCATGTAAGCTTACTTCCTTACTTCAAAATTACTCTTGGCTACGTTGTTTTATGCAACTTGCCGAGAAAAGGGTGGAACATTTGCTGAACACGAGATAAAAGCCAAGAAAATCCATCTTCTTAGTTATACGTTATATTGTAAACAGTTATTCTTTCTACTATAGTTATCAAAAAGTTATAGGCCTTTTCTATTCTCATTTTATGGCTAATTCGGCTCGATGGTTGCTATGCTTGTTTGTAATTAATCAATATTACCATTTCAAATGACAAAACTATTTAATAATCGGTTTTCTCTGACACATATTGATGTCGCGAGGAATTCCACTGACGATTTCAATCCATTTCACGATAAACATCGATGGGAACAAATTTCCAGTAATCCTTTTGGTGGTCCAATCGTATTGGGTTTTCAGCAGATGGCTTTTATCGCAGATCGATTAGTGAGCTATAGGCAGAACAATAATGAACTGTCACTCATCGAGCGTGAAAATCTGATGCAGAGTTATTATCAATTGAATTTTGCCAGTGTCCTTAAAGCAGATGACCCATTTGATTTTGAAATTAAAAAAAGCAAATTTACAGAAAGTGAAAACAAGGTGCTGAGCAACCGTTTTCTGATCAAGAACAAAAATGGCCTGGCAATGATTGGCTACAAACGTGAAGCTCAAAAACCCTTGATTCTGGAAGCCGCCAAGTTTCACGATTTTCCTGATTTAAAAAAAGTTCCGGATCGTACCTTTGTTGAGGGAACCAACTATTTTTTAAAAAGGAAATTTTTAAACACCTCAAACGGAAAAAACTTTCTGGTAGGATCTTTGGTAGAGCAATCGATTTATTTTGACGAACTTGCTGGAAAGGTTGATTTCCCTGAAAGTTTTACTCTGGCATTAATTTCCTGTGCTTTACTGGAACGCGCAACTTTTATGGGGCATGATTTTTTAAAGAATCCTATGGTTTATGTTTCACAACAAATGTGTATTAACCGAGAAATAAATTCAAGGTTAAAAAGTAATGACGCACTCGTTATGTTGGTTGAAAAGCAGGAAAATGGTGATGAACTGGAAACCTATCATTGTTACGGTTTATTAGATAACGAAACTATTCTTTATCGATGTATTATTACGCTTGCACCTTTGCAGCGGGTAATTAAAGTTAATCATAACTGATCAAGTATTGTCAGTTTTAGCGCTATTTATTTTCTTTCAAAACATACCTCCGCCATTCTTCAAAATGCTTTAATTGCAGCGCTGCAATTACAGAACGCGATTCCAATTTTCCTTGAAATACAGCCTCATCTTCCAGTGTACAACTGTGTCCACCTGCCTCCTGAAGTATCAATTGTCCCGCGCTGTAGTCCCACAATTTTTGTTTGCCATGAAGGTAGAGGTGAACCCTGCCCGCCGCAAGCCAACACCAGTCTAATGCGCCGGAGCCAAAACTGCGTTGTGAGCTATAAGGTGGATGGCTTGCAATGCTTGCGGCCATTTCTGCAGGCAATCGTTTAAAATCAATTTGTGCAATGCATTTTGACAATGGCAACTCGCTCCCTTCAGCATGTAACAGTTCGCCATTCAGCCATCCACCTTTTCCAGCGATGGCGCTGAAGCACTCTAGCCGAATAGGATCGTAGATTAGCCCGAGTTGTACTTCGCCATTAATTATCAACGCAAGAGAAACTGCAAAGCAGGGGATACCTGCTGCGAAGTTGCTAGTGCCGTCGAGTGGATCGAGCACCCACAGTCCCTGTTGGCTTTTTTTCATCAATGCTAGCTGTTCTGCTTCGCTCATTTCCTCGCCGAGTAACGGTATCGTTGGCCAATACCGTTGTAACTCTGTCATCAATCGCTGTTGCATAGCGTGATCAGCCTCGGTCACCACACTGCCATCGGCTTTAAAGTGACGTTCGATCTGACGAAAGCGTGGGAGTAGCTCAGCACATGCAGCATCGGTAATGATACTTTCAAGTTGTTCTAGTGTTGATTGATTGTTCATTATTAATTATCAGTAGTGTGCTTTTTGTAATGAATACTTTATATTGTAGTTGAATTTGGAATCCAGTTATCAAATCGATAATAGAATCGCAACTACTTGCTGCTCATAAAACAAGCAAAATCGACGGAGCTACTGATGGGTTCAGTGATGTGAAATTACGAATTAACATTTAATTTACAATTCTGTACGATTTTTATCACATAGCTTCGCTTATGTTTGGTATAATTTTCCCAAACACAGATCGTTCTAATATTGTATGTGAATTCTAATAATAATGTCGGAGGTAATATTTTGTTGAATTTATTGATGAAGAAATATTTTTTGTTCCCATTTTTCTTGTTTGTGGCGCTTCTTCTGAACGGATGTCAGGATTCGGAAGTCACAACAGATGATTCGGGCAACAATGCTGTTAAATCAGGCAAGGTTGCTATTGTTTTAACTGATGCTCCTACTGATGAATTTTCTGAAGTGAATCTCACCATTACGCAAATTGCGTTATTACGTGAAGATGATAACGATGATGATTCAGACTCTGATGATGAAAGCAAAGATAATGATTCTGATGACTCAAAAGTGGTTATTTTTGAGGGTGAAGAAACTGTAAACCTGTTAGCGTTGGAAAACTATTCGCACTTATTTGCATTGTCTGCAGACGTACCTGTTGGCACTTATCACAAAATTCGTTTAACTCTGAAAAAAGAGGGCGGAATAGAATTGGTGAAGCATGATGAATCAGGTGAAGTTTCTGAATTGCATTATCCCAAATTGACCGGCAATGCCAAGCTTGATCTTAATGCCCGGCAGTCATTTGAAGTGGTTGAAGACGAGACATTAATTATTCAACTGGATATTGATGCGAAAAAATCGATTAACATAGTTAAAACTGGAAAAGGAGCTTATAAATTCCGTCCTGTCGTTTTTGTTGATGTGATTACGCCTGAGTTTTCTGGCAAGTTAATTCGTCATAGCGGTTTTATTCGTAATTTGGATCTTAATAAGCAACGCTTTAATATGTGTGCAAATACCGACAGTAATAACGCGGATGTTGAAGCTGCAATAACTGAACTGTGTTTATTGGTCCATATTACTGATGCATCATTGTTTGATGATAATGGTGATGCAATCGTTCCTGCAGACTTGGCGAACGATCAGTATGTAACTGCAATAGGATATTTGCAGAACTATAATTCCAAAACAGATAACCTCGTAGAGTATGGCCAGTTGCTTGCTCAGGTGTTGCATACTGGTGATCAGACTAAGTTTGCGGTTGTTGATGGCGAAGTGAAAACAGAAATCGATGATGTTGAACAAACTTTTACTTTTCAAGTTGAATCGGATACAGAAGTGACGGTTTTGCTACAAGATGATACGAAGATCTTCTCCCGGGATGGTTCTGCCATTAACATAGATCAAATTGTTGCAGGCCGAATGCTTGAAGTGCATGGTGTTTTTGACAGTGAAAACGCATCATTGTTGAAATCAACTTTGATCATCGTCGGACCTGAAATTGACGCACAGCTTTTAAAATTTAGTGGGAAAGTGCTTGAAGTATTTTCCGGTTCCGAGTCATTGCTGATGACAACAGATGAGGGTGACCGAACAATCATGATTGTACCTGACGCGGTAATATTATCCGTTAATACATCTTCCGAAGCTTCATTTAGTAAGATCATCAACCTTGCCGACATTGAGGAAAGTGATCGTATTGAAGTCTATGGTGCTGATGATGGTACTGGTGTTTTTCAGGCAAACATCATTTTAGTGGTGACTGACTGATTAATTCAATGAACTGATAAATATCTTTTTTCAGATGGTAAAAGATGCGCATGATCGATTGGTCTGCGCATTTTTTTTGGTATTTGGAAAAATTACTATTATCATTTAACATAAATCCACTCATCCCCTTAATATGCTCTTAATTCTAATAGACTCTAAATAACCAGCAGTTTGCTTTTTTTTCATCGTGGTTTAGTGTACCTTGATATTATCTAAAATAATAAAATACAACTTGATACCACGTTTCGGTCATCATAAATTATCTACCTTACAATTAATTATGAATTATCATAAGCCTATTGTATGTGAATAGTGCTCTGTATATGTAAGGAATCATGCATCACATCCGGGGGGGAGCATGACATTCGAATTTAAATCCTTATTTCTGGTTGTTAATTCATATAGGAATTCTGATAATAAAAATAGATACTTAAAGTTACTATTTATTTTGTTCGTAGCTATATCTCTATCTTCTTGTGGAAAGGCTGAACTTGACGATGGACGAAACTGGGCAGGGAATGGTGGCAGAGGCATGCAAGCCCCTACCAAAGAGCAGTTAAATTTATCACTCGATACTATCCCTCAGTCACTTTTTCAATACGATGTGACGGCAAACAATGTTGCATCCAACAAGGCGAGCAAACCTGGCGTAGCAACAACGCGAAATAAAATTCGAGGAATGCAAACAACAACCGGACAAAACGTTAATAGTAATTGGGATTTTGATCCGTTCAGTGCGAATGCTGAATTTAACCGGACAGAATCAGCATGTGGTTTACCGCCGGACTACGAGCCTAGTGATGGAATGACAGGTAGTTCACTTCATAATTTTGGTACGGGATCTTTTTGCTTAATCACAGTAGCGAAACTCGCTGTGATGCGAGCAGTTGGTAATTATGCGAATTTTGGCCAGATGCTACCAGAGATTGCAGCTAGTCTGGCAGAAGCAAACAATCCCCAAGGGACATTGTTAACATATAGAAATAGCAATGTTTCAAGTGTTGGCGCGGATGGTTTGAAAATCGATGTTTATTATGATGAGTGTGTAAATCAACGCGATGAGCTTTTAGCAGACGCTCAAGCGTTTGCGATGTGTACTGGCGAACTCGATTCATCAGTTTATCATCGCGTTAAAATATTCCCACAGACCCCCAAAAATGGAACAACCGTTGATACAGCCATTGGGAAAATGGAATGGTTATTCCATGCTGATGGATCGACAGCAGGGCAGATGGTTATTTCAAGAAATCTAATGTCTGATACTGCGCTTGTTGGTTTTGCCCCGCCACAAATTCAGTTTGACTTTAATTCTGATCAAAATGCTGAGTTTAAATCATTTACCATGAAATTTGCCCCTCAGCTACCGCCGGGCGGAAGCGTAAGTCGAGAATTATTTTGGGATGCAAATGTGATTCATGTTACCCGCGTGCCCGCATCCGGCACAAACCCAGCGATTTGGACCGTGCAAGGGAATATTTTGTTTACACTTAATCTCGGCACAAACCCATTATTTACCGGAGGGTTTACTTTTGAACCTTTCGCGCATCGGGCAACACCTCGTGTTTATTTTTCAGCGGTTGCTGAAGATATCTTTGTGGACGGGAATGCAGTGTATAAAGCCATCATGGCAGATGGTCCAGGGTTGAATTTGGCCGATTATCCTCAATCAGATTGGACCAAAGAGTTTCATCTTTGGTCTGCGTATAAAAAAATGTTAGCCGTTAATTACACGCAGGAACATTATGAAAATTCACACGGTTATGGCGACCCTCAGTTGATGTATGTGTTTGATGAAGCAACTGCTCAACGATCTAAAATATTAGAAATGGGTAGTCATAGTAATACTATTTCAGCAATTGATATTAATTCTACTGGTACTGTAGCAGTGACTGCCAGTGCCGATGGAACCATTGGTGTTTGGGATATTGATAGGGCTTCGCCAACATTCGAACAGCAACTTTATGTTTTTCCTGCTCCACATGGTGGAGCAACCGTAGATTCCATTAGCTTTAGTCCAGTGGATGATAATCTCATTCTTTCGGGTGGCCATGATGGCTACGCGAGAGTGTTTAGTCTAACGACAAAACAGGAAGAGATCGCTTTTTTTCAAGCGGTTAGCAATACCTCATTTAGAGTAAAATCAGTTTGGTCAAACGATGGTAATCGAATTGCGACAGCAAGTAATCAAGGTAGTAAGGTATGGAATGCGGTGAGTGGCGCTTTGATTGCCAACCTTGGGGATTTCGGCCAAGGTGTAAGAAGTATTGCTTTTCATCCGACTAACAACGATGTGTTGATAACGGGTGAAACAGCAAATTTTGCGAAGCTTTGGAATGTTAACAGCTCAACTTTACCGATACTTGTTTTCACAGATCCCGATGCGAGTGCTGTTAATGGCGTGAGCTTTTCGCCGAATGGAGTGCAAATAGCCACCGTGAATAATAATGGCTATCTTTATATTTGGGACAGTGCTGATAATGTTGCTCCGGTTAAGAATGAAGTGCTTTATTCTGGAGGGGGAAAACGGTCCGGGACACGTGTTAAATATTCTGCAGATGGTAACAGTATATTTGTTCAGGCCTGGGGTAGTGTTATTAAATTTGATGCCGCTACTTTAACCTACAAGGAAACTTATGTCGGTTATGCAAGTGCTTACGATACAAATGGTTTGAGTTCTTTTGCAGTTATGCCAGATGATACTACCGTATTAATCGGACATAACGGTGCATTTTATTCCCCCTCTTCGCCTGTTAATATTGGGGCGTATAATTTGGATTCCGGTCTAAATACACCGGACTATTATCTTCTCGACCGTGGCACTGTTCGAGAAGCTAATTACGCGCCAGACGGTGCAAGTCTTGTCAGCGCGCACTCATCGGGACATGTGGAGTTATGGGATGCCAGAAAAGGTGGCCCGATTCGTTCACTGGCCGGCCATACAAACGAGGTGTTAAGTGCGCGTTATAATTCAGATAGCAGCAAAATTGTAACTGCAAGTGGGGATGGAACAGCACGTGTTTGGGATGTAAATACTGGGGCGCAACTACTCAGTGTCTCACACCCGGGAAATCCGCCACTTGTTGCAGCTTCGTTTTCTCCTGATGGCAGCACGATTGTAACAGCCAGCGGACGTGTGGGTGGATTTGTGGGTGATGGTACAGTCTTGGGGTGGGACGCAGTGACTGGGAATCCAGCAAGGACGACGAGCTCTTTACGAAATGAAAATTATCACTGGGTTGCAAGCACCGTCGGTGTTAATCAGTATTATTTGAGTTCCGCAGTCGGCGACGATCCTTTTATTAGCGATCCGAATGATTTGAATATCAATTCAGTGGCAGCAACACGTGGCACTGTTGGTTCGCTTGTAACTGGGGAGTGGGCATATGGCGATGTCGATACTCTGGGTTACACAACAGTTTATATTTATTTGGATGTGGATCCAGAGACACTTGCAACAGATGCAATTACTTCAGAGCACGCCATGAATTTTAACACTGCAGCTAGTGCTGCAATCTATGCAAATGATGTTTTCTATTCTCCGCTTGAAAACAACCGGCTTGCAATTGCGACAGATAAAGGTAGTCAATGGTGGTCTACAGTGAATACTGTGTCCCCCGTATGTGTATTTGACGGAACCAATGATGTCAGTATAGAAGTTTCTAGTGATGGTCAACGAATTGTGGTCGCGAGTGTAGCAGCAGGTGGTCATTTGTGGAGCGTCGATAGCTCAGATCCCACAACTTTTTGTACTAAGCTTGGCGTGATCGCACAGGGCGCTATAGCCCACGCAAAATTTTCTCCAATTGATGGTGGTAAAAATGTCATCACACACAGTACGGCTTCCGGTTATGGTTCTAATGTCTACTTGTGGGACATGGATCCTTTGTCTGCTAACTTTGAGACAATAATTCGAACATTTGGCGAACCTGCTGCACAACCACAACTTCGTCGGCAAATAACAAATGTGGCATTTTCACCTGATGGGAAACATGTCGTAACTGCTGGCAGAGCCAGTGGATATAATCCAGTGTGGTCTGATTTTGATAGCTGGTTTGCAGAGACAGATAATGATGGAAAACTATTACGTCCTGATGAGGATGATAATGCGAATCCATATTATGTGGATTTGGTTGATACCATAGCTGGTTGTTTTACATCAAACACCGATGGTGGATGCGGAGGTACAACGGGTTTTCTTACTTGTGCAGAAGTGGGTGGATGTAAAAACCATAATGTTGTTTCCCAGTTCACTCATGATATAAACGGAACAACACCTGATCCTAAATTTGACTACATTAAAAGCCAGTTAGATACACTTAACCCAGAGTGGATGACAGAGCTATATTCTGCTCAATCAATAGATTGATTTTTACGTCGTCATCCTATTTTGGATGCGAGATTATAAAATTGGAGAATTTTTCCAGGAGGTTTGGATCCCACTTTCCACTAGCGCATTCTTCTTTCATAATCTCCAGCGCTTTGCTGATAGAAAATGCAGGTTTATAAGGTCGTTCATTTGTAAGTGCATCAAACACATCAAGCAAACTAAATATTCTTGCTAAATAGGGGATGTTATTTCCACTTAGTCCATCAGGATAACCAGCCCCATTCCACGCTTCGTGATGATGGCGTACGATGGGTAAAACACGCTCCATGGAATGCAAGGGTTTAAGTAAATCTGCACCAATTGTTACATGGGTTTTCATTACTTCGAATTCTTCTTTATCTAGCTTTCCTTTTTTCAACAAGACAGCATCTGGTATTCCAACTTTTCCAATATCATGTAGCACACCGGCCCTTGCCAGTGCTTTTATGTCCGGTGTTGATAATCCGAGAAATTCTCCAAAAGCTACACCAATATGTGTCAATCGTTCGCAATGTTCACCTGTATTACCGTCTTTTGCTTCAACATTTTTTGCAATACTTTCCAGTATTTTTTCGGCGTCATCCAGGTCTGCAGTTAATCGTCTTACTCTTGCTAATGATCGCACGCGTGCTGTCAATTCGAGTCGATCAATGGGTTTTGTTAAAAAATCATCGCAACCAGATTCAATCCCGTTTAGGCGGTCATTTCGTGAATCGAGTGCAGTAATTAAAATTACTGGAATCAACTGTGTATGGTTGTTATCTTTAATGTGTTTGCATAAATCGAAGCCATTGAGTCCTGGCATCATAACGTCCAAAAGAACTACGTCAGGCTCCAGTTTGCGAATAAGTTCAAATCCTTCGTGCGGATCATTTGTCGATGAGATTTTAAAACCTGCAATTGCACAGGCAGCTTCAAGTACAGCTATAGCACTAGGCTCATCATCTATAGCAACTACATGAATGGGTCGTCTTTCCGCAACTTTATTATTAATTTTGTCACTAGTAACAGTGTTTTCATCATTGGCAGCATTTACGTGACTGAAAGCGTTTGTTATGGGTGGTGTCATTACTAATTATCCTTTGCACGAGAATATAAATCATTAATCAGTGCTTCCAATTCTTTTAGGCCATAAGGTTTGGCAAGGTATGCATCAGCGCCCGCATCCATGCAGAGTTGACGATCGTTGTCCATAGCTAGCGCTGTTGTCGCAATGATTAAAATATTTTGTGTTTGTTCCTGGTTACGAAGTATTTCAATAGCTTCAAATCCATTGATGTCCGGCATTTGGATATCCATTAAAATAATATCTGGTAGTAGTTCTTGTGCCTTGGCCACACCCTTGAGTCCATCAACAGCGATATCAATCTGATATCCTTGTCTTTCCAAATAATCTTGAACATGTGGAATATTTTCCGGTGTATCTTCTATAATAAGAATTCTCGTCTTAGATACTGTGTTGGGGGAAATGGGGATATTAGAATGTTGCTCAATATTTAATTTGTCAGTGTATTGAACATTATTGTCAGAATTTTGAACTCCGCCTTCATTCCGTAGTGGCAAATGAATTGTGAATCGACTACCTTTGTTAACCTCACTTTGTAAATCTATTCTTCCATCGTGCATTTCCACCAACCGGGATACAAGCGCAAGACCAAGACCAGTACCCTCATGATATCGAGCAAAATCTCCGTCCAATTGTACGAAAGGTTCAAACAGCAACTCTCGCTGATTGTCAGCAATCCCTTTACCTGTGTCCCAGACTGTTATGGAAATTTTGTTTTCGATGTCAAACGCGGTGATTTCAATACCAACATTACCACCCTTTGGTGTAAATTTAACAGCATTGCTCAATAGATTGATAAGGATTTGTTTCATCCGTCGTGGATCAACTTGTATTATATCGACATTGCCTAAGCAGGAAAAATGTAGGCGTTGTTCCTTAGCATTTGCTTGTGATTTTACTAACGGAATTACCTGGTTGCAGATTTCTTTAATGCTGATGTTTTCGAGATGCAATTCCATCTTGTCAGCTTCTATTTTGCTGAGATCGAGAATGTCGTTGATGAGATCTAATAAATGTTCACCACTTTGAAAAATTGTCTGAAGTGACTCTCGCTGCTTTGGGGTGATTGGGCCGTACACTTCTTCCTGAAGCGCTTCTGATAAACCCAGTACTGCGTTAAGTGGAGTGCGTAACTCGTGACTCATGTTGGCAAGAAACTGATCCTTCAGCGTTGCCATGTGCGAAAGTCTTTGGTTTGCTCGGGATAACTCTACGTTCGCCAAGGTGAGCTTGGTTTGCATGTCACTTAACTCACTGGCTAGTTGTAAGCGATCAGATACATCCCGAATTGATGAAACGTAAAGGCGCTCTCCATTTGATGTAAAAGCAGTAATATGAATTTCTATTGGTAATGAGACATCGTCGTTACGCAATAGGCTCCCCATAAACTTTGCTCTTGTACCTTCTGGCTTCTCATCGATTTGTTCAAACATAAGATGCGTTAAATCGCCCAGGAAACGAGTTAGAGGAGCTTCATAGACATCGTCACGATCCATGGCTAACATCTCTGCGCCGTATTGATTGCAATCAACAATCATACCCGACGAATCATGAAGGATCATCGCATCGGCTGAATATTCTATCAGCTGTCGTAATCGTGGAAGTTGTTGGGTTATTTGTGCAAGATCTGCTTTGAGTTTTTGATTCTCGGTGAGGAGTCTGTTGTATTCATCTACGGTTGGTGATAGTTCCTCGTCAGTAATATTAGTTTTTCCCTGTGCATTCATGTTTTACAACCACCCGCACGTTCGGAGCTGAATAACGCAGAACCAAGAAATACCCTTAGCGCTTTCTTTGTTCCAAGTCCGACATATTTTGCTCCGGTTGGTGCGATAATTGATGGGATAAGGTCTATTCCAAAGTTCTTCCAGGTTTGAGTGCGTTCGGTAACGATAGCAAGTTCTTTATCGAGATCATTCATATCCCCGAGTTCAAAATCATGTAACTGTGCTTTAATTATCTCTGGCTCTGAAAAATCTAACCCATGATGCCAAAGTGCTTCAAAAAGTAAGCGCCGGGCTGCCGCAACCCGCTCTGGTGTTTCGTTAAATTCAAGCCTGACTAATATTGCCAATGCCAGGGTGGAGCTGGGTCGTAGGCTAGGTAATACCATGGTAAGTTCGCTACAAAGATGTTCGCTGACATCTTTAAATTCAGATCGAAGTTGATTTTGTGCCTCTTGTGTTGCGGCCACCTCTCGGGTAAGCCCTGGCATGTGATCAATGCCCCATAGATCAACTGAATCTCCATACCCTAATTCGTTTAACCATTCATTTAGTGTATGGCAAAATGGACAATTAAGGTCGCCCACAACATTAAATCGCGTCATTTGAATGTCGCTCATTATTCCTTACCTATCAGTAACATACAGCATTTATTATGCTTGTTTTAACGGCCGGAACCATTGAATCTTTAGTGTTAGAGCGAGCTGAAAGATCCAAATACGGTAGCACGCCTCGCTATTTTCTAGTCGCATGAAGAGTCATTGTGACTAGAACCTTGTGTTTACCTCGTAATTTCTCGACCATTACGCTCACGTCTAACTACTTTTTCCAGCAATTCCCGCTAGAAACGGAGTTGGGATTGATTTTTCCGTTCCGAGTGCATTCTTAGCCCAAGTCACTCCAAAATCAATCCCAACTCCTCTTCATGGAGCCATTAGCGGGAACTACTGTATTTCTTCTAGTTTAAAGTTGGTATTAGAAGATGATTGCTGAGTTATTCTGACCTCATTAAGATGAGTACTTAGACGTTTCGTGTTTAGATTAAAGAGGTTTGAGCCATGTTTACCGGAAAGAAAGCACTTCTTCTGGATATGAATAGTACATTTATGTTTGGAGAAGATAGGTTTTCTCAAGATGAAGACTTTTCTATTTATTATAAAAATATTGGAGGAACGTTGTCTTCAAGCGAACTGACAAATATTATCAATTTAGCTTATGTATATTTGGGGAGAAGATACCCTGATGAAAAATACCGGCATAACTTTCCTTCTGTGAAAGATGCAATAAAAGAAGTCACTAAAAGAACGCTTCCAGCAGATGAAATCCACAAGATAATTGATACTTTTTCATTTCATGAACTAGGCCATATTCCGCAGGAGTATATTGATGCGCTTTTTCAGTTGAGAGAGAAATTTATTTTATCTGTAGTCATAGATATCTGGTCTCCGAAAAAAGCGTGGGTGGATAGTTTTAAAGCATCAGGAATAGATGAGTTATTTTCTGCATCATCATTTTCATCTGATCATGGAATGGTTAAACCATCACCGAAACCATTTGAGCTTGTTTTGAATCAATTAAAGCTGAAAAAAGAAGAATGTTTAGTGATTGGTGACTCTCCAAGGAGAGACCTTGGTGGTGCTAGAGCTGCTGGTATAGATTGTATTTTAGTAGGCGGTGCTGCTGATGCCCAAGCTTTAGGCAGCTTTCCAAGCTTATTAGATGTATGTAATATAATTTGTTGATGCAGCTGTTTTCAATTTTGCGCTACTATTGTTGCTGATCAAAAAATAGCAAAATGTTATAAATATACCTTGGCATTTGAGATTTAGATATTAAATGGACGTGCACACAACCTAATATAATCTATTGCTTTTCCTCGCTGCTCTATATTTACATCCAACTAATTTTTCACAATTAAAAACACTATAATACTAATAAGAAAGAGTGTCGTTTGATTTAACATCCTGAGTGACTGAGTAAATCATTAATGTATGCATTGATAGGTAAATTACTAACAATATGTCTTCTGAATTGATTGAAACCAGCAGCGATATTTCTATGGGCCGTATTGTTGAAGTACATGGCCCTGTTGTTGTTATTGAGTGTCCGGAGCTTCCTCCGCTTCGACAAGCTTTGTATGCTTATGTAAATGGGGAATCTATCCAGTTTGAAGTGCACCAGCATATGGGGATGACGCGATTGAGAGCGGTCACCATGCATCGCACTTCTGGCATAAAGCGTGGGCAGCTTGTGTATGATAGTGGAGCGCCTTTGCATGTTCCTGTTGGTCTGGACTGCTTGGGACGTTTGCTAAATGTTTTTGGTGAGCCACTTGATAGAGGTGATTTTTTACAAACTCAGGATTACCGAAATATTAGAGGGAAGCCTCCACCACTGAATGAATCAGTGGGTGTGCAAGGTGTCTTGCAAACTGGTATTAAAGCAATTGATTTATTATGCCCATTTCTTCGTGGTGGAAAAACCGGCCTGTTTGGTGGCGCAGGTGTAGGTAAAACCGTGCTAATCATGGAATTCATGCATTCGATTATCGCATTGCATGAGGGTGTATCCGTATTCGCGGGCGTTGGAGAGCGAATTCGTGAAGGACACGAATTATGGAAAGAACTGGAAGAAGCCGGAGTACTTGAAAAATCGCTGATGGTTTTTGGGCAAATGGATGAATCGCCAGGCGTACGTTTTCGTGTAGGTATGACAGCTTTGACATATGCTGAATTTTTACGCGATACATTGCAAAAAGAAGTACTGTTCTTAATGGATAATATGTATCGTTTTGTTCAAGCGGGTAGTGAAATTTCCAGTTTGCTCGGACGTATGCCTGCGGTCGTAGGATATCAACCAACACTGGGAACAGAAGTCGCAGAGATACAAGATAGAATTGCTTCTTCGCGTTTGGGCTCTATTACATCTGTTCAGGCTGTTTATGTTCCGGCGGATGATATGACAGATCCTGCCGTTAGCACCATTCTTGGTCACCTGGATACCACAATAATACTCTCAAGAGACCAGGCGGCTAAAGGAATTTATCCAGCGATAGATCCTTTACGCTCCACGAGCAAAATGATGGATCGACATACTTTAGGCGATAGGCACTATAATGTTTCTGAAGGAGTGCGTGAACATCTTGCCCGTTACCGTGAGCTGGAAGATATTATCACTATGTTAGGCATGGAAGAGCTATCAGTAGCTGATCAGAAAATTGTCACTCGTGCGCGAAAGCTACAGCGTTATTTATCTCAACCCTTTAATGTAACGGCACATCATACCGGGATTCCTGGTGTTGCAGTTTCGCTGGAAACAACCTTGCAAGATTGTGACGATTTTTTAACAGGTAAATACGATGATGTTACTGAAGACCAATGTTACATGCGCGGCTCCATGCAAGAGAAAACTCCATGACCGGTTTTGCTCTACACCTGCAGGGGAGTACTCGATATGAACGATTCGACACCGTGTCAACGTTTAGTGGTGAGGATCAGAGAGGACACTTTGGGATTTTGGCGAATCACGAACGTTTTATCACAACACTTGTTTTCGGATTAGCTCGTTTCCGTATCGCTCAGACCGAGTGGCGCTATATTGCATTGCCGGGAGGGTTGTTGTATTTCGTAGACAATGAGTTGTTCATCAGTACACGTCGATTTCTGGTAGATGATAACTATGATCGTATCAGCCAGCAACTTCAGAGTACACTAAGAAAGGAAGAAGAAAGCTTACGGAGTATGCGTCTAAGTTTACGCGGCATGGAAGATGAGATGTTTAAACGGTTATGGAAAGTCGGCCAATGGAATTCACTGTCTTGAAACCCGAATGTGATGATGATCTGTTAAAAAAGGTGGACTTACAGGTCAAACGGATTAAACAAGCGCGACGGCAAAAACATACTGTGTTAGCACATACTTCATATATTGGAGTGCTCGGGTTAGTTTTAGTTTTGCCAATGGTAGGTGGTGCTTATTTAGGGCGATGGTTAGACAGTATGGATACAGGCTTCACCATCAGCTGGACTATAAGCTTAATATTAGTCGGTGTGGTAGTCGGTGCTTTAAATGTTTATTTCTTAATTAAGGAACGTGGATGAAACAACTTACCCATCTTACATCTCATCTTCAGCCCGTCTTGGCACGTTCTTCAATCACAAAAGCTCGAAATAGAACGACTATTCCTGCACTTTTGCTCATTCAGAACATGCCAATACAGACTAAATATGAGCGTCAGATGTCCAAGTTGTTTCATCCACGTTCCTAAGGAAAAAAACTAAGCATGGGAGATGAAATATTTGCAAAAGTGATTTTCCAGTTTGGATCGTTACAGATCACTGATACGATTTTGACAACCTGGCTAATCATTGTGTCTCTTTTTGTCATCAGCTTTTGGGTAGCTAGAGGCGTAACATTAAAGCCAGGCAAATTTCAAATTATTGTTGAAGGGATTATATTTGCGGCGGAATCTGCCGTTCGAGAGTTGTTACCTCGACATTATAAGGAAGTGTTACCCTTTATTTTAGGTTTATGGAGTTTCATTGTGCTCGCCAATTTAATTGGCTTGGTTCCCGGTTTGCATTCTCCAACTCGTGATTTGTCTATTACAGCCGCTTTAGCAATCATTGTTCTTTTTTCTGTTCATTGGTTCGGCATTCGTATTCAGGGAATCAAAAAATATCTTAATCATTACCTGAGACCAAGCCCTATATTATTACCTTTTCATATACTCAGCGAAGTAACACGAACCATGGCTTTGGCAATACGTTTATTTGGCAACATGATGAGTTTGGAGTTGGTTTCAATTATTTTATTGTTTGTTGCAGGCTTTTTAGCGCCTGTGCCAATTTTAATGTTACATGTAATAGAAGCTCTAGTGCAGGCCTATATATTTGGCATGTTGGCATTAATATATATTGCCAGTGCAATACAGACACAAGAATTACGCAATTCAAAAGGGGACGTGTAAATGAATGATGTTAATTGGATAGTGTTGGGTTCCACTATTGCTGGTGCTTTGGTAATCGCAATCGGCGTTATGTATCCTGCTAAAGCGATGGGTAAAGCAATTGCACAAGCGCTGGATTCCATTGCGCGTCAACCAGAATCGGAACAATCAATTATGCGCACTTTATTTATAGGTTTGGCTATGATTGAGTCTTTAGCAATTTATGTTTTGGTTATTGTGCTCATTATTCTTTTTGCCAATCCTTTGTTGGAATATGTCGTTAAGTAACTAGTTACTTCAAAGTTATGTAAACGTATAAATCTGATTCGAGGTAAATTTTGGACATTAACTGGTCGACTTTCTTTCTAGAAATTATTAATTTTTTAGTTTTAGTTTGGCTGCTAAAGCGTTTTTTTTATAAACCAATAAAGAAAGCTATCGATGAACGGCAGCAGAACATAACAAAAAAAATTACCGAAGTGGAGCAAAAAAGTATTGTTGCTGATCAAATGAAAGAAACTTATAAAAATAGATTGGCAAGTTGGGAGAGAGAAAAACAGTTGGCCCGTGAAGCATTGAATCTAGAATTGAATTCTGAGAAAGTAACTCAGCTCGAAAAACTAAAATCTAAGTTGGTGCAGGAGAAAGAAAAAATTGAGATAGCTCAAATTAAATCGCTAAATGAATTAAAATATCAAAGCGAATTGCAGGCTTTGAAACAAGGTGCTTTATTCACATCTCAGTTATTGAAAAACATAACCTCAAAAGAACTTGAGTTGAAATTAATTGAAACATTCATAGATCAGCTGGGAGCACTCAGTGAAGATAAAAAAAGATCTTTGTTTGCAAACAACGGAATAGATGATCTCATTATTACGGTAACAAGTGCTTATCCCCTGAATGAAAACATTAAAGAACAGATTGGAGCGGCATTGCATAAACTGTTGGGGAAACCTCTCGACATCAATCATAATACTGATCAAAACCTGATTGCTGGTGTCAGAGTGAATTTGGGAGATACTGTATTGCGCGCGAATTTGTTAGATGAATTACAGTTCTTTAGTGAATCCTTTCATGTTGAGCAGTAAGCCCGTTGACTATGATTCACCATTGAAACGCCAGTCACACTGGATTGATCAATATGAATTTAAAATAACAGCATCTGAACAAGGTTTTGTTGTTTCCGTTGGTGATGGTATTGCCTGGATAAAAGGTTTACCGTCAGCCGCAATGGATGATGTATTGAATTTTTCTGATGGTAGCCATGGTGTGGTTTTTACCTTGACAGAAAAATTAGTTGGCGCGATATTGTTACATCAAACTGATGTGCTAACTGCAGGCACAATTGTCCATTTAAGTGGCAAGCTGCTTAGTATTCCAATGGGTAAAAGTTTGTTGGGCAGAGTTGTCGATCCCATGGGCGTACCTCTGGATGGTCGTCAGGCGGCAAGTGCTGAAACATGGCAACTGCTTGATGTTATGTCTCCACCGATTTATGCGCGAGATTTTATCCACGAGCCGTTATTAACGGGAATTAAAATCATTGATGCCTTGATACCTATTGGTAAAGGGCAAAGGCAACTTATTGTTGGAGATAAAGGCTCAGGCCGCAGTGCGATTGCTATCGATGCTATTGTCAATCAACGTGATAAAAATGTGTATTGTGTCTATGTATTGATTGGGCAAAAACGCTCCACTATAGTCAATATTATAAATTTGCTTAAAGACATGGGTGCTTTGGAATATACAACTATTGTAGTCGGTGAGGCGAGTGCTTTACCAGGTTTGAAATACCTGGCGCCATTTAGTGGTTGTGCTATCGCTGAGTGGTGGATGGCACAAGGTAACGATACACTAGTCGTATACGATGATCTAAGTACACATGCTGATGCTTATCGCGAGCTATCTCTTTTATTGCGACGCCCACCTGGACGCGAAGCTTACCCGGGAGATATATTCTCTCTGCACGCTAGGCTATTAGAGCGTAGTACCTGTTTATCAAGTGAGCTCGGCGGAGGTAGTATGACCGCGCTACCTATCATAGAAACCAAGCAAGGTGAAATTTCTTCTTACATTCCTACCAATCTTATTTCAATCACCGATGGGCAAATCTATTTAGATAATAATTTGTTTGCCAGAGGCTTTCATCCCGCTATAGATATTGGAAAATCAGTATCCCGTATTGGCGGGAAGGCACAGCACCATCGAATAAAAGAAGAGGCAGGGAAAATGAAACTTGAGTATTTGCAGTTTCTAGAGTTAGAAATATTTACACGCTTTGGCGCACGGTTAGAAGCCTCAATGCAAGAGAAACTAAAACGAGGGAAAATATTAAGAACGATATTAAAACAAGATAGGCTAGAGCCACTTCCCATTGCCTGTCAACTTGCATGGATGATTGCATTTAATGAAGGACTTTTTGACGAGATAGATACTGATGAAATTTCAATAACACTAAAAAAACTTAATCAAGCTGTTGAAAAAAGTTCCTTAACACTGGAATCCGATAGAGAGAACTGGCTTGCTTCTATACGTGAATATTTTTCAGAGATTTCTTTGTCTTAAATATGAGTCGCTCACATAAGATTCAGCTACATATCAACTCATTGCACGAAATTAGCGAAATAATGAGTGCAATGAAAAATCTTAGTTTGGTTGAATCGAAAAAAATTAGTCAGTTTATTGTTGTGCAATCTCAAGCTGTCAATACGATTCAATTGGCTGCTTATGATTTTCTACATTTCCATCCTGAATTTTATCTGCAGCCTTTTATCACAAATAGGATTGTAGTCATTATTGGTTCAGAGCGGGGATTTTGTGGTGATTATAATATTAAGTTAGTTAGAGCGTTAGATACCTATCTAGAATCGCTTTCTGGTATTAATCCAATTTTGCTTCCTATCGGATATAAGCTTCATAGTAAATTCGAAGATAATACGGCTGTAGATCTATTAATTTCCGGACCTAGCGTAACAGAAGAAGTCAGTAGCGTCATAGAGAAAATGATTGAAGTGTTAAATACTATCACTATTCGCGTAGGTGCCAGCGATGTGCATATTCTACATATGAGTGATGAATCAGAAGAGCCTGTCCTTACCCGCTTATTACCTGCCTTTCCAGAAAAAAATAAACCTGCTCCCAAATTTAATACAAAGCCTGATACAAATATTGAACCCGTCGATTTGTTTAAAAATCTTTTAGACGAATATGTTTTTGCCAAGTTGAATAATATCTTCTTTACATCTTTGATGGCTGAAAGCCAAAAACGCGTAGCGCATTTAGAAAATGCACTAAATAAATTCGATGAAAATATTGCGTCACTGACCAGGAAGCGAAATGAAATTCGTCAGGAGGATATTACAGAAGAAATCGAAGTTATTATGCTTGGGGATCCTGAATTCAATGACAATTAAAGTCAGATTGAACAAATATCTCATATTTGGCCAGGTTCTCAAGTGTATTGATTATCAGTTGAAATTGAGCGTTGAATTACTCCTGGCTTCATAATTGCGCTTTTTTCTAGGGATATTATGTGTGTCATATTTGCTCAATTTATAAAGCAATACTCTAACGTATCGATATAAACTTAAAGATTCGCCTATTTCTAAAATTGCGCTCTAATCTCGCGTCCAATTGATTGTTTTTTAGGATAAATGCAGCAGTAATTCGTTAGTATTAAGCTGCCAAAATATAAATACGCACTAATTACAATGAGGTTTTTATGTTAACAAAAATTGTAGCAGTATTACTGTTTATGTTTGCAAGCTCTGTGTCAGCAACTCCTCTGTATTACACTTTTCAGGGTGTTGTGACAGGCGATGGCAATAATGGATTCGGGTCCTCTGGCTATAACATAGGTGATGTAACAGAATATACTCTTTTAGTAGATTTTGATGTTAACGGAGAGTATTCCGCTAACGGTAATACATACTATGAAAGAGATACGGATTATTTTGATTATTATTTTGCGGACTATATTGCTGGTGACGCGATTAGTTGGAGTTATAATCCTTATACTGAATTAAATAAAGCATTCGATAACATCAATGAAAATTATTCCAGGCTCGAATTTTTTGTGGAATCCTGGCTGAATATTTCGTTTTTAGATGAACAGTTGAGTACGCTAGAAGTTGGTGATAAAGGTACCTTTTTTGATGTCTGGAACGATCCGGATTACATGTACATAACAGGTGATATTGAGTTACTGTCCATTTCACCGGTTTATCAAGCTACCTTGAAAATTGCTCAAATATCTTCTCCCTCTACAGTGCTTCTGATGCTGATAGGTTTGCTTAGTTGTTCTCATTTTTTAAAAAGGAAGAAAAAGGGAAGGTAAGTAGTTAACATCTAGAGTTGCGAAATTGACTTATCTCGATTGCTGATAGAAATCAAAACATAACTGAGAACTTTGACTTTTTAAGCTGTTGTCTTCAAAATGCACACCAAAGCCGATCAATCTGATTGGCTTTTTTTCTTTCTGACTTCGTATGGTGAAAAGTTGCTTAAATGGGATTGACGAAAATCGACTACAAGGCGACTGGGCTGTTGTGCTTGTGAAATCGCTAAATTTTATTTTTATAAAAACAGTTTTTATATCAGTTTCTTTTTTTCCGCTTTTGCTCAGTCTTAATTTGAGTTCGTCAAATAAATCATTAAGTAGGTGTTCTGGTATTTGCTCGGGGGTGAAATCGTTTTGAAAGGTGTTTTCTACACTGAGTGATTTTCTTATTCTCTCAGAGCTTACTTTTCGATTATCAATTCCTTGTGCCATTTCGTGTAGTTGTTTGCCGTAGCTACCAAATAGTTTAACCAACTCTGGAAGTGAACGGTTTTGAACATCTCCACAGGTGTAAATGTTGAATTGATGAAGTTTTTCTGCGGTAACTTTTCCAACCCCAAAAAGCTTTTTGACAGGTAGGGTTGTCATGAACTCTGCGATTTTATCAGGCGTGATTACGTACTGCCCGTTTGGTTTTTTCCAATCACTGGCAATTTTTGCTAGCATTTTATTGGGAGCTATGCCTGCAGAAGCTGTAATTTTTTGGGATTCAAAGATTTTTTGCCGAATCTCTTCTGCAATCAATGTCGCACTTCCGGAATGTAGTTTGGAATCACTAACATCCAAATACGCCTCATCAAGCGATAATGGTTCAATTAAATCCGTATAATAGTGAAAAACTTCGTGTATCGCTCTAGATGCTTTACGATACTTGTCAAAATTAACTGGGACAATGATGAGGTCGGGACACAATCGAGCAGCATGTGACGATGGCATTGCTGAGTGTATACCATATTTACGTGCTTCGTAGTTGCACGTGCAGAGTACGCCGCGGGTATTAGCTTGCCCGCCGACTGCGACGGGCTTGCCTTGTAAATCTGGATCATCACGCACTTCAATAGCTGCATAGAAGCAGTCCATATCAATGTGAATGATTTTTCTTTGTCTATTTGACGGGAGTATATCAGCTTTACATATACTCATTTTTCAAGTGTACATAATGTTTGGAAGAAAAGCGCAGATAGTTTTTTTCTTCTTCAGTCAGTGCACGAGCACGACGAGCTGGGCTGCCTAACCATAGATATCCACTTTCCAATATTTTTCCGGGTGAAACCAAACTGCCTGCAGCCACAATTGTTCCATCTTCGACAACTGCGCGGTCGAGCACAGTTGCTCCCATTCCGATTAAACAAAAATTGCCAACCGTGCAGGCATGGAGGATTGCGCCGTGACCAACCGTGACATCATCTCCAATTGTTAAAGGAGCACCGCCCGGATTAAATTCATTGTCAGCAGTGACGTGAAGAATTGAGCCGTCTTGAATATTAGTTCTATCACCGATTGTGATATTGTGAACATCTCCACGAATGGCTGTCATTGGCCACACTGAGGAATCTTTGCCAATTGTTACATCACCGATTATCGAGCAATCTTCGTCTATATACGCACTCTCGTCAATTTTCGGTGAGATACCTTTGAACGCTCTTACACTCATTGTTATTCCTCATACATGTGAGTTGTTACCGCATGGTAACAAGTTCTTCACCGCTAGTTGGGTGGATTGCTATAGTATCGTCAAAGTCTTTTTTGGTGGCACCCATACGGATGGCGACCGCAAATCCTTGAAGTATTTCATCAGCGGCTTGGCCGATTATATGGCAACCAATAATCTTTTCTTGAGCACCAATTGTAACCAGTTTCATGGCGGTTTTCTCTTCTTGCTCTCCAATACTGAAAAGCATAGGTGTAAACCGTGTTTGATAAACCTTCACCGCATCACCGTGTATTTTTCGTGCTTCGTCTTCCGTTAGTCCGATGGTAGCAATGGGAGGGTGGCTAAATACAACTGAGGGAATATTGTTGTAATCGAGTTTACGATCAGCGTGGCCGCCAAATAACCGATCAGCCAGACGTCTACCTGCTGCAACGGCCACTGGTGTTAATGCAGCGCGACCGGTAATATCGCCCAGCGCATAGACACCAGGTTGGCTGGTGTTTTGATAATCATCACAAGGCAAGAATCCGTTTTTATCCGTTTTCAGTTCAGCGGCCGTCAGATTTAGTTGGTCTGTGAGAGGGTTACGGCCAACTGCCCAGATTAAGGCATCCACATCGGATACTTCAAATCCGGCATTACCCGTTAATGTTAATTTACCCTCGTCGTTTTTAGTAATTGATGATAGGTTCATACACGACAATATGTTTATGCCGTTGTTGATCATCTCTTCTGTTAAGGTATCGCGCATCAATGAATCGAATCGACCAAGAATCTGTTGTCTGCGTAGCAGGAGAGTGACTTCGCTCCCTAATGCATTTAAAACTCCGGCTATTTCAACCGCGATATAACCCGCGCCAACGATGACAACACGTTTGGGTTGTTCTTGAAGCTCAAAAAAACCATCGGACGTTATGCCGTGTTCTGCACCCTCTATGTCTGGTACGGCGGGTACTCCGCCAGTGCTAATCGCAATATGATCTGCTGTGTAGTGGGTTCCATTCACTTCAACCGTTTTGTCATTAACAAATTTTGCGTAGCCTTGAATGTGTTCAATATTTGAGTCTTTGAGATAGTTTGTATACCAGTTGTTGATTCCATGAATATAATTTTCTCGTGATTCAACCAGAGTTTTCCAGTTGAATCCTTTTTGCTCTACGTCGAATCCATAAGATCCGGATAACTTGATTGCTTGATTAAGGTTTGCAGCATTCCACATGACTTTCTTGGGAACACAACCGCGGTTGACACATGTTCCGCCTAGCCGATCTGGTTCAATTACTGCACACTTTTTTCCATAACTTGCAGCTTTTTCTGCGACGGATAATCCACCACTTCCGCCGCCAATGGCAATTAAGTCGTAATGATTTGACATATTTTCTCCGGCTATTTCTATTGCTTGTGAGTACATTGCAAGTTAGGTATTGTAGCACCCAACCTGATATCAATTTCTAAAAGAGTTACAAAATGAGCGAAAACCCTTTATTAACTGCGTTTAATTTGCCTCCATTTTCACAAATTAAACCTGAGCATGTTGAGCCTGCTATTGATCAAATTTTATCTGAGAGTCGAGAGAGCATTGAAAAATTACTCAATTTAAACAGTGAATACACCTGGGATAATTTGATCAAACCTTTAGAGCTTATTTCAGAAAAACTGAGTCGAACATGGTCTCCGGTTAGTCATATGAATTCGGTTGTCAATAGTGAAGCATTGCGTGATGTTTATAATGCATGCCTTCCAAAGTTAAGTGCCTATTCAACGGAGATGGGACAAAATGAAAAGCTGTTCAAAGCTTATCAACAGATCAAAGATAGCGAAAACTTTAATCAACTTGATGAAGCCCAGAAAAAAATCATTGAAAATTCATTGCGTGATTTCCGTCTCTCCGGAATTGATCTGACTTCTGAAAAGAAGCAACGTTACAAAGAAATTATGCAGGAGTTGTCTAATCTTAGCAGTAAGTTTGACCAGAATTTATTGGATGCAACACATGCATGGACAAATATTATTACAGATGAGGCAGATCTTGCTGGGTTGCCAGATTCGGTTAAAAATCTGGCGAAACAAACCGCCGAGCAAATGGACGAAAGTGGTTGGGCACTGACTCTGGAATTTCCGTCTTATTATCCAACTATGCTTTATGCGGATAATTCAGCATTGCGTGAAGAGATGTATACCGCTTATGTCACTCGTGCATCTGATCAAGGTGAGTATGCGGGTAAATGGGATAATTCATCTTTGATGGATGAGATACTTGTATTAAGACATGAAGTGGCGCAGTTGCTCGGATTTAACAGTTTTGCTGAGAAATCATTAGCAACAAAAATGGCACCCGGTACAGAAAAGGTGATGGAGTTTCTTAATGAATTGGTGGATAAATCATCCGGGAATGCGAAAAAGGATTTAGCCGAGTTGCAAGCATTTGCCAAGTCAGAATTTAATATTGATGAGCTACAAGCTTGGGATGTGCCTTATTATTCGGAAAAATTACGAAATCATAAATATTCAATTTCACAAGAAGAACTGAAGCCCTATTTTCCAGAAGATAATGTTTTGCATGGCCTGTTTGAAGTTGTGCAACGTTTGTACGGCGTTACAATTTCTGAAAAGAAAGATGTGGATATTTGGCACAAAGATGTTCGTTTTTTTCAAATACTCGAAAAACATGAAGAGGTTCGGGGGCAATTTTTTCTTGATCTTTACGCTCGACCTAACAAACGTGGTGGTGCGTGGATGGACGAGTGTTTAACGCGCATGAAGTTTGATGATAAGGAGCAAGCGCCGGTTGCATATCTAGTTTGTAATTTCACACCCCCAGTCGGTGATACACCTGCACTTTTTACGCATGATGAAGTGATTACTTTATTTCATGAATTTGGTCATGGCCTGCATCATATGATGACGCAAATAGATTACCCCAGTGTGTCAGGGATTAGTGGTGTCCCCTGGGATGCAGTAGAGTTGCCCAGTCAGTTTCTTGAGAACTGGTGTTGGGAAAAATCCGCGCTGGATGTGATTGCAAAACATTATGAGTCAGGTGAGCCTTTGCCTGATGAGTTGTATCAAAAAATGTTAGCGGCAAAAAACTTTCAGTCAGGTATGCAAATGTTGCGTCAATTGGAATTCGCTATTTTTGATTTCCGTATTCATTTGGAATTTTCTTCAGAGCTGGGTGCGCGTATTTACGATATTCTTGATGAAGTGAGAGATGAAGTTGCGGTGTTCATGCCTCCCAGGTTTAATCGCTTTGCACATAGTTTCTCGCATATTTTTGCGGGTGGTTATGCGGCTGGATACTACAGTTACAAATGGGCGGAAGTATTATCCGCTGATGCCTTTTCAAAATTTGAAGAAGAAGGTGTATTTAACGAAGAGACAGGTAAAGCTTTTCTAGAAAATATTTTAGAGAAAGGTGGTTCTGCAGAACCGATGGATTTGTTTATTGCATTTCGTGGGCGGGAGCCTGAAATTGATGCGCTTTTAAGGCATAGTGGAATCAATGCTTAATATTATTGACGCTGCTCAACTTCAATTGAGCAGCGTCATTTCGATTATTTAGGCGGTCTCAAGTTTTTGTTCTTTTAGCTCGCGTTTCAGAATTTTTCCTGTTGCATTTTTTGGTAACGCGTCAATAAAGAAATATTTTCTGGGAATCTGATAGCGACCGAGCTTATCTCGACAAAAGCTTCTAACATCTGACGAACTTAAATGAATGCCTGGCTTAGTTACTATATAAGCAGCGACTATTTCACCGTGTAACTCATCATCAATACCAATAACTGCACACTCGCTAATATCTGGATGTTGGTATAAAATTTCTTCTACAATTCGTGGGTAGACATTCATGCCATTTACGATGATCATGTCTTTTATTCTATCCACTATGTAGTAGTAACCATCATCATCTTTTTTCCCCAAATCGCCCGTGCGAAACCAATCGCCAAAAAAAGATTTGTTAGTATCTTCTGGGCGGTTCCAGTATCCTTTCATTACATTCGGACCACGAACACAAATTTCCCCCACTTCGTTGTTGGGGAGATCATTGCCTTCTGTATCTTTGATGCATAAGCTCACATGTTCTACTGGTAAACCAACAGACAAGATTTTTCGAGTTCCTCCAATTGGATTTACATTAGTCACTGGAGAGCATTCCGTAGGTCCATAACCTTCATAAATAAGTTTTCCAAATTTTTCTTCAAAGCTCTGCATAATTTTTTCAGGCATAGCTGCACCGCCGGAAACACAGAAGCGTAAGCTGGATAGCTTTGCTACTTGTTCTTCGTTCATATTGAGAAGCACGTTGTACATGCTGGGAACGGCAAATAAAATGGTTGCTTTGCTTGCATGAATTGAGTTGGCCAAAAGCTCGGGCTCAAATTTAGCAATGGGCATCATGGTTAAGCCGCGTAACATGGGTGTCAGCATGGCAGCTGTTGCGGCAAAAGCATGAAACATAGGAAGGACTGCAACAAGAATATCTTTACCTGGAATAAGTTTGATGGATTTAATAACGCTGTCAGTATTGCTTGCCAGGTTGGTGTGGCTAAGCATTGCTCCCTTTGGTTTTCCGGTTGTCCCGGAAGTGTAGAGGATTGCTGCCAGGTCATCCTGAGGATTAATTGTTATTTCTGGTGCTACACTATCAGTTTGAATAAGGGTGTGGAAGTTCAGGTTCTTATCGTTGGGATTTACTCCGATGCGGATATAAGTTTCTAAACTTTTAACGTTGTTTCTAATCGCTTCTACTGCTTGGTCAAATGCTTCATGGTAAATAATTCCATTGACACCGGCATCGTTCATTATGTATGAAATTTCTACAGGTGTTTGCAATAAATTAAGAGGAATTACAGTGGCACCGGCTTTTACAATTCCCAAATAGGCAATTGCAAAAGAATCCGAGTTAACGCAATAGAGAGCAATTCGATCTCCTTTTGCCAATCCGTTATTTGAAAGGTTAGCTGCAAGATTGTCGCTAAGTCGATTAAGCTCCTGGAAGCTGGTTTTTTTCCCTAAGAAATCGATTGCAGTGAAATCTTTGTATTTCTCTACAGTGTTGCGAAATAACTCGGGTAGGCTGATATTTTCCATAAACATCCTTAGCTGCTAGATTTCCTACTATTGTCGCTATGATGAGTTCACTCTGTCAATTTTCAGTCCTAAATCGATTGCAGGAAAGTATGAAAAGTTATGCTGCTTATTATAAATTAGTTATTCTCTATACTTATTGAGTAGGAGAAAGCTAATTTCAAAGAATTAAACTATGATAATATGGGTTTTTAAGTTGCTATAGTTAAGCGTTTTGGTTATTCGATCGCCAGAAAATAGTAGAAGTTTTAGAAATATTGATACAGGAATACATAAATGACGAAAACCATTGTTACCTCAGTAATTTTGGCAGTTGCTGGATATTTATTAGTCTATTTTGTTGGCTTCGGCATTGCTGATAATGGAGCATTAGGTATCGCTCTTGGTTTATTGATCGGGGTTCTTGTTGGAGCCAGAGATACTTTAACTAAAGTCGATAGCCCTTCAGCAGCCCGTCCTGCCCGAGCTCCACAAACACGAGCGCCACAAGCACAAACACAAACGCGTGGTGCCGCATCTGATTCAGGCACTCTTTCCATTTTTGTCGGTAATCTTGCGTATAAAACACGGGGTCGACAACTCGCATCTATCTTTGAACCCTATGGTGAAATCATTTCAATTCGAATCGTCAAAGATCGCGAGACAGGTAAAGCCAAAGGCTTTGGGTTTGTTGAAATGCACGAAGCAGACGCAATGCGAGCTATTGCCGATCTTGACGGTAGTGATTTTTTTGGCCGATCACTAAAAGTTAGTGCGGCAAATTCCCAAAAAGGTGACGTCGACATCTAGCCAAACGAATTGTTGTGAAACAACGTCAACAAGAATTATAAAAAGAATAGGCTAGTAACTCATGCGTTTTACAGAGATTACGATAATAATCGGTGTCCTCTGGCTCATTGAGCTATATAACAGCAGTATCGGACACGCTCTTGGCGCATGGGGAATTTATCCGCGTACTGTAGATGGTTTGGTGGGGGTTCTGGTTTGGCCGCTGCTCCATGCAAATATGTCCCATCTTATTGCAAACACGCTGCCTATTGCTATTCTCAGTTGGTTTATTCTGCTCCGCGGGTTTCGTGAATACATTATTGTCACTATTGGAATCACTTTGGTGGCGGGAATTGCGACCTGGATATTCGCTCGACCAGCTATTCATATCGGTGCGAGCGGCTTGATTTTTGGCTACTTCGGGTTTTTGGTTGCTGCGGCATGGTATGAGAAGAGTTTGGTATCCTTCGTATTTGCTTTTCTTACCGTATTTCTTTATGGCGGGATAGTCTGGGGAATATTTCCACAAGGACCTCAAATTTCCTGGGAAGGACACTTTTTTGGATTACTTGCTGGAATTATACTCGCAAGCTATCTTGAGCCTCCTGAAGTAAGGCGGCGAAGAATATAACCATTTATCTTTCGGAGGGTGTTTTTATGTTAGCTGGAATTAAGGCGTTTTTCGATAAAAATTTTCCAACATCCAGTGATTCGGCTGGTTATGAACATTCATTAAAGTTAGCGAGTACCGCGTTACTTGTCGAGATGCTTCGTATGGATGATCATATCGACGAGGATGAAAAAAAAGCGTTATTTTCGGCAGTGAGTGTAAAATTTGATCTTTCAAATAATGAAACACAAGAAATAATTTCTCTCGCAGAAGAGGAATTAAAAAACTCTACTGATTATTACCAATTCACTTCTCTAATCAATTCACATTTTGAGTATCGTGATAAAGTCCATATTATTGAGTTGCTCTGGCAAATTGCATTTGCTGACAATCATCTAGATAGAGATGAAGAATATCTTGTACGTAAAATATCCGAATTGATTTATGTATCTCATGAGGACTTTATCGCTACAAAAATTCGAGTCCAATCTACGATCGATTGATTTCTAAGCATTTCTGGCAGCTGAGAATAGATCAGAAGCCAGGTTGTTGAACGGCGCACCTGTTAATGCTTCCAGCTGTTGGATTGAGGCTTGATGGGCATTATTTGATTTTGAAAAATAGTTAAACAACTGTTCTGCAATTTGCTTATTTTCGTTAAATAATGGAATCTCTTCGATTTGTTTTACAGTTGATACAAATGGCCCAGAGAAACTTTGAATGGGAGCTAATAGTGTATCAATTTCACTCGCTGCAGGTTTTGACGAGACTGCGTTTGATGTAGTAAAACCACCAATCTCACGGTAAGCTTTTGATACTGATTCAGAATAGTTTTGATTCAATTCAAGCGAAAAGCCTACCAGTTCTTTGCTATTAAAACCGAGCTTTAATCCTGTAGCGAAAGCCGCTTCAATATCTCCATTGAAGAAACGATCAGAAACCGATTTCACATCTGATAAAAGCGTTTCAATTGCAGCTATTTCTTTTTCATCAAGTTCACCGCTAACGGATATATTAAATCCGTGATTAGAGCTAGATGAATATGAGTGCAATTCAGCATTTGTTCCTTTACCATTTGATAACTGAACATTATATTCTGAGTTGGACAGACTATGGTCTAAGCCAACATTTATTGCATCGCCATCTTGAGTTTGAATTGTTAAATTGAATGATGACGACTGTATTGTTGATTTGGCACTAACAGTTGTAACAGATGGCTCATTCTCATTAGTTTCTTTAAATGATTTAACAATTTCTTCCATCCCACTGTTGATCATTTCATAGGTTTGTTGCACACCTTCAGCGATTTTCCCCGAAAGTGCATTTAAACTGGTTAGGATATTTTTAGCTTGTTTAAATCCAAGATCTATTCCTTGTTTTGCTTGCTCGATCATATTGCCAACATTTTCACCACGCGCGTCAGCACGATTTATCGCATTTTTTACAAAATCGAGAATTTGCTTTGAAACCGATTCGGGAGTGTAGTTTTTAGGATCGAGTGTTCGGATTTCATCAGCATGATTTTTTTGCAATACTTTGTCTAACTGTTCAATAACATTGTCATTAACAATTCGTTGGCTAGATTCTGAGGATAAAGAGGTAGTTTGCGACGGTTTTAAAACCTGATCGTCAACTTTAGCATCACTACGTTCTCGCTGTGGATACATGTGCTGTTTGATTGGTGTTGAAGTAATTTGATTGATCATAATTACGTACCACGCTATTTGTTAAAAATAGTCTACCTCGCTTATGTTTAAATAACGGCATAGTTGAAAATATCTTTAGTCTTTTCATTTCAGTGACTTACAGTCTAGTGCGGGCGATAAATAATTGATTTGTAGAGATTAATTTAGTTTTGAACGAAAAAACGAGATGTTACCCACTTTGTAGAGGTTTAATGAGTCATAATTACTCGCGCTGAATCCAAGCGCAATTTGGATTCCGATAATCTTTTATCGGCAATGCTAAGCAACGATTCGTAATATTCGATCTCTTCTTGTCGAATGTTGGGATTGACTTGTTTTAACGTTTTTAGTCGTTCCAATTCACTTTCAATCTTATTAGACAGGTTGCTTTGATTGGATGATATAGAACGATCCAGTTCTTTATTGGCAAGCTCTTCGGCTGTCTTCATTAATGCTTTGATTTCCTCGGACTTGGACTTGATGATAGTGTAGGCTGTCTTTTTATCCACATTTGTTTTCTCAGAGTTTAACAGCAAGTTGAATTCATCTTCATCAAGCGCTTCATTGCCTGGTCCAAATACATAACGCTGAATTTGTGAATTGACGCCTAAACCTGCGTGATTAGCCTCAGGAAATACGCATTCGATGGCATAATTTGCTTCTACAATAATTGATGCTGCGGGAAATTTATTTGTTTTAAGGGCAATAAGTGCTGTATTTCCCTGTTCGCTTGAAAGTAAAAAGTCGATTGCATCGCGAGTGAACGGATGATTCCAGGTTATAAATTGAATGTCTTCATTCGAAAGTGCGGTGCTGCGATTGTAGGTAATAACTCGACCATCTTCATCAATGCCAGAGAATAAGGCAGCTGGCATTCTTGGGGTTGGTTTAAGCAGGTAACTATTTTGTTTGAAATCTTCATAGTCGACACCGTAGCAATCGAAAATCTTCTCCATGAATTCCTGTAACTTTGGGTCACGATCTATACTTTCAATTTCATATTGCAGTTCATGCGCTATTTCACTCTTATAGGAATTTAATTCGAGTAATCTATCTCGGCCTTTTTGTAATGCTTCATTGTATTCAGAGGCCAGTTTTTTTGTGCTATTGATCAGTGTAGTGAGTGTTGCTTCGTTGTATTCTGGCTCCTGAAGCAGTTGCAATAACATAGGCTCTATTTTTGAATAGACTGCATCACCGACTTGGCAAGTAGTTGTGAATGCATTGAGTCCTTCGCTATACCAACGTGTTAATACTTCTTGTGGTGATTGAAGGAAATAAGGCACATGAATTTGGATATTGTTTCTTTGTCCAATTCGATCAAGTCGACCAATGCGCTGTTCCAGCAAATCTGGATTAAGTGGTAAATCAAATAGAACCAGATGGCTGGCGAATTGAAAGTTTCTACCTTCGCTTCCTATTTCAGAACATATCAATGCTTGAGCACCGCCATCCTGATCGGCAAAATAGCTTGCTGCTCTATCGCGCTCGATAATACTGAGCTCTTCATGGAAAGCTGATACACGGAATCCAGTTTTAAAGCGGATGGTCTTTTCCAGTTCTTTGGCGGTTGTACTGCTGGCACATATAACAAGTATTTTATCTTGTTTCTGCTTTTCAAGTAGATCAATGAGAAACTTAATGCGAGTATCGATTTCTAACCAGCTGTGTGGAAAGCTTTCTGCCGACAATTCACGCTTTAGTTGTGAAACAATGCGGAATAGTCGCTCTGGCGCAGCGATTAATTCATCTTCTGCAAACTCAAGTTGCTGAGCCAGGCGATAAAGTTCTGAATATTTTTCTGGTGTTTCAAGCGGATATAAATTCAAAAAACGCTGTGGGAAACCCTTAATGGTATTTCGAGTGTTTCTGTAGAGCACTCGTCCTGTACCATGTCTATCTAAAAGCAGATTGATGATTTTCTGTTTATGCTCTTCATCAATTGTGGATGTTTGTGATAACGAGTTTTTTAGTTCCGAAAGCTGTTGCTTGCTTTCGCTAAAAGACAGCCACGAAGCAAGTTGTTCGATTTGAGGCTGTTCGAGGGGTTTGTTATCAAGAATTGCTTCAATAACTGTAGCGATGGTTTGATAATGTGTCTCTTCTTCAAGAAACGCATTGTAGTCATGAAAGCGTTGAGGATCTAAAAGCCGTAATCTTGCAAAGTGTCCGGCTTTACCGAGTTGTTCTGGAGTGGCAGTTAGTAATAACAAGCCCTTGCTGTTTTTTGCCAAGGCTTCTGCTGCGAGATATTCAGTGCTTGCTTTTTCTTCAGACCAATCCAGGTGGTGAGCTTCGTCTAGAATGACTAAATCCCAATTTCCATTAATAGCGTGTTGTAGATTCTCTCTATTTTCGATTAGTGAAGGTAGCGCACAAAGAACAAGTTGTTCTGCTTGGAACGGGTTTTCAAATTCAGAAGAGGCCTTTATCGCTTCACAACGCTCTGCATCATAAATACTAAATGAGAGGTTAAAGCGACGAACCAACTCAACTAACCATTGATGTAATAACGCTTCGGGAACTACGATTAATACGCGCTTTGCGCGACCTGTTATTAGCTGATGCTGCATAATCAAACAGGCTTCAATAGTCTTTCCTAAACCAACTTCGTCAGCAAGTAGAACTCTTGGCGCAAATCGTTTTGCAACTTCGTGTGCAATATAAAGCTGATGTGGAATTAAGCTGGTTCGGGCATCGTAAAGCCCGGTTAGTTCTGAGTTGTTTAAATCTTGTTGGTACTTCAGTGTACTAAGGCGGAGGTCAAACCATTTATTGTTGTCAACTTGTCCTGAAAAAAGGCGATCGTAAGGCCGGTTGAGTTGTATGGTATTACTAAGATCTCCTTCGGCTAATTGTTTTTCATGGCCATTTTGATCTTCACCTTGGTACGTTAAAAGTCCATTGGACTCTTTTAGGTCAGTTATTTTAATGCTCCAGCCTTCGTGGCTTTCAATGTTGTCACCAATGTTAAAAGCGGCTCTTCGTAAAGGTGCTGTTTGTTGGGAGTAAGTTCGCGTCTCTCCACTTGCGAGGAAGACAATGGTAACGGTGCGATGATCGCTTTTGATTACTGTACCTAAACCTAAGTTGAGCTCTGTTTCGCATATCCAGCGTTGTCCCGTTACAAACATTGTGATTTTGTTTCCTCGTCATTATATGAAGGGGCGCTATAGTAGTGGAAAAGCCGTGAATAGTTAACCCTGAATATTTGGAAGGGCCGGTAGACTACCTCTTGCGCATTGTTTTACAAGAGGTTTTGTCTTTGATTGCAATTGAGATTAATTTTAGATTGGGATTTGGATGTTGCCAGCTTAGTAGAAAACATCCAGGCTCATTGTCTGCTGGTAAGTTGTGCCGAATATGGCGTCTGAAAATTGACGGTCAATGCTGTCGCAGCTTAGGTTGTAATCCCAGGGAACCAGTTTTATAACTGTATTGACGCCTAAGTCTTCCAATTGATAAGGAACACCATGTCCACCTATGATATGCCAACTACCCATTAGGCTTACAATAAGTTGTTTGCTATCTTGTTTATGAGCGTTTGCAATGCCTTCTGCCATTGCGCGATCCCAGAGTAGTTGTTTTTGAACAAAGCGTTTGAATCCTACTTTATCAATAGTTCTTGTTTGAGGCTGATGGCGCTTGAAACTGATAGCGAGATTTTGCGCATATGCCCGGCTTGGTCTTGCTGGATTGCCAACACCTTCTCGCTCGTTTTTTGGAATGCGATGCCAGCCTGATTCACTGACTCGGTCTAATAACTTGCGTGAAACATTTAAAGCAATAAGAGGAATCTGATTATCTTGTGCGTAGACAAAAATTGGAAGGTAGTCATCAAAGTTGAATGACCAGATTGTGTTCCAATCAGTAAGTTCCACAAGCTGGTATTTGTTAATTTCGCCTCTGATCCACTGATCCAGAATAGGCTGTATATGGCGTGGAAACATTTCTAGACCAATTGTCATATTGGGCTGATTTTGATGTAGAGATTTAATGGTTTCTAGCTGCCATTTATGGTGAGCAGCGTTTGCGTGATGCTCTCCAAGTAATACAACACCTTCCAAGGGCATCTGATCGAAAAATTCTTGTTGATTAAGAATGTTTCCGTTCTTTGGGAGTAGCCATTGTCCATCTGGAACACACTGTGAAGCAAGTGTAGGCAGGCTGCTAAGATACCCAGTAATAAGCAGCAAAAATACTAATGTAGATTTAGTCATCGCTTTGTCCCCTGAAAACGACAGTTAAACTAATTTGATTCTGTGGAATCAAGCTTCAGTATTCTTATTATTGTTGGTGGTGTGGTTATTCTTCTCAGTGATTGCTGTGTAGATAATCACGATTGTTATAAATAATGCTTTTAGCAGCTGAAACTTATGAAAATATTATCTCTATTGAAGAAACTCGCCCTTTGAAGGTGTAATGCATGGGGTATGCCGGGGAAAGCGTAGAACTTTGTTATGGTCCGTATTCAATAATTCTTCGCATATTTGGAAGTGCTTGTAGGAATTTTTTTCCATAGCTTTTTGTGATTAGTCTTCGATCCAGTATGGTAATTTTGCCTGTGTCTGTTTCGCTTCGTATCAAACGTCCAACTGATTGAATAAGACGAATACATGTTTGTGGTAATACGATTTCCTGGAAATGGCTTTTACCCTGGGCTTCAAGGTATTCACGTTCAGTGGCTTCTACAGGAGAATCTGGAACTGGGAATGGAAGCTTAGCAATAATAACGTCAGTGCAAAGTCTTCCTGGCAAATCGATACCTTCTGCAAAACTTGCTAAACCCATGATTATGCTTGCGTTGCCCTGGCTAATTTGTTGATTATGTTTTTCCAGCAGGGTTTGAATATTGTAATCACCTTGGATAAGCAATATTTCTTTTATGTGGTCCGGAAGCTGCTCTGATACATCTAGCAACTGTTTTCGAGAGCTGAACAAGATCAAAGAGCCATTTTCTTTGCTGACCAAATCAGGCAGTAACCGAATAATTTCTTCCGTATGTTGTGAGGCATTTTGAGGCTCGTTTTCCATCCAGGGTAACCAAAGCGTCGCATTATTTGCAAAATCGAATGGTGAGGCAAGCTGCAGATAGTTTGTATCTGGCATATGCTGGAGCCCTGATTTTGATTGAAAGTAGCCAAAACTACCGAGGGATATCAGGGTGGCAGATGTAAGAATGCTTCCATAACATTTTTGCCATAGATTCTCGCAGAGGAAGTCTGCAGCACTAATGGGAGATGTATGCAGTTTAAAATCTACGTGCTCTTTGAAAATGGATTTTGTTATCCATCGTGCTGTAGGGGGAGCGCCTTTGGGGTCTTGTAAAATGAATATTGCCCATAGTGAATGAAGATTCTCTAATCTCTGAAGAACTATGCCTAGTTCTGGAAGAACCGCTTCTGCTTGTTTGCTCGTTATGTTTCCATCCGTCACTTCACGAGTCATTTTATCTTTTAATTTTTTACATTGTTTATAAGCCTCTTGAGTAGAATCAAAACAGGCGCCACACAATGACCTCAATTCTGAGGGTATTAGGCCTTGTGGAAATCGATAGCTAATTTCTGAATTATCAATTGTTTGTAAATCAGGAAGGCTATTTAAATAGGTGTTTAGATATGATAAATCGGATTTTAAATGTTTTAGTGCCTTATCTATTAAGGAGAACAGATTAGCTGTGCTTTGCTCCATTAGTAGTGCTTCGATCTGCTTTATTAGGCCTTCTGTTCGGTTTAACCAGGTAGTAGTTCCTGATGTTGAACCCCAGGTAGAGGCGTGATTAATTGTTTTATCTGGTAAATGATGGGCCTCATCAAAGACATATATGGTATCTTCCGGCTTGGGTAACAGAATGCCACCACCTAGTGCGAGATCGGACAATACAAGGTCGTGATTTGCAACAATGACATCTGCTTCTTCGATTTTCCCTTTTGCGACAAAATAGGGGCAAGATCTAAAATAATCACAACGCGCAGCTAAGCAGCCATGTCTGTCGTTACTTATTTTAGTCCATACCTCATCGCTAATGGTTTCTTCCCATGTATCTTTGTCTCCATCCCATTCACCGGTTTCAAATTGATGATGAAATTCCTTCAATATAGATGACAAATAATCATTTGATGCAAAGGCTTCAATTTGTTGTCCGTCTTCTCCAATATTTTGTGAGAGTAGACTTGGGCAGAGATAGCGCCCTCGACCTTTTGCAATAATATAAGTGAAAGCCATGCCACTCATTTTTTGGATAAGTGGAATATCACGTTCAATCAATTGTGTTTGTAGGGCGACTGTTGCTGAAGATATGATGAGTTTTTTATACAGTTGTTTTGCTGCGGGGATACTCGCAACAAGATAGGCGAGCGTTTTGCCCGTTCCTGTTGGGCCTTCAGTAACAAGTATTCGTTGATCTTGTTTTTCCTGGTAAAGTGTTTTCACTATTTCTGCAATAAAAACTCTTTGTGTGTATCTGTTCTTGAAATTAGGCATCCGCTTTGAAATGCTTCGATATGCAGATTGGACGTTGTTTTTGATAGCATCGGTAGGCATGGGTTAAATCGGTGCAGTTTTACTGTTTAACTGAATTTGAAATTGCATTGCCATATTAAATGCAAATTCAGGTGCTGATGAGATGCTTGCTTCATCTGTGAAGGGGAGTTGTTCAGTGTAATATTTTTTCATTGAAATAATATGGAGGACTAATTCTTTGTAGAAGTGTTCATCTTCACCAAGGAAAAAATTTGCGAGTGCGATTGGTGAATGCTCTAGCTGGGTTTCGGTAATGTCATTCGGTAAGCGTACATGAATTGAGGGTAACGCATCAGCTTGTGCTGTCACCTCTATATAGACATCTAATTCAATTTCTGTCATTTGATGATAAGCGGGTGTCATTCCGATAGTTAGTAAACCTTGTTCTTTAATCGTTTCCCGAGGTATTTTTAAATTTTGAGTCATATTTATTGCCCAGCTATTCATTGCTGTTATTAAATTCTCAGCATTTGAAATAGGCAGTTTATTTAGGGCTAAACTATAATAGTGATCCCATATCCAGGCATACTGCTTTTCAGATATTTGTGACTCCATTACCACTTCTATTCCATTTGTTGCAGGGAGGTTTTTATCGAAGATGATGGATATTATGCTCATGTTTTCTCTTTTAGAATTATTAATTAATGTGATGTTCTTCAGTGGTGACGAAAAAAATCGAACTTAGGAATAAAAATTACAAACGAGCTGGGGAATAAAGGATATCTGTTGAATTATACACGCTGTAAATATATCCTTATAGGCTTGGCGGCAGCGTCTATGCTGCCAACAGTATAATTCAACAGGTATCCTTTATATCCAGCTTATTAATAAATAACTCGCGCAAGTTATTTAATTTTTACTCCTTAGCGTGTTTGTGACGAATCGGACTGCTTTTTGCAAAATCTGATGTAATCGATAAAAGTGTTTCGAAAACATTAGCAGGATTGCAAAATAAACGACATTTGCAGTCGTTTTAATTGCTTTTTCAACCAACTTATTCACTCTATTTCAGCATAAATATGAACTATTTGTTACTGATAATTCTATCAAATTTATGCATAAACCTGGCTAAAGTTTTTGTTTGCTTTCCACGATATAAATTGTAATAAAAGGAGAGAAACTATGACTGGAAGATGTTCTATAATATTCATCGCGATTCTTCTTTATTTCAATGTGGCTCAGGTTTTTGCTTCTGGCTTGAGTGATCAAGAATCACAATGCTATTCAGTTGCGATGGTTGGTTACGATTCAGTCATTAACTCAGGTCTTGGTGTACCCCTGGATCAAGTGATTGATACAATGGTAACTCATAATAATTCAACAATTACAATTTATAAAGACTATTTGTTGTTGGTGGTTATGGATGCCTATAACTGGGATGGTACGCCACATACCTATGCGGTTAAAACACTATTTGATTGTGCGGTTGAATCTACCCGTAATTAATAAAGGTGCAAGAAATCGATTAAAGAGTATTGGGTATATTTCATTCAGTGTTAATGGCTTGTAATACTTTTCAATCCTGAGCTTTATTTTGTAATATGACGTTATTCGTAAAAATCGTGAAATTAAATTATGCAAATAGCAATGGATTGTCGAAAACTTTGTTTGCATATAGGATTTATCGCTGGCTTTCTTCTTTCTTTCCCTTCCCAACTATTCGCTAAAGAGGCGATATTAGTCCCTTCCTCAGGCAATTTGTCAGAAAGTTCGTTTGAATTAGATGATCCGGTTGTTCATGAATTGCATCAGCATTTAGTCTGGGATGTCTACGATAATTGGGCTACAGATCTGGATTGGGCAAAACTTAGGCTATTCTATAATAAGAGAGATTTTTTACCTGTTTGGCTATCGCCTGATGGTCCAACACCTAAAGCAAAAGCTATTCGTGATATGTTGGTTTTCTCTGATAGAGAAGGCTTGGAGCCAGAAGAGTATCACACGAAGTCAATTCAATATATGTGGCGAGCGAGACGTGCACGAAGTAAAGCACGTTTGGAATTAATGATAACTGACGCTTTTTTGCGCTACAGTGTTGAGGTAAGTGTTGGTTACCAATTCCCGAGAGCTGCGGATTCTGATTGGCATGTGCAGCCTAAAAAAATAGATGGGCTTGAGCAGCTAGAATCATTTCTTGCTGCAGATGATCCAGTGAAATTTATTTCGCAAATGCCTCCGCCACATAGAGCTTATGCACGGCTGAAATCAAGTTTGGCATATTATCGACTATTGGCTGAACAAGGTGATTGGTCTCGAATTCCACAAGGTCCTCAGTTACAGTTGGGTATGGATCATGAGCAGGTTGTACTATTGAGAAATCGCTTGTTTCGAGAAGAATATCTTGCCCAAAATGATGATTTAACATTGACTTTATTTGATGAAAAGCTCAATCAGGCCGTGAGAAAATTTCAAAATAATTATGGCCACAAGGTGGATGGTATTGTTGGTCGGTCGACACGACGGAGCTTTAATGTATCGTTGCTCGACCGAATTAAAAACCTCAAGCAAAACATGGAGCGTTGGCGCTGGGTGCCACGAAATTTGGGAGAGCGATACGTCATTGTAAACATGGCAGGATATAGTTTGGACTATGTTGAGAATGGTAAATCGGTTCTCAATATGCCGGTAATTGTCGGCAAGCCATATCGCGCCACCCCTGCATTTGTTGACACCTTAAAATATGTGGAGTTAAACCCCACATGGAGCGTGCCCCCACGAATTGCAAAAGAGAAATTTCTGCCAAAAGTTCAGCAAGATCTGAGCTTTCTTAAACGTAACAATCTTAAAGTTTTTGACAGTTGGCGAAAAGACGCGAAAGAAGTTAATCCTGAAAAAGTCGATTGGAATAAACTTACTGACAAATGGTTTCCTTATAAGCTTCAGCAGACACCTGGCAAACACAATAATATGGGGCTCATTAAATTTATGTTTCCCAATCGTTTTCGTGTGTACTTACACGACACGCCAAATCGGAAGTTATTTGATCGTTACGTGCGAACATTTAGTGCGGGGTGCATCAGGGTTTCCGAGCCGTTTAATTTAGCAAAGCAGATATTGAAAAATAATTCAGCATGGATTGGGCGGGATTTTGAATCAATATTAGCAAGTGGTGAAACAACAACAATCAATTTGGAAGAGAGTATTCCTGTTTATCTTCTTTACTGGACTGCTTGGGCAGATGAAAACGGAAAAGTTCATTTTCGACGGGATATATATCAGCGCGATAAAAAAATTGGAACTGGTGCTGAATTGAATCTCACTTAGGAATCAAACATTATTTTCTAAGTGAGTTTCATTGGTAAGTCGGGTGCTTTTTGCTCCGGAGTTTGCGTGTCTTTTTTAAGCTGAAAATGATTTGAACAAAATAATTGTAACTCTTCAGGGCGAAGAGTCTCTGTTTCCTAAGAGTTGATCGAATGTAATATCTAGGGAAATTGTTGAGCATGTCAAAATCTAAACTTATTGTCGTTGTGTTATTGACCATGTTGGTCAGTGCTTTTTTTGTTTTTGATCTCGGGCAATATCTAACGCTGGAATATCTAAAGTCTGAAAAAGACGATATTCTTTTAGTTTATGAAAGTAACAAAATAACAACAATTGTCACATATATGTTGGTTTATATTGCGGTGACAGCATTATCACTCCCTGGCGCGGTAATAATGACTTTAGCCGGTGGCGCAATCTTTGGGCTGCTTGAAGGCACCATAATCATCTCTTTTGCGAGTACGATAGGTGCAACGTTAGCGTTCTTGGTCTCTCGCTTCATATTAAAAGATGGCGTTCAAAGAAAGTTTAAAGACAAGCTAAAAGCAATTAACGAAGGTGTAGAAAAAGAGGGTTCTTTTTATCTTTTTACGTTACGGCTAATTCCTGCATTTCCCTTCTTTGTTATCAATCTTGTGATGGGAATTACTCCAATAAAGGTCAGACAGTTTTTTTTCGTCAGCCAGATTGGAATGCTGCCTGGCACAATTGTGTATGTGAATGCTGGTAGCCAGTTAGCAACATTGGATTCGTTGGCGGGAATATTATCGCCTGCTCTGATCTTCTCATTTGTACTGTTAGGTATCTTCCCTTTTATAGCTAAGAAGATTATTGAGATGGTGAAGTCTCAAAAAGTTCTGAAGGGCATAAAAAAACCCGATTCTTTTGATTACAATATGGTAGTGATAGGCGCAGGCTCTGGAGGCTTGGTTGCTTCGTTAATCGCTGCTGCAGTGAACGCAAAAGTCGCGTTAATTGAAAAGCATAAAATGGGTGGTGATTGTTTAAATACAGGTTGTGTTCCCAGTAAGGCGCTAATACGTTCAGCAAAAATTGCTTCATATGCCAATAGAGCAACAGATTTTGGTTTTAAAACTGCAAAAGTGGAGTTCGATTTTTCAGACGTTATGGAAAGAGTGCAAAATGTCATAAAAAAAATAGAGCCGCATGATTCGGTAGAGCGTTTTACTGGTTTGGGAGTTGAGGTTTATGAGGGTGAAGCGAAGATCATCTCTCCATACAAGGTGGAAGTAAACGGCGAGATATTAACAACAAAAAATATCGTAATTGCAACGGGCGCAAGACCTTTTGTCCCTTCAATACCCGGGCTGGAAGAGATTGCTTATCTGACTTCAGATACTGTGTGGGAGATCCGAAAACAGCCAAAACGATTAGTCGTTCTTGGCGGTGGCCCTATTGGCTGTGAGCTAGCGCAAGCTTTTCAGCGATTGGGATCAGAAGTGACATTGATTCAACGCTCATCTCGTATTATGTTGCGTGAAGATGAAGAGATATCGGAAATGGTAACCGAACGATTTCGCAAAGAAGGTGTGAACGTTTTACTTAAACATGATGCAATTCGTTTCAAAAAACAGAGTGATGTTAAGTTTGTTATTTGTAAACACGGTGATGAGGAGGTTAAAATCGAATTTGACGAAATATTAATTGCTTTGGGAAGAGCTGCCAACGTTTCTGGTTTTGGCTTGGAGTCTCTCGATGTGAAATTAACAAACCGTGGTACTATTGAAGCTAACGAATTTTTACAGACTAATTATCCAAATATCTACGTCTGTGGTGATGTAACAGGTCCCTACCAGTTTACACATACGGCATCACATCAAGCATGGTATGCTACAGTGAATTCACTATTCTCCCCGTTGAAAAAATTCAAAGTGGATTATTCTGTTATTCCCTGGGCGACGTTTACTGATCCGGAAGTTGCCAGGGTTGGCTTGAATGAGCTAGAAGCAAAAGAACAAGGCATTGCCTATGAAATTAGTGAATACGGGATAGACGATTTGGATCGAGCTATTGCGGATAGTGAAGACCATGGAATAGTTAAAGTGCTAACTGTACCAGGCAAAGATAAAATTCTCGGTGTAACAATTGTTGGTAATCACGCTGGCGATTTAATTGCCGAATATGTTGCAGCGATGAAACACGGTTTTGGTTTGAATAAAATTTTGGGTACGATTCATATATATCCCACTCTTACTGAGGCAAATAAATTTGCTGCAGGAAATTGGAAAAAAGCCCACAAACCCGAAAAGCTACTGGAATGGGTTAGGAAATATCATGAATGGCGCCGGAGTTGAGAGATTGTTTCATGCACGTTCTTAAGGAACGTGCATGAAACAACTTACCCATCTTACATCTCATCTTCAGCCCGTCTCGGCATGTTATTCAATCACAAAAGCTCGAAATAGAACGACTATTCCTGCACTTTTCCTCATTCAGAACATGCCGATACAGACTAAATATGAGCGTCAGATGTCCAAGTTATTTCATGCACGTTCCTAAGGAGAGGAAATGGGAGAAGTAATTTCATTTCCGATTAAAAAGACTAAATTGAAAGAAAAGCATAAAGGTAAAACTTTATGTAAGAACGGTTTTCATAAATGGGAAATTGATAAGAAGCAGGTTTTTGATGTGAAAGAGGGTAAGCTCGTTACCCTCCTGCGTTGTTCTCGTTGCGGTTTTGAAAAAGTTAAACGAACGTGATTATGCCAATACTTTGTCTACCACATTAAGTAATCTTTCTTCTGTAAACGGCTTTGTCAGCCAGCCGGTAGCACCAACTGTTTTTGCTTTTTGTTTTCTGTATTCGTCTGTTTCAGTTGTTACCATAATGATTGGGATGTATTTGTAATCGTCCAGACGCCTCAGTTTGCTAACCAGGCTTACGCCATTCATATTGGGCATATTTACGTCAATAAGAGCAATATCAACTGCGTCAATTTCTCGCGCAATTTTCATAGCTTCCAGGCCATCTGATGCGGTAATAACTTCGTGGTTTTGCTGAGTTAATATGTGGGTGATTAAATCTCTTATTGATTTTGAGTCATCTACTGAAAGTATTCTAGCCATTTTAGGTCCTACTTTTAATTAGTCTATTTTCTTTTGGCTATCGGCTTGTAAAAAATCACCTTTAGCACGTTGATTAGGAGGTTGCATGTTAAACTGGATGAATAAATCCATTAATAAATCAGGTTATTTGCTTAGGGGTTGATATGTCGATAAAAGAGTCAATTGAGAAGAAACTGTCAGATGCTTTGTCGCTTTCATATAGTGATGTAATCAATGAAAGTCATATGCATAACGTTCCGCCTGGTTCGGAGTCGCACTTCAAATTAATCATAGTGTCTGATGATTTTGATAATCTGTCTTTGGTAAAGAGGCATCAGAAAGTGTATAAAATATTAGCTGAAGAGCTTGCAAATGGAGTTCACGCTTTGGCGCTAAATACACTCACAAATGCAGAATGGCGGAAAAAAAACAACCAGGTGCCAGAATCTCCACCGTGTATGGGTGGGAGTAACAAATAGTATTTAGTCGTCATGCTCTCTAGAAAAAAGATTTCATTTGTTAGAGTCTTAAAGTCAATACTAATTAATGGGTTGATTTTTTTGGGTGTCTATTTTGCTGTGCATACTTATCAAACTCGAAATGTGGTGGCCGGTGCAGCTCCAGAGCTTTCTGGAGTGATGTTGAATGGGCTACATTTTTCTGGATTGGAGGAGATGAAAAAGCCCGCTATTATTCATTTTTGGGCCACATGGTGTAAAGTCTGCGAATTTGAACAAGCGGCAATAAATCGAATATCACGTGATTATTCAGTAATCTCTATTGCTAGCAGTTCCGGTAGCTATCAGGATGTGAAAAAGTTTGTTTCAAACAACGGTATTGAATTTTTAGTGATAAACGATGCATCAAACAGGATTGCATTAGATTGGGGAGTTGCGGCTTTTCCAACTTCTTTTATTATCGATGAAGATGGTAAGATACGGTTTGTCGAAGTTGGTTTGACGACAGAAATGGGCTTACGTTTTAGGCTCTGGTTAGCGAAGTTCGTATAATATTTCTAAAGGGGGAGTGATGGACGGTTGGATTCACGAAAATATGCAGGCCATTATGATTGGAATCGGCTTGGCAAGCGTTGCTGGTGTGGTTGTCATTTTTGGGATTTATTTTATTGTTAAGCGGAATATTCAAAAAAAGAAGTTGATGAAGTGATTCCAATTGTTAAGCTTGTAGTTGATTGAGTATTTCTTTTCCAACTAATTCAAATCTCCAGTCATCAAATAAAATGGAATCTCGCTTTCCTCTAACTACCTTTTCCAGTTCTTTTTTTGAACAAATGACTGTTGAGTCAATATTGCTAGATTGAGATTTCGATTCAATTGACTGAAGAATCTTTCTAAGTAATATCAATTGTTCATCTGATAACTTTGAATATTCTTGTGGGCTAGGGCACTGCTTAATATCCATTTGTAGTGATGAGTTAATAATTGATAGCAGCTTAGGTCCTTGTGTATTAATTGTCCGGTGATTCAAATCATTGATGCTTTCCAGCTCTTTTAAGCTGCTCGGTGATTTAAAAGCAATATCAAGCAGAGCTGTATTTTTCAATACGGCATTTCTCGTTTTGTTGCTGCTGATTGCTTCTGATTCCCTCCATTTGGCAAGCTCATAAACTATGCATTTTTGCGCAATTGTCAGGCGATGATAGTTTTTAACTTTTGTCCATGCAGATTCGGTGCATGGTTTGTAGAGGGTAATATCCGTTAAACGTTGAAAATCGTGTTCGCACCATGATAGTCGCCCAAGTTCAGTCAACTCTTGATATTGCTTTAGATAAAGTTCGAACAAGTAAATAACATCGTTTGCTGCGTAATCCAGTTGTTTTTTTGTGATTGGGCGCTTTGTCCAGTCTGTTCTTGTTTGAGATTTATCTAGGGTAATATTGAGTTCTTTTTTTACTAGGTTGGCATAACCGATTTGATTATCATTGCCGAGAAATGATGCGCCAATTTGTGTGTCATAGATAGGTGACGGGACTTGATTAAACATATAATAAAATAGCTCAAGATCCTGTCTCGCGGCATGAAATATTTTGAGTATGTTTTGATTGAATAAAATATTTTTTAAGGGGCTTAGGTTTTGAATCGCAAGAAGGTCAACGCAAACTGTGCCACTTGAAGCGCTCATCTGAAACAGGCATGGGATAGGGAAGTAAGAAGTTTCTCTTTTAAATTCTGTGTCAATAGCGATAAATTTTTCGGTTGAAAATACTTTGCAAGCGTCTGCTAATTCTAGTTCTGTTGTTATTAATACGTAACTCAAAAAAAATCCTATCTAAAGATGCAGGAGAAAACTGTTCTGCATTGTAGCTTATCAGAGAGATTGAGGGAATTTCATTTGTTTCAGCAAGTTCCTTAATGCAGACACTGTGTTGTCGATCAAATCTACTTTTTTCTGTAAAAGTTATGGCTTTCTAAGCAGCGTTGTTCTTTTCTTCTATTGATTCATCAAAACATTTTATATATTGCTTTCGTTTGAGCGATGCATATTTTATTGCTTCATAAATAAGCTGTGGCTCTGGAATTGAATTGCGTTTTCTGTTGTTAGATACGCGATTCACGGCCATTTCCAACGTTAAGAAAGGAGTGGTGCTTAATATGACGTGTTTCGTTTGTTTCCATGCAGTTGCATCGGTAACGCTTAATATAGATGTGAGGGTCAAACCTTGATTGGTGGATAAAAAGCTCATTAATTCTTGAAGTCTATTATTCATGATTAGTTCCTGGCTACATGCTTTGTCGATTAGAAATAGCAATTAAGGAGCCAAGATGCTGTTAGAGTGGAGGTTTCTAGGTTAGAAAAAGAAAAACTTCGTAAGTCTTTGACTTTAAGTGCAAATCCATTTGCTTCGATGTTGTTTTTTTTGTTATTAATTATCTTAGGAAAAACGTGGGGATATTTGATTTGCTATTGCGGCAAGCGCTTTCCTTGGCTAGGCAATTGGTTTGTTTGCGAATTCTTGTAAATCATGAAGTTCGTTCACTTTGTGGATCAGGGCTGTATCGCCTTGCATTGCTTCCGAAGAAGTAATTTCTTCATCATTTTCTGATGCCGTGTACTGAGTTTTTGGTTTTTCTTGATCGCGTAATATGAAATTTAACATTTGCTGCCTCCGCTAATGAATCAGGGTTTTATGCATTTTTCACGAAAAACTTGACTGGTAGTTAGTGAACAAATGTTATTCGAAATTTATTACATTAGTATTAATTATCAACAATTGAAAGGGAGGTTCACTTGAGGCTAAATAGTGTTTTATGTTGCGAAAGGAGATTTTTGGGAGGCTAATTTGGCTTAGTCCTTCCTTCTAAAGGAGCTTTAAAATCTGGATAATAAAGCACTGATTGACGGTAAAATAATCGAATTTCCTATTCGAAAATACTTATGGCAAGAGTAAAGAATTCTCTTTATACTGAGCAGAATGCAGGCTATTTTGAATTAATTGAAGGTCGGCAAAGGGGTCTTGGTGAAGGCGGTTTAGCAGTTGCTGAGATTTAAGGGGGCTGTACTTTGTTGTATCTAATTTTCACTGGAGAGCGCTCTCTGGTTGATTTAATTGGAAATTTAATACATCAAAGCGATAGAAGCTGATTTACATTTTTTTAGAGGTAGGGGTTTCATGAGTAGTGGTACTGTAAAGTGGTTTAATGAGACAAAAGGGTTTGGTTTTATTTCACCAGCGGATGGAGGAGAGGATGTATTTGTTCATTACTCTTCGATTAAATCCGAAGGCTTTAAAACGTTAGCTGAGGGGCAAGCGGTAAATTACGAATATGAAAAAGGCCCTAAGGGGCTGCAAGCAACGCATGTTACAGTAGCTTAGCTTGCATTGTTTTTTACAAAAAAGCCTCGGAAGAGGCTTTTTTGTTTAGAGGTGTATGTAAAGTGCGAAATTTATTTAGTCCAATTATTCAGTTGAGCAGGATAGTTATTAACTGTAATCCCGACTAATATTCTCAAGTATATTCTTATCTGCTATAATCAGCAGTATTTATCATTTCCAATACCCATGCGTTTAGGCTCTTGTTCTAATAAATGATTTGGGTTTTGCTTTTCGAGTCTTACATGTCTGATATTCCTAATATATTTTCATATCGAAAACACTGGGCAAAGAAATTTGGTGTTGCCCATGAATTACCCACATCTTTTGAGGAGATGAAAGCCCAAGGATGGGATTCGTGTGACATAGTTTTAGTCACCGGAGACGCTTACGTCGATCATCCGAGTTTTGGCATGGCGGTTGTTGGGCGAACACTCGAAGCTCAGGGTTTCAGAGTAGGTATAATTGCTCAGCCAGATTGGCAATCGAAACATGACTTCATGAAATTTGGTAAGCCAAATCTGTTTTTTGGTGTTACTGCGGGCAATATGGATTCGATGATTAATCGATACACATCGGATAGAAAAATTCGATCTAATGACGCATATACACCTAATGGTGAAGGCGGCAAGAGACCAGATCGAAGTGTTCTGGTATATGCGCAGCGTTGTCGCGAAGCCTATAAAGACACCCCTTTGATCATCGGGGGAATAGAGGCCAGTTTACGTAGGATTGCGCATTATGACTACTGGTCGGATAAAGTTCGCCGCTCTATTGCGTTAGATGCAAAAGCGGATCTGTTGGTATATGGGAACGGGGAAAGACAAGTCGTCGAGATAGCGCATCGACTCGCTCAAGGCGAAGACGTAAAAACGCTCACAGACATCCGAGGTACAGCATATGTTTGCAATACAATTCCAAGCGGCTGGCATGTTTTAGATTCCCAGTTAATTGATGAGCCGAACGATATTGTTGAGCCTGAAAACCCCTACAATGATAAGTCAAAATGTGAGACTTCAAATAAACCTGCTACTCAAAGCAATGTTATCAAATTTCAAGATATTCGAGCGCTAAAGCGCGATAGATCTCATACTGTGCTTCAGCTCCCGAGTTACGAAAGTGTCCGTGAAGATAAAGCATTGTATGCCCATGCTTCCAGGGTTCTTCATCTAGAAACAAACCCTCATAACGCACGTGCAATCATGCAGTCACATGGCGAGCGGATGGTTTGGTTAAATCCGCCTGCGTTTCCGCTGACTACTAAAGAACTGGATGGAGTGTTCGAGCTGCCTTATACCCGACTTCCTCATCAAAGTTATGGTGGAGCAAATATTCCTGCATACGAGATGATTCGTTTCTCAGTTAACATTATGAGAGGATGTTTTGGAGGATGTACTTTTTGCTCGATAACTGAACACGAAGGCCGAATCATTCAAAATAGATCGGAAGATTCTATTATCCGAGAAGTCGAGACTATTCGAGATAATGTGCCGGGTTTTACTGGCGTGATATCTGATTTGGGTGGTCCTACTGCTAACATGTACCATCTTGCCTGTAAAGACCCACAAATAGAAGCTGCGTGTCGAAAACCTTCATGTGTTTATCCCGATATATGCCAAAACCTGACAACAAGTCATAAAGCGCTAATTAGTTTGTATCGTCGTGCGCGTGAGCTTGACGGTATTAAAAAAATACTCATTGCTTCCGGTTTGCGTTATGACTTGGCAGTAAGATCTCATGAATATGTGAAAGAGTTAGTGACGCATCATGTTGGCGGTTATCTAAAAATTGCGCCTGAGCACACTGAGCAAGGACCGCTATCTAAGATGATGAAGCCAGGGATAGGGGCTTATGACGCATTTAAAAAATTATTTGATAAGTACTCAAAAGCAGCTAAAAAAGAGCAGTATCTCATTCCCTATTTTATTGCGGCTCACCCAGGCACAACGGATGAAGATATGATGAATTTAGCGATTTGGTTGAAGGCGAATGGTTTCAGAGCAGATCAAGTGCAAAATTTTTTACCATCACCCATGGCAACTGCGAGTGCAATGTATTATTCGGGTAAAAACCCATTACGCAAAGTGTCGCGAAGCAGCGAAGAGGTGTCAGTTGCGAAAGGGGGCAGGCAACGTCAATTACACAAAGCCTTTTTACGTTACCATGATGCGAAGAATTGGCCATTATTGCGAGAAGCGCTGAAAAAAATGGGTCGCTCAGATTTGATTGGCAACGGCAAAAAGCATTTGATACCTTCGTGGCAGCCTTCTGCAAGTAAGGTTGACGGTAAAGTCAGTGTAAAAGCTCGTAGACCTCAGCAAAAGAAAATAACCGCTCGACGCTTCAAAACCAAGCACACTGATCATTAATGGATTGTTAATAAAGTGTGTCAACGCGACATAAAACTGCTGGGAATATATAGTGGCGCGGAATAAATAAATATTTTGAGTCAGTTTTTAAACGATAAAATTGCAGGCGCATCAGTTTTTCTGCAGCTGTGACATGCAGGTTAATATGATTTTCGTGCAATAATTGCTCAGAAGTTACTTTAGTACACCTTTCCTAACTAATTGATCTGTGGACGGCGCAATTATTGAATCCGCTATTCCAGATTTTTTGCAGTGACTGATTTTTGTCCCCTTGTAATAATCCATAAAAATTTAAGTCAATGTTTGCAAGCTGCAATGATTGCTTTCATGTTTATGTGCCAAAAAAATTCCAATAATTTTCTACCAATTAGATAGCGAAAACAGCGATCGATATGAAAGCTTATCAGTCAATCGAGAAGATTTGTGTTATTAAAAAATTAGTATATAGTCGGTAAGTTACGAAAGATTGAATAAAAAACGTTAGCCAAAAAAGCAGCAAAACATGGATTCAGAAAATTTAGTTAGTTTGCAAGATGTTTCTTTGAAGTTTGGAGGCAGGATAATACTTGATAACATCAATATTGAAATTCCTCGCGGTAAAGTAACGACTATTATGGGCCCCAGCGGCACTGGTAAAACGACCGCCCTTAGGTTGATTGGTGGGCAAATTAGACCTCAAGCCGGTACCATAATGGTTGATGGTTTGAGTGTTACTAAGTTAAAACGAAAGGAGCTTTACGAGCTCCGCAAGCGTATGGGTATGATGTTTCAATCAGGGGCATTGTTTACCGATCTTTCGGTTTTTGAAAATGTTGCATTTCCATTAAGAGAGCATACTGAGCTCTCGGAAAGCATGATACGTGACATTGTTGTCATGAAATTACATGCGGTCGGGCTTCGTGGCGCGCGGGATCTTGTGCCTTCTGAATTGTCTGGTGGTATGGCGAGACGGGTTGCGCTAGCTCGAGCTATTGCACTTGATCCTATGATGATACTTTATGATGAACCTTTTACGGGGCAAGATCCCATTACCGTCGGGGTTATCATGCAGTTGATACGAAAATTGAACGATAGTCTCGGTTTGACGAGTATTGTTGTGTCCCACGATGTTGCAGAGGTATCCAATATTTCTGATAAGCTCTATATCATTTCCAATGGCAAGGTCATTGAGTCTGGCTCACCTTCTGAGCTTCAGCAATCTAAATCGGAATGGGTTCAGCAGTTTTTGCATGGTCGCCCCGATGGTCCGGCAAAGTTTCACTATCCGGCAAACGATTACGCTGAGGACCTGATCTCATATGCAGAATAAGTTAGCAAGTCCAATTCAGAGTGTTGGACGTAAGACTATTAACTCGATACAAAGGTTAGGTAGGGGTAGTCTATTCTTACTCAACACTGTTGTTGCTTTTCCAAGTTTGATTAAAGAGTTTTCGCTTTTATTGAAGCAAATATATTCTGTAGGCGTATTATCTATGCAGATTATTATTGTTTCAGGGCTCACAGTGGGAATGGTGTTGGGGCTGCAAGGGTATAATACGCTTGTTGATTTTGGCGCCGAAGAATCACTCGGGCAGATGGTTGCTCTCTCCCTGGTGCGTGAAATGGGGCCAGTATTGACAGCGCTTTTATTTGCGGGGCGTGCTGGCTCTGCACTGACTGCGGAAATTGGCTTAATGAAAGTCACCGAGCAATTGCCAGCAATGCAGATGATGGCGGTGGATCCTTACAAGAAAGTGATCGCGCCACGCTTTGTAGCGGGATTGATTTCGATGCCCTTATTAGCTGCCATGTTTAGCGCGATAGGAATTATTGGTGGTTATTTGGTTGGGGTTGGATTGTTAGGTGTAGATGGTGGGGCTTTCTGGTCGCAGATGACATCAAAAGTGGATTTGTATGACGATATTCTCAATGGCGTTATTAAGAGCATTGTTTTTGGTTGGGTAGCAGTATGGATTGCTGTATATGAAGGTTACGATGCTGTTCCGACAACGGATGGTGTCAGCAGGGCTACAACTCGCACGGTAGTTAATACAGCATTTGCTGTATTAGGATTGGATTTCATTTTAACCGCACTAATGTTTGGAGGCGTCTAATTCATGTCTGATAAGGCTAAAATAGAATTAGCAGTTGGTACATTTGTTGTTATCGGGCTTGCTGCCTTATTGATGCTTGCTTTAAAGGTGTCAAATCTTAGCAGCTTTACGGGTGGGAATAATTACGAACTTAATGCTAGCTTTGAAAATATTGGCGGTCTAAAGGTGCGTGCTCCAGTGATGATGGCGGGAGTTCGTATTGGAGAGGTTAAGGGGATTGGTTTAGATATGGAAACGTTTGAAGCGCAGGTGACGTTGTCTATATCAGGTAAATATGCTTCATTACCGAAAGATTCGAGTGCGAGCATTTTCACCTCAGGATTGCTTGGTGAGCAGTACATTGCTATGGATGCTGGTGGTGAAGAAGCTGCACTAAAAAATGGTGATGATATTGTGTTATCACAATCCGCTATGGTTTTAGAGCAAGTGCTTGGACAATTCTTGTTTAGCAAGGCTGCGGGTGATGAGTAGTGAGTAGGCTGTTTTTTATAATCCTGATCTGGCTGTTTGTGGTAATAAAGATTAATGCGGCGGAGCCGTTGTCGCTCTCTGATGCTACAGAAAGAGCGCTAAATACAGACCCTAGAATCTCTGAAGTAGAGGCTTTCGTAGAGCATGCAAAAGCGATGCTTGAGGAGGCTGAAGGCAGTGATGATTTAACGGTGTCAGCAAATGCTTTTGTTGGTTTATCTCCAGCAGTCGATGGTGGCTTTTTCAAAGAAGATTGTAGTGCGGGGAATACGTGTAAATCTCGTCGGGATCGTTACAATCTTTCTGAAGGATTTTCGCCTTGGTTTAATTTGCAATACGGTATTATTAAACCCTTAAAAACATTTGGTAAAATTGAAAGCTATACGCTAGCGGCTAAACAAAATATCAAGCTAAAAGAATTAGATGTTCGTTTACAGCGCGGAGCAATTATTCTTGATGTAAACAAAGCTTATTTCGGGTATTTAGCAGCGAAAAATACCCGTCTTTTTTTGGAAGACATTCAAAAGCGGATTGATAGCGCGGTTGACTTGGTTCAAGGATGGCTGGATGACGAGGAGGGTGAAGCGACACAATCGGATCTCTTTGCCCTGCAATCAGCAAGTGCGTTGGCGCATAGTTATGTGGTAAAAGCAAAAGCCCTTGAGACTATTTCTATCGAAGGGTTAAAAGTATTAACTGGCATTGACTCAGATGTCGAAGTGGTGCTTGCTGATAGCACTTTGAGTCCTGTTGAATTGCCAGAATCAAAGTTAAGTGAGTTTAAAAGTCAGGCGCTTACTGATCGTCCAGAAATGAAGCAGCTTAATCATGGATTGAAAGCAAGCCGTGCATTAGTGAAAGCCAAAAAGGCGATGAACAAACCAAACTTATATGCCGGGCTTGTGGGTATGGTTTCATATTCACCACTGCGTGACCGGATCGATAATCCCTATGTTTACGACCCATTTAATGATGTGGGTGCAACGCCGATTGTTGGTTTGAAGTGGGATTGGGCCGGTGGTGTCAACACTGCGCGTGCTAAACAGGCCCAGGCAGAGTTAAATGCCTTGGTTGAAAAAAACGCCTTTGCGAGAAAGGGCATTCCCTATCAAGTGACTGAAGCATACACACAAATGCACGCATATCATGAGTCCGTCATTTCACTTAAAAAAAGCGCAAAAGCAGCTCGTAAATGGATGATTTCAAGTTACACTGATTTTGAAGCAGGGCTGCAACCCGTCGATAAAATGGTAGGTGCGTTTCAGGCGTATGTGCTTAGTTATACGGACTATTTAAAAACTGTTTTTGACTATAATATGCAAGTGGCGGAATTAAATCAGGTGACTGGAGCCTATCAATGATTAAGTTTAGAAACACATTAGTTGTAATTTCTATTTTTATATTCACACTATTCTCATCTTATGCTAGCGCAAAAATAGAGCCGCAGGTGCTGATTGAATCGGTCGCTTCCCAAGTATTAGAGCGTATAAAAAAAGATCAGGAGATTATTAAATCTGACTCGCGCCATATCAATAAGCTGATAAATGAATTAGTGATTCCTCATTTCGACTTCAATCGTATGTCTCGTTGGGTATTAGGGAAATATTGGCGAAAAGCGAATGAGTCACAGAAAAAGCAGTTTGTTGAAGAATTTAAAACACTTTTGATAAGAACTTACGCCACATCATTATCTGAATATGTTGATCAAGAGATAAAATATTTGCCGTTTCGAGATAAATTAGAGTCTGGTGATGTAACGGTGCGTTCAGAAATAGCGCAAGCAGGCAGCTTCCCTATACCGATTAATTATCGTTTGCATAACGAGTTAGGTGAATGGAAAGTTTATGATATTACGATTGATGATATTAGCTTGGTCGCGAACTACCGTTCCAGTTTTGCAAAGCATATTCGCAAATCCGGCATTGATGATTTAATCGACACTTTAGCGAAAAAGAGTCAATAAGGAACATTGTGAGCAAGCTAAATGTAGAGGTTTACGATAGTGGTAATGTCTCTGTATCAGGAGAAATTACTTTTTTCACTATTAATGACGCATTATCGTTTAAGGTTTTGACCGGCGGGCCTGATGTGGTAATCAACTTAAGTGGTGTGACACGCTCCGATAGCTCGGGTCTTGCATTAATGGTTCATTGGTTGCGAGAGGCTAAAGAGAAACAAATTAACCTAAAATTCGAAGCAATTCCTGAAAAACTATTTGCGTTAGCGAAAGTGTCAAATCTGGATGAAATTCTTCCTATTGTTTGAGTTGCTCAGGAATGCTCATAAAACACCCAAGCCTGGGCGTGAATATTGAGCACCTAACATATATAAATGTGTCTTCCGTTCAATATAACATTTAATGCAGTTTGCTCAGCAGCGTATTTCCAGGTTTAATGCGCTCGACAATCAAGCTATAATGTTCAATTTTTAGCGAAAATCCAATCATGTCTGAAATTAATATCAAAGCCTTAATCGAAAAGGGATTGCCCGGTGCTCAGGTAACTGTTAATGGTGATGGCTGTAGCGCCAGTGTTATCGTTGTTAGTGATGAGTTTGAAGGTAAAAGTATGTTGCAGCAACAAAAAATGGTATATGCAACATTAGGTGATAACATCACAAATGGAACTATTCACGCCTTATCTATCAAATCGTATACCATTGCTCAATGGGAAGCTGCATCCCACTAATTATATATTCGCATTAAATTATTTAGCGTCTTAGCGAGTTACTTCGAGATTTTCTTTTGATTATAAAAAGCATATTAAATGGATAAACTAATAATAACCGGCGGTGCCCAGTTGAATGGGGAAATCAAGATTTCCGGCGCTAAAAATGCTGCTCTGCCAATTCTTTCGGCTACGCTGCTTGCTGACTCTCCAATGTTGATAAAAAATGTCCCTCATTTGCAGGATGTCACAACGACTATGGAATTGTTGGGTCGCATGGGTGTTCAGCTCATGGTCGATGAAGATATGAACATCGAAGTCGATGCCAGTACTTTGAGTAGTTATGAGGCGCCTTATGAGTTGGTTAAAACCATGCGTGCCTCCATACTTGTTCTTGGGCCGCTTATTGCTCGATTTGGAGAGGCAATAGTTTCTTTGCCTGGTGGTTGTGCGATTGGATCAAGGCCGGTTAATTTGCATATCAAAGGGCTTGAAGCCTTAGGGGCAGAAATTTCAGTCGAAGGTGGTTACATTCATGCGAAAGCGAAGCGTTTAAAGGGTACCACTATTTACCTGGATGTTGTTACTGTTACTGGCACAGAAAACCTGATGATGGCTGCTACTTTAGCAGAAGGGCGAACCACCCTTGAAAATGCTGCTCGTGAGCCTGAAGTAGTGGACTTGGCAAATTGCCTTATTAAAATGGGGGCGAAAATTCAAGGTGCTGGCACCGAAACTATTGTGATCGATGGTGTGGAAAAGCTATCAGGCGCGGAGCACAGCGTATTACCTGATAGAATAGAGACTGGAACATATTTGGTCGGTGCTGCAATTTCCGGCGGAAAGGTCAAGCTGAGGAATACACAGCCTGTACTTATTGAGGGTGTGATAGCTAAGCTAAAAGAAGCTGGCGCCAAAATTGAGATGGGTGAAGATTGGATCGAACTCGACATGGAAGGCAAGCAGCCTAAAGCCGTTGATATTCATACTGCGCCTTATCCTGCGTTCCCGACAGATATGCAAGCACAGTTTACTGCAATGAATAGTGTTGCAAAAGGCGTCGGTGTTATTACAGAAACAGTTTTTGAAAATCGTTTTATGCATGTGCAAGAGCTGCAGCGCATGGGAGCGAATATTAAATTAGAGGGAAATTCAGCAATTTGTAGTGGTGTTGAAAAATTAACTGGCGCTCCTGTTATGGCTACTGATCTTAGAGCTTCAGCAAGTTTAGTGCTTGCAGGTTTGGTTGCCGAAGGTGATACGGTAATAGAGAGAATTTACCATATTGACCGTGGTTATGAACGAATCGAAGAAAAGCTTGCCATGTTGGGCGCTAAAATACGGCGCATACCGTCATAATATCGAAAGAAGATAATGAAAAAACAATTAACAATCGCGCTTTCAAAAGGGCGTATTTTCAAAGACACCTTGCCGCTATTAAAACATGCAGGGATAATCCCAATTGACGATCCTGAAACCAGTCGAAAACTGATCCTTGATACTAATCATGAACATATTAAATTAGTGATTGTCAGAGCTTCAGACGTACCAACTTATGTTGAGTACGGTGCAGCTGATCTAGGCGTGTCGGGTAAAGATGTATTAATGGAGCATGGCGGCGAAGGTGTTTACGAACCATTAGATCTAAATATCGCCTGCTGTAAATTGATGGTGGCTGGTAAACCGGGTGTGTTAAAGAGTACATCGCGGCTACGAATTGCGACTAAATTTGTGAAGTCGGCAAAACGTTACTACGCGCAAAAAGGTGAGCAAGTAGAGATTATTAAACTCTATGGGTCCATGGAATTAGCGCCCATTGTTGGTTTGGCAGATGCTATTGTCGACTTGGTGGACACCGGAAATACATTGCGCGCAAACGGACTGGAGCCACTTGAGCATATCGCTGATATCAGTTCACGTTTGATTGTGAATAAAGCATCTTTAAAAACCAAATCAGAATCGATTAAAGCATTCATTCAGCAAATGAGTGAAGCGGTAGAACTTAATAGTCGAGATTAAACATGATTGAATTGAAACAACTTTCGTCATCGTCCAACGATTTTTGGGAAGAGCTAGAAGCGTTAATTGCCTGGGAATCAGTATCGAACGATGCTGTCTTTGATACAGTAAAAGATATTTTAGGACAAGTACGTTCACGTGGCGATGCAGCATTAATTGAATACACGAATCGCTTTGATCGTATGAGTGTCAAAAGCTCATCAGAGTTGGAAATTTCTAAAGAACGCCTTCAGCAAAGCCTTGATGCATTAGATTCAGAAACTCAAGAACTATTACATAAAGCATCAGACAGAATTCGATCTTACCACGAACATCAAAAGCAGGAATCATGGAATTATACCGAAGCTGATGGAACAATGCTCGGTCAGCAGGTTACACCAGTAGACAAAGCGGGTTTGTATGTCCCTGGTGGTAAGGCTGCATATCCATCATCAGTATTGATGAATGCAATTCCTGCAAAAGTAGCAGGTGTTGAAGAGTTGATCATGGTAGTGCCAACACCAGATGGTGAATTGAATGATTTAGTGTTAGCCTCGGCAGTTATTGCAGGGGTTGATCGTGTATTTGCGATTGGTGGCGCACAAGCAGTTGCTGCGTTGGCTTACGGAACAGAAACAGTGCCTTCCGTTGATAAAGTCGTAGGGCCTGGAAATATCTACGTCGCTACCGCAAAACGCATGGTTTATGGAACTGTTGGTATCGACATGATCGCCGGGCCGTCAGAAATATTGGTAGTTTGCGATGGTAAAACCAATCCCGATTGGATTGCCATGGATCTTTTTTCACAAGCTGAGCATGATGAAGACGCACAGTCTATACTGGTGACACCCGATAAAGGCTTTCTTGAAGCTGTGTTGGAAAGTATAAATCGGCTTGCACCAACTATGGAACGCGCAACCATCATCAAAGAGTCGTTAAGCGCCCGCGGTGCTTTGTTGCATGTTAAAGATCTGGATGAAGCTGCTGAGGTGGTCAATTTTATTGCGCCAGAACATTTGGAGCTTTCAGTTAATGATCCTCTTGAGTATGTGAAGAAAATTCGTAATGCAGGCGCGATTTTTATGGGCCGCTATACGGCTGAAGCTGTTGGTGATTATTGTGCCGGTCCAAATCACGTATTGCCTACATCGCGTACGGCACGATTCAGTTCGCCATTGGGTGTTTACGATTTTCAAAAACGTAGTAGCTTGATTATGTGTTCTGCCGAGGGAGCCAGTGAATTAGGTAAAATTGCATCAAAGTTTGCTCGTGGTGAAGGATTAACTGCGCACGCTCGATCTGCGGAATACCGAATCAAAAATTAGCATGAGCAATAAAATTACACAGTTTATTCGTGAAGAAGTGCTTGAGTTAAATGCTTATTACGTACCAAATTCCAATAACCTGATAAAGCTGGATAACATGGAAAATCCTTACGGATGGGAAGAGTCTGTTACTGAAGAGTGGCTCGAGAAGATTCGTGATGTTCAGCTAAATCGTTATCCTGATCCAGAAGCAAGAGCGCTGCAAGCCAGACTTCGTGAAGTCATGAAGATCCCGGAAAGCGCTGGATTGATTTTGGGCAATGGCTCAGATGAACTTATTCAGATGATTTGCATGAGTTTAGCGAAACCTGGTAGCAGTGTGCTCTCAGTTAATCCGTCGTTTGTCATGTATAAAATGTTGGCAAAGTTTACCGGCATGGCATTTCACAGTGTCGATCTCAATGACGATTTTTCTTTGCCTATAGCAGCCATGCTTTCTCGCATCGCAGAGATTCAACCGGCGGTTGTTTATTTGGCGTACCCCAATAATCCAACAGGTAATCTTTTCGATGAAGAGTCTATCTGTCAAGTGATCGAAGCGAGTCCCGGTTTAGTGGTAATTGATGAAGCTTATTACGCATTCGCTGGTAATAGCTTTGCGAAATATGTTGATCGCTACGACAATATGATGGTAATGCGTACGGTATCAAAAATGGGGCTCGCCGGTTTAAGGTTGGGCTACATGATGGGTAATCCAAAGTGGATTAATCAATTTAACAAAGTTCGTATGCCATTTAATATTAATACGCTAACACAAGTCAGTGCCGATTTTGCGTTAGGACATGTTGAGATGCTTGATCTGCAAACTGAACAAATCTGTCGTGATAGAGAACTGCTCTTTGAAAAAATGAGTGGAATCGACGGGATTCAGTGTTACCCCAGTAAAGCAAACTTTATTTTATTTAAAGTAAAAGATGCAGTAAAAGTTTATCAATCACTCCAGGATAATGGTGTGTTGATTAGAAATCTTAGTTCCAATGGTGGTTCGCTAACAGATTGTTTGCGGGTAACTGTCGGTGCAGAATATGAAAACGATGCTTTTATAAAAGCGTTGCAGGAGAGCTTATAAATGTCGGCGCGACAAGCAAAGGTATCGCGAGATACATTGGAAACTCAAATTTCGGTCGAGATTAATTTAGACGGAACCGGAAAATCCAGTTTTAATACAGGCGTACCGTTTCTTGAACACATGCTCGATCAAATTGCTCGTCACGGATTAATTGACATGACGATAGAGGCCAAAGGTGATTTGCATATTGATTCTCACCATACGGTTGAAGATATCGGTATCACCTTAGGGCAAGCATTTAGCAAAGCCTTGGGTGATAAAAAAGGTATTTATCGATATGGTCATGCTTATGTGCCGTTGGATGAAGCGCTTTCGCGTGTTGTTATCGATTTTTCCGGTCGTCCAGGCCTGGAACATAACGTGAAATATACACGTGGCAACATAGGTTCATTTGATACCGAGCTTTTTTATGAATTTTTCCAGGGCTTCATTAATCATGCAAATGCAACATTGCACATTGATAATCTCCGTGGTCGTAATGCGCATCATATTGCTGAAACGGTTTTTAAAGCATTTGGCAGAGCGCTGCGAATGGCCATTGCACGAGACGAAAGAATGGCAGATATCATTCCCTCAACAAAAGGTTCATTGTAGTCGTCATGAGTTCTATCGCGATTATTGATTATGGAATGGGTAATCTCCATTCAGCAGCGAAAGCTGTTGCACGAGCGGTTGAAGATACAAAAGTATTTATCACAAATCGTCCCGATGAAATCTTAGCTGCTGATCGTGTAGTGTTTCCTGGTGTTGGTGCTATTCGAGACTGCATGTCAGGATTGCAAGAAACTGAATTAGTTGAAGTGATTGGGCAGGTCTCAAAACAAAAACCTTTTCTCGCAATTTGCGTAGGCATGCAAGCGTTAATGGATCGAAGTGAAGAGAACAACGGCATCGACTGTCTGGGAATGTTTCGCGGTGAGGTGAAGCTATTCAGCGATTCTATGCGTGACGAAGTACATGACGAAAAACTAAAAGTACCGCATATGGGATGGAATCAGGTTGACCAGAAGTTGGATCATCCGCTTTGGGCGAATATACCTGATCGAAGTCGTTTTTATTTTGTTCACAGTTATTATGTTGATGCGTTAGATAGTGATGTTATTGCTGGTACGACTGATTATGGCGTACAGTTTACTGCATCGATTGCAAAAGATAATATTTTTGCAGTTCAGTTTCACCCGGAAAAAAGCCATAAAGCTGGCTTGCAGTTATTGTCAAATTTTGCCCATTGGAATGGAGCGTTCTGAGGATTTATCATGTTAGTTATACCAGCCATTGATTTAAAAGAAGGAAAATGTGTTCGTTTGCGTCAAGGTGAAATGGAAGATGCAACCATATATGATGATGACCCTGCTGATGCTGCAGCACGCTGGGTTGATATAGGCGCTCAGCGTTTACATCTCGTCGATCTTGATGGTGCGTTTGCCGGTAAACCAATGAACGCGAAAGTGATTAAACAGATTACCAGTCGTTATCCTGATCTTGATGTCCAAGTTGGTGGTGGAATTCGTGACGAAGATACGGTGCAGGCTTATCTGGAAGCTGGTGTTAGATACGTCATCATTGGCACTAAAGCGATTACATCGCCACATTTTGTTGAAGACCTTTGTGTGGAATTCCCCGGTCATATTATTGTGGGGCTCGATGCGAAAGACGGAAAAGTTGCTGTCGATGGCTGGTCGAAGCTCTCGCATCATGATGTGATAGATATGGCGCAGCGCTTTGAAAATATGGGTGTTGAATCTATTATTTATACTGATATTGGTCGTGATGGAATGTTAAATGGTGTCAACGTTGAAGCAACGGTGAAATTAGCGCAATCCATTCGCATTCCAGTCATCGCTTCTGGCGGCATTACTAATATGGATGATATCAAAGCATTGTGTGCTGTACAGGATGAAGGGATCATGGGAGCCATTACTGGTCGTGCGATTTATGAGGGCAGCTTGGATTTTCAAGAAGCGCAGAAATACGCATTAGCTAACGCATTAACCTAGAAAGATCAGTTGGACGCGAGATTAGAGTGCTAGCAATTGGTTTGATTGGCGTAATGAAAATATTTGCGGTCACCTGGTTGGTGATTCAAGTATTTTTCATATAGCCAGGCAAATCAAGTGGTTGTGCTCTAACTCGTGGATCAACTGATTTTTCTAGGTTTAAACATAGAGAAGCAAAAAAGCCGTGGGTTTAGCAAAACGAATCATTCCCTGTTTAGATGTTGATAACGGACGCGTAGTTAAAGGTGTTCAATTTGTTGATATACGTGATGCTGGTGATCCTGTCGAAGTCGCCAAACGTTACGATGAACAAGGTGCAGATGAAATCACATTTCTTGATATTACAGCGAGTTCTGATAATAGAGAGACCATGGTCCATGTGGTTGAACAGGTTGCCAGCCAGGTTTTTATACCACTAACAGTTGGTGGAGGTATCCGAACTATTGACGACATTCGTCGCATGTTAAATGCGGGTGCGGATAAAGTCGGCATCAACACTGCTGCAGTTTTCAATCCCGAGTTTGTCAAAGAAGCCGCTGAAAAATATGGTTCTCAATGTATAGTTGTTGCTCTTGATGCAAAAAAAGTGAGCCAGGAAGGTGAACCGAATCGATGGGAAATTTTTACTCATGGTGGTCGCAAACCAACGGGCATTGATGCAATCGAATGGGCTAAAAAAATGACAGGCTATGGTGCTGGTGAAATTCTTCTGACCAGTATGGATCGTGATGGAACTAAAATTGGTTTTGATTTGGAATTAACACGTGCGATAAGTGATGCGGTTAATGTTCCTGTTATTGCATCAGGTGGTGTTGGTGAGCTTCAACATTTAGTTGAGGGCGTTGTAAAAGGAAAAGCTGATGCTGTGTTGGCAGCCAGTATTTTTCATTTTGGCGAATACACGGTTGAGCAAGCAAAACAAGCCATGCAGGATGCCGGTGTAGAAGTCCGCTTATGATAACTACTCAGCTTATTCATCTTTTGCCCCAGAAACGATTTTATTTCGTACTCAATCGGTCACATATTTCTATATGCTCGGTAATTGCTCCTGCATTACTCTACCTGAGGCCATCCATGGCCAAGTCCCTTTATTATTCCGTGCGAAATAAAAACGTTCCTGAAACAAAATCTAAACAACCTGAGCAGTTATCGTTTTGAGTTGGCTTGACGAAATCAAGTGGGACGAAAAAGGTTTGGTTCCTGCCATAGCTCAGGATGCTGAGTCCGGCAAGGTTTTAATGTTCGCCTGGATGAACCGAGATTCATTACAACAAACAGTCGATTCAGGCTCGGCTGTTTATTGGTCGCGATCACGCAATAAATTGTGGCCGAAAGGTGAAGAGTCTGGCCATGTTCAAAAAATAAAAGAGATTCGTCTTGATTGTGATAATGATGTTTTGGTTTTGAAAATTGAACAGATTGGTGGAATTGCTTGTCATACTGGCCGAGAAAGCTGTTTTTATAAAAAATATGAAAATGCTAGCTGGCAAACTGTTGAAGATGTCATTAAAAATCCAGATGAGATATATAAACCTAAATGACAGACGTAATTCAAAAACTCACTGAAGTATTAAAAGAACGAAAGGGTGCTGATCCTTCAAGTTCCTATGTTGCAAGTCTGTATGGCAAGGGGTTAAATACCATACTGAAAAAAGTCGGCGAAGAGTCTGCCGAGACTATTATCGCTGCAAAAGATGGTAAGCAGGAAGAGATTATCTACGAAACAGCAGATCTTTGGTTTCATACTATGGTCATGTTGATCGATCAGAATATTGAGCCGATTGATGTGCTGAAGGAGCTTGAACGCCGATTCGGATTGTCGGGAATTGAGGAAAAAAAATCTCGGGCTAAATAGCTAATTCTTTTGGTCTTGCTTTCTGTAAATTCAAACACTACGGATATAGAGTAATAAGTGGTCGATTTATTATCTTTTATGATGATTATATTTTGACTAAAAAGCTACGCTTGGCTACTTGTTTTACATATAATACTTGGTTATCGTGAAGACACATACAACTCCAATAGGCAGACGGCTATTGCGGGACAGATTTATTTTTAGGAGAGGCATATGGGCGGTATTAGTATTTGGCAATTATTAATTGTTTTGGCTATTGTATTATTAATTTTTGGCACTAAAAAATTCAAATCAATGGGTAGCGACCTTGGTTCTGCAGTAAAAGGTTTCAAAAATGCTGTGGGTGAGGGTGAAAAAGAGCCAGAAAAGAAAGTCGAAGAGCAGCGCCTGGATAACAAAATGGAAAGCTCAGTAATCGATGTTGAAGTGAGCAAAAAACAAGATGAGAAAAAAGAGAGCTAATTACTCCCTTATTCTGTTCAACTATTAAGAATAATTACATATGTTTGATATCGGGTTTTGGGAGATTTTGTTAGTCGCAGTGGTCGCGCTTGTGGTTGTAGGCCCCGAGCGATTTCCCGGGATGATAAAAAAAGCCGGCTTTTGGCTGGGAAAGTTTCGCCGTATTGTTGCAGATGTGAAATCTGAGATTAAAACAGAAGTTGATAAAGCTGATCAGTTGCAAAATTTGCTGGATGACCAAAAAGAGATCCTCAATCGGAACTTAAATGTTAATGTTTCTGAGCCTGCGGTAAAACCAAAATCTACTAACAATGATGGTGAATCAGATGCTGATGTTAAGTCTACAAGCATACCTGACATTCCACGACCCATTGAAACTGCTGTTACCCGAGCCGAGAAAAAAGCAGCGTCGAACAACGATCATTCAAAATGATAAATAGAAAGAGACCAAATGCGGATCCGTCTGAATTACCGCTTGTTTCACACCTTATAGAGTTGAGAGACAGGTTGCTGAGAGTGTTGGCAACTGTCTTGGTGCTTTTTCTTTCAATGATCTATTTTGCAAATGATCTTTATGAATATCTAGCCGCTCCTTTAATGACGCTTTTACCTGAAGATACTTCGATGATCGCAACAGAGGTCACATCTCCTTTTTTTACGCCGTTTAAATTAACACTGGTATTGTCTATTTTTCTGGCAATGCCGATGTTGCTCTATCAGTTCTGGGGGTTTATTGCGCCAGGCCTTTATAAGCGAGAAAAGAAGATGCTATTTCCTCTTCTTGCGTCCAGTACATTTCTTTTCTATTTGGGCGGTGTATTTGCTTATTTTGTCGTGTTTCCATTGGTATTTGGTTTTTTTACCAGCGTAGCGCCAGATGGCGTTGCGATTATGACGGATATCAGTAGCTATCTGGATTTCGTACTGAAAATGTTTTTTGCCTTTGGCTTGGCATTCGAAATTCCTATCGCGGTAATCGTGCTTGTATGGGCGGGAATAGCAACTCCTGAAAGCTTAAAGCAAAAAAGGCCCTATGTTATAGTCGGTGTTTTTGTTTTTGCGATGCTTTTAACGCCACCAGATGCAATTTCTCAAACACTATTAGCTTTGCCAATGATTCTTTTGTTTGAGGTAGGACTGTTCTTTGCTGCCAGATTAGTGAAACCAGAAGAGGGAGGCGAAGAGCTGGATGAAGATCTCCATAAGCCCGACCCTAAAGAAGCAGCTCAACCCTCCAGGGATGAAGGTTCAGCAGCGCAAGAAAGAGATGAGCTAGATGAAGAGTTCATGAAAGCTCAAGCTAATGAGACATCGTTAAACGAAAAAGATAAATAATGCGGCGTTCTGGCTGTCGGGAAGCTCTACAGATACTTATGGAGTAGAGCGACTGGTTCTCCTTCCTGCAATTTATTTGTTTTGAGATTTAATGATGGGTCTCTGACTTGCTATAACGGTAAGTTTAATATTTTTGCCGTTTCTTAAAGCCTCCAGTTTTAACTTGTCTCCGGGCTTCGCACGCGAAATTAGATTGATTGCATGCTTTCCATCCAATACATCTATATTTTCAACTTGAGTGAGTATATCACCGGGGCGTAAACCGGCAGTGGCAGCTGGGCCGTCGTTTAGTACACCTGCAATAATAACGCCTTTTGTATCTTTGAGATTAAAGGACTCAGCCAGCTCGGCGCTGATGTTTTGAATCTCAATGCCTATCCATCCACGGATTACATGGCCATACATAATAATCTGTTCGGTGATTTCCTTGGCGTTGTTGATCGGAATCGCAAAACCAATTCCCTGCGAACCTCCACTTTTGGAAAAAATGGCTGTGTTTATACCAACGAGATGACCATATGTATTAACAAGTGCGCCGCCAGAATTGCCTGGGTTGATTGCAGCATCGGTTTGGATGAAGTTTTCAAAAGTGCTTAATCCTAAATGATCTCTGTCTGTTGCACTAACAATTCCCATAGTGACAGTTTGCCCGACCCCAAAGGGGTTTCCAATTGCCAATACCACATCGCCGACTTCGACAGATTCAGATTGCCCTAGTGTGATGGCGGGCACTTTTTCACCAGTAATTTTTAAAACGGCTAAATCAGATTCTGGATCAGAGCCAACAATAGCTGCTTGTGCATTGCGACCATCTCTCAGTGCAACCTCAATTTCATCAGCCCCTTCTATGACGTGATTATTCGTGAGTATATAACCCTCTTCGCTGATAATTACGCCAGAGCCAAGGCTGGTTTCTAATTTCTTTTTAGGAATGCCTTGCAGGCCTTCGTCAAAAAAACGTCGGAAAAGTGGGTCGTTAAATAAGCGTGGTTGTTTTTGCGCAACCAGTTTTGCTGTGTATATATTGACGACAGCAGGAGATGCCTTTTTAACAGCTACCGAATATGAGGAGACACCTTGTTGAGTCTCTCTACTCTGTTCTGCCAGTGATTTAGCATCATCAACTGACACTTCGTTAAAAGTGACATCACCTGTGCCAAAATCTGTTCTTGAAAAAAATAGAACAATTACAGCGGAGGCGATTCCGATAAGCGTATATTTAATTAGCGTTTTAACTGTGTCCATTAGGCCTTCTTTCAAATCATCCTAAAATCGTTGAAGAGGTTTGCTGATTGTGGCTGCATAAGCTCTAACGCTTCAAATTAATGTGGTAAAAAATAGCTGTACACAAGCTTTTTCCCTCTCATTATTTTGAAACGTTAGGGTAAAGACACTAATTGTTCCTGAAAGGAATGCTCACTTTTGTGTCGTAAAGTGGCTATGCTGATGTGTGAATAATTAAACCTTAAGTATTAGGATCGGTTGACTTAAAAAATTCTAGTCTAATACTACCTTAAAACATAGATGGTGCAAAAAGGAAATATGAAATGGCAACATTGAATGAAATCGTTTCGTTTGCTGACGAATTGCTACAAGTGGATAACTATCACGACTATTGTCCTAATGGATTGCAGATAGAAGGCAAGAGTGAGGTGAAAAAAATGGTCTGCGGTGTTACGGCTTCCCAAGCATTAATTGATAGTGCTATAGATCATAACGCCGATTTGATAATAGTGCATCATGGGTTTTTTTGGCGTGGTGAATCTCTACCAATTATAGGATTGAAGAAAAACCGAATCAAGGCACTGATGGATGCGGAAATTAGCCTTGTGGCTTATCATTTGCCATTGGACGGACATAGGGAGTTAGGGAATAATGCTCAAATAGCACAAAATCTAGGCGTAAATACCGAGCGCTGGTTTGGTGCATCAAAGCCCGAGATTTGTTTGTTAGGTTCTTTGGATACGCCAACATCATCAACACAGTTTGCGAAATTAATAGCGCAAAAGCTAACAAGGCAGCCACTGCATTTACGTAAAAATGATGTCAAGCGTATCGTTAAAGTTGGTATTTGCACTGGGGGTGCGCAAAATTATTTTGAGTTGGCTATTGAGCAAGGCGTCGATGCTTTTATAACCGGTGAAGTGTCCGAACAATCTTATCATTTAGCGATAGAGTCGGGTGTCGATTTTTATTCAGCTGGTCATCATGCGACTGAGCGTTTTGGTGTACAAGCACTTGCCAAAGTAATTTCCGAAAAATTCAATTTAGAATATGAATATATTGAGATTGAAAATCCTGTGTAATTTACTGCAATTAAAAATTGTAGAGAGGAAAAATTTTTTTAGAATTGCCTTTTTTTTAAACAAGTAAACGCGCTTTTCTATAATCGTTAGAAAAAATACTCGGTTGTTTGATTAAATCCTAAACGATTTTAATTCTGTGCTTGAAATACATGAAAAAAAATCTCGTATAACCTTGTGAAAAGCGGTGGGAATTAATTGACAGTTTTCGTTGACAATTCCACGAGACATGGAATAGCATCACTCCACACATCAAGTCTGTGAGACATTTTATATTATTTTTTTAATTCAAAATGTAACATAGTTTGAAAACTCAACAGGGAGAGGGGAGGCTCGCTTGTTCAAAAAATGAATATTTTTTGTTCGTTTAGTTGACCCTTCCAGTTGCTCGATTTTTGAGTGATTTCAATTGTTGTTTTTAATGAAGCGACCAAATTATTTTGGTGGCTTATTTATTAGTTTTTAATTGTTATGGTTTTTTGATTAAAAATTAATTCAATCGTTATACAAACCTTTGAGGGTGGGAGATGCAAGTTGAAAGAAGAACATTACTCCGAAAGCTCGTCTGTAGCTTAAGAGGGCGAATGAGGATGAAGACAGTGACAATAAAACAATTACTATCTTTTAGTGTCTTAGCTTTCGTAGTGTCGATATTACCTGCTAAAAGCTATGCTGAGTTACCTGTGCCTGCTCACATCACTCCACCTGTTGGAGAGCATGAGAGCCCGGTAGTTCCTCAGCCAATTGAGTTTCCGCATGACCGTCATGTCAAAGACATGAAAATAAACTGTATGTACTGTCATACATATGCACGCCGCAGTAAAGTCGCCGGTATTCCTCCAACAAGTAAATGCATGGGCTGCCATAAAGTCATTGCTACTGATAAACCACGTATTCAGAAGCTGACTGAGTATTGGGAAAAAGGGGAATCGCCTAAGTGGTTAAAGGTGCATGATGTTCCAGATTATGTGCATTTCACACACGAAAAACACATCAGAAAATTTGTTTTCGATGCGAAATTTCCTGTAGAAGACGTACAGCAAGTGTGTGGCTTATGTCATGGGGAAGTGCAAGGAATGACAGTCGCTGAGAAGAAAAAACCATTGAATATGGGTTTTTGTCAACGTTGTCATGAAGCGAACGGTGGTCCTGGTGATTGCTGGGCTTGTCATAAGTAAGTTGATGCTGGCGCTGAACAGAATAACGGGAAACGATTATGAGCGTAAAAGTTAATCGAAGAAAATTTTTAAAAATGCTCGGTTGGGGGGGCGCAGGAACAGCATTAACAGGCTGTGACTTGCCAACAACTGTGACATTGGAAGAAGGTAAAGAAGAAGTTGTTTCTTACCTTATGCCTGAAGAATATGCTATTCCAGGGATTGGTGTTTGGTATGCGTCAACGTGTACGCAATGTGAAGCAGGTTGTGGTTTGCATGGGCGTGTGCGTGAAGGGCGTGTATTAAAAGTAGAGGGTAATCCTGATTCACCAGTTAATCATGGTAAATCTTGCATGATGGGTCAATCTACTGTCCAAGCTCATTACAATCCAGATCGAATTACATCTCCTATGATGCGCAAAGGCAGTACATTGCAAGCGGTCAGCTGGGATGAAGCAATGTCTGCGCTAACAAGCAAGATTGGTCCTGACTCAGGTGTAAAAGGTGATCGAGTAGGTATGGTCACTGGTACAGTTAGTGGTCATCAAGCGGTTATCATTGATGAATTGCTTGCTCAGGTTGGTTCTAAAAACCATTACGTGCACGAAGTTATAAATACTTCTGTGTGGAGCTCAGTCTGCCGTGACATGCTTGGCGATGAGATGCCTAAGCTGAACTTTGATAAAGCTGGTGTTATTTTATCTTTTGGTGCAGATTTTCTAGGTACGTGGATTTCACCTGTACACAACATGGGTGAGTACGCGAAATTTAGAAAAGGTGCTCGTGGTTCTCTTATCCAAGTTGAGCCAAAAATGACATTAACAGGCGGCAATGCAGATCTTTGGGTTCCTGCTAAACCGGGCACTGAAGGCGCACTTGCATTAGGCATCGCGAATTTCATACTCGAGAGAGGATGGAATGCGGTTGATGTTCCTAGCAGCGTTGGTAAGTCACTTAGCCAATATACTTTGACTGCGGTTGAAAAAGTAACAGGAGTGCCTGTTAGCAAGATCAAGCGCATTGCAAGTATGTTGACAGAGCGTGGACCAAGTTTGGTTATCGCTGGCGCTTCTACAGAAAATCATGAAAATGGTTACGATGCGGTTGCTTCTGTGATGCTGCTTAACCTTGTCATGGGTAACATCGGCAAAACTATTGAAGCTTCTGCCAAGTTTCCAGAAAAAGCACTGCGCGCTAAGCAAGGTAATACCAAAGATCTACTGTTGCTTGCTAAAGCACTTAAAGATAACAAACTGGATGTGTTGTTCACATATAACACAAACCCAGCATTTACTGCACCAGCTGTGCTTCAGGTTTCTGAAAGCTTATCGGGTGTAGGTTTTAAAGTCGCGTTCTCAATGTTTCCTGATGAAACAACACTACAAGCTGATCTTGTATTACCAATTCATTCTGGCATGGAAGATTGGGGTACACACGTACCGGCATATCAGCCTGACACTTCATCTGTTTTAAGTTTGCAACAACCATTAATGGAACCAATCCACAAAGAAACTCGTGGCTTTGGTGACATCATGTTGAGTTTGCTGAAATTGCGAAACAAAGACTTTGGTAAATTTGCCGACTATTACAGCTACTTGCAAACTGCAGTGGCAAATATGCCTGCGGACGTAACCAGCAATGTTGAAGGCGCTAGCAAAGATATTTGGACCAACATGTTGCAGAAAGGCATTGTTAAGGCAAAAGTCTCAACTAATGATCTTTCTCCTAAATTGGTCGACATGAAGTTCAAGGTGAAACAGGATAACTCTGGTTATCCGATGCATCTAGTTCCTTCTGCACGTCTTGGTTTGTGGGATGGTCGCCATGCAAATATTCCTTGGCTTCAAGAATTTCCTGATCAAATTGCTAAAGTCGTTTGGGGTTCGTGGGCTGAATTACATCCTAAGAAAGCTGCTGAACTCGGTGTAAAAAATGGTGACTACGTTCGCGTGACATCGGCAAGTGGAAGCATCGAAACTCAAGTATACATTCACAAAGGCATTCACCCTGATGCAGTCTCTGTTCCTCTGGGGCAAGGTCATGATGAGTTTGGTCGTTACGCAAAAGGTCGTGGTGTTAATCCGCTGAAGATTCTTAATCCTTTGATGGAAAGACGAACAGGCGAATTGGCAACTCACGCAACTCGCGTTAAGGTTACCAATGCTCATAGGCATGAAAAGCTCGTACATTTGGGTGGCAGTGAGAGCCAAGTCGGACGTAAGTTCGTCAAAACAATCTCTGTTGACCAATTGCGACGTACTGAAGGGGAGGCCTGATAAATGTCGTTTAAAAATATATTAGAGAACTTTTCATATTATCGTCGTGATGCGGAAGATGGTGGTCATCATGATTATGATCATCGTTTTGGTATGACAATCGATCTGGATATTTGTACAGGCTGTAACTCTTGCTCTACTGCATGTTATGCAGAAAACAATCTGGCGGTTGTTGGTAAAGAGCGCTTTGAGAAAGGCCAGGCAATGCACTGGATGCGTGTTGAGCGCTACTGGGATAATATCGAAGGTGATTATGCAGAGGAAGGCGCTAAGTTTTTGCCTATGCTATGTCAGAACTGTGGCGCAGCGACTTGTGAGCCTGTTTGTCCGGTAGCTGCCACTTATCACACGCCAGATGGTTTGAATGCGCAAGTCTACAACCGCTGTATCGGTTCACGTTATTGTTCAAATAACTGTCCATTCCGTGTTCGTTACTTTAACTTCTGGTCTTACTATGAAGATTCATGGCCAGAACCTTTAAATATGCAGTTAAACCCTGATCTAACTGTGCGTGATAAAGGTGTCATGGAAAAATGTACTTTCTGTGTCCAACGCATTCGCACAGCGAAAGATAAAGCTCAGCGTGAAGAGCGTGTAATGGCAGATGGTGATGTTGTTACCGCATGTGCACAAGCTTGTCCTACTGGTGCAATTGTTTTTGGAGACACTATGGATCCAGGCAGTCGTGTTAGTAAACTCTGGGAAAAACACCAAATTCATCGCGGGCCTTTTCTTCAGAAGAAAGATAAGACTAACGAAGAAATTCGTGGGTATAGAATTTTCGATGAGTTAAGCGTTGATCCTTCCATCATGTATCTGGAAAGAGTGCGAGACACTGAGGTTTAAATTACTAGCAACTTTTAGTGATTTGAAAATTAAAAGGAAAAGTCATGAGTCAAGTTATTGAAGATAAAGTGATTGACGAAAAGCTGGAGTGGTCGCGCATCAATGCGGATGTAATTGCATCCATGCAAGCGCCGCGCAAAGCATACTGGGTAACAGTATTCGTCTGCTTAACAATGTTTCTCTGCGCAATTGCTGCAGAGATTTATCAGTACAAAATGGGTTTGGGTTCGGCAGGATTAAATAATCCACATATGTGGGATATGTATATCGCAACCTTCGTTTTCTGGATCGGTATGAGTCACGCAGGTACGTTATTATCCGCGATTCTTCATATTATTCACGCCCAGTGGCGTAAACCGATTTATCGTTTTGCTGAAGCGATGACAACGTTCTCGTTAATGACAGCAGGTTTCTTCCCAATGATCCATTTGGGTCGTGTATGGAACTTGTATTGGGTACTACCTTATGTATCCGACCGAGGTATTTGGCCGAACTTTCGTTCTCCTCTTGTATGGGATGCGTTTGCGATCAGTACATATCTTTCATCATCTGCGTTGTTCCTGTTTATCGGTATGATTCCAGATATGGCGATATTACGTGACCACACAACGGGCTGGCGTAAGAAGTTGTATGGTATTCTGTGTTTGGGGTGGAGAGGTGATGATCGTCAATGGCGTAACTTCCGTCGCACTTATATGCTATTAGCATGTTTCTTAATTCCATTAGCGATTTCGGTTCACTCAATCGTATCGTCTGACTTTGCAATGTCTATTATGCCTGGCTGGCACGTAACAACATTTCCTCCCTACTTCGTAGCGGGCGCGTTGTATTCTGGTTGTGCGGCTATTATGACTCTGTTTGTTTGCTTACGTTATTTCTTCCGCATGGAAGAGTACATGACGCTAAACATTATGGAAAAAACGTGTAAGCTGACCTTCGCTATTGCAATGGTTTGGACTTACCTAAATCTTATCGAGTTCTCTTCTACTTGGTACGGCCATAACATTTATGACAAAGAGGTTTTGATCGCGAAAGCAACTGGGCCTTATGCAGCGGTATTTTGGACTATGATATTCTGTGGCTGCGTTGTGCCGTTTACGCTCTGCTTTCAGAAACTGCGGCGACATATGCCGAGTATGTTCGTGGTATCGATACTTCTAAACTTGGGAATGTACGTTGAACGCTGGATGATTGTTGCGCCGACATTAGCTCAAGCACACAGCCCACATCAATGGGATGTTCTTTGGGGATCAGTCATACAGTGGGCGATAGTCTTCGGTAGTTTTGGATGGTTTGGATTGCTGTTCTTGGTTTTCGTTAAACTGTTCCCATGTGTTTCGATGTACGAAGTGAAAGAGCTTTGTTTTCATCTTAAACATGAGATTGAAGAAGAAGAAAAAGCTAAGAAGCATGCAACAACAAAAGCAGCTGGCAAAGCAGAAGAGGGATCGGGCAGAACAGCACCGGGAACCCCTGGACTGGAGGGAGCATAATGAGTAGACATCGTTTATTAGCCATGTTTAAAGATTTTGATGATGCGTTTGACGTTGTTGACAAGATCAAAGCTAAAGAAGTTTCTGGCGTAGAAGTGGACGACATCAATATGATGTCGCCCATCGAGCATCCGAATGTCGATGAAAAACTGGGTAAACGGCCGATAAACATTGCGTATTTCACTCTTGCGGGTGCGATATTCGGTGTGACTTTCGGATTCTTTTTCCTGTCTTCGGCGCAAGCAAGTTTCTTGGTTCAGCCCCAGGGTGGTAAGCCGGTAGTTCCATTACCGACTAACTTCGTACTTATGTACGAAATGCTGATCTTCTTTGCTGTTTGGACTACCGTTATCTGCTTTATTTTCCTATCTGGCTTAGGCCAAAAACGAGGAACTTTGTATAGTGAAAAGTTAACTGTTGATGAGATTGGTATCGTTGTTGAAATTGACGATAGCGAATTGGATTCAGTGAAAAACTTTTTCAAAAACAATAAAGCATTAGAGATACGGGAAGAGAAGGTCTAATGAAATCAACAGCGAAAAAACTTATAGTAGCCGCGGCATTTGTGCCTACTGTCGCATTCGCTTGGCCTTGGTCTACTGACATGATGAATCAGCCAAGCATTAAACCTCAGGAAGGAACACCAGCTGCGTTTCCTAAACGATCAATACCTGTGATGGGGAATCCCACACAGGTTGCAAATCGTGAAGAAGCGAAAGGGTTAAAAAATCCGATTGAGCCAACTCAAGCATCTTTGGATAAGGGTAAAGACCTTTTCAAAATTATCTGTGGTGCTTGTCATGGTAATACGGGTAAAGCTGATTCGCCTGTTGGTGAAAAGATTGGTGCGATTAGTCTGGTTGATGACTACGTGCAAGGTCTTGATGAAGGCTGGATCTGGGGTACGATTACCTTCGGTAGTTATGTGATGCCAGCGTATGGCATTCCAAATGACCAAGGTGGATCAAATGACCTGTCGCCTGAAGAGCGCTGGCATGTTGTTAATTATCTCAAGCATCAATTGGTTAAGGATGCTGCTGGTGATCCAGTAGCTAGCAACGAATAATTTACTAAAGGGTAGGGTATATTATGGAAGGATTTGGAAGCTGGTCAGTATTAACTGCCAATTTTCTAATTATCCTGTTTATCGCACTAAACGGGATTACGTTAGCGTCCATCTTGCACTTGGTAAATGCGAAATGGCGTGAACATGTTCGATTTTTATCGGTATCATTAGCAGGATTATTTCCAGTAGCATTCGTGTTACTTTGTATTTTGTTAATGAATCCAGAGAATACTTTTCAATGGATGGCCCATGGTCATGGCGGTGGAGATGAGCATCACTTAAACGGATGGCATAACTATGCTTTCTTAGTCACTCGAGAGTTGCTTGCCTTTTTGGCAGTCTGGGGTTTTTATGCAATGTTCATTAAGTATCAGCATGAAGCTGTTATTAACCCAACTTATGAAGTGCAGCGTCGTTTCAGAAATGTGGCGTTAGTGATTCCGTTTATTTATGTTTGTTACGGAACTATGGTTGCCTGGGACTTTGAAATGACAATGATTCCAAACTGGCATAGCGCGAGTTACGGTGCATATCATTGGATAAGCCAGTTCCATTTCTTCCTCGCTTTCTTTGCAATCTTCTTATTTGTTCTTAAGAAGTCTGGAAAGCTGAAAGTGGAGGTGCCTGATAGAATTTTAAATTATCTAGCGCAAATGATGCTTGCATTCACTATTCTATGGACATACTTGTTCTTCACTCAGTATCTCATTATTTGGTACGGTCGTTTACCAGAAGAGATTGCTCGATACTACGATATGATGCAGAACGATCTTGGCCCAATATGGTGGACCTTCGTAACATTGAAATTCATTATTCCTTTGTGTTGCTTCGTATTAACACCTTTCAGACACAGTCAAACAGCGATTGTGATTATCGCTTGCGGTATCTGTATCGGTAGCTGGTTAGAGCGATATACCTGGATTTCTGGTTCCGTTGATCCTGAGTTCTACCATATGCCGATGACTTCAGGCTTCGATATCGGAGTTACTGTGTTGGTGGTTGGTGTAGCGTTTTACGCAATAAAACGCTCATTGGGCAAAAGTGGATTGTTGAAACAGTCCTAAAAACGTTCAATATGTGGTACTATAAGGCGCTTGGGGTAACTCAAGCGCCTTAGTTGTTTTTAGAGATATAGTATATACCGGTGTTTTTATTTGAAACACTCTGTTTTGAAGCCTCGGCTTTTATAAAGCACTTTTTTGGGAGAAATTGGAATATGGCGGTTATTACCAATAAACGCTCGGTAATGACGTTGTACTCAGGATCTAATGATCCTTATAGCCATCGCGCACGAATCGTTTTGGCTGAAAAGAGTGTAGCGTACGAAATACACGAAATCGAGCAAGGGGAATTGCCTGAAGATCTAATTGATCTCAATCCTTATAACTCAGTTCCTACATTGGTGGATAGGGATTTAGTGCTTTACGATTCCCGAGTTGTAATGGAGTATCTCGATGAGCGTTTTCCTCATCCTCCATTAATGCCAGTTGATCCCGTTTCTCGTGCACGTACACGATTAATGTTGCATCGCATCGACAACGACTGGTACAGTCAACTTAAAGACTTGATCGGTGGCGACGCACAGAGAAAACAGAAGGCAATTACTGAACTTACAGCGAGTGTTACATCGGTCGCACCAATTTTTGAAGCAATGCCATATTTTATGAGTGAAGAGTTTTCGCTAATTGATGCTAGTATTGCTCCATTGTTATGGCGCTTGACAGAATATGGGATTGAATTACCACCTCAAGCAAAATCAGTAAAGGCCTACGCTGAAAGGCTTTTTGATAGAGCTTCTTTCAAAGAGAGCTTGACCAAGATAGAGTTAGAAATACCACAGAACTGAAAAAATGTTTAATACCATGACATCAAGTAGACCCTATTTAATTCGTGCTTTAAATGAATGGATTGTCGACAACGACTTAACATCACATATTGTTGTCGACGCGAATCAGGAGCACGTTGTTGTTCCGCTAGATTTTGTGGAAGCTGGAAAAATCGTTTTGAATGTTAGTCCGTTTGCTGTTCAAAATCTAGTCATTGGAAATGATTTTGTCACATTTTCGGCTAGATTTTCAGGGCAAGCAATGAATATATCCGTTCCAATCGGCGCTATTATGGCAATATACGCCAAAGAAAACGGACAAGGTATGGTGTTTGCTGAAGAAGTGAGTAAGCCCACCGAATCATCGGTAGAACCAGAATCGATGAAAGAGAAAGCACCTGAGCGCCCAAGTTTAACGCTTGTGAAGTAGTTCAATGCCTGCAATTTAAATTCGCTTTCATATTCTCCTTGTCTTAATCAGTTCTACAATTTGGTTCATTTCTATATCACTGTTTTTCAGTGATTCTAGCCTCTTATTTCGGTTGTCTTCTTCTAACTCAGACAATTTTTTGACTGCCTGATAAAACTCCAGCCACTCGCCGTTAACTTCTTTGAATAGTGTTAAAAATGCTGGAACATGTTCCAGATATGTCATGGCTGATGTGAAACGGGAGTTATTGATTGGGCGATTAAACCAAGTATCAAAACTAATATTATTAGGCCACTCCCTCTTCAATACTTGGTATTCCTGTTTCATATTTTCGATGATTTCCAATTTCCCTTTTCTTTTTACCTCATTGCTCACATCTGATTCGTAGTGTGCAGTGAGTATCGCTCTTGTGTCTTCGAGTAATTGTTGAAATTGGCTGTATGCTGCTAAGTAGTTTAAATAGTTAGTAACTTCTTCTTGTTTTGTGCTTACTAGCCACTCAATAATACCGATTCTTTGAGCGGCGGTTGAAAATGCTTCGTTAAATGCCGTTTCGTTTTTAACATAAAGAACCTGATGAGAGAGTTCGTGAAATATTAAACCGGCAAGATGATGTTCTTTCCAGCCTAGCATCGTGTTGAGAACTGGGTCGTCGAACCAGCCCAACGTCGAGTACGCTGCTATCCCAGAAACTGAAACATCATAGTTTTCGGCATTTAATTTATTTGCGTGTGATATTGCATCTTGTTCGTCAAAATATCCACGATAACTAACGCAACCAACTACAAAGTAGCACCAGTTTTTTGCAGTAAGCGAGAACTCAGGTGCTGCAAAAACATTCCACACAACATAGGGGCGTTTTAAATCGGCGTAGTACAGATAGCTTTTGTTATCGGGTAAATGTAATTTATCAATTGAGAATTGCCTAATGTCTTTAACTTGCTGTAGTGTTTTTTTGAGTTTTTCAGTTGTGTTTTTATCTGCTAATACCTCATCTATCGGTTGTCTTTGTTGCAATAAACTTAGTTGGCCTTCTACAGACTGTGTATAGTAGTTAACCATGCTGCATCCATTCAAAACGAATGCAATAAAAAAAAGTGTTAGATGTGGTATTTTCATACAAATAGATATTGGCAAAGTGAATAAAATGTTATGAAAGTATATCTTGTTGGTGGAGCGGTACGAGATAAATTATTGGGTAAATCGGTGAAAGACCGTGATTGGGTTGTTGTTGGCTCAACAGTTGAAGCTATGCTAAATGATGGTTATCGGCAAGTTGGTAAAGATTTTCCTGTTTTTCTTCATCCACACACAAAAGAGGAATATGCGCTTGCACGCACCGAGCGTAAAGCCGGGCATGGTTATACCGGCTTTACTGTTCACGCTGCGCCAGAAGTCACTATCGAAGAAGATTTAAGTCGAAGAGATTTAACGATAAATGCCATTGCGATGGATGAGAGTGGTGAATATATTGACCCATTTTGTGGTATTGAAGATATAAAAAATAAAATATTGCGTCATGTCACTGACGCATTTGAAGAAGATCCATTGAGAGTGCTTAGAGTTGCACGTTTTAAGGCAAGGTTTCATCACCTTGGATTTTCTATCGCAGATGAAACCATGACGTTAATGTCAAAAATAACCGATTCTGCTGAAATATTAACATTAACACCAGAGCGGGTCTGGACAGAAGTTCATAGAGCAATCATGGAAGCTTCGCCAAGTGAATTCTTTAATACTTTAAGGCAATGTGGTGCCTTGGAAAAACTATTTCCAGAGATCGATCGTTTATTTGGTGTGCCGCAACGAAAAGAGTTTCATCCAGAAATTGATACTGGCCTACATACAATGATGGTTATAGATCAAGCGGCGAAAATGCGAGCTGATGCAGAGGTGAGATTTGCTGCCTTAGTGCATGACTTGGGAAAAGCAGATACGCCTGAAGAGATACTCCCTCGGCATATTGGGCATGAAGCGCGATCAGAAAAACGCATTAATCAGCTATCTGCTCGATTGAAGATTCCGACAAGATTTCAGCAATTGGCTAGGCTGGTGGCGAAATATCACACATATTGTCATCAAGCGTTTACATTGAAAGCTTCAACGATTATTAAGTTGTTTGAAAGTCTTGATGCATTTCGACGGCCTGAACGTTTTGAAAAGTTTTTGCTCGCATGTAAAGCTGATGCGTTAGGACGAAAAGGTTTCGAAGATAGTGACTATCCGCAAGCAGAATACTTTTCTGAATTGTATGATGGCTGTGCAAAGGTGGATGCCAAACAGTTTGTTGATCAAGGCATAACCGGGCCGGATATATCACTGGCGATAAGACGCAAAAGAACACAAATTATTGCGATGAAAAAAGATAGCCTTGACAGTTAGTTTTACAGGCAAGGCTATTATATAAACAAATAAATAGTAACAGGGGATATCTCAGGGCCTGTCCCCTATTACTCAAGGGGTGACCTAACAAAAGAGTTTGGATAATTATTAATCGCGCTAACAATAATTTAAAGTCTGAAATTATTAGACTGAAAAGTAAACGCTTTAGCACAGCGCAGTAACTCCTTTGTGATATATTGTGTGGCAAGATATGAAGGGTAGATAGAGCCAAATGAGCTATGCACTGAGAAAGACTTGCCTCTGTTCTACGTAACTTTTAACCCTCAGTTGACGGTTATCGAGACCGTTGTGCCCACTCTAAAGAATCACTACACTATTAATGAACTATCAAACATTTCAACCACATCCAGATTTGGAATCATTTGTAAAATGTTATTGGACGTTAGAGGTTCCCGCTCAAAAAGACGTTCAAAGGCAACTCATTATACCTGACGGATGTATTGAAATAATTTTTATTCTTGGAGGAGATATAAAACGGTATGCCTCTGAAGACGAATTTATCATACAACCCCGTGAAATGGTTCTCGGACAGATTACGGAACCATTTTATATCGAACCAACAGGATACGTTAACTCTTTTGCAGTTCGATTTTATCCCTATGGCATCGCCAACTTCATACCAACGCCTATTAAAAAATTAGCAAACAAAGAAACACCTTTAGAGTTGTTGTTTGGGAAAGAAACTTCAAAACAATTAGGGCAAAAAATAATACGAGCAACAGACACTAAAAAAAGAGTAAAGATTATAGAAAATTTCTTTTTGGATAGGCTGAATGACACAGCAACCATTGACAACATTGTAAAAACAACCATTGACACAATTTTTTCGACAAGAGGAAGCACCCCAATAAATGCCATTCTTAGGGACGATTTATCAAAAAGAAGACAACTTGAAAGGAAGTTCATAAGACAGATTGGTATTAGCCCAAAGCAATTGGGCAAAGTCATTAGATTACAAACAGCCTTGAAAATGTTGCTTAATCAACAATCGGAAACGTTAACTGCGATCGCCTATGAAAGTGAGTATTACGACCAAGCACACTTTATTAAAGACTTTAGAGAATTCACAGGGACGACACCGAAGGAGTTCTTAGGGGACGACAAAATGGCTCTCTCTTCACTTTTCTACAAAGAAAATTAACATGTCGCATTTTTACAATTTCTCCCTTGTCAAGTACTGTAAGTTTATATTGTCAGTTTTTAAAAAGGAAAAAAATGACACGGCCAAATATTTGTGTAGCCACAATTACAGAAGTTGGTTTTACCGTTTGTACCAAGCAAAACAACTTTAATTCGCAGACAACACAAGGTTGATACGCCTGCAAATCCAATAATAGGTGATATTTGATATGAAGAATTTAGTTTCAATTGTAGAAATTCCCACTGTTGACTTCTCGAGAGCCGTTTCATTTTATCAGGCAATATTAGATGTTAGCATTGAAGAGGTCGATATGGGCGGAGTACAAATGGGAGTATTTCCCAGTGATGGAAAAAACGTAAATGTTGTGCTCGTAAGAGGAAACGAATATAAACCTGCAGTGGATGGCACTATTGTTTATCTAAACGCGGGAGATGATTTGCAAATTACTTTAGACAAAATCGTATCAAACGGAGGAAAAGTAATTGTGCCGAAAACTGAAATCAGTCCTGAAATGGGTTTCTTTGCAATGTTTGCCGACTCTGAGGGAAATAAACTAGGCTTACATTCCACTCATTAGAAATACTCAGAAGAAGAGCGAATCATAAACATAATAGCAGTTTAGGTACTGGTGCATCGGACGACTTCTGGTTTGTTGATCAAAAAGGGGGGGTTAACAGTTCAACTAGTTTCGCGTCAACATATCTGGTTTGTGGATGAATTTCCAATGACAGTAACCTGAAAAACGTGGTCTGTCCTATTGCCCGGTCCCCTATTGCCCCTGCGATGAAAAAAGATAGCGTTGACAGTTAGTTTTGCAGACCCTTTATATAAACAAATAAATGAGGACTGCCCCAAGAGCCAATCTATAGATGATAAAAGGCATCATTCCCATACGCTCTAATAGCTTTAAAAAGAAGTGAATGCAATAATAGGCAGCAAGACCGGATAACAGTATTCCGAGAATTAATGAATGCCAATCGACCGGTCCTGGTTCCTCTATTAAATCGAGAGTTTTTAAACCACCACCTGCGAGAATCAGTGGGATAGAAAGTAAAAATGAAAAACGCGCAGCGGCACTTCGTGTTAATCCTAATAATAATCCAGCTGTGATGGTGATCCCTGAGCGCGAAGTACCAGGTATTAAGGCAATGGCCTGCATCAATCCTACAACGATAATATCGCGAACAGTAATAGTATGTTCCGTACGGTTCTGAGCACCTTTAGCGTCTGCATACCAGAGCAATAAACCAAAACCGATTGTTGTCGCTGCAATTATTAAAGGGTGTCGCAAATAGAGTTCGATAATATCATTGAGCATTAAACCGGCAATGCCCGCTGGAATCGTTCCTACGATGACTGCCCAGGCGAGATTGCTCTCTCCAACATGTTTTCGTTCGATAACAGATCGTGTCCAATCAACAGTCATTCTTTGTAGATCTTTTTGAAAATAGATGATGACAGCGCATAAGCTACCAACATGCACGGCTACATCAAACGCTAAACCTTGATCGGGCCATTCAAAAATAATCGGAACGAGTATTAAATGAGCAGAGCTGGAAATAGGTAAAAATTCGGTTAGGCCTTGTACTAGTGCCAGTACAACGATCTGTATTAAGTCCATTTATTGTGTTTGCCTTCTAAGGGAGATTTGTGACAAATTATTTAGTTGTCACTATATCGAAGCGTATAATTTTTGTTTGAGGCGAATTGTATAAGAGCGGAAGGGAAAAAGCACCCATATAGTAGGCAAGTTTATATATGGGTGCTGCTTACTTGATGATAGGATTTGTTGTTAATGTTTTGATTCTGGAATAGCTGAATAACTCATTGCCCCCCAACTTTTAGGAGAAATCAATTCAACTTTTCCGTTAATATACTCAATAATAATACCTTTAGTTCCTTTACCAATGACAGTGAATAGGTCTCCATACTGGTTCTTAAACTGTGCATTGACCAAGGGTAGGTCAAATATTGACATTTGCAACCTCCTTCCTCAAAAGCGAGACTATAATAGATCAAATATTTTTAGGTGAATCTAATTGTTTTACTTTATTGCTAAAGCTAAAGTTTTTTATACGATTACTTATTAAACATGCTAACGTGAGTTGGTTGAAACTTATTACATTAACTAGTTAAAGTAACTAGCTGAACACAAGTGGATAATTAATGAAAGCTGCTGAATTGTTTGTAAAGTGCCTTGAGAATGAAGGTGTCGAATATATTTTTGGTGTACCTGGCGAAGAAAATCTTGATGTGATGGATGCGCTGCTAAATTCACCAATTCAGTTCGTCACAACGCGTCATGAACAAGGCGCGGCATTTATGGCCGACGTTTATGGGCGTTTGACAGGAAGGCCAGGAGTCTGCTTGGCGACACTTGGGCCTGGTGCCACTAATTTGATGACGGGGGTAGCCGATGCCAATATGGATCATGCGCCAGTTGTTGCAATTGCAGGACAAGCTGATACAGAGCGATTGCATAAAGAGTCACACCAAGTATTAAAGCTGGACGAAATGTTTCAGCACATAACAAAATATTCCACCATTATCTTAACTGAGAACGTTATCAATGAGGTGGTGCGCAAAGCATTTAAATTGGCAATGAGCGAAAAGCAGGGTGCGACTTTTATCGAATTTCCTGAAAATATTGCGAAGCTGGAAGTCGACGCCAAACCTTTACCTATTAAAATTGTCAGACAACCCGAACCACCACAAGACCGAATTGAAGCCGCTATTGAACTGATTTCTAATGCGAAGCTTCCCATTATTTTGGCGGGTAATGGTGTTATACGCGCCAATGCCTCTGATCAACTTCTTGACTTTGCGGAGAAGTTAAACATACCCGTAGCAAACACTTTTATGGCGAAGGGGGTTATGCCATTTCGTCATCCTTTAGCGTTGGGAAGCGTTGGGCTGCAGTCTAACGATTACGCGAATGTGGGTTTTAGTAAAGCGGATCTTGTAATATGTGTGGGTTATGATTTGGTGGAGTATCATCCTAAGTTATGGAATCCGACGGGCAATAATTGTTTGATCCATTTGGATACGGTATCCGCAGAAGTTGATGCATATTATAGTATAAATGTTGGCGCTATCGGAGATATTCGATTATCACTTGCGAGGATCTCAGAAAAAGCCACTCCACATGTCGGGGACATGATGCGTCCATTACGTGACGCTTTGATTTCTGAAATGAACGCGCATAGTAAAGATACAGTTTTCCCAATTAAGCCACAAAAAATCATCTGGGATCTACGTACCGTACTGGAAAGTTCCGATATCGTTATTACAGATGTCGGAGCGCACAAGATGTGGATGGCAAGAATGTATCGCTGCGACGAGCCAAACACATGCATTATCTCTAATGGATTTGCCAGCATGGGAATCGCAGTACCTGGCGCAATAGCTGCAAAACTTGTTAACCCGGATAAAACGATTGTAGCCGTTACCGGTGATGCAGGATTCTTAATGAATTCACAGGAGATTGAAACAGCGGTCCGTCTAGGGACTCCCATCGTTGTTTTGATTTGGAACGATTGTGGTTATGGGCTGATTGAGTGGAAGCAAATGAGTCGATTTGGTCGGCCTTCAAATGTTTCATTTAACAATCCAGATTTTGTGAAATTTGCAGAATCGTTTGGCGCAAAAGGCTTTCGTGTAGAAAAGACAGAAGATTTGTTGCCAACGCTGAAAGAAGCGATCGAATCAAATTGTGTCTGCATCATTGATTGTCCGGTTGACTATAGTGAAAATCTAAAGTTAACAGAGCATCTTGGAGAAATGGTTTGTCCTATATAATGTTGAGTCCTCTGTTTTATCTATTGAAATTTTGCGAGTCATTGACTCTTTATCGATTCAAACTTACAACTTGAGTATTATATGTCGAATAGAAATGAGGCAGTAAGCAGTAAGAAAAAATTAGGTGCAGGTACGCGTTTAAAACTCTTGAGTTACAATATTCAGGTAGGCATAGCGACTACTCGTCCTCACCACTATTTAACCAAAAGTTGGAAACATGTATTACCTCACTCAAACCAATATAAAAACCTGGATCAAATCGCCAAAATAATTGCTGATTACGACATTGTTGGATTGCAGGAGGTTGATGGCGGAAGCTTACGCAGTGATTTTATTAATCAAACTCAGTATCTAGCTGTCCAGGCAGATTTTCCTTATTGGTATCATCAAACCAACCGACGCCTTGGTAAAATAGCGCAACACAGTAACGGTTTGTTAACGAATTTCGATCCAACAGATATTGTTGAGCACAAGCTTCCTGGGCCTGTTCCTGGTCGTGGGGCGATGATGGTCAAGTTTGGGGTAGAGTCTAACCAGCTAGTGATTGTTTTGCTGCATCTCGCGCTTGGCCGTCGAGCACGTATGACTCAATTACAATATATTAGTGAACTGGTTCAAACCTATGAACATATTGTAGTGATGGGAGACATGAACTGTCAGCCAGATAGTTTGGAAATGCAAGCATTAATGGATGTTACGGGTTTGTTAGCGCCTGCTTGTGAGTTGAATACGTTTCCAAGTTGGAATCCTTCTCGAAAACTTGATCATATTCTGGTGTCGCCAAGTCTTATTGTTGAAAATTTTGAAGTTGTTGATGCTGCATGTTCCGACCACCTACCTATTAGTATGGATATTGTTATCCCTGAGAATATAAGTTTAGTGGCATAAGACGTTTCGATTTCCTTCCCCCCTTACTGGCAGATTAATTGCTTTTTCATTAGATTAAATCGAATAGAAAAAGCAATTGCTAGATCAGTTTCCTTATTCATCTTAGTAATTTAAACGTGCATAATCCGCATGTTTTTTAAATATGTACAAGTAACTATTGCTCCACATCTCACTTTTTCTAAGTTTAACCCAAGTATGAAATTTTAGAGCTAATAACGCATGGCAAATGATAAAGACATAGATAGATGGCGGAAGGGTTTGGAAGAAGCTGAAGCTGAGCTAGAAGCAAAAACTCGGCAGTGGGGTGATGCACAATCCTTTTTTTGCACATCCATTACTAAATTAGCCAGGCTTATGGATAGTGGCGATGATCAATTTAAAGATGAAATTGATTCTATTATTCATTACGCCAAGGATGCTGATAATTTTAACAAATTAAAGAAAAATATCTCCCAGCTAACAAATAAGATTCTAAAAAGCGAAGGGAGTATCAAGTCAACAGAAAGTCATGGTGGCAATCATGGTCATGAGATTAAGCAGTTGCTTGATAAAGTCTCGGCAACAGATTTAACAGTGCCTGATTTAATTTCGTTAAAACAACGTGTCGTAAAAGCTAGGCATGCTACTGATACCGCCAAAATAGTTGATGATATCGTAACAGCATGGGAAGTATCTGTTAAAAGCCCATCTAATGCTCAAGAAGCAAATTCATCACAAATCTGCGCGCTGCTCATTTCAGAAGTGTTATACCAGCTGATAGAAAAAATTAGTTTGCCAGAAGATTTGGACGAGCGAGTTAATCGATTAAAAAGCCATTTAGAAAAAGGGATAACCCTGGAGAAGTGGTCCCCAATGCTTGAAGAGGTTGCTGATATGGTCTCGTTCATTCAAGCAAGAATAAATACAGAAAGAATTGATATTGAATCATTTTTGAAACAAGTGACAGGACGATTGAATGAGTTGGATGGCTTTATTCAAGGATCACGAAAACAGCAACAAGAATCGTGGCTGAGTTCACAAAAGTTGGGTAACGCGGTAAAAAATGAAATGGAAACATTAGTTAATAATGCAGATAACACCGTCGAAATTGATGTATTGAAAAAACAGATTCAGCAACGTCTCGAAGCGATAGAGATTCATTTTGATGGATTTCGGCAAATAGAAAAAGATAGACATGAGCTAGCCGATGTTGATGTTAGAAATTTAATGTCACGATTAGTGGAGCTTGAAGAAGAGAGTAAAAATCTCAAAGTACGGGTTCAGAAGGAGCGCTTGCAAGCCCAAACTGATACTTTAACGGAAATCCCCAATCGTTTAGGCTACGAGCAGCGAATTGCTCAGGAGTATGCGAGGTGGAAGCGATTTAATAATCCATTGACATTAGTCGTATGGGATATTGATCACTTTAAACGCATCAATGATGATTACGGTCATGCTGCAGGGGATAAAGCACTAAAGACCATCGCGAAACTATTGTCACATAAAATTCGTGAAACTGATTATTTCGCTCGATATGGGGGAGAAGAGTTTGTTTTGATTATGCCCGGTGCTAATAAAGACGCAGCAAAAGATGTGGCAGAAAAATTGAGAGAAGTTGTTGAAGAGTCGGGTTTTCATTTTAAAGGTGAGCCGGTTTCAATTACCGTGTCCGCAGGTGTCGCGGAGTTCTCGGCTGGTGATACTCCTCAACAGGTTTTTGAGCGTGCTGATAAAGGGCTTTATAAAGCGAAAGAGCTTGGGCGAAATCGGATAGAGATATTTGGTAATTAATGAATCTGCTCGCGAAAAAACTTAAGCCGGGTATTCCATATTATCCTAGAAAAAGCAGTTGGACGTTACATTCCATGGATCAACTACATTTATCTAGGATTATACGAATTTATTGCAGTGTGGGTTCAGGGCCGAAAGCAGGGTCCCAATCAAATGGGTCGAAACTTTGTAGCGTCAATGATGAAATCGGGTTTAGTGAATCCGAAAGGTTGTCAAACATCTGATATGAGAAAATAACATCTCCACCACCACCCATGCCGCCGCCGCCCATTCCCCCACCACCCATACCTCCTCCCATCATTCCTCCATCGATACATCCATCACAGACTTGCCCAATCCAGAATATGGTTATTTCTTCACCAACCCCCCAAGTGCCGGTGCCACCATTGCCATTACCCATCATGCCGGTACCCATGGGATCACCGCCCATTCCGCCGCCACCCATGCCACCGCCCATCATACCCATGGAGGAAGGTAGAACAATTGAACCCGCAGAGGGAGCTCTTGTGCCTGATGCGCGCCTATAAACTGCAGTTTGAATATCAAGGCCAGTTGTTGGATTTGCAGATAACAGTGAAGAATTTTCAACTCGTTGGGTGACATCAACATATTCACCGATAACATTATCATTTGAGTCAAAATCGGCTTCGTAGGTAAAGCTACCACTAGTATCAACGACAGTAAGATATGTTAGAGAAAATGCTTGATTGAGCACAATAGCAGGGAGAGTGCCGAGATTTGCCCAGCCGGTATTAATTTCTGAATTTGATGTAATAAAGTCGACACCCTCAATATTTTCCATCGTCTGTGATGTAGAAATACCGTTACTTCCTCCAAAACTCACAAAACTTTCTGTGGAAACTGTTGTGCTTTGCCCATCTATACTAGTGATAATCGACTGAATAAATTTTTGACCGCTGGCATCTATCACCGATCTTTGTAATATACCGGGATCAGAAATGCCATTGGATGAGCAGGTAAAACCAGTAGGGCATGGCGAAGTGATGTTGCCATTCAAATCTACAGTAAAAGGATTAGCTGACTGTGCAGGAGCAGTTAGCGTAATTAAACTAATTACAAGTAGAATGCTACTACTTGCTTGACAAGATAGCGTTAATTTTCGGCGATGTATCGCCGTCAAAATAGAGCAAACAGAGTTCTTCATGTTGTTCCCCGGCAAAATATCTCTTCATGAATTTAGTCTCCCTATTTAATTTTATTATTATATTCTTATTGTTATGGTTAAATTGTATTCGTCATACATTAAAATTAGATTAAGTCTCAATCAAAACGTTCATAAATAATACATAAATAATTAAATGATTTTGATATGGTGTCAGACTAGGAGAATTGGTGGTGTTACGAGGGAAATTTGTTTAGAGTGAGGCTCGGGTTATATAGTTTTTCCAATCGACGGTTTTATCACCAAAAACAAGGAAGTCCGGGTTCAAAAGAGACTCTTTGGTGTTGTAGCGTAGTTTGTTCAAATTAATGTCTGTGATAAATCCTCCAGCTTCTTCCACAATGCATTGTGCTGCAGCTGTGTCCCATTCGGATGTGAGGCCCAATCGTGGATAGATATCTGCTTTTCCTTCGGCAACCAGACAACTTTTTAGCGAGCTGCCCAGGAGTATGAGTTCATGCTCGCCAATTTTTTGTATAAACTGATCCAGTGAGTGTTTTGCATGCGAGCGGCTACTGGCGATTATGATTTTCCCCGATCGCTTCTTATTCACATTAATTGCTTTACTGACATTGTTTTCCAGTTTGAAAGCGCCTTGTGATTTACATCCGTAATAACAAACGTTGCTAACAGGAACGTAGATAACTCCGAGAATGGGTTGATGATCATCTATTAGTGCGATGTTCACAGTGAATTCGCCATTTTTTTTGATGAATTCACGTGTTCCATCCAATGGGTCGACAAGCCAGTAGGTTTGCCATTTTTTTCGTTCTGAAAAAGGAATACTTGCAGATTCTTCAGACAAAATCGGGAGTGAGGGTGTGATCTCTTTCAGTCCATCAACAATGCAATGGTGCGCAGCAAGATCCGCGGTAGTGACAGGTGTGCTATCGTGTTTTTTATTAATGTCAAAATCTGATTTATAAACTTCAAGAATTTTCTGAGAAGCTTCTCTCGCGAGATCAATGATTGGTTCAATGAGAGTGATGGGGTTGTTAAACATCATCCTAAGTCCGACTGGCTCCGAAATGTTCTCTTGCTAAGAACAGCGCGGCAATACTTCGAGCTTCGGTACATTCAGCATGAAGCATTAACTCGGGTAGTTCATTGAGCTTCCAGGGAATCACTTCAATTTCTTCCGGTTCATCACCTATCTCTCGCTTTTCGTATAAATCCTGCGCAAGAACGACATTGGTGACGTGGCTTAAATAACCTGGCGCAATTGTGAATGAAGTCAGATGTTTTAATTTATTAGCAGCGAATCCGACCTCTTCCATCATTTCACGGTTGGCCGCATCGAGTAAGTCTTCCCCTTTCTCCACACGTCCTTTAGGTAACGCGAGTTCATAGCGATGTACACCTGCAGCATATTCTCTGATGAGTAAAACAGTATCATCATCCAACATGGGGATTATGAGCACCGCCCCATGAGAGCGGCTTTTCAGCCGTTCATATTGCGTCTCTGCACCGTTACTAAAGCGTAAGTCCATCTGCTCAATTTCGAACAACCTGGATTTTGCCACCGTCGTTAGTTTAGTGATTTCCGGTGGATTGCGTAATGTGGTTTTCAATCCTGAATCCTAAAACGGTTTAACTACGACTAAAATGGTGATGATAATTAAAAATGGAACAGGCACTTCATTTATCAAGCGATAAAATACATGATCTCTTACATTCGCATCATATTTAAAATCAGTGACAACACGATAGCAGTAGTAGTGGTAGTAAATTAAACCCGCAACCAAAATCAGTTTGATATAGAGCCAAAAGCTGGTGAAATAGGCAGAAAGTGCATAATCAAAAAGCATCCAGAAACCAAGTACAACTGTTCCAACTGCGCCAATTGTCATCATTACGAAAAGTTTTCTTTCCATGATTTTAAACCGGTCATTGCTTACCTGGTCTTCTGCATCTGCGTGATAAACAAAAAGGCGTGGTAAATAGAACAGGCCTGCAAACCAGGTAACCATAAAAAAAAGATGAAAGGCTTTCACCCAAAGCATTGTGCACTCCTGACTGTGTAAAGGTGGCGTTATTTAAAGTATAACAGTTCAATCGTAAGATGGGGGGTGTGTTCTGTGTAAAAAGGAAACAACGGAATTAATTTCCAGGATCCTTAGCTGATGGTTTAGTAGTATTCGCGGATTTAATTGCGGTAAAAATAGAAGGTTGTCCAAACAGTTCACTGCAGGTTAATGATGCAGCAACAATAGCAATAAGCCCCGGCAAAACAATATTAGCATTGAGCGTTAGCTCAAAGATTGCCATGAGTGCGGCAAGTGGGGCTTGTAGGGTGGCTGCCATCATTGCGCCCATTCCAATCATTGCATATAAACCAGGGTCAGCCGCCGACTCGGGGAATAAATTTTGCGCAATTATGCCAACAGCGCTGCCAATCAATGCGCCAATAACTAGAGTAGGTCCGATTAATCCACCTGGTAAGCCCAATCCTAATCCGATCGATGTTGCAGCGATCTTTAGAATAATAATTAACAATAAGCTGCTTAGTAGAATCTCTGTGTTTAGTGTTTTTTCTATTGTGTCGTAACCCAGGCTCATGATTTCTGGTGCTGCTTGTGCGAGAATGCCGGTTATCGCGCCAGCTAACGTTAACCGCCAAAATATTGAATAGTGCTTTGTTCTTTTTGTCACTCCCGATATTGAACGAATAAAAATAGCCGCAGCTAGGCCAATAATGATGCCAGTGGTCGTTATGCTAATAAGTTCTGTTTTTGATGAAATAGCAAAAGAAGAAGTGATAAATGTGTGAGCATCACCAAAGACTGCATGAGAGATGAGTGTTGCTGCCAGTGCAGAAATTATGATTGGCATAATGCTTAATACAGCATATTCCAAAAGAATGACTTCAAGCGCAAAGATAACTCCTGCAATCGGTGTATTAAATGAAGCAGCTATGGCGGCAGACACACCACACCCGAGTAAAATTTGAATATGTGTATTATCCAGTTTGAAATATTGGCCGATTAAACTGCCACTTGCTGCGCCTAAATGTACACTTGGACCTTCTCTCCCTACTGAATGTCCGGCGACAATTGTGACTATTCCGCCAATAAATTGTGCTGCAGCATTGGAGAATGGTAATCGAGCATTATGATTTTTAAGATAATCGAGAGTATGGCCAATGCCAACCTGCCGCTTATTAGCGGGAATAAAGTGAAAAATCGCACCGATCAAAATTCCTCCAGCGAGAGGAAATAGAAATATCTCAAGTGGTGATAAGCTTTCGTAGTTTTCTGGATCACCACCCGCTAACATGCTGGCTTGAATGTATTCAATCAAAAAACGAAACAAGACAATAACAAATCCTGACACTGTGCCAACGATGATTCCAAAGCAGGATAATCGCAGTAATTCGCTTTCTTTGATTTTTGTTGAACGGAAAATGCGTTTTTTACTCATAGGTTGAGCATAACTTAATAAGATTGATATTTATAACTCTACGGAGAAATTTTTATATGATTCACGTTTTCAAGTAAAATTTTGCTCATGAAGTTAGGCTCGTAACATATCCATATGGAAGAATATTCTTTACTCGGTTTATTCCTCAGTGCATTTATTTCCTCCACTTTGTTGCCAGGAGGCTCAGAAGTGTTACTGCTCTATCTTGCGACACAAACCGACGAATTGTGGTGGCAGTTGTGGATCGTAGCTACGCTTGGGAACACACTAGGTGGAATCACAACTTGGATTCTCGGTTGGTGGTTAGTTAAAAAGTTCCCTCAACGAGGCTTGAGTGAACAGAAACATGAACGAGCACTTACTCAAATCCGACATTGGGGAAGTGGTGCGTTGCTGCTTTCGTGGGTACCCGTAATTGGTGATCCTTTATGCTTTGTGGCGGGCTGGTTAAAATTGCCGATGCTTGCATCATTTGTATTCATTGCCCTGGGAAAAGGTGCCCGTTATGCCGCGATTTTGATGTTTTTGTAAGTTGTAAACGTAGGTCTCAAAGAGATTTAGCGATTAGTCGTTAAATATATAATTCAATAAAATAGAATTAAGCCAATGAAATATTCAAGCGGTAGGAGTCTTAACTAAATTGTCACAGAGTCAGTTCACAGCGGTATTGCACCTGGAGCGAAATTTAAATGGGCGAGACTTTGTTGTTGGTGATATTCACGGACATTTTGAATTATTTGATCTCTTGTTAAAAGCGATCAAATTTAACCCAGCTGTGGATCGGATGATTAGTGTGGGCGATACCATCGATCGAGGCCCTGAAAGTGAAAGAGCACTGCATTATTGGAAACAGCCATGGTTTTATCTTGTTCGCGGCAATCATGAGGCGATGCTAGCGGGATCAATCGACTTGCTAACCGGAATGAGCAATCTTTGGATGAAAAATGGCGGGGAGTGGTCCTTCGATGTTCCAGAATCTATGCTGGATGAAATGGCTGAGATCTATAAATTTTTACCTTATGCCATTTCTATCGAAACGCCACATGGCGAAGTAGGAATTGTACATGCAGATCTACCAGCGCATCGCAGTTGGACAAAGTTAATTAAGGGCCTACAAAAGAACAAAACGAAAGAAAGTGATGTAAAAGCGCTATTATGGTCAAGAGAGACTTATCGTAAATATCGAATGAGTCGGGAGTACGGCGGCGTAATGAAGGAATCATTTATTCAAGGCATTCACAAAGTGTATGTTGGTCATTCTATAGTCAGAAACCCAGCGTTGTTTGGGAATACCATGTTTATAGATACAGGCGCCTATTGTAATGGAAGATTAACAGCAATCGACTTGATGACGGAAGACGTCATTATTGTTCAGCCAAAGCGTGATAAATATGAAAGCGTTTAAGAATGAGGATACCTGAAATTATTCAGATTCCTTTAACGTAAATCCCTTGCAAATTCACCTGAAATTTAGTCGATTTAATTATTTTGGACGATGCCAAAGTAAGTTCGCAATTATCACGTCGAACCGGTTAAAATAGCGCACTTTACCGCTGTAACAGGAAGCTAGTTCTTAAAATGCGTATCCGCGAAATCCCCTATAATTACACCTCTTTTTCCGACCGTGAAATTGTCATCCGTTTTCTGGGTGAAGATATGTGGCAGGTTCTTGATAAGTTGAGAGGCTCCCGTCGCACGGGTCGATCCGCTCGAATGATGTTTGAAGTGCTGGGGGATATGTGGGTCATTAAAAGAAATCCATATATTCAAGAAGACTTGTTGGAAAACAAAAAGCGTCGCGGATCGCTAATCGGCGCGCTTTATCATCGTCTTGAACAGATCACAAATCGCGCTGATGAAAATATGGATGCCATTAGACTTGTTAATGCGCTCCGCGCTGCCATTCAAGAATTCGAAAACTGGTTTCCTGAGCAATACGAACTTCGTAAAAAAGCACTGAAACGATTCTCTAGCATTACAAGAAAAGACAATATTGATTTTGGTGGCCTGGCGAAAGTCAGCCATGTTACTGATGCAACTGACTGGCGTGTCGAATTTCCTTTCGTTGTGATTTGCCCTGATACAGAAGAAGAGACAGCACTTCTGGTAAAAGAGTGTATCGAACTTGGATTAACTATCGTCCCTCGTGGTGGGGGAACGGGTTATACCGGTGGTGCCATACCATTATTTGAAGATACCGCGGTTATTAACACTGAAAAACTTGAAGAGCTCGGTAAGGTAGAATTAAAAAAACTTGAAGGCGTAGAAAATGAAGTAGCTACGATACGTGCTGGAGCGGGTGTTGTTACACGACGTGTTGCTGATCGGGCTGCGTTATCCAGTTATGTATTTGCTGTAGACCCAACATCGCAGGATGCTTCCACCATCGGTGGCAACATAGCAATGAATGCTGGTGGCAAAAAAGCTGTGTTATGGGGAACAACGGTGGATAACCTTGCATCGTGGCGCATGGTTACGCCTGATGCAAAGTGGCTTGAAGTCGAACGATTGAATCACAACCTTGGTAAAATTCATGAGCAAAAACTTGTTACATTCCGACTAACGCGCTACGAAGCCGATGGCAAAACACAAGTAGGTGAGCCGGAGTTGTTGGAAATGCCTGGCCAGGCATTTCGCAAACTTGGTTTAGGAAAAGACGTTACCGATAAATTTCTTGGCGGATTGCCGGGCATACAAAAAGAGGGTTGCGATGGCCTGATTACGTCAGGTGTTTTTATTCTCCATCGTATGCCAAGCTACACACGAACTGTTTGCCTGGAATTTTTTGGGCATGATTTAAGTGTCGCTGTGCCTGCCATTGTTGAAATTAATGATTTCCTTAATAAAGAGCCGGGTGTCGTGTTAGCTGGGCTTGAGCATCTTGATGAGCGTTATGTGAAAGCTGTTCGTTACACAACAAAAGCTGCACGACGTGAAATGCCTAAAATGGTTTTGATTGCCGATATTTCTGGTGATGATGAAACTGCAGTAGCGCAAGCTTCATCACAAATTGTAAAGCTCGCTAATCAACGTGAAGGGGAAGGATTTGTTGCGACCAGTCCTGAAGCGCGTCGTCGCTTTTGGTTAGATCGCTCCCGCACAGCTGCTATCGCTGCACATACCAATGCGTTTAAAATTAATGAAGATGTAGTTATCCCGCTGGATAAATTGTCTGAATATACGCTAGGCATTGAGCGCATCAACATTGTTCAATCGATTAAAAACAAACTAAATATTATTGATGCAGTGAGCGAATATCTCAGCTCTAACTGGGTGAGCCGGTTAAGCATTCAGGATTATGAGCACAGCACAGAAAATGATTCAATCCTTGACGGAAAAACGCAGGCTTCAATTCGTCTACTGAATACGGTAAAAAATCGATGGCAGGGAATGCTTGACTGTCTTGATCTACCGGTTGCCGAATGCAGAGAACTACTTGGTCCTGAAAATGCTGAGTTTGCAGAAAACAATACCACGCTATTTCTTTTGATTCAGCAATGCAAATTACGCATCTCATACCGTGAATCTATTGAACGGCCCTTAAAAGAAATCTTTGCTGGCCGTGAATTGATTAAAGTTCGTGAAAAGTTGGATGAACTTCACAAGCAAAAACGTAGCAGTCGCCTATTTGTTGCAACACATATGCACGCAGGTGATGGAAACGTGCATACTAATATTCCCGTACACTCGAATGATTATGACATGCTGCAAGAAGCAGATCATATCGTCGACCAAGTCATGGAGCTTGCGGAAGAATTGGGCGGTGTTATTTCTGGTGAGCACGGTATTGGTTTAACCAAGATTCAATACCTAAAAGAAGAAAATATCGCTGCGTTTGAAGGTTATAAAAAAGAGGTTGATCCCAACTCCCATTTTAATCGCGGCAAACTTATGCGTGATTCAGGGCTTGAAAGTGCATACACACCTTCGCTGAGATTGCTTCAGCAAGAAGCCTTGATATTGGAAGAGAGTGAGCTAGGTGAGCTGAATGATGATATTAGTAATTGTTTGCGCTGTGGTAAGTGTAAACCAGTGTGCACAACACATATACCAGGTGCAAATCTGCTCTATTCACCAAGAAACAAAATATTGGGTACAGGTCTGATCATCGAAGCCTTTCTCTATGAAGAGCAGACACGCCGAGGGATTTCATTACGTCATTTTGCAGAGATGAATGATGTAGCTGACCATTGCACGGTTTGTCATAAATGTTTGACACCATGCCCAGTCGATATTGACTTTGGTGATGTGACCGTTCGTATGCGTAAAATTCTCAAAGATCGCGGTAAAAGAAGTTTAAGTCCGGGAACCTGGGTATCCATGCAATATCTTAATGCGACTGATCCGACAACGATCAAGATTATGCGTAAAGGTTTGCTGGAGTGGGGTTTTAAGGCTCAACGTTTAGGATATCAATTTGCCAAAAAGCTGGGATTGACTAAAGCTGGGAAAAGTCCTAAATCTACAACAGGTAAACCGGAGATAAGAGCACAAGTTATTAACTTTGTACAAAAACCGATGCCGCGAAAAATTCCTGCACAAACCACTCGCGCGTTGTTGAACATTGAAGATAGCAAAACAATTCCTATTTTACGTGATCCAGCAAAAGTGACTGATGATTCAGATGCCGTTTTCTATTTTCCCGGTTGTGGTTCTGAGCGTTTGTTCAGTCAGGTGGGGATGGCAACGATTGCTATGCTCTATGACGTTGGTGCTCAGGTTGTGTTACCACCTGGTTATCTCTGTTGTGGTTATCCACAAATGTCTTCAGGTGATGTAGATAAAGGGCGTACTATCTCAACTGAAAATCGTGTGCTTTTCCATCGTGTCGCGAACACGCTCAATTATCTCGATATCAAAAAGGTGATTGTTTCCTGTGGCACTTGCATGGATCAGTTGTTGAAATATGAATTTGAAAATATATTTCCTGGCTGCGAGTTGTTGGATATTCATGAATATTTATTAGAAAAAGGCGTTAAAGCCGACAATGTTAATGGTGTGCAATATTTGTATCACGATCCTTGTCATGCGCCGATGAAAAAACATGACCCGATTGCTGTTGCCAAAGAGCTAACCAGTAGTGAAGTATTATTGTCAGATCGATGCTGCGGCGAAGCAGGGACATTTGCCGTCGCGCGTCCTGATATCTCAACACAAGTACGCTTTCGAAAAGAGAGTGAGTTGAAAGATGGAATTGAGCAGTTGACCGGCGAACGCGAAGTTAAAAATAATAATGTAAAAATGCTAACCTCCTGCCCGGCTTGTGTTCAAGGATTGTCTCGTTATGAAGATGATACCGGGCTAGAAACTGATTATATTGTAGTGGAGTTAGCAAAAAACTTGTTAGGCGAAAGCTGGCAGGAAGAGTTTGTCGCGCGGGCTTCAAAAGGTGGGATAGAAAAGGTACTACTTTAGTGTAAGCAGAATTAATAAACATTTTGAAGTGAGTCATTGAATATGAAAATTAATCGAGCTAATTATTCTGTTATCGCTCTTTGTATTGCCGTTTTTTTTAATGGGATTTTGATCTTTGCGGGTGCCGCAGGCGAAGAGCCCATTATTCCAATCCTAATGTTGTTGCTCATCAGTGAGCTGGGCTTAATTATCTCATTAGCAGGAGTTTATTACGGGGCCAAGCAACTCATTAATGACGGCGTCAATATTAAAACAATTGCTGTAATAGTAGCATGCGCTTCACTGGGCTTAATGTTGGGATACAAAGGTTACGTCTTATGGCAATCTTTAGGATTAGGCGCTTAAATCCAAGTTTAATGGCTTTGCTTTCCGGTCTCAGATTTTAATATAGCAATTATTTTCCTTCTTTGCTCAGGTGAAAATAAGTAATATTCAATCTGGTAGTTTGCAGATTTTTTATTATCGTTTAACTTAATTATTTTTCTGAAAAAACCTTTTACGCTGACATTTGTTATTTCGGGCCAGAGAAACTCTTGCTCTTGCCCAAACTCGTTAATAGTTACACCGGAATCGTTGATAATCAATTTTGGTAATTCTGATTTAAGATAATCCAATTTAAATCGCATATATCCAACGGAAAAAATGAATATAAAAATAGCCATAAAAGAGGCACTAATCAGCGTGCTCAATAGTCCAAAATTTCCGTCAGTGTTAAATATCAAATTAAAAATAGTTACACTGGCCAAAGTCAAAAATATAATTTCAATATTTTTAACAGCGACACTAAAAAGATACTGATTTCTTGTTGTTATAAACTCAATTTTGTTTTCCATATCGCGAATTATAACGAATGCAAACGATTTCGCTACTTTTTTCCTTGATCATTAAGCTGCATTGCAATTTGTTGTGTATCCTCAGCATGCATCTAAAAGTTGTAAATATTTAAACATGCCACCCTATTATGTTGTTAATCTCTTTTATACTGTTTTTTGTAGTTTCTTCACTTCTGAATACCGAAAGCATGAAACCATGTGATCATTGACCATGCCTACTGCTTGCATATATGCATAGCAGGTTGTGGTACCGATAAACTTAAAGCCTTTTTTCTTAAGATCTTTGCTCATAGCATCTGATTCTGGCGTATTCGTAGGAACATCAGCTCGCTTTTTCCAGGAATTATTGATTGGCTTTCCTCCAACGAAGGACCAGATATAAACATCAAAGCTTCCATACTCTTTTTGAATCTCCAAAAATCGCTTTGCATTTTCTCTCGTTGCATTAACTTTTAATTTATTTCTTACAATCCCCGGATCTTGAAGTAATTGTTCTATTTTTTTATCGGTATACTTGGTTATTTTACGGGCATCAAAATTATCGAATGCTTTTAAATATCCTTCTCTTTTTTGAAGAATTGTAGCCCAGCTTAGTCCTGATTGTGCACCTTCCAGAATTAGCATTTCAAAAAGTAGTCGATCATCATGGATAGGCACTCCCCATTCTTCATCATGATGTTTGGTTTCCAAGGGGGTTGAATTAGCCCAGTCGCAACGTTTCATTAATTCTTATCCTTTTTCAATTTTAATTTAGAAGATATCAGATTTTAACCTTGTTGGTCATTTCTTGTTTTGATTAATCAGAATCTTTGTCGGTAGCTTGTGAGCACCACGACGTTGTATTGTGAAGCTGCCAACAACGGTCAAAAGAAAGGTTAGGAATAAAAACTTTATTAGGGGCAGAAATGACAAGTGTCAAGTGCTTGCTTAGCACAGATTAATGCATTCTGTGCTTCAGCATCATAGAGAAATGCCGGATCATCAATGAGTAATAATCCTGGTCGAGTGTATAAGGCACGTGCCAGGCGTAAGCGGGTGACAATGCCACTTGCGATGTTTTCTCCGCCGATTCTGAAAGAACTTAGTTTTAAGGCAGTGGATGATCGTTATTGTCGTGAATTTGAGATCAATGCCGATTCATCAATTTCCAAAGGTGTGGCTTGTCGCATTGCTGGCCAATGGCAGGTGGAAGTTTTATTAGCTGCAGGACAACGCTCCGAAGGTGCCCTTGAGTATCAACCCGCTTCAGGTTATAGCGAAGGTGCATTAAGTGCGTGTTGGACAAAATGTGGAGTGGCCAAGCCTTCGACGCTGAGCAGGAGTCTCACCTTATTGCTAATCAATGGCAGAATAATTAAATCAGTTATGGCACAGTTGGCGTTAGGTTTTATAGGGTTAAGCTTTGTGTCTATGTTTCATACGACTAAGAGCAATTGGTGTGATACCGAGATAAAGTGCTAAATCCGCCTGTTTTATTCTTTCTATGAGTTCAGGTTGCTGTTGGCAGAATTTTTCATAGCGTTGTTGCGCAGACAGACACAGAAACTCGTATTCACGAATTTCCTTTTTCAGTGCTAGCTGTTGAAATAGATTCAAGGCAAACTGCTGAAACGCTGGATAGTCTTGTATCAATTCTTGTAGCGTGGAAAACGCCATAACCTCGACGTCCAAATCTTCCAGGGCAATGGCGCTGAATGTTGAGCCGCCACCCGTTAGTTGACTATATAGTGAGCCAAACAATCCGCCTTCAGGGATGAATGACTTAATAAACTCCTTACCGTCCAGGGTCGAATAACTGAGTTTCACCAACCCGGAGCGTATGAAATATATTTCCGGGCAAACTTCCCCTTGCTGAATGATAATGTCACTTTTCTTGAAATTCCGTCGCTTAATAGCTCGTTTTATACGCGCTTTATCGTGGTCTGAAACGGGAAAGTCTTCAAAGCTTGAGAGTGAAAAATTTTTTAACAAGTTAGTAAGTTCTCTAATTTTCGTTTCTTAGTTTGTGAAGTGTAATGTAATAAGATCTCTTCGTTCAAATTTCGCTGCTTTTTTTCAATATCGCTTCAAGTTCATTGTAATCTTCTAACTCCATCAATAGTCGCCCGTTTTCTTCTTTTGCAATCTTCGCCCAATGTTCGTTTTCCAATGCTCCCACCATCGCATATAGAAAATTCAAGCTTGGCTCAATACTACATTCTTCCTTCAATTTGAGAAATGCTCTGACCGGGCCTATCTTCGCCAAATCTGCTTTGTTATGGATTCCAATTTCATTCAGATATTTCTCTGACGTTGGTCCCAATCCTTTAAGGTCTCTTAATTTTTGTTGATTTTCTTCCATAAGGAATAGCACACTCGCTACAGTTAGTGACAGAACAGCTGGTGTAATTGAGATATTATTCGCCAGGGAGTTATTAATGAAACAGAAACAAAGAATACACACAAAAACATACACGCTGTAAATATATCCCTATAAAGCTTGGAGGCAGCGTCCCTGCTGCCAACAGTATATTTTTGTGTGTATTCTTTATTCCCGGCTTGTTAATATATTGATAGAACTTATTTAAACTGATGCAGCTTATTGGTGAAGTCTTTAACTGATGGAACTTTTCCATTTTTCTCTATGGTAAAGCCCTCCTTTCTCAGTAATTTTGCATGGCCCTCAACACCGCCCGGGAATTTGGCAATCAGTTCTCCCTTTTTTTTCAAGACCCGCCAATACGCAGTTTTTGCTGCGCTGTTGGCAATAGTTTGCAAGGCTTTATCAGTTGTAGCGGGACAAGTTGCCTGGACCTCAAACTCGGCTGCTAATTTCTTCCGAATTAACTCTGTTGTTGAAAGTTTGTCCTTGGGTATTTTTTTTATTAAATCTTCAACTGTAGCAGGGCAGGGTCTTAGCATTTTCCCTGAACAGCCAAAAAATTTCTCCATTGTTTTTGGGATATTTGTTATTACGTCATCTTGTTCCATGTGCTTGCCCATTTTTTAAAGATTATCTTATCTTTCGACAGTATGTCATGCAACTTCAATGTTGCGTGCCTATTCCTAAACATGTTTTTTATATCTCATCACATAATCTTTCGTTTAAAAAATGAAAAACACTTTTATAGTTAACTATAATTAAAGAATCTGACAACTAATCTATATGAAAAATGAAAGAAAATAGCTTAATAAACTGGCTGCTATCGGGTGATGTCTCCATTCAGTATCAGGTTTATCGTGACTTGTTAAAGGTGGAAAAGAAGCAACTCAGAAAGCGAATTTCATCAGAAGGATGGGGCCGGAAATTTCTACAAAAGAGAAATGCAGATGGTCATTGGGGGCGAAAATTCTATCAACCAAAGTGGACTTCTACTCACTACACATTATTGGATCTAAAAAATCTTGGAATTTTTCCAAATATCAAAGAAATCATCAATACTATCGCATTAATTATAAAACATGAAAAAGGCTTAGACGGTGGAATAAATCCATCTAGAACAATCAAAAATAGTGATGTATGTCTTAATGGTATGTTTCTAAACTATGCATCTTACTTTTGCGCTAAGGAGGGCGACTTAAAATCTGTTGTCGATTTTTTGATTACTGAACATATGAGTGATGGCGGTTTTAACTGTTACTCCAATAGAAAAGGTGCGATACATAGCTCAATGCATTCTACGATTTCAGTGCTTGAAGGTATTCTGGAGTATGAAAATAACGGCTATATATACCGACTCGAAGAGCTGAAAGAAGCAGCAATTGAAGCAAGAGAATTTTTATTGCAGCATAAACTGTTTCGATCTGATCGAACGGGAAATATTATCGACAAAAAGATGTTAATGCTCTCCTATCCTTCACGTTGGCGATACGATATTTTGCGCGCGCTGGATTATTTTAGAAATGCTGAAGTTGAATACGATTACAGAATGGGCGATGCAATTGATGTGCTGTTGAGGAAAAAAAAAGCAGATAACAAATGGCCACTGCAAGCGAAGCATCCGGGGCAAACGCATTTTGAAATGGAAAAAATAGGCAAGCCGAGCCGTTGGAATACGTTAAGAGCAATTAGAGTATTGGAACATTATGGAATTGATTGGTGAGCGCTGTATTTGGGAGCAATTTTCATAAACATTATTTATGCAACCTTGTTTAGTTATTTTTTAAGATGATAATATTTGCGTTTTGGATCTCAATTTCTATTTTTTTTAAGGATTGATTTACGCATGGCCCCCACACACATAAGCCACTTTCTACATTAAAACGCGCACCATGTACTGAGCACTGTATGTAATTATTATCAAAGTCCATGAAAACATCCGGCTGCCAGTTTAAGTTTACGCCAGTGTGAGGGCATTGATTTTCGTAGCCGTAAAATTGATTGTCGCGATTGACAATAAAAATATCCTGCACATTGCTGTCAGTTGTTAGTGAAAAACCCTTGGTGGTACCTTCGGGTATATCAGATATATTGCAGAGTATTTTTAGTGTGTTGTTCATGATCGAGCGATATGTTCAACGATGACTTTTTTAAGATCAGTCAGCCTTCCATGAAAAAAATGGGTAGCATTATCAAGTGTCGCTATGTCTGGGGGAGTTTGCAATTTGTTAGCCCATTCCAGAATTTCTTCTGCAGAGACAACTTCATCTGCCATGCCTTGAACAAGCAGCCAGGGGCAAGTAGGCTGTTCCGAGTCATCAAAGTTAAACATTCTCACTGGTGGGGCAACAGTAATCAATCGTGCAGCATCAACTCGTTTGTGCGCTTTAAAAGCAACGAAAGAGCCGAAGGAAAAACCACCAAGCCATAGAGATTCAAAAGCATAATTCTCCCGCATTAAATTGATCACGGCGAACAGGTCATCTTGCTCACCGATGCCGTTATCGAACTCACCTTCACTTTCGCCGACGCCGCGGAAGTTGAAACGAATGGCTGGGACACCAAGCTCGATAAAAGTTCTTGCGATCGTGTGTGCCACCTTATTTGACATGCTACCTCCATGTAGCGGATGAGGGTGGCAAACGACACCGATGGCATCGTGATTATTTTCCACATCAGGTACAGTAAGCAATGCTTCGATTTTACCTGCCGGGCCATCAACTAAAAAGTGATATTCGGTTATATTTTTGACTGTTTTAACATTGATAGGATTTGGTATGTTGATCGTCATAACTTTCCTTTCAGATAATCCAGCCGAAGTTGCTCGGGAAATTTTTCAATAGCATAGCGCAACATGGTACGTGGCATTGATTTGTAATGTTTGTCGAGGAATGCCCGTTCTGCTGATAAGTCTTGATTTCCTACCTCGCGTAACATCCAGCCTACTGCTTTGTGGATCAGATCTTCTTTATTGTCGAGCAGCAGTTCGCTGATCTTGAGCGTGTCTTCAAAATCCCTCTTCTTTATAAAATAATGAGTGGAAATAATGGCGATTCGTCTCTCCCATAAATCTTTTGATTTAGCGAGGGTGTAAAGTGGTTTTCGGCTTTTTGTATAGAGATGTGCACCGACGATTTTATGTGCAGAGCTGTCGACCAGATCCCAGTTGTTTATATATTGAGTATTGTCGAGGTAGAGTGAATAGATTTTTTCTTGTGTATTCAGGTCAGCTCGTTCATAACTGTTAACCAGCATTAACAGAGCGAGCAATCTTGCTTCATGATACTTTGATGTGAAAACTTCCATTATTTGATCGACAGAAAATTCTTTATATTGTTTCGCAATTTTTCGTAAAATAGGAACACGGATGCCTAGGAATATATCACCCTCTCCATATTCTCCTTCCCCTGTTTTGAAAAATCTTTGAGAGTGTGCGGCGATCTCAGGATCTGATATCTTCTTTAGCTCCTGTTGGATTGACTTTGTCTGTTTGTCTCTCATATAAAGGCTAGCTTGATTTGTGAGGATAATTTTTTGTCAGAAATCGATCCAATTGATTGGCAAACTCTTGTATATCAGTTTGATTAAATACTGGCGGTCCACCGGTATTTACACCACCACTGCGCAGTTCTTCCATAAAGTTACGCATGGTGAGCCGTTGGCGAATATTTTCTTCCGTATAATAAGCACCTCTTGGGTTTAGGGCGAATGCGCCTTTTTTGATGGCTTCGGATGCAAGTGGTATATCAGCTGTAATAACCAGATCACCTTCATGTAACTCTTCAACGATACGATTATCAGCAACATCAAAACCAGCGCCAACTTTCAGTTTTTTCAAAAATGGTGAGGGTGGAATATTCAAAACCTGGTTTGCGACAAAAGTCGTAGTAATTCCCACGCGCTTTGCGGCGCGAAAAAGAACGTTTTTTATTACGTTGGGGCATGCATCGGCATCAACCCATATTTGGATTCGTCTTTGATTATTCATTATTGTTTACTAATTTATCTTCGGGGCCAACTTATGTGTCTTATTGATCGTTAATCATATCTAACAAGTAATGCTCTACCTGCTGCACAGCTTTTTCGCCTTCTTTGATTGCCTCTGCTGCTTTATCAAAATCCATCAAGCCAATGGAACTGAGTCTAGGCGATAGTAGAATATCAGGTGGATCACCCGCCATACGACTTCGAGTGATTCGATCTTGCATAATATTGATCGAGCTTGCCATTACTTCAAAAAGCCCAGGTGGTGCTTCACCGTCTTCAAAAAACTCTGGAAAATAGTGGTTGGCATGGCCTTTTACTTTTTCTGCAAAGCGGCTGATGAGAGTCTCTTCTGCAATTGCTGAATGAGTTAATTGAAGATGTTTGTTGCGCGTATGTTTGCCGACAATATCACCATTAAGATTAACGGCAATGACTTTATCTGCGCCCAGTGCACGGCAAACAGAAACCGGAACTGGGTTGACGATTCCTCCATCTACCAGCCAAGTTCCGTCTTTATTAACGGGCGTGAAAAAACCAGGTATTGCCATCGATGCACGGATGGACTCTAAAATAGAGCCAGTTTGAATCCAGACTTCCTTACCAGTTTCGAGCTCTGTTGCAACACTGGCATACGTTTTTCGAACTGATTCAATTTCCTGGTCACCCATACGCTCATGAAAAAAAGTAATAATACTTTTACCTTCAACAAAGCCACCACCCATTAATAAGTTTATATCGAGGTATTTAATGATTTCTCGTTTATCGAGAGTGAGTATCCACTTGTGCAAAGTATCGAGGTGGTCTGTGACGTACATACCGCCGACTAGCGCACCGATTGAGGTGCCGCAGACAATGTCAGGCTCGATGCCTAACTTGTTTAACGCGTTGATTACACCGATATGAGTCCATCCACGTGCGGAACCACTGCCAAGTGCCAGGCCAATTTTGATCTGTTTTGTTTGTTTACTCAAAGGAGGTTCAATATCTAATGATCTGCATTTACAAATGTCTCTGTAGAGAGTTCTTCATGGTTTGAAATTTCTGGCCGTGGTTCTGAGGTAGTTTTTTTATTCTGAGACTTATTCGCTGTCTGGTAGGTTGTTATAAGTTCTTTAGCGGACTGAAGTGCGCGTAATGTTTCTTCTTTCGTGATTTTTGCTCGATCTTTTTCAAGATTAATTGCTTCTGCTGTTTTTTCTTTGTCGGCGCTAGCGAGTTTTAGCTGTTCTTCAAGTGCGCTTATCTGAATGTCTTGAGTTGCTTTTTCTTTTTTATGAGCTGCAACTTCTGCATGTAGTGCTGCAATGGTTTGCTGATTTATTTTATTTTCTTTTTGGATTAGATTGACTTTTTTCTCAAGTATATCTGCTTCATTGATTTTCATTTCGATCAAGTTGGCAATATCTATATTTTCTGTGGTGATGTCAACAATCGTATTTTGCGTGATATCGAGTTGTTCTTCAGTTTTAGCCAGCTGTTCCTTTAGGTCGGAAACTTTTGCTTTATAGAGTGCTTCTTTGGCAATCCATTCATTTTTTTCTTCGAGTAAGTTCTCAGCAGTTGCGCTGACTAAAGATAAACGGCTAGACGAGTCGCGCACTTGAATGAGTGTATCCCGAAGTGCAAGAACAAATTCATCTTTATTATTAAGTTCTGTTACTTTCTCTTTCGCGATTTTTGCAATAAGTTCTGATTGAACTTCCAGTGGATGATCGCGGAAATCAGCATTCGCAATTTGACGTGCAATACGCAACAGTCGGTATTCTTCATCCAGAACTATTTGTTCAGGTGATAAATTAGCATTTTGATTGAGTGCCGTAACAGCTTCTGTAATGTACAGTGCACGTTTTGCAGCGAAAAGTGCTTCTGTTCCGACTTGAACAATAGCTTGTTCATTGTCTGGGTTTTGTTTGATAAATTGATCAGCACGATCAAAGATTGCGGCTGCATCTTGATAGGTAATTGGTGCTATTTGATCACCGCCCCGATACTTGACGCGCTTTAAAATTTCTTGCGGCTCATTCATGGCGTTAAAATGAAGTGAACGACGTTCGAGATTTTTCATATCTTCTATGAGTTGCTCTCGACTTGCTTCACTACTTATTAGATTGCCATTTTCAATTTCTTTGATAATCCCATTTAGACGTCCGAGCAGGCTGCTATATTCGGTGTTGTGTGTGGAGTTAGCATTGAGAGAATCGAGTTTGTTTTTAAGGGTGAGTTCTGTATTCAGCTTAGTTTTCACTCTACGCATAATCAGATTGCCATTTCTTAAAACAGCATCAGCAACCGCAACTTTATTGGTAATTTGATCTTGTGAGTTACTGTAACTAAGCAGGGCTTTGGCTTCTTCTAGTGCCTTGCCTGCAACAGCAAAGTGGGTTGGTGCGTAAAAATTGAGCTGTTTTGTTTTTTCACTGTTGTAAATTTCTTCAACCTTATCAATGGCTGTGTTTGATGGCAAAATCCGATATTTGGCAACTTCTTGTTCGGTGGGAACAATTTCATGCGGCTGTTTGGTTATTGCACAACCTGTCATCACAAAAGTGCAGAAAAACATTACTACATTAAATTTTGTAAATATGTGATTCTTATACTTCACCTGAAGCCTCAAACGTTGATCTTAGCAGTTGAAAGAACTGTGAAGTGTTTATTATAACTATTCAGCTTCTTGGTACAAGTGGCTTTAATACAGCCTTCTAACACGAATTATTGTGAAACGTTAGGATTTAAATAGGGAAGGCGTTAATCTTTTACGAAAATTGATAGCGATGCACTATTAGGCATCTACCTGACTTTCGTTGAATCGACTCCTGTGTTGCCTAAAGCGTCGACTGTTGGTGCGCCAATTAACTGCGGCCAAGTAAGTATTAATTAGAAAATCACTTATAGAATCAAATTTTTACCCGACAAATTCACACATTCATGAATTTATCACTTTAAAGAAAATCAAAATCCAACCCGTTATATTTCTATCAAAATATGTGCGTAGGTCGAAATCGGTACAAAGCGGGAGCTTGTTTAAAGTTGCAATCACTCATAGTGCTGTCAGTAGGTGGCGTAATTTATTCAGTCTATAGGAATCTGTTTCATGATATTTTTTGAGGTAAGTGATGTCGAAAAAATCCAGCTCAGATAAGCTGCAAAAAAAGATCGTCCTCTTTTCTGCCGCTGGAATATTCATTATCAGTACTATTGTTGCAACTGTCAGTATTCTTCCTCTATATAATCAATTAATCAGTGAGCAGGAAAAAAACCTGGTTTTCGCTGCTACCACTAAATCTATGGCCATTGAGGAATTCCTGGCAAGATCTAAGGGAATCGCCAATCAAATAACTAGTCGAACCAAGCTTCGTCAGAAACTTGCAGCTTATAATGACAATGAGATTAGCCTGGAAGAGTTATTACCCTTTACCAGAAAAGCTTTAGGAGATGCGTTATCCGGTTCGGAAGAGGTGCTTGGGATCGTTCGGTTAGACAGCAACGGTCAATCTATCATTCAGCTTGGCATGGCAATTCCCCGAAAGTCTTGGCCGATCCCGGAAAATAACTCTAATAATATTTTACTTGAAGGCCCAGTGAGACTTAATGAAAACTCATATCTTGTCATTGGCGCCCCTATCATAGCGAATAATTCAAAACGGGTAGGGACTGATATTGTGCTGTTTGATTTAATAAAATTACAACGCATTGTCGAGGACTATAGTGGCTTAGGAGACACCGGCGAAACGATTGTTGGGATGGTGGAAAAAGGGCAGATATTTACACTAACACCAACTAGGAAAAGCACAACACAGCGCACGACACCCGTGGACGAGGGATCGGATCTTGGAAATGCGCTGATCTTGGCGATAAATGGAAAAACCCGGTCTAATCAAATCTGGACATAGAGAAAAAAATAATGTGATTGCTTATCAGCCTATCAAAGATAGTAACTGGGGGATCGCAGTCAAAATGGATGAAGATGAGCTATATCAATCCATTAAGCATCAGCTGATAACAATTGCTTTATGGATATTTTTTCTCATCTTTGCAGGTATTTTGGGAATGCTATTTTTGCTAAAGCCTCTTGCGGGAAAGATCATTATACAAACTTCAGAGCTGGAATTGGAAATTAAGGAAAAGACATCTGCATTATTGGAAAAAGAAGCGCATATTCGCTCTATTGTTGATACGGCTGCCGATGGAATCATAAGTATTGATGATAGTGGACATATTGAGTTATTTAATGCAGCGGCCGAACGTATTTTTGGCTACAAGGCAGTGGAAGTTATTGGATCAAATGTTAATATTCTCATGCCAGAGCCATATCATAGTCTCCATGATAATTATCTAGAGAATTATCGCAAGACGGGAAAAGGTGCTATTTTAGGTAGCGCGGGGCGAGAGGTAGATGGAATCCGAAAAGATAATTCACTATTCCCAATGGAATTGACCGTGTCCGAACTTTATAGTGAAGGACATCGAAAGTTTACTGGTATGATACGTGACATTACTAATCGAAAACAAGCACAAGAAGAATTAAAAAAACGTTATGAAGATTTAAAAATTGCGAATGAAAATCTCCGGTCCGTTCAAAGTCAGTTACTTCAATCCGATAAAATGGCTTCTATTGGACAGCTAGCTGCCGGAGTTGCACATGAAATTAACAATCCAGTTGGATTTATTAATTCCAATATTAACTCATTAGCACAATATCTTCAGGATTTATTTAAGGTGATTGACGCTTATGAGCAACTAGAAAAAAATGTGCAAAATAACGAGGATCTTGTGTATGTGAATTCAGTTAAGGAAGACGTGGAACTTGATTTTCTAAAGAGAGATATAGTTGATTTAATTGAGGAGTCTCAAGAGGGTGTGACACGAGTAAAACAAATCGTTCAAGATTTGAAGGATTTTTCCCATGTGGGTGAGGCGGAATGGCAATGGGCTGACTTGCATAGAGGCTTGGATAGTACGCTAAATGTAGCACGTAATGAGATTAAATATAAAGCCGAAATAGTGAAAGAGTATGGTGATATACCTGAAATTAAATGTATGGCGCCACAACTCAATCAAGTTTTTATGAATTTGTTAGTCAACGCTGCCCACTCGATTGAAGGTCATGGCAATATTGCAATAAAAAACTTATCGAGAGGATGAAGGAGTTGTGGTGCAAATTAGAGATACTGGACAAGGAATGCCAGAAGATGTAAAGGATCGGATTTTTGAGCCTTTCTACACGACGAAAAAGATTGGTAAAGGCACTGGACTTGGATTGTCTTTATCGTATGGAATTGTTGAAAAACACAATGGTCATATCGATGTGGAAAGTGGTGTAGGTAAAGGAACGACTTTTAAAATATGGTTGCCTATACAACAAGTATAAAAAAATTTTTGTAAAAGATGAGGTTCCATTTAACTATTGAATCTAGGCTGAGCTATACTGTTGTAAGTTCACGACCAATGCAGGCAAAAAAAGCATATGATGAGATAATTAGAAGTTTAACATTGAGTCATTCTGCTTTAAAAAGTTACCCGGTTAATGTATTACCTCTCAAGTATAAAGTAAATATAGTTAAATACGATAGTATTTATCGTAATTATGTGCTAGTTTATTAATATGGCTATTTTAGGAAAAGGCGTTGAATACGCACTGCACTGCATGAGTTACCTGATTGACCCACCTCATGGTGCGGTTCTTACGGTGAAAGACATTGCTCAATTTCAAGGCGTTTCAGAAAGTTATCTTGCTAAGATTTTTACGAAGCTGAGTAAAGCAAGGCTTATTCGATCCTCTATCGGTGCAAAAGGCGGGTATGAGCTTGCCAGGCCGCCAGAACAAATCAGCTTCTGGGATGTGGTTGTTGCGGTTGAAGGCGGTTTTAGTCTCTTTGAATGCAGAAACGTACGTAGCAATTGTGCGTTATTTGAAGGTGATGATGAAAAGCCAGACTGGTTAGTCTCTGGTACTTGTGAAATACATGCTGTGATGTTGTCAGCAGAAGCAAGCGTAAAAAAAACGTTACAAGAGAAAAATTTGGCCTGGTTAGCTAAAAAATTAGAGAAAAAAATACCCCTAAAAGAGCAAAAGAAAATTGTTCGGTGGTTTACTGATCTGTCAGAAAGTCGTTAAATTTTTTTGGATCTAAATTCCGATAAATATTATCGCATTAATCGTATGAAGGAGTTTTCAATGAAAAAGGTCGTCATTATAGGTGCAGGTTTTGCTGGTTTCTGGGGAGCAATAAGTGCAGCCAGGGAGATTAGGGCAACAGGCAAAAGCAATGATATTTTTATTACACTGATCGCCAAAGATCAATTCCATACCATAAAACCCAGACTCTATGAAAGTAACCTTGAGGGCGTTCGAATACCGCTGGAACAATATATAAAACCGCTTGGTATTCAATTAGTAGTTGATGAAGTGGTGTCAATCGATCCGGATTCCAATACTATTCAGTTAGTACAAAATAAAAATTCATTGCACTACGATGCTTTGTTGTACGCTGCGGGAAGTGAGCTGAAAAATGGAGATTCGTTAGATCAATTATCTATGTTTGATATTAATTCTTATACTAGCGCGCAGTCGTTAAATGCTCATATGCAAAAACTCAGACAAAAAGAATTAACGACAGATGCTTCAAAAAATATTGTTATAGTTGGTGGAGGTTTTACAGGATTAGAGCTGGCGACTTCTATAAATAGTGAAAATTCGTCAGCGGACAGTTCGATATCTACATATGCAGTTCATCTGATTGATCGAAATGAAAATCTTGCACAAAATTATTCGGAAGCAGGAAGGCAATATATTGAAAACTGTCTCGCTGAAAAGGGAATTATATTGCATTTAAGGAGTGAAGTTTCTTCTTACAATTCGTCAGTTTTAAAACTATCCTCAGGCGAAACTATAAATAGTGATACAGTTATCTGGACAACAGGAGTGCAAGCAAATAATTTATCGAAGAACTTCAGTCAGAATCTTGATGAAACAGGCCGCTTAACCGTTGATAAATATTTGCAACTTGAAAATTATCCAAATGTGTTTGTTGCTGGCGATGTTGCAAGAGTAGCTGTAGATGAACATAACGTTTCTCTAATGTCGTGTCAACATGCCATGCCACAGGGAAAGTTGGCGGGACATAATTTAATTTGTTACCTTTTAGGTGCTGATATGATTGCTTACTCACAACCGGAATATGCGACATGTCTTGATCTGGGGGGTAATGATGCTTTACTAACTTCGGGCTGGGAGCGTTCAGTTCAGATGAAGGGTGTTGAAGCAAAACAAATGAAGAAAAATATTGTTTCACAATGGATTTATCCTTCGACCAACTTGGAAGAAACATTAAAGCAGTCTTTGCCTGAGGTTGTTGAATAAAATACTAACTGATTTTAACTATCTTTGACTTAAGAGGAAGAGTGTCAGGCTTGGCTTATTCTTCAATAGCAGTTTAAAAAATTATCAAAGGAGCTACTGAGATAAATGGCAGCCCAAATCTTTAGTTTTCTACGTTAAATGTTGAAAGTAATGACATTGGGATATTGTACTCAGATACTTTAAATGTTTCAGCATCCGCACTCTATTAATTGATAAAAATAGTGTTGGTGTTGGACTTTTTAATTATTTTGCAATGGGATCAGAGTTTAATGATTATTTAGAAACTAACACAACAGCTATCTATAGGTTGAAATGTGCATACAGTATTAGTCTCAATAAAAACTTTAGCATGAAAGTTCTTGGCGTGTTAGTAAAGACTTCAATTAATACGAAAATAATGATTATAGTAATAAATTTAAACGGAGTGTCTGGGTTTTTGGGCTTGGATGGATATATTTTGTGACAAATAATATCGTTGTTAATACCAAAGTCACCCATCTTAATATGTCTCAGAAAATTAATAGTGGTAGCGAAGAAATTAAGTTTAAAGGGTTGACTGCAGACTTTAGTATTTTTGTTTAGAGTAGCTTTGATAAATTTATCAAAGCTACTCTAAACAAAAATATAATGTTCAATTTTCTTGCTACGGATCACTAAATCAACCAACCGCCAAGTGTTAACAAGGCAATTGTCCCCAGAGTCAAGGCATAGGTTCGTCTAATCAGTGATAGGGTTTGATAGACATCGTGATGGTTAAAGGTTTTTGCATCGTTGGATAATGTTAGCGCACCTGTTCCTGCGGTGTAGAGTAGACGCCGATTATTGTCCAACGATAGTTTTTCGAATAAATTTTCTCCGTTTTTACATTTTCCCATTGCTGATACAAAATTCCCCATGGCTGCATAACCGAACGCTGTTAAGCGTGATGGAATCCAGTTCATAATTGCATGTAGAAGATTGGCTCCCACTTGTAGACCTCTTATACGTTCATTTTTTTCACAGAGATAACGCAGCTCTGAACTTAGTCGGAAAAAAACAGCGCCCATTGGTCCTAGGATGATGAACCAAAAAATTGGTGCCAGGATGCGATCATTGGCAATAATAAACAAGCAGTGTACAACAGTATTCGCTAGATTGGATTTTTCTTCTGGCGACAAATCTCTGTCGAGAATTTTTGAGGCAATCCATTGAGCGATATCTAATTCGCCTTTTTTGAAAGTCTGACAAAATTCTTTAGCTAGTTCGTAAAACTGCTTCGGCCCCATGCTCAGAAGTAAAATTGTTGTAGCGAACAGGAATTGAATAATGGAATTATTGATAAAATAATAATCTATGAATGCAATAAGCAAGGGAACAGGTAATACAATAAGAATAACAACTGTTTTTATTGAGAGATGTTTTGTTAACTGGCCGACTGAAGCTGCAAATTTTTCAAACCATGTGTAATTCCTAAACGTAAATAGCTCGCTGAGAAAGCGTTCAGAAAATAAACAAATGACGATTGATATAAGTGTCACAATAATAATCTTTAATAGTTGTTTAAAAAAATAGTGAGTGCTGAACCTTTACTAAATTATGATTCGAGTAAGGAGCGATACTTTGTCCAATCGAACGCAGGCCCAGGGTCGGTTTTTCTTTCTGGCGCAATATCGCTGTGTCCTGTAATTCGGTTTGGTTTAATCGCTGGATAGGTTTTTAATATTTCTCGACTGACTTCCGCCAGCACCTCATATTGAATATTTTCATAATCCTCCGTATCGGTACCTTCAAGTTCAATACCGATTGAGAAGTCATTGCAATGAGCCTGCCCGTTAAACTCAGAAACGCCTGCATGCCATGCGCGTTGATTCAGCGGGACGTATTGAATAATGCTCCCGTCACGGCGTACTAATAAGTGTGAGGAGACTTTCAGGTGACAGATCTCCTGGAAAAATGGATCTTCTTCCGGATTTAAGCAATTTGTAAATAATTCACTTATATAAGGACCGCCGAATATTCCAGGCGGAAGACTGATATTGTGGATAACAAGGAGACTTATGTCACAGTTCTTAGGTCGTAAGTCACAATTTGGGGATCGAACGTATTCTGCGCGGTCTAAAATCCCCGTTTTTTCATCAATATTCATTAATTTCCCTCTATACCCATACTATTTGTGAAAGAGTTTACGAAATAACGCGCCTTATTTTCTCATCTTATCGACAAGCAATCCGATTTTATCAGTATTGTTAATTTATATTTATTGGAGAGAAAAAATGAAATTTAAAGCAGTTAAAAGTGGTGTCATTGCGTTTGGTCTTTTGGGGCTTTCTGGCTTAGCCGTTGCAAATGATGATTATAAAGATGCAGCTAACGCGTTTGATGCTTCATATCAAAATGATTATGTGGCAGCTTCAAAACTTTGGCAAAAACTGGCGGAAAAAGGTATTCCTGACGCGCAGTTTAATTTGGGATTAATGTATCACAGTGGAGCTGCTGGCGTTTTTAGTGAAAAACAAGCATTGAAATGGTATTTGAAAGCGGCCCAAAATGGAAGTTATCAAGCTCAAGAATATATGGCTGTGGGTTATCGAGAAGGTTGGTTTGGACTTAAAAAAGATACTGCTAAAGCAAAACACTGGGAAACCCGATTAAATCCATAATTAACAAATTAACTATGTAAAGAATCATCAACACGGGGTGATGGTAACGGAATAAGGCTGCTAGAAACTGGCAGCCTTATTTTTTTGCTAGGTTGTTGGACGGCTATGGGTATGAATTTTTCCATCAGGAGAATGTGAAGACACGCTAACCTCCACAGGCACCATGTGCAATTTTCCATGTCGAACACCGCGCACAGCTTGAATGGTATCTGAGAAGCTCTGCACTTCTTCAATTGGCCCTTTTAGTATGACAGTTTCCAAACAGTTGTCGTGATCAAGATGCACGTGCATAGTCGCCAATGTTAGATCATGATGGTTGTGATGGGCGGATGTTACTCGACCAGCCAGCTCACTTTCATGATGGTTATAAACATAACTAAGACTACCGATGCATGCTCCCGATTTGTTGTCATTGAGCCTGACGCTTTCAAGTCGTTCTCGGATGATATCTCGCATTGCTTCTGAACGATTTGAATAACCTTTTTCATTGATGTATTCATCAAATTGTTTTGCCAAATCATCTTCAAGTGACATGGTGAAACGTTCCATTCCCTCTCTCCTACGAAAAAGTTTTTTGAGTTTTTATGCTGAACATTATTCTATAAACATTACAGTAAGATTTAAATTTCCTGTTAATTGATGTCAAGTATTGACCGAAAAAGGCTATTATATGTTCTATTGACACTTTATGACAATTTCTCACAAGCTAATATTGACGTTTGGTTTGTCCGAGAATAGAAAGTTTGCTGTGGGAAATTAGAAAATCGCTTGCGCTCTCATGCCAATAACTGCGGTATTTGCTTGCTCAAGTGGCGAGGTCATACTGGGTTGTTGGATATATTGAAAATCGGGTTGAATAGTAAGCCATTGGGTTACTTTTGTCATATATGTAATTTCCCATACGGTTTCAGAAGTAAAAAACTTATCTGGATTACTCGCCATAAAAGCATCGGAATGGCGAGTATGTACCATGCCTAAAGCAATAACATCGTCATCCCGTTCAGGGATAATACCCTTTAAATTGATACCCGCGGTGTAATATTCGGTATATCGGTTAAACTCTTTTTGAGCGCGGCCGTGCTTGAAAAACATGCCGATATTTTTTGTTACTGACGTTTCTGCCAGCAAATATACACCGCCATTCCCTGAACGAGGATTTTCGGCAAGTAGATAGCGTTCATTGGACTCGCCAATATTCTCCCGAAAACCGAATTGTTCATCTTTGAGATACCATGCGCCAAGTGCAATTTTATGGTATCCGTTAATGCTTTCAGGCCTATTTTTTGTGACGCCTATTTCTGAAACCAGTAAAAAGCTATCTCTATGGTTGAGGTTAATATCTATCACCTTATCGAGCGCATCCTTGCCAGGTTCGTCATCAAATATTGCTATTTGTAAGTATGAGTTTTTGGAGAGTGATGATTTAAAGCGTAATCCCAATGTTGTATATGGGTAAGTAGATACATTTCCATGTGAGCGTATTGGTTTGCCCAACCGAAAACCGTTGTTGAGAAATGGCTTAGTAAATATTGTCTGGTAAAATTCATTACTGAAATCTTGTATGCCAAAAAGAAATGAGGAGTGGCTGTATGGGAAGTTGTGCTCATACCAGGCTTCGATAATTCTTAAAGAATTAGCTCCTGCGTATTTGTCACTAATCCCATTTAAGTCTCCTACTGTTGGTGCAGCACCAAAAGTTAGTGCTGTGTATATAAAAAATAGTCCGTTATTCCATAAATTAGATTTTTCTGTATCAAATTCTGCCACTAAATCGATAACACCAAAAACGCTGCTGGAGTCTTGTTCATGTGCGTTGGAATCTGGTTTTAATATTCCACCGGCAGTAATGGAAAATGCATCTACGGTTGCTGCAAATTCGTATGAAAAACCATCTGTCGTAGCTTGGCCTGCAGTCTCTTTTGTTGGAAAGTTATTGTCATCTCGCGTAGGCGTGGGAATTTCTATGGATACTTCATTTGCTGTAGGCCTATTGTCTCTGTTGGGAATGCTGTCTCGCGAACGTTGAAAAGGATCTCGCGTCAGGCTTGGTCGAATATCCTCTTCAGAGCTTAGTGGTAATTCGGCGAAAATAGCCGGACTATAGGCCAAGCACGCTAATGTCGTAATCAGTAAGGATGTGAGTAATCGAATTATCATATGAACAAAGAGAGTCACTATATTTTCATCTATTCCTGGCGAATATCTGCTCTATATATAATTAGCGGTTGGCAGGGGTTAGATATTTATTTGAAATTTTAAATAAAGACAGCTTGAGGTGTATTCGCTTGGGTGGATACGGTGTAAAATTATGCGTTTTTTTATTGCTTTTAGAGATCAATGGCAAAACTTGTTTTATTCAACAAACCTTTTTATGTGCTTTCTCAGTTTACTGATCCGCAGGGACGTAAAACGTTAGCGGACTATATTTCTATTCCTCGTGTTTATGTTGCTGGAAGGTTGGACTATGACAGTGAAGGTTTATTGCTGCTCACTGACGATGGCAAGCTACAGCATAGGATTGCAAATCCCCGGAAAAAAATGCCCAAAACATATTGGGTTCAAGTTGAAGGGTTAATCACATCTGATGCAATTCAGCAGTTGGAAAAGGGTATTGAATTGAAGGATGGTAAAACTCGACCTGCAAAAGCGAAAAAAATGAATGAGCCTGAAAATCTATGGCAAAGAGTTCCGCCAGTGAGATTCCGCAAAGATATCCCTACCAGTTGGTTGGAGCTAACAATTACTGAAGGAAAAAACCGCCAAGTCCGGCGTATGACTGCAGCAGTGGGTTTTCCTACATTGCGTTTAATCCGCTACTCGATTGGGCAATGGAATTTGGACAATATTGAGCAAGGAAACTATCACCTAGAGAATATTCATCTGCCTAAAAACTAGCTGATTTTTTTTATGGATTGAAATTTATTATTGCGATTAAACGTGATCTCAAAAAAACCTTGGATTCCTCTGCGAGTTAAATAAGGTTTTACAATATCTGCAGGGAATTGAATTTTTCGTCCGTCAGATGCTGTTGCAACGATACTGTTTGCATGACCTTGATAGACTAAAAGATATTTGTCATAGCTGATATTTAAATGAAATTGCATTATTTTTATCACGCATTTCCTCGTGTTATAAAATGCTGTGCCGTAACTCTTCCATTGTTTTTTCCAGATTTTGACTAAAGTCTTTATTTTTTAAAATGATACAATCGGGTTCGTAACCTGGTGGAGCATCATTTGTTGCATTAGTTGTGATGAGAATAGTTTTGATTTTTTGATTTTTTCCATGATTCAGTTTTATTGCAGCAATAAGAGCCAGTCCATTGAGTTCCAAATTTTCTTTTGATGTGATTAAAAAATCAAAATGCTCATGTAATAAACGTTGCAAAGCTGTCATGCCATTATCAATTGTTGAACATTGAATGTTTAGTTGTTCAAATAAGTTAATAGACATCTTACTGTACACTTGGCTGGCGGGGCCTACAAAAAGACCTTTAAGCAAGTGATCACTTTCTTTCTTCTTAATTAATTCAAGTTTCTGTGATATTTCCTTAAAATCTGTTTTTTCGTTTTCCAGTAATTCATGCGTCTCTTTAAGTAGATCTGTGTATGAAAACACGGTATCTACTTTATCCTGCGTGACACTATCTTCCTCTATAAGTGACGCACTGAGAAAATCCTCTAACTGGTGACATATACTGGTTATGATATTGAACCCGTAGGTTCCCCCGCTTCCTTTGAGGCTGTGAGCTTTTCTGTATAAAGCCTCAAAGTTTTCTGTATGATCACCACGTTTTTTTTCAATATTTAAGATAAGGGATTCTATTTCATCGATATGAGCGGGGAAAGTTGCTAGATATGCTTCTTTTAATTCGTTTAAGATGTCGAATGCTGACATTAATGTCTTCTCTAATATTCAGGTGAAATGGATGTATTACTAGTAATAGTCGGCACATAGATAAGCAAAACTTTAGCCGAATTTTAAAACTATGAAATATGAGCGTTATGCAGTTTAAAATAGTGAATAGTATCGCGGAAATTGGACGCGAAAGATGGCAGAAGGTATACAGTGGTGATTCACCTTTTCTCCGATTTGAGTTTTTGCAGGCACAGGAAAAGTATGGTTGTGTCGGCGAGCATGTAGGTTGGATTCCTTATCACGCAGTCATTGAAGATCAATCAAGTAGTGAGTTGCTCGGCATAATGCCGCTTTATATTAAAACTAATTCTTACGGTGAATTAGTCTTTGATTGGGCTTGGGCTAATGCTTATGAGCGTACTGGTAGAGAATATTATCCAAAATTGGTTTCTGCAATACCATACACGCCGGTGACGGGAGAGAGAATGTTGATCAATCCTTCTGCGAATCGAGAATCCGTCGAAAAAAAACTGATCGAGGGAGTTTTGAAGGACGCACAAGCGCATAATTTCTCCAGTATCCATTGCCTGTTTCCTGAGCTTGAATTGTGTCATGTTTTTGCCAACTACAAATTTGAAAAGCGGTTGGGTTGTCAATTTCACTGGCACAATGAAGGTTATGAGTGTTTCGATGAGTTTTTATCAAAGCTAACTTCAAGGAAGCGTAAAAATATTAGAAAAGAACGCGCTAGGGTCAAAGCTCAGGGATTTCAATATCGAGTTTTACAGGGCGATGAGATTGAGGACGAATTGTGGCCAGTGATATATGAATTTTATAAAAAAACGTTTGATGAAAAAGGTGGTTATGCCACATTCACTCTTCCGTTCTTTAAGAATATTAGTGAGTGTATGGGGGAGCAGCTATTAGTTATTCTTGCTTATGATGACGAAAAACCTGTTGCGAGTGCCATATTCTATAAAGATAGTCATCATCTTTATGGCCGTCATTGGGGTTGTTTAGATCAATTCGATAGCTTGCATTTTGAGGTCTGCTATTACATGGGGATTGAATATGCGATTAAACATGGTATAAAGCACTTCGAACCCGGTGCTCAAGGAGAGCATAAGATTAGCCGGGGCTTTTTGCCAGCGTTAACATGGTCATCGCATTGGATTAAAGATCCGCAATTTTCTCTGGCAATTGAGCAATTTATTGAAAGGGAACGCATCTATATGAAGGATTATATCCAAGAGTTACAAAAGCATTCGCCATTCAAAGTCATTGAAATTACTCGTGAAAAATAACTTTAATAATGATTTTTTATCTAATTGATAAAAAAAGACTTTTTACAAGTGAAGCAGTTCAGAGTAAGGTACAATGCGATGTTTGTTTGGGTTGTCTTACGGGTAGATAGAAAGCTATCGGTATATAATCTGCATGAATGATGTAAAATACAAAGAACCGAGTTAATTTAGGGGGATATTCCGTGACTACTTCTGAAGCTATTAAAGTAGAACGCCGTTCACAATCGCACCATGCTATAAAAAAACTCGTTGATCATCGTACGCAAATGCTTGCGTTGTACGGTGAGCTGGCAGCACATAGGCCATTCACAACTGCTGAAAATTCTGAATATACAACCAATCTTCTTCAGCGTTTCTGTCAGGCACTCATTGATTACACTGCAGATGCCCATTTCAGGTTATATCGTTTTTTCGATAATAACAAAGAGCGTCGTGCATCAGTTGTAGGGATTGCTCAATCTGTTTATCCCCATATTGAATCCTCTACGCAGATGATTTTGGATTTTAATGATAAATATGATGTTGATGGCGAAAGTATGCCGTTAACGGCTTTAGAGAACGACTTATCTACGCTTGGTGAAAAGCTTGCTGACCGTATTGAGCAAGAAGATAAGCTGGTTGATGTGCTGAGTGAATCTCGCACATAAATTTATATTTGACTAAGCTCAATTATTTGAGCTTAGTTATTGACGCGTAAATTAATCCTCTAAATACGAATATCCCGTTAGGCCATTTTGTAATTCCGCAAAAAATAATTCTTGTTGTTCTGCCGTCAAATGACAGTTTTGAATTTTTCTCTCGTAATTTTTGAGTAAGTCTTCAGTGTTGTAGTGGACATACTGTAATATCTCATTGATCATATCTCCCTTCTCGGGATCTACCAATTGATAGCCTTTTTCATTGTCCGCAAGTTTAAGATCGATTGAGTGAGTATCGCCAAGTAAGTTATGCATATCTCCCAAAATCTCTTGATATGCACCAACGAGAAATATGCCAATTAAATATTTTTCGCCATCCCTGATGTGGTGTGCGGGTAGCGTTGATTCGATACTTTCACCACTCACATAATGATCAATGGCACCGTCTGAGTCGCATGTCAGGTCTTGTAATGTAACCCTGTTGACAGGTTCTTCATCCATCCGTTGTAGTGGTGTGATTGGGAAAATTTGATCGATTGCCCATATGTCAGGTAACGACTGAAATATTGATAAATTACAGAAATACTTATCGGCTAACTTTTCGTTAAGCTCGTCAATAATTTCTCGATGTGATCGCAATTCAGGAGAAAGTAATGGACGAACTTCCTGACAAATTCGGAAATAAATTTTCTCAGCTTCCGCTCGATATGAAAGTGACAATACACCATGTGTGTACATGGACTGTGCTTCTGCAAGCCAATGTACTGCATCATGATACGCTTCGAGTACTGAACGGTGGGATAGGCTATTTAGCGTTTTCCACAAACTGTGAATAATGTGTGGCGCCGATTCACCTGGTTCTCCAATCACATTGGTATCATTGTTAGTTTCGATATCGATGATGTTGGTGATTAGCATTGCGTGATGGGCAGTTAACGCTCGACCTGATTCGGTAATAATATTTGGTTGGGGGTCACCACTTTGTTTGCAAATTTGTGCTAACGCATACACAACATCGTTAGCATACTCTTCAACGCTATAGTTCATTGAACAATAGCTTCGTGAACGAGTGCCTTCGTAATCGACACCAAGCCCTCCGCCTACATCTACCTGGTGAATAGGTGCGCCCAAGGATCTTAACTCAGCATAGTATCGGGCAACTTCCTGCAGTCCCTTTTGAATGTCTCGTATGTTTGCTAATTGTGAACCAAGATGGCAGTGGATGAGTTTTAATGAGTCGATGGCATTATGCTTTTTTAACATATTTATGACTTGGAGAACCTGGCTTGCAGATAATCCAAATTTGGACTTTTCACCGCCAGTATTTTGCCAATTTCCTTTGCCTATTGATGAGAGGCGAACGCGAATACCAAGCAATGGTGGAATTCCCAGGTTTTTGGATTCTTCAAGGATGATGGATAGTTCTGAGAGTTTTTCCACAACGATATAAACTCTGTGGCCAAGTTTTTGGCCAATAAGTGCCAGGCGAATATATTCCCTATCTTTATAGCCATTGCAGACAATCACGCCACCTGACGCATTAGCATGTGATAACACAACCATTAATTCAGGCTTACTTCCCGCTTCAAGCCCGACGGGTTGATTTTCTGTTTTTAAAATATGCTCAACAACTGTCCGCTGTTGGTTGACTTTAATGGGATAAACGGCGGTATAAACACCGACATAATCATTTTTTTTCATGGCATCTGCAAAGGCATTGCAGAGAGTATCGACCCTATCGTGTAATATGTCGGTAATTCGCACCAGCACTGGCCAATTGAGATTGCTCCTGCTTATTTCCTCAGCGGCTTGAGAAAGGTCGATTTTAATATTACGGTTTTGGCGAGGCGTAACACAGATATTGCCTTTTTCGTTGATGTCAAAATAGGGCTTGCCCCAGTGGCTAATATTGTATAGCTTTCGCGCTTGATCGATACACCAATCTGTCATTAATAAGTAACCTTAATCTATGCTATGAGACGATAACTTGAGCTTTTCTCAAAGTTTGTGGAATACATAGATGGATAATATCAATATATTGAGGACTAAATCCATGTCATTAGACGATACTTGGTTTACAGAAACCCACGGAGATGCAGGAACTGCATTTTCCTTAAAAGCCAAGGCTAAATTGCATGAAGAGCAAACGCCGTATCAAAAAATAGAAATATACGAAACCGAAGGTTTTGGTAATCTAATGGTTATTGATGGATGCACTATGCTCACTACCCGGGATAATTTTATTTATCATGAGATGATGAGTCATGTTGCGCTATTTACCCATCCGAATCCCAAACGTGTTTTAATTATTGGCGGCGGTGATTGTGGCACATTGAAAGAAGTATTAAAGCATGACAGCGTTGAGAGTGTTCAGCAAATTGATATTGATGAAGGTGTAACACGCTTATCCAAAATTTATTTTCCTGAGCTTTGCACGTCAAATGATGATCCACGAGCAGAGCTGATGTTTATTGATGGAATCCAGTGGGTCAAAGATGCTGAAGAAAATTCCTACGATGTGATCATTATCGATAGCACCGATCCGGTTGGCCCTGCTGAAGGTCTATTTTCAAAACCTTTTTATGAAGAATGTTATCGTGTGTTATCTGATAAAGGTATATTGGTTCAGCAAAGCGAATCGCCATTGATTCATATGAATATTTTACGGGATATGCACAATGCAATGAAAGGGGCGGGTTATTTTGAAACAAAAACAGCCTTTTTCCCTCAATGTATCTATCCGACAGGTTGGTGGTCAGCAACAATGGCCTGCAAAGAAGGGAGTTTTAGAGGCTTTCGAGAATCAGACTCAGCGAATAAAAACTTTTCAACACGCTATTATAACTGCGGTATTCATCATGGGGCTCTGGCTGCGCCGGAGTTTTTCTCTCAGGAAATTAAGGAATAATAATGTCAAAGCCGGAAATTGCTCAAGCAGGACCATATATTATTGATGTTGAGCCAGGGACTTATTACTGGTGTTCGTGCGGAAAATCAAAATCTCAGCCTTTTTGCGACGGCTCCCATGCAGGCACAGGTTTTTCGCCTGTGAAGATTGAGGTTAAGGAAGCGAAAACACTTTTCCTTTGTGGCTGTAAGCATACTGAGCATAAGCCCTTCTGTGATGGTAGCCATGGTAGTTTGTGAGAATTTAGTTTACATAAAAAAAGCGAGTAGCTTTCGCTACTCGCTTTTCTTTCAGCCTTATTATTGTAATTATCGGCTAGAAGATGTGAACTCTGGGTAAGCTTCCATTCCACATTCGGAAAGATCAACACCGTTGTATTCTTCTTCTTCAGTAACGCGAATTCCCATTACTGCTTTCAGAATATACCAAACAATGAGAGATACTGAGAACGTCCATACCAGAATAGTTGCAAGCCCAGTAAGCTGCCCTACCACTGTCGCATCTGTGTTTGATAAAAGTACAGCCATCAAGCCCCACATACCAACCACACCATGAACTGAAATAGCACCAACTGGATCGTCTAGTTTCAACTTGTCAAGACCAACAATTGAGAACACCACGATCACTCCACCAACTGCGCCTACGATGGTAGCTAGTAGAGGCGTTGGAGCCAATGGTTCTGCGGTAATTGCAACAAGCCCGGCTAATGCGCCATTTAGAGCCATGGTTAAATCTGTTTTACCAAACAGGATTCTTGAAGCGATCATTGCCGCGATAACGCCACCTGCAGCAGCCATGTTGGTGTTTACGAATACTGAAGCAACAGCGTTAGCTTCATCAAAGTTGGATAGTTTTAATTCTGAACCACCGTTAAACCCGAACCAGCCCAACCAAAGAATAAAAGTTCCTAAAGTTGCTAATGGCATATTTGCGCCGGGAATAGCGTTGATTGAACCATCTTTTCCGTATTTCCCCTTACGAGCTCCAAGAACGATAACCGCAGCAAGAGCGGCGGCGGCACCACACATGTGCACAACACCAGAACCTGCGAAATCTTGGAATCCTGCTGCATCTAGGAAACCACCACCCCATTTCCAGTAACCTTGTACAGGATAGATAAAGCCAGTCATTACAACGGCAAAGGCAAGGAAAGACCAAAGCTTCATACGCTCAGCAACCGCGCCAGAAACGATAGACATCGCTGTCGCTACGAAAACAACTTGGAAGAAAAAGTCAGAGAGTTTTGAATAGTAAGGTGCATCATCTCCGCCTGCATGTAATGCATCGGATGTGTGCTCCATTCCAATTAGGAAACCGAAATCTGGAATAATGGAGCTATCTGAAGTTCCATACATAATGCTGTAACCCATCAACATATACATGATACATGCGATGGCGAAAAGAGAGATGTTCTTAATAAGAATTTCTGCTGTATTTTTTGCGCGGACCAAACCTGCTTCTAACATGGCGAAACCAGCCGCCATCCACATAACTAATGCACCTGATACGAGAAAATAAAATGTATCCAGCGCGTAACCGAGTTCTATTACTTCTTTCACAGTACTGCCTCCGAATTATAATTAAAGAGCATCTTGACCGGTTTCCCCAGTTCTAATTCGTATTGCTTGCTCAAGGTCATAAACGAAAATTTTTCCGTCACCGATTTTTCCTGTTTGCGCTGCATTGGTAATTGCTTCAATGACCCGGTCTGTTAGATCGTCAGCAACTGCAATTTCAACTTTAACTTTTGGCAAAAAATCTACAACATACTCTGCTCCACGATAGAGTTCAGTATGTCCTTTTTGTCGGCCAAAGCCTTTGACTTCAGTGGCTGTAATGCCTGCTACACCAATCTCTGAAAGTGCTTCTCGCACATCATCCAGTTTGAAAGGTTTAATAATCGCGCTTATTAATTTCATTATTATCCTCCTGTTTAAAATTCATCTTGTAATGAGCATAGATATAAACCTGACAATTAGATTGCTCATTCAGCGTTTGCACTAAGTCTGCACAAGATAGTTGTAACTCAAACTGCATGTGATGTGCCATTTTTACTTCTTCTTTTAAAACAGCATCTTGCGTGATTTACAGTAGTGCGCTGTTTACTTGTGGTGCACGTGCAAATGCGTTTTCACACCGCGCATGCACTGTTATGGGGCAGTTTCGTGAGTATGGAAACACATTTTTTTGATGCTATTTATTACTATACTGGTTAGACTTACAGTGGTTAAAAAATATATTGGGAGATCTAAGATTGCTTGATCCAAAAATACTTGATGATGTATCTCAAAAGTTAGGTGCTTTTCTGCCTGAAGGTTTGCAAAGCGTCCAAAAAGATATTGAGAAAAATTTTAAAACAGTTTTGCAGAACAGTTTTTCGCGAATGGACTTGGTGACAAGAGAAGAATTTGACGTGCAATCCGCAGTTTTAACGCGCACTAGAGAAAAGCTGGAGCAGTTGGAAAAACAAGTTGCAGCGTTAGAAGCAGTAGCGCAACAAAAAACAGAATAACTAGTTATGTCTTTAGCAGTTACTTACTGTCGAGCTGGGGTTGGTGTGTCCGCACCATTGGTAACGGTTGAAGTTCACGTGGCAAATGGTTTGCCTGGCTTATCGATTGTTGGGTTAGCTGAAGCCGCAGTAAAAGAAAGTAAAGATAGAGTGAGAAGTGCAATTGTTAATTCTCACTTTAATTTTCCGGCTAAAAGAATCACTATTAATCTTGCCCCCGCCGATTTGCCGAAAGAAGGGGCAAGATTTGATCTTGCAATTGCTATCGGTGTTTTACTAGCGTCAGGTCAGATTGAAGCGGCTGATATCGAGGAATATGAATTTATTGGTGAACTTGCCTTAGGTGGTGATATCCGGCTAACGTCTGGTTTATTACCTGTTGCCATGCAATGTAAGTTAGCAGGCCGTAAACTTATTTTGCCGAGCGAAAATGCTTGTGAAGCTGGGTTGATAAATGGCCTGCACGTATATCCCGTCAATAATTTATTAGAAGTCTGCCAGCATTTAAGTGGGCAGCAAAAACTCTTGCTCAACGAAGCAAATGACTCGGAAGTTAAGTTAAGACGTGTCGCCGATATGAAAGATGTTAAATTTCAATATCATGCGAAGCGAGCATTGGAAGTTGCTGCTGCTGGAGGCCATAGCCTGCTAATGGTTGGGCCGCCGGGAACTGGGAAAACCATGTTAGCAAGTCGATTACCAGGCATCCTGCCTGAAATGACGGAAGAAGAAGCAACCGAGTCAGCTGCTATTCAATCCATTAGTAGCCAAGGTTTTGATGCATCTCATTGGCGGCAGCGAGTTTTCCGTTCACCACATCATACTGCTTCTGGTGTGGCGTTGGTAGGCGGCGGAAGTAATCCAAAACCGGGTGAGATCTCGCTAGCGCATCATGGTGTTTTGTTCTTAGATGAATTTCCAGAATTTAATCGGCAGGTGCTTGAAGTGTTGAGAGAGCCATTGGAATCTGGCCGAATTGTTATTTCCCGGGCTGCAAGGCAGGCGGAGTTTCCGGCAAAGTTTCAATTGATTGCTGCTATGAATCCGTGCCCTTGTGGTTATTATGGTGATAGTAGTGGTAAGTGTCATTGCAGTGAGGAAAAAGTTGCGCGTTATCGGAATAAGATTTCCGGTCCAATGCTGGATCGTATTGATATTCATATTGAAGTGCCACGCGTTAAAAATATTTCCGCACAGGCTTCTGGCGATCAAGTGGAAACGAGTGAAACGATTAAGCAGCGAGTAGAAGAGTGTCGTCGTAGGCAAGTTTCACGTTCAGGTAAGTGTAATGCGCAAATGAGTGTAGAAGATGTTGAAGAAAATTGTAAGTTAAGTGAAGCAGAGCATACGTTTTTGATGAAAACGATTGAAAAACTCAGTCTTTCAAACAGAGCTTATCACCGCGTATTAAAAGTTGCTCGTACTATTGCTGATTTGCGCAGCAGTGACAAAATCGAAATTGCAGATCTAGCGGAAGCGGTTAGTTATCGTCGCCTGGATCGTGCATTATCTTAACTTTAGGCAAGATGTTTCAGGGATCGTCGGCCAAATACTATCAAGTTTTACTAGCTGTTCTGCAAGCTGATTTCGTGACTCAGCATAAATGACACAAAATTTTAGATTTTTATCCTGCTTATCGATCGTATAAATATATTTGTCCCCCGCTTTTTCCAAGAGTTTGTTTTTCCCTGGTGGAATTAATACATCAAACACTACTGAAGGTGTGTGATTATTTACTGATCTTAGCAGTGCCACATGAATAGGATTAACTGTGGACGCTTTAAATATTACAATTTCCCCCTCATTTAACAACGAATTTACTTCATCATACTTGCCTTGATTATTTTTTGAGAAAGCCGCGATAGTTAAATGTGGATCGGTTCCTGGTTTGATAGCAGATTCATAGTGGGTTTTAATTGATGGGCTACTAGAAACTACATAGATTGTCGCTGAGGCAGCGATGGAAATTCCAATGAGTGATATTAAAGTGCTTTGCCTCATCAGTTTTCTTTTTTGTAATGAGGTTAGCTCATCTTTATTGTGCGGCTGATTCATTCGCGCTCCAGTTTGTGATGATCGAATTGATAAAGAGGTATGCAGCGCGTTATACCCCTTAAGGAAATACCCTTGGGGCTGATCCCATGGATCAGCTGCGTTTTCTAGTGAAAGGGAATTATAGTACTTTCTGCGGGCTATATGAAACCGAAATACTGAATATGGTTGGTGTTATTGTGTAATGTCAAAAAACTGCTAGTTGGCCAGGTTTAGCTCGATGTAAATCAAAGCCCCTTTTTTAAAGCCCTAACAGTAAACCAATTATCGTCAACACCTTCGTTTACTTCAGGGGCCTTCACTTCAAATAATGATGAGCTGAAGGTTTGGGCGTTGACTACCTCTACGCGCTCCCAAAGCCATGCATTTTTAACTTTCTGCCAAGTGATTTTCTGTTTTTTAAGTGGGCTTCCTTTTTTGTCATAATATGCAATATTTAGCTTTAAACACTGACCACTTGCTTTTTCCAAAACATAATGAGCGACTTTTTTAGAGTACATGGACTCTTTTTCTTTGGGAACGCTTTCGATCAGAAAATGTTTGACCTTTTCTCCATCTTTAACACGCACTAGTTTGTGAGTGTCATCCTCAGGGAGGCGAAGTCTAATGTCGTCATGGGTGAGGTCGGACCCCAGAAAGCTATCGCTCAAGTCGCGAATGGTTATCCTTTTTAGTTTCCGTAAATTGGGAAGGTAGATCCACTGCTCAGTATCCTTACCTAATGACGCAGGATAAGTGTACTGCATGAAAGCCGTATTTTTTGCATCCAAAGGTGTAATTGTGAATAGGGTCATTTGCTCTTGCTCATCTTCGGTTTTTTGCCAAAAACGTTTATAGACTGCTTTCTGTTCACTACCTAAGCGGTTTTTTACTGTGACGCTTAATTGTGTTGTTTGGTTTTCGCCGGGATATTTATTGTCACAGTGGGCGACAATAGATTCGGCAGAGTTTTCATTCAATGGGCCATTTTGATCAGCATATGATGAGAGCGTCATTAGCGAGGTGAGTGTGGCTAGTATTAGTGCTTTTGTATTGAAAGCTGACATAGGGAGTCCTGATTGTCTTACAATGTATAACATATTTTAGTCGATATTTATGCCCATGTATAGCTTGAATTTATTCTTTATTTATTAGTTGGTTAGGAATAAAATAGCTAGGTTTTAATTATTGTTAAGTTGCGTGAGTTGAAATTGTCTAACAATAATTGAGCGGATAATACTAGACAATATTGCAGAATTACTATTTTAGCGACAAGTTTTATTGATTTCTGAGACAGCTATGCAGCTTTTGCACAAGCAAATTTCTATTGCTATTAGATTTGCTGTGCACTAAGGCACGTGCATGAAGCAATGTTTTGATGTGAGGTTGATGATTGAAGCTATTCGATACCACTGGCTTTTTTTGTAAATGTCGCTAACGCATTGGCGATTTTGTTTAAATGTGTTCTGCATTCTTTGTTTAGGTTGTGTCTATCGGCAATGTAGATAGGGTTATTGTAGCCTATCCAGGTCTGCTCTGTTTCATCCTGCCAAACTAGTAGCTTTTGAGGTAGGTCAATGCCAATTGTTGGGCTACATTTCATGAGTTCAGTACCAATTTTTGGATTGCCAAAAATAATAAGCTCCATTGGTCTGATTGTTTTTCCAGCAGACTGGGCATTATTTGAGTGAAAAATGTGCTTGAATATGGTTAAGCCGTTTTTTTGAGCAATTCCTTTGAATCGATCTGCAGTGTGAGGAACTTTAAACCGACTCTTAGTGGTAATTAAACCCTCCGCAGCAGAAACTTGAAGGCTATAGAGAAAACTAAATATAAGAATGAGAGTTGTTTTGAGCATTTATACATCGCTTAAAATCAAAAAAAGAAACGCCAGAAAAATAAGAAATTCTCTGGCGAGTTATGTTAACCCTAACGTTACAGTATGATTATATTAAATCACTGACGGAGCTTATATCACTTAAATATTCTCGCGTTAATACTTTACTCTCTTCGACCGCAGGCTGATCAAATGGATCAACTCCCATGAGCTCAGCAACAACAACAGTCTCCATCTCTAATAGGATGATTAGTTCGCCCAATGCATAAGCATCTCGCTCTAACAGCGCGAGTGTTCGATTTGGACGGCCGCGACGGCTTAAAGTTGTACGTGTTGCTTTTAACTCGGCTAAAAATAACTCGCCAATAGTATGTCCCGCTAATGGTGCGATGGCCGGAATATCTTTAAATTGCATGGGAATACGTCGTCCACGGAATCGAAACCCAGGATCGGTAATGAACGTAACCAGCTTATCATCTGGTCCTTCCAGCAGTAATTGTAATTGCGAATGTTGATCGGTGACGCCGTGCGCTTCGGTTGGTGTTAGTCCTTTATGTACGCCATTTTTGTCGATTTTACCAAGACTTTCTGCCCATAATTGTCTAAACCAGTTTACAACAAAACGTAAATTATCCGCATAAGGCATGACGACACTAATTGTTCTTTTTTGCTCAGCATGTAGATACTGAACTGCTCCATTGTAAAAAGCCGGGTTGTCCAGAATGTTTTTGGTGGCACAACGCTGGACCATCGAGCGCGCACCTTCCATGACACCTTCAATATCAACACCGCCAACATAAGCCGGTAGTAATCCGACAACGGAAAGAACTGAAAATCGGCCGCCGACAGGAGGATGTTCGATGACTTCAATTTTAAGTTCTTTGCTTAATTGATAGAGGGCGCCCTCTTTATTTTCGGTGATGAACAGAATGTGTTCTTTTGCTTTGCTAAACCCTAGGTCGTGTTCCATCACAGGTAGGATTGTTAAAAACTGGCTAAGGGTTTCAGCCGTGTTTCCAGATTTAGAAATTACTAGAAGTAGAGTTTCATGCCAGTCAACTTTTTCCAGCTCGACCATGGTCGATGGGTCAACATTGTCGTAGAAGGAGACTGTGTTTTTAGGGGAAGAGTCACCCAGAGTACGAACAAGCATTTCTCCGCCGAGTGATGAGCCGCCAATGCCAAAAACAACCGTTCGTTTGAAATTGTGTGCAATATCCTGCCCCTTTTCTTTAATCTCATCAAGATTATTGGTAAAGGGAAGGTTTAGAAATGTGGGTTGTCTGGAGTCTATCCATTTTTGGATGCGATTTCGCAAAGAGTCGAGTTTTGGTGAGAGGGCGATAACATCATCGTCTGAAACACCATTTTTTCCAATACCAGTGCTTGTCAGGTTAGTGTTATCGATTGAAAGACGTGAAAGATTAGTCACAACTGTCTCCTAATGGTCTGCTGGTTATTTTGCATACTAGCAAATGATATTATGGTTATAGCTTTAAGCCGAAGTTTCGTTATGCTGCGTGTCAATTTGTTATTCATGATAGCGATAAATTAATCCACCCAGTGGCGGCAAATCGAGCGTTATAGAGTGCTCGAAACCCATGTGAGCATGATTTGTCGTGCTTACTTCTTTTATTGTATGGAAGTTGCTGCCTGCATAAAACTCAGAATCGGAGTTAAAGTGTTCAGTATATCGGCCAGAGTTGGGAACCCCCAATCGATAGCTATTTCTTGGTACTGGTGTAAAGTTTAATACGATTAGAAAATGTTGATTGTCGTGTTTACGCAGATAGCTAATCACAGAGTTTTGATTGTCTTCGCAGTTTAGCCACTGAAAACCTTGCCCATCAAAATCGTAATAATGTAGCGCTGAATTTTCTTTATAAAAGCGATTTAGTGTTGAGAGCAGTTTGAGAATGCCTTGATGCATAGCGCCATTCAATAAATGCCAGCTCAATTCTGTTGCTTCATTCCACTCGCTGAATTGCGCAAACTCATTGCCCATAAATAACAATTTTTTACCCGGATATGTGAGCATAAACGTATAGAGTAAACGCAAATTGGCAAATTTTTGCCATTCATCCCCTGGCATTTTTTCAATCATTGAGCTTTTGCCGTGCACCACTTCATCGTGGGAAAAGGGCAACATGAAGTTTTCACTAAAAGCGTACATTAGGCCAAAGGTGAGTTTGTCGTGATGGTGTTGGCGATGAATAGGTTCTTTTTCGATATAAGAAAGCGTGTCATGCATCCAGCCCATATTCCATTTCATGTTGAAGCCTAAGCCGTTATCGGCGGTAGGTCTTGAAACGGCAGGCCATGCTGTCGATTCCTCGGCAATCATTAAGCTGCCGGGATGCTGCTGGTGCGTAACTGACGTGAGGTGTTTTAAGAACTCAATGGCTTCATAGTTTTCATTACCGCCGTGTTCGTTGGGTATCCAGTCATTGGCTTCTCGCGAATAATCGAGGTAGAGCATAGAGGCGACAGCGTCTACACGCAGTCCATCAAGATGAAACTCTTCAAGCCAAAAGAGCGCGCTGGCGATCAAGAAGTTTTTAACTTCATTCCGACCGTAATTGTAGATGTATGTACCCCAGTCGCGATGTTTACCTTTACGTGGGTCCTCATGTTCGTAGAGCGCAGTTCCGTCATATCGTGCTAGGCCGTGGTTATCGGTGGGAAAGTGAGCAGGTACCCAGTCGAGAATAATGCCAATATTGTGTTGATGCATATAATCAACAAAGTATCGAAAATCATCGGGGGAACCAAATCGGCTGGTGGGTGCAAAATAACCCAGGGTTTGATAACCCCATGAGCCATCAAAGGGATGTTCTGTGATAGGTAACAGTTCAATGTGGGTGAAGCCTGCGTCATTTGCAAAGGCGGCTAGCTCATGTGCGAGATCACGGTAGTTCATAAAATGGTGATTGTTGTCGCGCTTCCATGATCCAAGGTGTACTTCGTAAACAGATACGGGAGCGTGTTGCCAGTTTTGGTTTTGACGCTGCTCTAACCAGTTTTGATCTTGCCACTGGTGTTGAGATTCCGTAGCAACAATTGCTGCATTGTTAGGTCGTAATTCAAAAGATCGCGCATATGGATCAATTTTTTCGACGAGATGTCCGTTAAGGTCGAGAACTTCAAATTTATAGAGTTCTCCTTCCGCAAGGTTGGGAATAAAAAGCTCCCATACGCCATAGCCATCTCGCTTTTGCATGATGTGACGACGGCCATCCCAGCTGTTAAAGTTCCCGACTATGCTGACTCGTTGGGCATTTGGTGCCCACACCGCAAATAATACGCCTTCGACATCATCTATACTTTTTTTGTTTGCGCCAAGATGGTGATAGATGTGCCAATGGTTACCTTCGGAATGGTGATGCAGATCAAAATCACTAACCAGTGAAGTAAAGCTATAGGGGTCGATGTAGCGATACGTTTCATCATTACTAAATGTCACCTGGACAGAGTAATGATCTTCAATATCGGAGCTATTGCCTTGCCAAATAAAGTAGTCACTGCTGCCATCGCGAAGCATGGGAATATTGGATGAGGATAAAGCAACTGATCGAGTTTGAGGGCTAAATACTCGAATCAATTTTCGACCATTATCCAACTCATGTGGGCCAAGGTAATTTTGCGGTTTACTCGCAAAGGTTTCCCAGTGCTTGGGTGCGGTATTGTGTGTTAATTTTGTCATGCAATAGTTAGCAATTTTCTTATGGATTAAGTGTTCATTGTAAAGTGAAATAAATAGATTACCAGTATATCCCCTTACTGCATTTTATTATACCTGTCATGGTTAGGTTTCCCGAGAAAATGTATATCAATTTTATTTCATACTACAGCACGATGCGGACAATAGTTAACCTATTGCGATGTCTCGTAACAAAGTTATGTTATGTCGCAAATAGGGTTTGAGTTTTGACGGGGAGATTTATTTCGGGTGAATACCTGGCGCGAAAAAAAATTATATTCTATACGTGATTAACTTCATTATGATAAAGTTATACTAAAGCGATAGTTTTTATGCAGACATTATTTGCACCATTAATTCTTGAGCAAATTCCTAGTGATTTGTTTGGGCAGACTAAGAAGGAGGTGGGAAGTGGAAAATGATGAGCCACGTTTTGTCAGTCGTTTAACAAAAAACACATTCGCTATTATTTTAGCTGGTGGCCGAGGTTCGCGATTGAAGCAACTAACAGACTGGCGGGCTAAACCAGCTGTTCCATTTGGTGGTAAGTTTAGAATTATAGACTTCCCACTCTCTAACTGCGTTAACTCTGGTATTCGTCGTGTAGCAGTGGCGACACAATACAAAGCACATTCATTGATTGGTCATGTTCAGCGAGGATGGAGTTTTTTCCGTCCAGAGTTGGGTGAATTTGTCGAGTTACTACCTGCACAACAAAGATTGCAAGAGTCATGGTATACCGGCACGGCTGATGCTGTGTATCAGAACCTGGATATTATTCGCAGTCATGATCCCGAGTACGTCTTGATTTTAGCGGGAGACCATATTTATAAAATGGATTATGGTCAGATGTTGGCGCATCACGTATTGAAAGATGCGGATATGACCGTCGCCTGCCTGGAAGTTCCTCTTGAGCAAGCCAAGGCATTTGGTGTGATGAGTGCTGATGATGACGGGCGTGTTATTAAATTTAGTGAAAAACCAGAAAATCCTGAAGCCGTCGCTGGAAATCCTGATGTGGCTTTAGCGTCGATGGGTGTTTACATCTTTAATGCCAAATTTTTATATGAGCAGTTAATCAAAGATGCTGATACCACGAACTCAAGCCGTGATTTTGGAAAAGATATGATTCCCAGCTTGATTAAGCAATATCAGATTCATGCTTTTCCATTTCGAAATGACGTGACAGGTAAGCAAGCTTATTGGCGTGATGTTGGTACTGTAGATTCTTTTTGGAGTGCAAATCTTGAGTTGATTGGTATTACACCAGAACTTAATTTGTATGATAAAGAATGGCCAATTTGGACCTATCAAGAGCAACATCCCCCAGCAAAGTTTGTATTTGATGATGATGGTCGCCGAGGGATGGCTGTGGATTCGATGGTTTCTGGTGGTTGTTTAATTTCTGGTGCTTCTATCAGGCACTCGCTACTGTTTTCAAATGTAAGTGTTCATTCATTTTCGACGGTAGAGGACTCGGTGATTCTTCCTGATGTAGATATTGGTCGAAATTGTCGATTGAAAAAAGTTATTATCGATAAAGGTTGTGTGATACCTTCAGGTACAGTCATTGGTGAAAACCATGAGGAAGATGCAAAGAAATTTCATGTCAGCCCTGAGGGTGTTGTTCTGGTTACACCAATAATGTTAGGCCAAAATTTACATCATGTCCGATGAAAAAATTAAGCTGGTGCTATGTTGGCACATGCACCAGCCAAATTACTATGATACTGCCAAAGAAGAATACATCTTACCCTGGACCTATCTCCATATCATAAAAGATTATGTGGATATGGCTGCACATTTGGAAGAGTGTGAGCAATCTGCCGCCGTTGTAAATTTTGTCCCAATTTTACTTGAGCAAATTGATGACTATTCACAACAAATATCCGGTTGGGTGAAAAATAGAGGGTCGATTCGAGATCCTTTGCTTGCCGCCTTGGGGGCAGACAGTGTAAAGGATTATATGGATGCATCTGATTATCCATTGGTGCAAAGCTGTTTGCGCGCAAATGAAGAGCGTTTAATCAAACGATTTCCGGCTTATAAAAAGTTAGCTAAGCTGGCAAGATACTGCATAAAAAATGACGGTTATGTTGAGCATTTAAATGAGCAGTTCTTATGTGATTTGTTGGTGTGGTACAACATCGCCTGGATGGCAGAGACAGTTAAGCGCGAAAATGAATTAGTTAAAAAGCTTATCACGAAAAATGGTGGTTTTAGTCGCGAAGACAGGTTTGCGCTATTGTCATTAATTGGTGACTTAAGCTGTAACGTAATACCTCGTTATCGGAAGCTCGCTGAATCCGGCCGCGTTGAAATATCCTTTACGCCATACACTCACCCAATTATACCTTTGTTGTTAGATTTTAATAATGCTCGCCAGGCTGTGCCTGGTATGTTGCTGCCAAAAGTAAAAGAGTTCCCCGGTGGTGAGGAGCGAGTGCGCTGGCAGTATAAAGAGGGCCTAAGAGTATTTGAAGAGCATTTTGGTTTTAAGCCCAAAGGGTGCTGGCCATCAGAAGGTGGTGTGAGTGACGATATGCTGAGTGTTTGTGAAGAGATGGGCGTTGAGTGGCTCGCTACTGGTGAATCTGTTCTTCATAATAGTTTGCGCAAAGCAAACATGTCACAACACGACTGCATTCACCATAGTTATCATGTAAAAAACAGTTCAGTGATTTGTTATTTTAGAGATGATGGTCTATCCGACCAAATAGGGTTTAACTACTCTTCATGGCATGCTGATGACGCCGTGAATAATTTGATTCATCACATTGAGAATATTGCCGCCGCTTGTAAAGATAAAAACAATGCTGTTATTTCAATTATTTTAGACGGTGAAAACGCATGGGAATATTATCCAGAGAACGGTTATTATTTTCTAAATGCGTTATATGACAAGCTTTCTTCCCATGCGCAAATTCAGTTGAGCACTTTTTCTCAGTGTAATAAAGAGGTAGTTAAAGTGCGGGAGCTTCCTTCGCTAACAGCAGGTAGCTGGGTGCATGGAACATTTTCCACCTGGATGGGTGATCCTGAAAAAAATCATGGCTGGGATCTTTTGTGTGAGGCAAAGCGTGTTTTTGATCGCGTAATGGCCGGGAGCACTCTGGATGTTGCTGCAAGAGAGTTAGCAACCAAGCAATTAGCAATCTGCGAAGGGTCCGATTGGTTCTGGTGGTTTGGTGATTATAATCCCAGTGATTCAGTAAAAGACTTTGACGACTTGTATCGTAAGCATTTGCAGAGGCTTTACGAGATATTGAAAGAACCAATTCCTCAAGTGCTTTATGAGGTGATTAGTTCAGGTGGTGGAGATCCTGCCGCAGGTGGTGTGATGCGACAAGGGAGTGAAAGCTCGTAGCATGAGAAAAGCCGGTGTGTTACTGCATCCAACCAGTTTGCCTGGTAGTCAGTCAAATGGTGAACTGGGTAGAGATGCTTATAAGTTTGTGGATTTTCTCGCGGCAAGTGGAATACGAATGTGGCAGATGCTGCCCATTGGTCCTACTCACGATGATTTGTCACCCTATCAATGTTATTCGGCGTTTGCTGGCAATATCGCTCTGCTTTCTCTAGAAAAGGTATTGGAAGAAGAGTGGCTGCATGTGGGGGAGCATCATTTATTTATTGAGTCTGTTCCGGAGAAACAAACACTCGATAAAAAATCCTCAATTAAATTCTTTTACGGGCAGTTTTGTCAAAATGCAACACAAGAGCAGAAAAATGAATTTTCACAATTTGAAAGCTTAGAAAATCATTGGCTGGATGATTTTTCTCTATTTTCTGTTTTAAAAGAAAAATTTGTAAATTATGGCTGGGTATCTTGGCCGACACCCCTGCGAGATAGAAAGCAATCTGCATTAGACGATGCGCGTTTGCAGTATTCGTCGGAAATAAAACTGATTGTTTTCTCTCAGTTTCTATTTTACAAGCAGTGGGCTGAATTAAAGCAATACGCTAATCATCAAGGCGTTGAGATTTTTGGCGATCTACCTCTGTTTGTCGCGCATGACAGTGCGGATGTATGGGCCAGGCGTGAACTATTTAAATTGGATGGAGAAGGCCAGCCTACTGTTGTTGCGGGTGTTCCTCCCGATTATTTTTCTGAAACCGGTCAGCTTTGGGGGAACCCCATATATGATTGGGTAGCAATGAAGGTTGATGGGTATCAGTGGTGGATTGAGCGCTTCGAAGTATTATTCAGGTTGTTTGATCTTGTCAGGATAGATCATTTCAGAGGTTTGGAAGCTTATTGGGAAGTGCCAGCAAGCCACGAAACAGCACTGCATGGTCAGTGGGTTGATGGGCCAAAAAGCGAATTTTTTGAAGCGTTAAAGCAGAAGTTTGGAGATAAGCTTCCGCTGGTTGCAGAAGATTTGGGTGTTATTACATACGAAGTCGATGTGCTACGAAGAGATTATCACTTGCCGGGTATGAAAATTCTGCATTTTGCATTTGACAGTGACAGCTTGAATCCCTATTTGCCTCATAATCATGAAGTGGAGTCTGTGGTATATACAGGTACACATGACAACAACACGACACTTGGTTGGTACAATGCCTTACCGGATGATTCAAAGGCCCGCATTGCGGAATACTTTGCTTATCCTCAAGAGTCTATGCCTTGGTTGTTAATTCGAACTGCATTTTCGTCTGTGGCAGAGCTTGCGATAGTTCCCATGCAAGATCTTATGTCTTTAGATGCAGAAGATAGAATGAATACGCCAGGAACAACTGAAGGAAACTGGCGTTGGCGATTTGATTGGGAGCAAATAAATCAGGATGAACTTTCTGAAAAGCTTCGGCAGCTTTGTCAGTTGTATTGTCGATAGTTAGATGGGATAGGGAAAAACAGCGAGCGGTTTAATGCAGCGATATACATACTGCTTTGCTGGTGTAGAGTAAGAACAATAGGGTGTTTTCACACCCTATAAATTTGGTACCGAGGGTCGGACTCGAACCGACACGGTGTTGCCACCACTGGATTTTGAATCCAGCGCGTCTACCAGTTTCGCCACCCCGGCTTTAGGTGGCGGATAGTATAGATTATCAAAAAAAAACGGCAAGTAACTTCTCAAGTTTTTTTCAATAAATCTTCAATTTCTTAGTTTGCATGGTTTAATTGGTATGTATTACTAGCATATGTGGAATTATGGGTTGTGATTAAGTTGTTGGTTCCTTTCGACGCTGTTACTGCTATGCGTATTAGTGTGGTTGTTTGTTGTGCAAATTATATCGCAGAGAAAAAACTGCCTTTTTTTGGGGGTGATTCGGTGTTATGCTTTGTGCACTCGAAAAACCATATCAACATGATCGCATAGCTGTTTACAAAAAGCTGAGTTTTTAATAATTCAAAACCTCTGTGGAAAGCAGTTCGTTTTTTGATGATTGCTATTCGGACAATTGCCAGTGTCAATGGTTGATTAGCATGTAATCTATGTGAAGAGTTTGCTGTTGGATTATTCTGTTTCCACGGAAGAATATAATAACAAGTCGGAAGCACATGGAAGACCACAAGGAATACGCCTCATTATTACTTGGAAGTGATGCAGATGTTTTTCATCTGATAGGGAAGTAGTACCTTGTTGACGGTCACTTTAGTGGCCGTCATTTACTTTTTTACAAGTAATGCCTGCACATTCCCGCATATTGACAATAATTACAGACTTGCTCCGTTCCCCACGCTGGTAGTTCCTGTCCGCTTTCAATTTCCATGAATAAGTCTTTAGCTCTCGATTTTGTTTTTTCGATGACTGCTGTCAATTCATCACCAATAAGTGTGCATTTTTCCGCTAAGGGTTTACTTCCCGCTTCAAATTGCAGATATTCAATTTGCAAGATTTCTTTGCTATATGAAAGGGCATAGTGGGGGAGCTGAACAGCTTCGCCATATTCGATATCGACTTTGCTTGGCGTTGTTCCCGTTTTGTAATCAATTACTGCGAACTCTTTGCCATTGCTATCAACCCTGTCGACTCTTCCTTTTAAAAAGAGATTTTCTGCTATTTGTTGTTCAGATTCAATTTCACCTTCATAAAACTTCCAGGTTTTAGAGCGGTCCATCTGCCAATCGATATAACTTGGAATGAGTGATAACCAGCGTTTTAACCAGCCCCGGTGTTGGAAATTATCTTCAAGGTCGTTGTGAAATACTTTAGTTGAAATACTTTCCAATAGACTAATCGCGCTTGCTTTATTTTCGATGCCCAGTGTTTCCGCAAATGGCCCGGGAATATTTCTTACATCACCAATATGAAAAGCTTGCAGGCAGAGATGGACGCGACTGCCATAGTCACTTTTTGACAGTTTTTCTTTGATTTCTTCCGGAGCTCGTAGTTTTAAAATTGTGCCGGCAAAAAATGCATAGGGGCAGTTAATGAGCTGCTGATGGCTGCTAGCACTGATTTTATTGGGGACTAGATGTTTATCTACACGCGGTGGCGTTTGTGAGACATATTGCGAGTCGGGTGCAATTTTTCGGCTCTGCTGCAGCGCTTTTGTCAGTACTCGTAACTGTTTATTCTCAAGGTTGTTTCCAAAGCTCAATTCATGAAAGCGCGAGATTAATGTCAGCCAGGGGCTTGCCGGTGTGTCGTCTTCCCCCTTATTGTAAGTGAGTAACAGTTCTGTTGCCGATTCAATAACTCTTCGGAAGTGGTAAAAACGGATCAACGCCTGCTTGCTTAAAGCGGGTAATCCTAGTTCGAGTCTTACCGCTTGATTAAAGAAAGGTGAGCTTTTACCTGTACCCGGATAGTGCTCGTGTGTCATATTGCCAATAATCAAAGCGTCGTATTGGCTTAAAACGGTTTGTGAGAGATGTAGTAGCTCTACATGATGTTCAAAACGATTTTCAGGTATAAAAGTGCGTTCTTCCAGCTTTAAGCCAAACCAGTGGCGAAATTCGATCCAGCTCATTTTTATCGGAATAATTTGGGATGCTGATTTTAAATGTTCAATGAGTGAAATTATCTCTTTACCTGCTTCATCATTTTTAAATTGTTCCATTGCGCCTAGATTCGACAGAGATAGCGTTAGTGCATTAAGGTAATCTTCGAGTAGCGCAGTGTGTTTGTTATGTATGCTAAGCAGCGGGGCGGCGGATTCTTCAACAAATGTCAGCATTTTCCTGACTTGCTCAGTTGTTTCTGAATGATAGGCATTCAGGCGGTGTTCTCGAGATTTAATGGCTGATCTGTATCGGCTTAAATCTCGTTGTACATTTTCGCGTTGAATAATATCTTGCTCAAAACGATAAATTGCCTGGTTAAATTGATTATTTTTATTGAAAGCGAAAGGTGATTTTAAAATATCGACGAGTGGGATATGGTAAAAATTTTCTTCAATACATTGTAGCCAGTTTTCAACCAAAGACGCGGTTGATGAAGTGGAGAGAGCCCAGCCTGCTAAATCAACAAGGCCTACGCCAGAGTGCTCCAGTATGGCGCGGCAGCGTCGAGCGAGCCGACGGTCTTCAATCAGTAATGCAATTTTTGTTTTTTCTTTTGCTAGCCAGGCTCTAACTTGTGTCGCGATTGCTAAGGCTTCTTCTTCAAACGAGTTGGCGCAGAAAAGTGATAAGTCGTTTTTTATTGGGCTTTGTTTTAGCGTTTGTTTAACATGTTCTGCGCGTGTTTTGAAGTTGGCTTGTGAATTGTCAAAAATGCGATCAAAAAATAGTGTTTTTTCTGTTCCACTGGTTTGGTTGACAGGTGAAATTTCCAGGCTATCAATTAATTGATGAATGACAGTGCAGGGGTGGTGTTGATGTTCTCTATTTTCGCCTTGGAATATTAGCGAAGCTTTCTGTTGTTGGATAATTGATTTTAACCAATCAATTTCTGAGGGAAGGAGATCGTAGTATCCGGCAACATAGAAGTAGTTGTTGCCAATATTATGACAACTTTCCCCTAATTTTAACTGATAACTGGTTTCCGGGTCGATGATGCTCAATGAGTCCAGCTGTGTGTGCCATGCCTGCCATAAAGTGTGGATAATTTGCGCTTCATTACTCAGTGGTTTTATTTTTTCTTGTGTACAGCGATAGGCTTTTTGAAGTTGTTGCTCAAAATTTTGATAGTTATTGGGGATTTTTATTTGAAATCGGGTAAGTTCATCAAATAGCTCTAGTAGTGCGTATGTTGTAGTTAACGTGTTGTGCGTACCAAATAACGTTTGGTGACTTCTCAGTTCATTTAATAACAGTAGCTCACGTGTAATTGGGTCAATATTTTGATGCTGAGCTAAGCTTTTTGAGTGCACATAATCTTTTAGGGTAAAAATTTGTAGGCCAATAATTGTTTCGTGACCATGAGCTAGGGCAAGTGCAGCAATGCATTCTTGCAAGCGAAATGTCGTTTGGTAGTTTGGTACGAAAACAACAACATTGTGTAAAAAAGGCAGTTGTTGCTGATTATCGCTGACGATGGCTTTTGCTAACTCTTGGATTAAGTCAGCGTGGTAGGGGTAAACTTGAAAAGCATTGTCTGCCATATTGTGGCTATCATCCGCTTAAAATGGCGCTGGGTAAGTCTTTGCCCGACTTACCCGCGACAGCTACTTTTCAAGGTATTGTAATTTGTCTGGTGTGCCATCCCACTCTTTAGCATCGGCAAGTGGTTCTTTCTGTTCTGTAATCACAGGCCACGTTGACGCTAGCTCAGCATTTAGTGCGATGAATTGTTCTTGTCCTTCCGGTACATCATCTTCGGCGAAAATTGCCTCAGCAGGACACTCTGGTTCACAAAGCGTGCAATCGATACACTCTTCAGGGTCAATTGCTAGGAAATTTGGCCCTTCATGAAAGCAATCTACTGGACAAACTTCAACGCAATCTGTGTATTTGCATTTGATGCAATTGTCCACTACAACATAGGTCATTGAAAACTCCTGTGGCTCCTATATTTA